>Ga0315339_1000257_pt1 | contig 77966 bp, 68 predicted proteins | sample ASW17metaG_FD_204514 | JGI IMG/M metagenome (GOLD analysis project Ga0315339, IMG submission 204514) | Ammonia-oxidizing marine archaeal communities from Pacific Ocean, United States - ASW #17 | ecosystem: Environmental > Aquatic > Marine > Oceanic | place: USA: California | collected 2016-12-05 | reverse complement strand
CTGCTATACTTGTGAATCTCCATATTCCTCTATACAAATTAAAAAACAGGAACGTGGAAATCTTTGAAAATAACAAAATGATTAATACATATTTTATTTCTATAAAATATTCTGCTGGAATTACAAAATCAAACCGAAGGGCATAACTCAGGAATACACTTGAACAAATAACTAAAACATCAACGGAAATAAAAATCCAAATATTCTTTTTTAATATACCAGTCATCCTTCCCCTCGTTTGAAAATCTGAAATCTGATTGATCGCTGAAATGAACTTAGACCCAAATGGGTTAATTTGTCAAAGATTATTCTTATAACCCTAATTATCGACTGTGCCCAAAAATTGTAACCCAAAAGGTCCCTAACAAAATTTTTATATCGAGCCTAAAACTTAAATTCTCGATATAATAAAAATCATATTTCAACTTTTGATGGACGTCTTCATATTTTTCATCATAAGGTTGTTTAATTTGGGCCCACCCCGATACGCCTGGCCTGATTTTTAATCGTCTTTTGTAAAAGGGATACTTTTTTTCCAGCCTCTCTATGAAATAAGGCCTTTCAGGTCTTGGGCCAATTGTTGCCATATCTCCATAGATAATATTTATTAATTGGGGTGTTTCATCCAGGTGGAATCTTCGCAAAAATTTTCCGAATATCGTAATACGGTTATCATTTTTACTTGACCAAACAGGACCACTGTCGTCTTCCGCATTTAAAACCATTGTGCGGAATTTTTTAATAAAAAACTTTTTTCCATTCATACCAATTCGTTCCTGTTCATAGAATATGGGCCCTTTTGAATCTATTTTAATACCCAGGGCGATGAGAATCCAGATCGGAAAAATACTTATTAAAGATATCATTGAAATGAAAATGTCAAATATTCGTTTTAAATGTTTTGAATAAAATGTATCCAAGTTCAAATTCACATCAATCAAGGGCACACCGACAAGCTGGTTGGTTCGCGCCAACCCGGTGACAACTTCATACATATCCGGGAGAATTTTCATCGATACGGGGTGGCCATTCACACTCATGATTGTATCCATAATACGTTCGGAAGAAGGTTTATCCAAGGCAATGATTACATCATCTATTTTCTCTTCGTAGATGATCTCATTAATTGATTTTTCATTCCCAAAAATTTTTTCTGGAACGCCATGGGTCTCAGATAGGGTGGGATCATCTTTTGCTTTTACAAACCCAGTGATGGTTAATCCATGATGGTAACTTTGCTGCAGTTTTTCATACACATCTAATCCACGACGGTTTACACCTAAAATCACAGCTTTTCTCATCCCAATATTCTGTTTTAACAAAAATTTCTGAAAGGTATGAATCAATATTCTACCGAAGATAAGAAACCCTGAAAATATAAACCCATACACTAATATTTGTTTAAAATCGAATGGAAGTAGATAAACATTCATGACCTGACCGGTAATTATAAATATCAGTGTAAAATACACTGTAGGAACTATTCTTAATATTTCTTCGAACCTCGACAGGGTCGCACGGGTGTCATATAAATTGGAGAGGGTAAATAATGATATCCATAATATTTCAAAAAATATAAACCACGTTAATAAACCGGTTTCTCCGTTCAATATATCAACCTTAAATCCCATAGAAAATGCTAAAAAACCTGCAATTAAATCGGTACCTAAAAGAAAACCGACGAGGCTACGATTATATGTAATTCCATTAACCATTGTTTGATTTCATATAATTGCTGTCGTATATCCTCTATAAAGTGGACTTTTTGTTAATTGCATTTCGCATTTTTTCCATAGCATGAGAAATTAACACTTCTTTCCTGAAATTTTGTTTGACGTACGTCACACCATTTTGCCCCTGTTCGATTATTTTACCTCTGTTATTGTAGTAATGCAGGACTGAATCCGCAACGGAATTTGCATCTTCTGCCATTGCAATTGCACCACTTTTTGCACTGTTTAGTATTTTTTCAACTTCACCTGAAATGCTGGCAATCACCGGTCTGCCGCAAGCCATGTATTCAAACATTTTTGATGGAATTGCATTTCGAAAAAGGGGGTCATTTTTGAGGGGAACTAGGCAGACTGAAGCCTTTTTAATCAATTTAATTAATTCTTCCTTTTTTTGTACTGGTAGAAACACCACATTTTTTAATCCCAGTTTTTCTGTTTTTGTTATTAATTCCTTTCGTTTCACGCCACTGCCAACAAATTTGAAGTCAATAGAATATTTTTGCAGAATGTCTGCTGCTTTAATCACCGATTCTAAACCTTGAGCCAATCCCATATTACCGCTATATAGAACGGTAAACCTTTTTTCCGGTATTCTGTCATATTTTTGCGCTAAATCAAAAAACGTATTACTGACGCCATTGATGAGGTTTATCATTGGTTTTGTTAATTGATCCGGGTAATGCTTTCTAAAATGTTTTTTGAATCCAGGAACCGTGAGAATATACCCGTTTGTTGATTTGTAGATAAATGATTCGAGTTTTCTACCCATGTTAAACACCCATTTTGACCTTACCTCTCCCAGTGCCATAACAGATTCGGGCCAAAGATCTCGAATGTCCAGAATAAAATGAATCGATTTTATTTTTGAAATAATTGCACCAATCACGCCTACAAATAATGGCGGTGATGAAATAATCAGTACATCATAATTTTTCAGTTTAAACGCATTAATGAAACCGCTCAACATAAATATGAGATAATGACCCAATTTTTTGATGGCAGAACTACGGTTGTTTGCCCATGCAAAGGATCGAATTATGGTTAAGTCTGGAGAAACATTCTCTCGTTTCACCCATTGCCGTTTATATCCTGGAAAATATGACCCAAGAGGGTAATTGGGCATTTCACAGAGGACGGTGACACGATGGCCCTTTTGGATTAAAATTTGAACATAATCTCCCCAACGTGTAGCGGCGGCACCAATTTCAGGTGGGAAATATTGTGTTATTAATAACACATGCATAGTTAATCGTTATTTTTTATGGATTTTGAAGGGGCAGAACGACAAAAGAGTAATCCGTTCTGGGATGATTTGTTAAATTGGTTTGCCCAGATCCGTTTAGATTCATCATATATATCTCCCAATTCCCATCTCTTAAGGACTGAAAAACAATTTTGCGATTATCCGGATAATACCTGGGATTCCAATCATGTGCGGAATTATTTGATAAATTAGTGAGATTTTTTCCTTCATTGTTCATGATATATATTTCTTTATTGCCATCCCTTTCAGACGTGAATACAATGGAAAGACCGTCTGGTGAAAAAACAGGCTCATAATTATGTGCTGAATGATCGGTCAATTGTGTTTGTTCAGTTCCATCGGTATTCATTACATATATATTTCTATTCCCGTCCCTTTCTGACGTAAAAACAATTTTCTGTCCATCGGGTGAAAACGCATTACCTTCTGGTAATAAATCATTACTTTTTGGCGACCTAGTTAAGTTTATCTCATTCCCCTCCAATAAATTAATAAAAAATATTTCTTTAACGCCAAATTGCCAGGATTGAAAAATAATAAATGATCCATCTGGGGAAAATTTAGGCATTATCTCATACCCGGGCCGGGCGGTTAAGTTTCTTTTGTTCTGTCCATTGGAATTAATAATATAAATATCATAATTATCATCGATTGGTTCATAAAAGGCATATATCAATTCCTCACCGTCCGGAGAAAATTGTGGGTGCCATTCATTTCCAGATGTTTTGGTGAGATTTTCTAAATTTCTGCCTTCCCATTGGGTATATCCATCCATCCACACAAGATCCATAATGTAAATTTCTCTGTTATTATCCCGCTCAGTAACAAATGCCAGCTTTGAACCATCAGATGAAACAACAGGATTAAAATCAATCCATTTATTTCTGGTGATATGGGTAAAATGCCCACCATAAATGTCTGCGATAAAAATATCGTAGTTCCACCACCTATAAGAACTAAAAATAATATGTGGATCGATGTAAGGATCTTTCATTACGCCAGCTTTTTCACAACTTTGCAAAAATAAAGAAGCAGCCAAAATGACGTATACCAAGCTAAAACGCCAATAATTAATTTTGACCATATTTTTTTGTTTATGTATCATTGGTTAAAGTTAACTACGGTTAAACAATATAATTTTCAAATTTTCGGAGCCAAATCTCAAGGGAAATTGGTGCAAATATTTCCTTATAAGCGACTAATCCTTTATTTACTGGCTGATTAATATATTTGCCAAAAGTTTTCATCAATCTATTTCGATTCATTATTTGCTTTTTAAATATCAAACTGTCGGATGAAAAATAATTATTTTTAATTTCCTCGGAGAGAAACCCTTTTAACAACTCACCTTGTGCATTGCCAAAATTCTGTTTATCCTTCCGCCAAGTAATTGTGGATGGCAAATATTGTTCCATAGATTTACGAAAGATATACTTAGTCCAGCCATTTTTTAATTTGCACCCTATACTTAGTGGCAAAACAGTCTCTACAAACTCAACATCTAAGAAAGGAACTCGCATTTCGGTAGAGACAGCCATGGACATCCTATCTTCAGTATGCAGCAGTTGAGGAAGTGAAAAATGTTTATAATCCATTAATTGGCGAGATGCAATGGTTGCCCCCTTTTCCAGACCTATGTTTAATTGAATCACATCTTTAAGTGCATCACCTTTGGAATCCTTAATTCCCTTTCCTGAAAAATACTTTAAATAGCGTTTTGCTTCTGAAAAATTAAATTGACTAATTATTGTATTATTTTTATGAAATTCTGATATAACCTTATATGCTTTTCTAAGTTTTCCATTTCTTATTAAGTACTGCACATAAAACATTAAGTATTTTCGATAACCGCATAGTAATTCGTCAGCTCCCTGGCCGGTCATTAAAACCTTTATTCCTGAATCTCTAGCCATTTTAACCAATAAATGATGCGATAGATTAGATAAGCTTGCAACAGGTTGATCATTGAACCAAATAAGTTCTTCTAAGATATTGAAAATATTTTCTTTATCTAAAGATAGGTTCAATTTTTTTACATTTTTCCCCAGATAATTGGCCATTGTATCAATAAACGGTGATTCATCATATTGGGGATTATTATCAACCGCTGAAAATAATAATACTTCATTATTGTTTAAATGATTCACAGCTGACGCAATAGAAGAAGAATCCAAACCTCCGGAAAGCAGTATCCCTACCGGCACATCACTTCTTAATCGAATATTCACTGCATTAAAAAACTTTTCCCGAACCGTTTGAATCAAATTATCTGATATTATTTCATCAGATTCTTTATTAGGAAAGTCCCAATATTGTATTGATTTTTTTTGCCTTACCTTATCGGCAAATGAAAAATGTATAATGGTACTGGCAGGAATTTGGCATATATCGTTTAAAAAATAGGCGTTTGATGCATTGACCTGAGACTGGAAAAGAAATTCCCCGATAACCTGATAATTAAGAGAGAACTTTTTACCAACCATTGTAAGTAATGATTTTGCCTCACTAGCAAAATATAAGCCTTCATCTGATAAATAAAAATAAAGTGGTTTTTTACCAAAACGATCTTTTGACAAAAATAGATCTCCCGTTTTTAAATCAAAAAATGCAAATGCCCACATACCATTGAACTTACTACAGGCCTTTTCTGGACCCCAGTAACGCAAGGCATTAAACAACACTTCTGTATCCGAGTTTGTACTAAAAGAACAACCAGTTGAAATTAATTCTTGTTTCAATTCTATAAAGTTGTAGATCTCGCCATTAAAAATAATCAGAGTATCATCTTTTTCTGAAACCATCGGTTGATTTGCGCTTGAATTAAGATCAATAATGGACAGTCTTTGGAAACCTAAAAACAATTTATGTTTCTTTAATAAAAATCTATTTTCAGATTGATTATCTGGTCCACGATGATATTGTAAAGGCTGTGCTTGCATCCAACGCCTTTCAAATCCTTTATTGGGATGGCCAATAAATCCTAAAAAGCCACACATATAATAAAAATTATTTTAAGGATATTTATGAATTTCAAAAACATTAGTTGATTTTCTTATAGACATTTACCATTTCTATTACATTAGTCTCCCAATCAAAATTCTTCTTCACAAAATTACGACCATTTTGACCTAGACTATATCTTAAATCATCATTAAGAATTAAATTTTCTAAACAATCCGCCAGGTTTGGGGGGTGTGTAGCATCCAACAAATACCCTGTCTCACCATGTTGAACAACTTCCATTAGTCCACCTACTTTATTGGCAATAATTGGTAGTGCACAAGCAGAAGCCTCAATAACGGAAACTCCAAAACTCTCTCTAATTGAAGGACAAACAAAAATTGATAACTTTTGATACTGGGGAACGATTTTTTGGTGTGGAATATGTCCTAAAAAATGGACTTTTGTTTCTAATTTAAATTGTTTAACCTTTTTCTTAATTTTCTTTTCAAGAGGTCCAGTACCAACAATATTCAACTCAATATTATTAATGTTTTTCTTTTTTAATATATTGAATGCGTCAACAAGAAACTCAATTCCATTATGGGACTCTATACTCTTTATAATCCCAATAATAACCGGTCCCGTATTTTTTCGATCAAGAGGCGTAAATAATTTTGTATCAACACCAAATGGGATTATTTTCGTGGACAAATTGTACTTTTCAAGCATCAAATCATTAATTGCATGGCTGGTTGAAAATAATTGTTGTGCATTTTTTAAGGAAAAGCACAAAAGATTATTTAATATAATATTCTTGGTAGGTAGAAATACATCATCACCCCAAATTGAAATGCAATAAGGCCTAAAGCCGCTGAGGCTCGCTAAAATTCCATAGCTTGTTAAGTAGTGTGCATGGATGAGTTGAGGGTTAAATCGATTTATACATTTTTTCAATGTCCTCAAAGCAAACAAATAGAATATTTTAGTGACATTTCTTCTATATTTATACAGAATAAATCTATTTACATTCGATGTAGTTACATTAATTCCCAAAGATTTATAGGATGGTGAAAATTCTTTTTCATACTGATATAGACTGAATATTTCAATGTGGATCCCCTTACCTTGGAGTGATTTTGCCCATCGATAAGTATGAACTGAGTTTGCATCTGATAATAGTAGTATTTTCATGGTCTTAATATTTTGGATATTTAAACATGAACCAAAAACAAAAATTAAAAGTACCAGCAATTGAAGTAAGCATTATCATTATTAGCTATAATGTGCAAAAGTACTTAATTCAATGTATTAAAAGTATTTTGCATCATACTAATAAAAAATTTAAATATGAGATTATTGTAATTGATAACCATTCTAATGATGATACAGAAAAAGAAGTAAAACAATGGTATCCATTAATTAATTATATACAAAATTCAGAAAATATTGGATTTACAAAAGCCATGAACCAAGCAATTAATAAATCTAAAGGCCGATATATTTTCCAGTTAAATCCTGATACTGAACTGGTAGAGGATAGCATTTTAAAATTGCATCAATATGCATCCAATAATGATAATCCTAAAATTATAGGACCTGAAATAATTGATGAAAAAGGTAGAGTTGAACCCTCTTATTGGCGTGCTCCCACATTATTGAGCACCATACTTAGCCTATCCAATTTGGAATTCATCATAAATCAATTTAGAAAAATTGAAAATCCTACTAAACCAATCAAAGTAGAATCTATTTCTGGTGCAGCAATGTTTTACCAAACTTCAATAATCAAAAAAATAGGCCTATTTAATGAATCTCTGTTTTGGGATGAAGACATTGATTTTTGCCTTAGGGCAGAAAAGAAAGGATATAATATTGTTTTTTTCCCCCATACGCACCTAATTCATAAAAAGGGGAAAAGTGCCGCTACAAACCAAAAAGTCGCAATCGCGAATCAAGTTTTAAGTAAAATAAAATTTTTTAAGATTCACCACTCATGGATTAGCCAAATCATAATTAAAATCTTTTGTTTAGCTATTATACCAATAAAAGCATTATTATATTTGTTCATCTCACTATGGAAGCCATTATTTCTGAAAAAAGCGACAGCGTATTTTTTTACTTGGAGATTATTAATCAAGAGAGATTATCGGATTCAATTATGAATTAAAGAATTATTTAAATTGATTATTGCTATACTCAGACCTAGCATGATCCACATGGGGAAAAAATAGACTGTAGAACTAGCAGCAAGGGCTGCGGGAATAAAGCTTACCATTGATAAAAAAATAGCAGTTGCTCTGATTGATAATTGATTTTTTATTTTTCTTAATATTTTATAGAGATTTATAATAATGGCTATATACCAAGCAGAAAAAAGAATAAAAAATAGAATCCCGGCTTCAACAAGTATTTCAATCCAAAAATTGTGCATGGATGTAAATCTACCAGCTACACCACCAATTTTTTCTTGTATAGCTACTGAACCACCGGCACCAACACCTAAGCCCTTTGACTTAATAAGGGCATCAATCCCATTTCTGGCCAGTTCAAATCGCCATTTAAGAGAATTATCCACATCTAATTGACCTGTAGCGTACAACGCCACAATCTCAAACGAATTTGCTAGTTCGTTTAAACGTGGATTTTCACTTGTTTGTAATTGAACAGTTCCAAGAATAACTACAAATGCTAATCCCAACACCACTATAATTGTTGCAGCTTTTTTTTTGATAAAAAAGAAATAAACTATAAAAACGGTGATTAAACCAAAAAAAACAGAACGAGAGGAAGCCATAGCAGTGATAATTATAATCGCAGTAATCCCAAATACTTTTGTTACTGTTTTTTTATTAACCATAAAAAAGGGTAAAATGAGCAACATTGCTAATGCTAAATCATTGGTATCCCAGTGAAACCCTGTTGGTGGTGAGGTTTGAAGTAATAGATTTACCGAACCAAATTCAAAGTTATCTTGTGGCACTTTACCAAAAATAGACGACCATTTTGAGTATCGTGAAATTGGCATTCGAAAAGCGCTGAATGATTCCAACAAAGCAATTAACAGTTCTATAATAAATATAACCGAAAGAGCTTTAAATAAAGTATCTAATCGATCCATTGAAGTGACAAAATATATTATTGATAACGATAATGCAGATCCGCAAAAGAGATAAAACAAATATTTAAATGCGTAAATTGTACTTGGAGCCCAAAGGATACTAAATGCATACCATAAAAATATTATAAAAAAGAAAACGTGTAAATTTCCTATATGGGTTGGTAGGTTTAAGCGATAGTGTGATTCTTTTAATCCAATTAAAAGAAAAACTATCATTAATAATAAACAAATATGATATAAATACATATCTCCATAACTGATAGCAACTCCAATTACCGATGAAACAATCATAAAAATCACCGGTGTATCAATACTTGTTTTTAATGACCGAATCATAAGCCTATCTGGCTCTTTTTAAGAAACCCAAGATCAATATTATGGTGAATAATTCATAGATGATTAGAGATATGGGTATTGCCAGAATCCCATAAGATCTTATTAAAACAAAAATAGAGATAACCCCCATTATAGATGATATAAGCAATATTTTTGCATATTGATTATCATTCCCACGGATCATTAACCACTGGCGACCCAATACATGGGCAATGGATGTTAAGGGCAGACTAAATGCAAATATTTTTAAGGTAGTTGCCGCGAATAAGAATTTCTCCCCCAGGATGAGGGATATGATTGGCTCAGCAAAAAAATAAATCATTACAAAAAACAGAAGTCCTGCCGTTGTTAAAATCCATAAAAATTTCTTTGTCATTTGTTTTGCTTTTTCAGGATTCCCTGAATCCGTTGACGCAAGGCGAGGATAAAAGGCCTGCCCCACGGGGCCATACAAAGTGTTAAATGCACGGTGAATTCTGGCGGCACCATAATAATAGCCCAATTGAAGCGGGCTTACTATTATACTCATAACAATTACGCTCAAATTGTTATAAATCACCGGCAGTATTGTAATAAAAAAACTATTCTTTGATTTATGCCACATGGCTTTAATTGATGATCGTCCTGCCAAGTGAAATGGCCCAATAATATTTACCATATATTTAAATAAATATAGACAGATACAAATGCTTGAAATCATATATGCCAATAGCACTATCCACCCATCTTGATTTGAACGAACAAACAGAAAGATTAAACTAAATCCAAGAAACCGGAAAATTGTTTTTGAAAATGCAACGGTACTTAATTTTTCAATTCCCTGGAAATACCAAGTTGGGACCATTCCTTGAAAAATAGATCCTATTACTACAATGAACAAATAATAAGGTTTTTCATGGAAAACAGGAACCATAAGAATGACAATTGTTGATAATATTAAAATGACAGGAATTAAAAATAATTTGAATGAAAAAATCTGCCCAATTAATACTTTAATATTTTCGGGATTATTTTTCTCTCTGGCTACTTCTCTTGTGGCCATCAAAGGAAACCCAAATTCCATAATCAATAAAATAAAAATGCCAAATGTCTGGGCCAAACCAATATATCCTAATTCTTCGGGGCCCAGAACCCGGGCAATAAATGGCAGTATGATCAAGGCCAGCAGATAATCGGCAAAATGAGCCAGGTATAAATAAAAAGAATTCGCCACCAAAGGGTGACGAATTTTAGATAATATTGTTGAAATCATGTTCAGGTGTTTACATTTTTAGTTACTGAATTTTTTCATATTAAGCAAAATACTCCACCATAGAATCCACAATAATTTTTCCTGTATTACCATTACCGTAAAGCTTCTTGGAAAAATCACATTCGTTTGCTCTCATACTTTCAAACACACCGTTTAGTTCTGCCGGGGTGGAAAGCCGATTCGCCCCAATATCAATTAGTTCGGTCCATTCTGTTTCGTCCCGAACAGTGATGCATTTCTTTTCAGCAAAAAAAGCTTCTTTTTGCAAACCGCCACTGTCTGTAATTACCATTTCAGCTGAATTCAATAAAGAAAGCATGGATAAATATCCTACTGGTTCTACCCATTGAATCTTGGTTTGAATTCCAAATTTTTGAAGTTGCCCTTTTGTACGAGGATGCAGTGGCAGCACAACTCTAATTTTTTCGTTAATCTTATCCAATTCCTTGAAGATAGAAATTAAGTTGTTTTTATTATCCGTGTTTTCCGGACGGTGTATGGTGACAAGGACGTAAGGGGAATCAACTTCAGGTATTTTATTTTCAATTTTTTGATTGAATTTTAGGAAGGCATCAAACATGACATCACCACAATTTTTGACGCCTTTTTGAATCCCCTCTTTCGCCAGAATATTAACAGCATTCTCCGTCGGGCAAAAAAGTAGACTGGAAAGATGATCGGTCAGCACACGGTTGATTTCTTCAGGCATTCCTCTATTATAGCTTCGGAGCCCCGCTTCTACATGGAATACAGGCATATTCAACTTTGCTGCTGTGAGACTGCCTGCCAGGGTAGAATTGGTATCTCCGTAAACCAATACGCCATTCGGTTTTTCATCCATCAAAATGGGTTCAATTTTTTCCATCATTTTGGCCGTCATCTGGCCATGGCTCATTTGATTAATATTTAAATTATAATCCGGATTCGGTAACCCCATTTCATTAAAAAAAATATCAGACATGTTTTGATCAAAATGCTGTCCAGTATGGATGATCACTTCAGAAAATAAATCTTCTGCAATTAAATTTTCAGATACCATGGCAGCTTTAATGAACTGAGGCCGTGCTCCAAGGACGGTTATAATTTTCAACTGTCCTCTAAAACAGATACCGTTTTTCCATCAAATTGAAATTGGCCGCATTGACTCAACCCCTTTTTATCAAATTCAAGTCGGCTGCCTTTCTTATCTACCCATCCGACAATTTTTCCCGGGTTACCCAGGATGAGTGCAAAGTTCGGCACATCTTTTGTGACAACTGCACCAGCGCCGATGATTGCATATTGGCCAATCGTATTGCCACAGACAATTGTGACATTGGCTCCGATTGATGCTGATTTTTTTACCAACGTTTTATCATAAAATTCAGATCCTCGCTGAGGAAACTCACATCTGGGCAAAAGAATATTTGTAAATACCATGGAGGGGCCGCAGAAAACGTAATCTTCCAGTTCAACCCCTTCGTAAACCGTTACATTATTCTGGATCTTTACGTGATTCCCTATCTTTACATTATTCCCCACATTCACATTTTGGCCCAGTGAGCAGTTTTCGCCGATGACTGCACCGGATTGGATGTGGGAGAAGTGCCAGATTTTTGTTCTGTTACCAATGGAAATGTTTTCATCAATCACTGCTGTATCATGTGCGAAAAAAGGACTTTTATTCATTGTTTATGCTCCACTTTCCACCTGCTCTTCAAGGGCGGATAAATGTATTTCCCACATTAAGAGAGAGATACGGGTCGTGTATTATTCGTTAAAGAGTTTGTGGCCATTTTCAGGATTTTTACTACATCTAAACCATCATCAAATGTCGCTTTATCGATCTTTTTACCCCTGATTACATCAATAAAATATTTTAACTCATTCGTTAAAGGCAGGGTTTGTTCGTACTCAATTTTTCTCGATGGCTTATTTTTTAATGATAATAAATTCAATTCAGGATCGGAATCTTTCTCATAAAATAATAATGGTTTATTTTCAGCTGAATCCTCAAAGTGGAGTGATCCTTTGGATCCAATAATCACTAATCGATGCTCCTTAAAGGGGTGCAGCCAACTGACATAGATGTGCCCTTGCACTCCATCTGGATATTTTAAATAGGTAATGGTTGTATCATGGATATTTTTTTGGATAAAAGCGCCCCCAGAGGATTGAACTTCTACCGGGAATGATTCTGAAAAAAATTGGAAAAGTGAAATATCATGGGGAGCAAAACTCCAAAAGACATTCTCTTCTTTGCGCACCACCCCCAGATTCAGGCGATTGCTGTATATATACTGAATATCACCGATAATTCCATCCTCAATCATTTCTTTCATTTTTATAATGGCCGGATGAAATAATAATAAATGTCCTACGATCAGTTTTCCATCTAAATTTTTTATAAGGGATTCAATTTTCATCCCCGCTTCAATGGATAGGGTTAATGGTTTCTCCACCAAAACCGGCGTTTTGTTCTTAAGTATATCTTTGGCTAAATCTAAATGGGTAACAGGAGGCGTAGCCACAACATAACCATCAAAATTTGTTTGAAATGCATTTTCAAGTGAATCAAAACAGGCTGTCTGGGGGAATAATTCTTTGATTTTATTTTTTTGTTGCGCATCAGGGTCCACGACGCCGCCCAAGGCGTCGAGTTCAAAAAGGGTTCTTATATGATTTTTACCCCATCTGCCAGCACCGATAACGCAAATTTTGATATCACCCATAAAATTAATACTTAAAAACTGTTGCTAAAGAAGAAGACACCAATCCAAATACGGCAGAAAAGACCAAAAACAAAAAGCGTTTAGGGGCACTTTTTCTTGAAGGCGGTGTCGCATGATCAAGAATATGGAGAATGGGGGTTTGCTTCACTTCTTCTATCCGGGCCAATTCTAATTGCTGCTGGAGGGTTAAATAGACCTGTTTTTTTGCCTCTACTTCCCGAAATAATCTTGAAAATACCATAAATAATTCAGGTGAATCTTCATAACCGCGATTTCTTTCCTTAAAATATTTTAATGCCAGTTCAGAAGATTCCAATTCATTTTTTACAATAAAAAGCCGGTCTGATATAAACAGTTTTTCTTTCATCGACTGGGCCGAATTTTCTTTTTGTATATATAATTGCACCTGGTCCCCAATAAAATTAGCCACACTGGCTGATACAGGAGGATCCTCCAGTGTCACCATTATTTTAATGAGGCCTGATAAACGATCTTCTACTACCTCAACATGGTCAGTAAATTTTTTAATTGCCTGTTCTTTTATATATGCGGAGTCATTCATACTGGCGCTAAATGGATTGTACCAAGGGGGCTTGTCCATATTCCAGAGTTGATAAAGGCTCACCTTTGAACCATTTTGTTTAAGCCACCTTTGATCCAGCACTTTATTGGCAATTAAGCGAGACTTTACCACATCCGGTATATTGAAATCCTGGTTGTTCTCTGGCATGTTCATGCCAAAGTTTGTTGCTAATGATTGAAATTGCCCTAATCCCTGCAAACCATCTTTTTTCGCGGGGTATAATGAAATCTGAGCAGAATAATACTTGGTAAACAGAAAAGAAAACCCTGTTCCCAGTATTGCGGCAAACAATGCTGTTAAAATAATATTTTTTCTTTTTGTATAAAGGACCCTAAGCAATACACCAAAATCGATAATATTATCCTGGATGATTTTTGGCTTTTCAGCCTCTTTATCTTCCATTTCAAAATCTGGATAAGCAGATTTTAGGCGTTCCAACACATCCACATTGATGGTGGTATGACCCTTTTCATAATTAATCAGGGTTGCCCTGGAAACGCCCAATTTTTCGGCCATATCCTCCTGGCGAATATCATTCATCAGACGGAATCGTTTTATTTTCTGGCCCAGTGTCAAATTAATTTGGGGTAGTTTGATTTACCAATAACATTAAGGTCAGGAGTGTTGTTGCAACATTAGCGGTTTGACTCGAGACCATAGTGAACGCCTGCCACCCTGTTGGGCCCTTAGAAGAGCCGCTTAATGCCCGCTGGTAAACAATGATTGTTGATCCTTCGATCACTTTTGGGGAAGACCACCTTGATTTGGGTATTGCTGTTCCATTGGGATGGATTACAACCACATCCCTATTATCAGCGAAAGCAGAAAACCCACCGGCGCGGTTAATATATTTTTTTAATGAACTTCCTTTTTCGAAGGTTACATATCCGGGCTGGTTTACTTCACCGCTCATCAGCACAAGTCCAGATTTTTTTAATACATTCAGGCTATCGCCATTATTGAGGAAAAAGGTATCGTCTTCCCAAGCGATTTTCAAAGAATCCCGAAAAACTTCTACTCCGTTTTTAAGAGCATGATTGGTATAACCGCCGGCCAAATCTAAAATGGTGCCCAGGGTGGTTAAATTATTCACAGGGTAAAGGCCCGGTATCTTGATCTCACCAGTGATTTGGACCGATTCAATGGGTTGATGTTGATCCGTGCGAGGAATGGTGATATGATCGCCATTGGTCAGTGCAAAGTTTTCATTTTCCAGATCAACAACTATTTTTAAGGGTGTCTGTCCAGATGGATTTTTGCGACTCACAATAATCCGCGAAAAATCAATGGTATGCATAAAATCCGTGTCATAAGTGGTCATGGTGGCATCAATCAAATCCTGAAGCTTCATATCTGTCTGGTAGGGGTATTCCCCGGGATTTTTTATTTGTCCCTCAATGCGGACAAACCAATCAATCTCCGGTTTCATTGGCACATGAATGCTATCGCCGTCGGAGAGTTCAAAATTTGATGTTTCGTTTTCCTTCAACAAGTAACCGTTATTTTCTGAATCGCTATTATTCTTATAAACAAATATTGTTTTTGCTGCTTTTACATCTTTACCACCAGCGATTTTTATGAGATTATCCAGTGATTCCTTTTCAACAATCTCATAATAACCCGGATTTCGTACGAGACCCGTCAGGGGAATAGTAGATATTCTTGGTGGAATATAAATAATATCCTGATCCATTAGCCGGACATCACCAACGTTTTTGCCCAAAAATATATAATTATAGACATCCACAGTTCCGATTTTTTGTCCGTCACGTAGCACCTGAATATCCCTCAGAGAGCCCTTGTTATTGACACCGCCGGCCTGGGTGAGGCCTGTAATGACATTTGAAAAAGGATGTATCATATGGACACCGGGGATATTCACAAAACCGACAAAGTGAACATTTACAGATTTCAACTCACCAAGGGTAATATCAATAAAGGATTTCGGAGTTTTGCCTAATAAAGTTGAATAGACACGTGAATATTTTGAAATAATATATTGTTTTGCCTCCGCTACCGTTTTTCCGCCCAAATTTAGTATGCCGATATTATCTATATAAATCTGACCATCCCTGTTGATTACTTTTGTATTGTGTGCTTCAGTTTCGCCCCAAAGGGAAATAATCACCTCATCTCCAGGTCCAAGGCTATAATGTTTTGGAATGGGTAAATTCTGCCAAAAGGGAATGGTATCCCGCTGGGTAAATATTTCATAACCGATGTAGGGCATTGTTTTTGCTGAGTCTTCTAAAAACTTTAACTGTACAAGCAATTTTTCTGTGTTTGCTAATAATGATTCCACATCCTTTCTTGAGTAGATCAGTTTATCAGGAAGGGCTGTGCTCTGTGCTATTTTTTCAGCTTCAGATATATCTGCCGGTTTTTGGAGGGCCTGGCGCTCAAGAACCTTTTTATATTCGGATTGGAGTTGTTGGAGCTCTTGGTAGGATTGAGGATAAATCAAGATAAAGGATAAAAGATAAAGGATAAAAGGAAGAAAACGGCGCAAGCTGTGGAAAATTGGCGCTGAATCGGTCGTTTTATTATTTTGGTTTTTTTGGAATCTAAACATGCCAAAATTTACATGCTATTGACGGAATGTCAAAGGATTTGTATTATATGTCAATATAGAATAAGACCGTAATGAAAAGATATTTTACAATGTGTAAATCAAAGATGGCAGAGATCAAATTTCAGAGAAAAGAAAGAAGTAAGACGTGATGAATGGGAAGTTATCAGAAGACAGAAATCAGAGTTCAGATTGTTGATTAATAATTTTGAATGTTTTATTAAAAGGAGAGGGTGTGTTGGAGCGATATGAGGAGGGTGTGGGTGCGCTGGAGGGAGCCCGGTTCGAATGTTTCGTCCCAAACATTACGGTTTACATCCACAAAACCATAATGCTCAAAATATTCATCTTCATAAATGATATGTATCTGCGTATTCCCTCTTTTGTATGAAGCATTAATTCGGGATTCAAATTTTACTTCTGGTGGAAAATGATAAGTGACACCGTGGCGTTCATAATTCAAACCGTAGATGAAACTTTTTTGTTCATCTTTATATCCAGCAAATATTAAAAAGTCATCTGAATCGGATCCGCTGTGGGCTGCCCATCGTCTGCCTTTATATGACGAATAATTATATTTTATATTGTCATACCAATTGGGGGTGGGCAAAATATTATAATAGATGCCCTGAACCAGTCGGGTATATTCAAAACCAAATAATAGATTATCTGAACCAAAGGCACCTTGCTTTCTTAAGCCTAAATTACTCCCCATTGCGTGGTCTGAGTATACTTTAGGATCTTGTCCTGCATAAAATCGGTTTGGAAAACCAATTTCTAAAAACACTTTTAAACCCGATTCTTTAAAATTGCCTAAAATGTAGTAGGTATTAATCGTATCCCAATATCTAATATTATTTTGATCAATAAGAACAGTGAGTACATCTTGCTGGTCCCATGGCAGATCGGAATATCCGCCATTTACTACATTACGATTTAATCCCAGTTCTAAATATTTGTATTTCGCCTTTAAAAACCATGTTGACAGGAAATAATCATCCCCTTTTAAATTCTGCATCGGACGTGACGCAAGATACTTAAAGCTAAAATCAACATATTTACCAACAGATTGATTTCCATCTGTTCCTATATAATAATGATAGAAGCCCTGGGCATTATTTGATAAAGAAAGACTATTATGGATTCCCGGCCCCCACCATTGATCCCAATTCCCGAATCCAGCTGATATTCCATAAAAATGTAATTTTAATCCTGTATTTCTAAATCTGTTTTGCTTGTATATATCAAGGAGGGGCACATCATTTAATACTGAAAATTCATTTTCTTTTTCGGGGATCGATATTTCATACTGTCTTCTATCCAGAATCATTGGCTCAGCCGTTAAAGTAAAATGGCTTGATTTGAACTGCAATAAAAGGCTGGACAAAACGCCATATCCCTTCGGAAAGTAATTTCCATTTTGGTTCTCGAGGTTTGGAAGATTGGTATTTAGATAAGTGGAATTGGTGAATTTTATATTGAATTGATTTTGGGGAAATAAAAGAGAAGGAATAAAGATAAAGGATAATATAAAAAAAAGGTTCTTAAGGGTTACTTGAAAGGACATGATATTAGCGTAGACCAAGATTGTATTGAATCCCCAGCCCAATCACATTGCTCACTGCAGGAATATGGTTTTGTTCAAAATTATAATTATAAATTTTTTCGTTTTCTAAGTATAACGTATAAACAATATTATCTTTCTGTTTACTAAATCTCAAAATGGCTTCATATTTTTTTTCTGGATAATTTTGACTCACAACGCCATGCCTTTCAATATTATAACTGGATATAATCGAAAAGTCGCCTTTTATATATCCTAACATAATAATTTTATCGTCAGAATCAGAGCCGGAATGAGCTGCCCATCTTCTGCCTTCAACACTTGAGAATAAATACTGATCATGCTGATAAAAATTTTGCACCCGCCAACTACCTCTATAAAACTTGGGATTTAATGTATTGGCCGTATTTTTATTACTCATATTTTCAAATCCAAAGAATAAAAATTTGTTACCCATAATCCCATATTTTTTAAAGCCATAAATATATCCAATTGCATGATCCCAGTGCGCTTTTAAATCGATGATATTTGCACGACTATCATCCGTACCCAATTCTAAATAATAATGGGCTTTAGATTGTGGAAAATAAATATTCAGAAACCCTACCAATAGTTGGTCCCAAGGATCCCAATAGTCCGGCTCACCTTCATATTGGCCTACATATTTTAGATTTTTTTTGCTTCCACCAAAAAGGGGCTCGAAAACCAATTTTGCCGCATCCTCCATTGACCATATTATTTTATCAACACCGCCAGATAAATATAATCTACTAAATCCCATCGTAATAGTTGGATTACTATAATATGTAATTGTTGAAGCAAGGGCTGTGTGAAAGAATGGACTCTGGCCATTGTGCCTTTCAGATACAAAATATCTAAAATTAAATCCATAATTTGAAAATTTTTGTTGCTTTAGTGTTCCAATAAAATAATGTTTAAACCCTGGTGCATTGTTTGACATGGAAAGGGAGGAGTGAAATCCGGGACCAAACCACATATTCTCATTTGATAGCCCAACGCCAATGCCATGATAGTGAAGAGCAATCGTTGATTGTTTTAGAAAGTGACTATTTTCACTTATTGATATATCAGCATTCTTATCATTTAAATAGCTAAAATTCCCACCTATAAGAGGGATAGTGTCCGAGTCTTTATTATTTTTTTGTAATAATGGAGAAAATTTTAGATAAAAATATTTTCCAAAATAAGATATTGTAGACTTTAAATAATTGCTCATTTTGGGAAATGCTATCAATTCGCCATTATTATCTATGTTAGTAAAACCAGTGTTATAAAAATTTAAAGAAGTATAAGAAATATTTAGTGACGAACGCTTTTTAATCTGATAAAATGGACGAATAATATTTATAGAAAAATCTTCCCCAAAAATTGAATTATAATGTTCATTTTTTAGTTGTGCTATTGGTTGTAATGATGGTTGCCCAATGCCCTGCCCATTAACAAAACTATGTGAAATAAAAAAAAGGCATCCTCCAAATATGAAGTATGCCTTTGATTTTAATTTTACTCTCAATTTAATTTCTTGATGTTACAATATTATTAGATCCTGGTGGCGGGTGGGGATAAAGAAGCCCGTCTCTTAATGAAACAGATACTAATTGTTCATCGGCAGAAGATTTTATTAATATTTTGTTTATCGATCTTATGCTCCTTGATTTTGATATTATTGTAACTACTGTTAAAAACATAAGTTGAATATCTATCCAAATTGATCTTTTATTTATATAAAAAAGGCCCAACCTACTTTTCCAGGGCCGAATCAATTGACTGTAATCTAAATCGGGGTTTAGGCTCCCTTTAAGAATATCACTCTCATCAGAAAAAATAATTGACGAAAAATCTGTAATACCAGGCCGGACATCTAATAGGTGTAATTCTTCTTCTGTATAAACTGCCACGTCTCTTTCAACATTTGGTCTTGGGCCAACTAATGACATATCTCCAACCAAAACATTCCAAAGTTGAGTTGTTTCATCTAATTTTATTTTTCGAATGAAATGACCTATCCATGTTATCCGTTTATCATCCGATGCAGTTGAATCCACGTCACTTTTATCCGCTGATATAATCATCGATCTTAGTTTCACCATTTTGAACATTTTTCTTTGTTTTCCAACTCTAGGAGCAATATAAAGGGGATTATGAAAATCCTGCAGAAATACGATAAATGATACAATAATCAAAATAGGAGATAATAATAATAAGCCAGCAGTAGCCAGAGTAATGTCCATTGCTCTTTTTACCATTTTAATTATCCTTTAATTAGTTTCATTACTTTTGATACAATTGACTTTGAATCTAAACCATAATATTTTCTCAAGTATTTTTGCGATCCAACGATACTGGAAAATTCAGAACCAAGGCCTATACGTAAAAACTTTTTGGGAATAACTCCATTATCCAAAAGAGTCTCAGCTATTAAACTACCAAGGCCACCGTCTAAAGTATTTTCTTCAACTGAAACAATACCCCCTGTTTGTTTTGCAGCATTGAGTACAATGGACCCATCAAATGGTTTTAGTGTATGTACGCTTACAATACGTATTCTATGCCCTAAACTCTGTAACTCATCGTGAGCTTCCCAGACTTCTTCTAGAATACCACCAGTCACAAATATTGTACAAAAATCACCATCAGTTAACATTCGTGGTTTACCAATTATAAAATGTTCATCTAAATTATTATCTATATCCATACCAGCAGATTTATCTAATCTTAGGTAACAAACTTTTTTAGTTTCAATGATGGCTCTGGTTGCTTGTTCGACTTCCCAAAAACTTGTTGGAGATACAACAGTAATTTCTGGTAAACTACGCATAATACTTAAATCCTCAGTAGCATGGTGAGAAATACCCAAAGCACCGTAGCTAAAACCTCCACCAATAGATACAATGTTTACATTTACACCATGATAACAAGCATCATTACGAATTTGTTCAAGACAACGAAAAATTGAAAAATTTGCTATTGAATATGTAAAAACAATTTTTCCTTCTAACGCCATGCCTGTTGCTATACCTGTCATATTTTGTTCCGCTACTCCAGCATTAATAAAATTATCTGGATAGTTTTTTCGGAAATCATCAAAAACACCAAAGCCCAAATCACCTGTAATTAATATAATATTAGGGAATTCATCAATCAAACTTGATAGTTTATTTATAAAACGATCTCTCATTTTTTCTGCTTTAATTCCTTTAATGCCATTTCAAATTCTTCTCCTCTAGGACATCTATAATGCCAAAGTACCGAATTTTCCATAAAGCTTACACCCTTGCCCTTTGTCGTATGGCAAATATACACTGTTGGTTTGGAGTTGATCGATGGGGTCTTTACTAATTCAGACTTCAGCTGGTTATGATCATGCCCATTAACTTCAATTGCATTCCAGCCAAAACTTTCCCACTTACTTTTGAATGGCTCAAGTGCTAATGTATTTTCTACAGTATCCAAACTCTGTATCTTGTTATAATCAATTAACGCTATAAGATTATCTAATTCATGATGAGAAGCAAACATAGCAGCTTCCCACACTGAGCCTTCATCACATTCACCATCAGATAAAAGCACGAATATTCTGTGAGTTTTTTTATCTAGCATAGCTGCTTTTGCCATACCTACTCCTACACTTAAACCATGACCTAGACTCCCGGTGGATAACTCAACACCAGGCACATTCTTATGGCTTATATGTCCACTTAAATCTGAACCATCTTGATAGTGTGTATCTAATTTTTCTATTGGGAAAAATCCGACTTCAGCCAATGTTGCATAAACGGCTGCACCTGCATGTCCTTTACTTAAAATAAATCTGTCCCGATTCGCCATGTGAGGATCTTTCGGGTTAACATATAAAACATCGCTATAAAGGACTGCAAGAATATCGGAAATACTTAAAGCAGAACCTATATGTGAGCCACCTCCTCTATTCGCCATTTTTAGTGCATGAATGCGAATTCTCCTTGCTAAATAATTTGTTTGTTTTAAACTTTGAGCCATATTCAATCTATAACTGCATATCCCACATAAGGATCAAACTGAAGTTTTTCAATACGCAGATTGGATTTTTTAAAAAATTCAAGCATAGCCTTTGTCTCACCTGGCCACAACGGATTATCGAGTTCATCAAAAGCAACTACTGCACCTTTTGGCATTCTCGGTATGAAATGTTCTAAGGCTGCAATGGTGGGTTTATATATGTCAAAGTCTAAATAAAGCAAGCTTACTACTAAGTGTGGATGTTCTGCGATAAAATCAGGAATAGTTTTAACAGCATCTCCTTTTATCAATTTTACTTTCTGAATATGACCTAAGAAACGAGTACTATCATGGATGCCAACCAAATCCTTTAGTTCATCGTAAGAATCAGCAGACAAGTCACCTATCTGAACATGGTTACTTGATATAGTGATATCTTCCTTTACCAACTCTGGAAAACCATCAAAAGTGTCAAATCCATAAATACGTCGAGTTAAATTAACTGGCTCCAAGATTGCAGACAATTTTGCCCAGGACATAATTCCAAACCCTTGATTCACACCACACTCAATAATAGAACCTTTAACGTTCAATATTTTTTTAAAAATTTCATATAAAACCAGTAGTCGTGTTATATTTTGTCGCTTAACATATTTAGGGAAATTTTCCATATTTTTTTCCCATGTTTCAGAGTTATTATCAAAACATTTTTTATTTAAACCAGCTTCTTTTTGTTCAGCATCAGTACGTAAACCTCCAGACACAGGTGTATTTATTTTTGACATGATATATCTCCTTTTTTATTAATTAAAATCTATAAATCAAATTATTTAGTAATTATAAAATAATTTTATCTGTTTGCAGATATACAAGACTTCTTCATCTGTAAGCGTGGGGTATAATGGAAGAAGCATAAATTTTTTAGTCATGCTTTCTGTATAATCTAAATTTCCAGTAAGTCCAAGATCTTTAAACTGGTGAAGTGCATATCCACCCCACTGAATTATTGTACCAACACCTTTCTTTGAAAGGAAATCCATCAAGCCGTCTCTTTCATCTGCCTCTATTTCATAATTTTGATAAATGTCAAAATGCTTTGAATCACTATTAGGACCAGGAGGAAGTAGAATTGTACTTAACTCCTCCAATTCATCCTGATATATTGATGCAATATTCCTGCGGCGGGCAATTTCCTCATCATAATATTTCAATTTAAAGCTTAATACTGCTGCTTGGATATTATCTAATCTAGAGTTAAAGCCATACAATTTAACTTTACCATCACCGGGATCTCGACCATGATCTCTTAGCATTCTTATTTTGTCGGCGATTACATCATCATCTGTGATTACAGCACCACCATCTCCAAAACAACCCAAGGTTTTTGCAGGAAAAAAACTGAAAGTGCCTGCGATACCAAATGTGCCAGCAAAGCGACCATTAAATTTTGCACCGAGAGCTTGGCAAGAGTCTTCTACCACTATCAAATCATTTTTTTCCGAAAAGGCTAATAATTGATCCATATTAGCAACCCTGCCATTCAGTTGAACAGGCATTATCGCTTTTGTTTTATTAGTCATAGAGCGTTCTGCCGATTTTAGATCAATTAAATGATCTTTTGAACAATCAACCAGTACGGGATTTGCTCCTGCATGATAAATCGCAGCAGCACTAGCTACAAAAGTGTGTGAAGGTACAAGTATATCATCATCTTTTTTGATTCCTGCTGCAATTAGAGATAGCAATAGTGACATTGTCCCGTCCGCCATACCAATTGCATGCTTAACCCCAAGATAATCAGAAAGATTTTCTTCAAATTCAAACAGGTCTTTTTGCATAATATATGCTCCGCGTGAAAGCACATCACCTATCACATCCAGATATTGGTGTTTACGTTGCTCAAAGAGTGCCTGGTAATTAAAAAATGGGATTTTCATTAATTAAATATTCCTTTAATTAGATAATATTATTATTTAATCTAAAATCAAGCTTGAGCAGTAAGTACAAATTTAAAAGCAGATTTTTTTACTTTAGTAATTTTATCAACATAATTTGAAAAATCAGCTGCTGAATTATCACCCAATAATTTAGACAAAATCGGCATCATAAATGAAATGCATCCAAAATACTTTACATCAAGATATTTATATTTTTTAGTGAGGGAATTGATCCTTTGTATGGTTGGCATATTTAATAAAGTCATTTTTGATCTGGCATCCTGCAAAAAGCGAATATATCGATTAAATTTATAAATTGGGTTATGGTTTAAAGAATCTACACAAATAAATAATCCATTCGGTTTCAATACACGTATTATTTCGCAATCAACTTTTTTGGCGTCTCCATAACTTAAACTACCTGCACTTGCAACTACGTCAAATGATCCATTTTCAAAGGGTAATAATTCCATATCTACGACCATTGTTTTTAACCTATCCCTACCTTCAACATTTAATAATCTTCTTTCTAAAACTTGAAGGGAGTTCGGTGAAATATCTGTGGCCATTACACTCGCGCACGTTTTTATTAAACTATAAGTATGTAATCCTGCTCCAGAACCAATTTCAAGCACATTAAAGGTTGGTTTAATTAATTCTTTTATTTTTTCTTCATAGAATAAATATGGCGACCTTAAAGGCAACGGAATTAATTTTGAGCCAACTACAGAAGATTCTAACATGTCATTTTTAATAATAGATAAAGCTCTATCATCATATCTTTCTTTTTCTATTATTTTATCTTCAGGTTTATTATTCAAATAATTAGCCATAAATAACTTATTTTTTCAGAGAATCGTTAATTTTGATTCTATATAATCCATATCCTTTCCAAGGTTCTTTAATTTTTTGCACTGGCGATAATCTTGTAACTAATCTAAAAATACCACTCAACACGCCTAGTCCATGGAGAAAATGATATAGGAAAAAACTTATTGGTAGCGTAATAATATGCAATAGTTTTTTATATCTTTTTGCCTGCTGTATAGCAGAAATAAAAGCAAGAATTAAGTATAATGCAATTATTGAAAAAAATGTGTATTTAACAAAAGAGAAAAAAGGAGATAGAAAAAAACCTCCAATTATTCCAATCACAAAAACCCCAGTTATAGCATGACGATATGCAAATGTGTATGGCGCTAAATACCACATATATGCATTATATGGAGCGTCAAGTTTTATTTGTTTATATAAAAATTTTATAAATGTTTTTTGATTGTAATAATTTATTTGTATTTCAGGATTTAGATATACTAATCCTCCAGATTTAATCAGCCTTCTATTAAATTCATAATCTTGAGCGCGAACTAGTCTTTCATCTAGGTCTCCAATTTTTGAAAAGACATCTTTTCGATAAAACCCATAAGGAACACTATCTACTACTCCAGCAGACATACCAATTCTGAATCCAGAGTTTCCCACTCCAAATTTATGTGTTGTTAAAGCTTGAACTAGGCTAGCTTGATAATTTTTCCCATTTTGTTGTGAGATAAGTAAACCACCAACATTATCAGCGCCAGTTCGAATTGCAGTTTCATAACACAGTTTCAGATATTCTTTAGGATATATTGAGTGTGCATCAAGTCGAAGAATCCAATCGCCTTTTGCAATTTTTATCGCAATGTTCAAAGCATAACTTTGATATTTACCGGGGTTTTCAATTAATTTTATTCTAAAATCTTTTTCTTTTAATTCTTTAACAATCTGACAAGTCCGATCTGTAGACAAACCATCAATAACTAAAATTTCAGAATAAAATGTAGATGGTAATTCAAATTTCATAACACTTTTAAGGCATTTTAAAATGAGATCTTCTTCATTTCTACATGGGATAATTATAGATATCTGGGGATTATTAGACATTGTTAAAAATTTAGCTATTTAATATGTTGATTTAGAATTTTAAGTAATTTTGATGTTGAATTATCCCATGAGAATTGAAGCATATATTCTTTACTACGCTGACCAAGTTCTCTCATTTTTTTGGGGTTTTCAATTAGATCTTTGATTGCGTTTACCATTCCTTTAATATCTCCAGGCTCTATGACCAAAGCTGTTTCTCCTGGAATTGTACATTCAGGTATTGAACCAACATTTGTTGCGACAACTGCGCACTCTGCCAACATTGCTTCTCTAGGAGGATTATGATAACCTTCTTGTAAAGAAGAACATAAAAAAATATCGGTTTTTGCATAAATATCTCTTAAAGCCTCTTTAAATGGACGATGGTGAAACTCTGCTTCAAAATTGAGCTTAGGCGGTTTTGTAAAACCAAATAATACGATTTTAACTTTAGAATATTGTTTTTTTATTTTTTCTAAAACACTAAGCCCATCAGGAATTCCTTTGGCAGGATGAGTTGAATAAATCATTGAAATAGTTGGTGGGTTACGATATTCTTTATTCTTGACTTCAAAATCTTTTGAATTGATTCCATTGGGAACAATTCCCACTACATCCTCATCAACTTCTTTCTTCAAAAAATCCTTTATCCATGTTAGCGTTACAATTTTCATCAGAGGTAGCCGAAAAGCTTGTAGTTCTGTTTTATATGCACTAGACCAAGGCTCAGTGTCTCTTATAAAATAAAATTTTTTCCCTTTCGATTCAGAAAGCTCATAAACTGAAAAGGCTGTAGGCCAATGATTAGCGATAATTGCATCTGCATCACGGATATAATTATCTTTAATAAAAGGAACTAAATTTAGTTTAGTATTTAAATCAAACCATGGGACATTATTTCTTCGCACAATACTCCTAATTAGGCCACGTAAAAATAGAGTGATTCCATTCCAACTAAATAAAGTTTCACCTTCTAAATAAGGGAAAAAAGGTACATAAATTTCAACATCCTCTCCTCTATCAATCATTCTATTTGTTAATTCATATGTTGACCTAAAGGCTCCACCCCAAGTATTATACGGGAAAACTATATTAATTTTCATAAAACAACATTTTTTATCATTTTAACCAACTGATTAGCTGATTCAACGCAAGTACCTATTTTCCCTGAAAATATAGAAAATATTTTTTCTTCCTCTTTATTTACAATAGTTGGCCTCGCATCATCATGATCTCTATTTGCCAAAACAGTTCTAATGGTATACATAGAACCAATATGTTCTAATTTATTAAAATCATCAAAAAATTTCATGCCTGCTTCTTTAAATTTTTCTATGTTAGTAATCTTTGGATTTTTAATAATTCCATTATTTAAATATTTAAGAATATTTTCATCAAGTACATTTGGATATTCACCTATATATGTCTCATGTATTGCATGTTTAACATGACCCAATACGTGCATACCTTCTCTAAAAGGATCAAAACACATAAAAGGCCCATCCATTACTACCATACTTTTATTGATGTATGATTCCGGTAAACGAACAACAGGTTTTTCAACTACTTCATACTGAAGTAATTTAGGCTTAATTAACAAATCATTTATTTTAGCATAAGTAGCAATAATAATATAATCATAATCTCCAAAATCTTTCCTCGTAGTATGTTTATTTAATACCACCTCTACACCTACACCTTCCATTCTATCAATAACTTGTGATCTTAGTCTTTCACTGTTAAATGATTTTTCGTCAACCATCACTGTTAAATTAGTTTCTTTATTTGATTTGACTATTTCATAAGTCAAGCCTAAATCATCCAAAAATTGTAAATATTCTGTCTTCGAAACTAATGAGAACTCTTTAGCAATAGCATAATAGTGTTTTATTTTTTTTTTAACTATACTATCACTGTATTTTTTTTCAAAAGACACTATTCCTGCCAAACATTCTTTAGCAGTTTCTTTACTTCTAGGATAATGATATCCATTATGCAACCTATATTGATTAATATTAGAAGCACATTTCATCAAGCCATCTTTTTCTTCATGTAAAGTTACATTAAAACCTGAAGTAGAAAGTAATGTTGAAACAGTTGTGCCAAAAATTCCTCCTCCTACAACCAATGCTTTTTTTTGCACATTTTTCTTAACCGTTTCACATAATTTAATAGCATTAAGTGTCCTTTTTCTATTATTAATAAAGCTAGCAGAATCTCCAAAAACATTTAAAAGCATATCTCGTAATGGATTATTATCGGGGTTGACAAATATTTTTTTGGAACCACATTCAATTGAATGTTCAATTTTTTTAGATAAAATATTATATGAAAAAGTTGCTTCGCAACTATTCGCTAATATTATTTTAATATTCATCTTGGTAGAATCATAATAATTACAATGAATTTTATTAATTTCAAAATCTTCAGTATTTGTCCATAAATAAAAATGATGATATGCTAGATTATCAATTATATTCGCGTTAAATGAGCCATGCTTTAGAAAAGAAAAATTTAAATTTTTCTTTTTACTTATATCTAAATTATTATGCCAATGAAAAACATCATCAACATAAAGTTTTACCCCATTAGAATCAGCAAGAGAAAAAAGCTTATTAGCAGATTCTTGAGTAAGTGTTAATGGTTTTTCACAAAAAACATTTTTCCTTTTAATTAACCATTTTTTTACTTGTTCGTAATGTAAATCATTTGGAGTGGATATGATAATCCAGCTTGCATAATCTGGTTCAACAAATTTTACAGAATCATTAATAGCATTTATTATCTTTAAACCAAATTCACCCTTTCCTATTATTGAAATTTTATTAATTATATTCCCTTCTTTTCTTGTGCAAACTGATAAGCTTCAATTGTTTTTTCTGCTATTTTATCCCATGTTGGCCAACTTTGAGCCAAACGTTTAACCGATTCACTCATTTCATTAATTAAATTATGATCCTCAATTAAATTAGATAATGCAAATGCTAAATCTTTCTCATCCTCGGGGTTTACTAATTTCCCATGAACTCCATCATCCAAAATTTCATTGAATCCTCCTACTCTACTTGCAACTATTGGTTTACCATAATTTATCACACTCATTAAAACTCCACTTTGATCAATATGTCTATAGGGCATAACTATTAAATAGCAAGAATTAAAAATTGGTTGAATTTCATTTTCTGAAATAAATCTCAAATCCCATGTGATTTTCTTTTCAATATATAGAGATTTTGATAGGTTAATTAATGGTTTTATTGGAATATTAGGTCTACCAACAATTAATAAGTGAATCTCTTTAAGCTGTGAAGCTGAAAGCATAGAAAAAGATCGAATGAGAATATCTAGTCCTTTATAATGGTCAATATTTCCAAAAAATAAAATAATCTTTTCACGCTTAGAAATATTATATTTCTTGAAAACTGTTTGATAAGATTGACTTTCATTAAAATTATAGTTCAATAGACCATGTGGAATAACTAAAATTTTATCTTTATTTAATGAAGTGGTTTTCACTGTTTTTTTCTTACTATAATTGGTATGAACTATGCAGTAATCAAAATATTTTAGAAAAGAAGAACCAACTTTTTGAAGAAAATAAAATTTTGGCTTTTCTCCATGGAGAGGAGTGCTATTATGTATCGTATAAATAACAGGGGAAAAATAATTCAGTTTCCTTAGATACCAACGATCAATAAATGGTAATTGAGACCATTGAAAATGAATAATATCTGGCTTGACCTTTTTCACAATAAATAATAAATGTACCATATTTAATATATGTTCTATTGCTTTTATATATTGTTTTAAAAAACCTCTAGGCCTTCCTTTATAAATCCAATTTGTAACCTTATAAAAATGATTTCTGAAATTGTATGATGCAGGTTGATTCCAATCAGTGTGAATATACATAGAGCCAAAGAAATTCACTCGACATCCCTTTCGTACTAATGCTTCACAAAGAGAATGATCATATGGCAAAGAATTACAAGCAGCATCTATCATAAAAATATTCATTGAATTAATTATGCGGATAAAACTTTTTTATAATTATTTGTTGAAATACCAAGACATATGTACCACCATATCATCGGTGCAAATGCATTCCCCCACATAAAGCATATTGCAATTAATCCTTTTCCCATTATACGTGTTCGTGATGATTTAACCATCCAATAAAAAATATAAAGATATGGTAATAGTCCAATTAAACCTGAAAAAATCAAAATACTAATTGGCATAACTGATCCTGGACCGAATGCAATCTGTTCGCTCGTTTTTTTTCCCTCATGAAGTTCTCCCATTCGACGTAAGATCCTATCTTGATTTTCACCACCTAAGCCCACTCCCAACAAAGGAAATTCTTCTATAATTTTCATGGAAAAAATCCATCCTCCAAAGATTCGAACTCTAATATTCTCATCTTTAATTCCATGTCGAAAACTTCCTATTTTTTCAACAATGTACCCTAAATTAATCCCCGTTCCTAATTTTTGATTGAGCCTATTAGTTGATAAGGAGACAATAATAGAAAAAACAAATAAAGAAAATAATATTTTAGCACGATTGAACGATCCCCCTCTTTTAGATAATTCAAATAAGAATAATAGCAAAAGGGCCACGGCAGAAGCAGATGTCGAAATAATCATAGATATAGCAAATAAAATAATATCAAATACACCTATATATCTTTCCCCTCTATTGCGCTCTACTTGCAGTATATATAATAAAGATAAGCCTGCGTAAATCCCAAAATGAGATGGTTCAATAAAAAGACCTCTGGGGCGATTAAAATCAAAAACCCGTTCAGATAGCACAATGTTTCCACCAGACCAATCTAAAGGGTTGTCAAAAAATGCATCAGCAATCACAAAAATTGCATGTAGCCTTAATACCCATAAAGTTGCTTTTGCGAGTCGATTATGTCCAATTTTGTTTTGCAATGGTGGCAATAAAAGAACCATCCCTACAAGGCCAAGAACTCTAATATAATTAACTAAAAAATTCCCAGTAAAAAAAGTATGATCCGTAATCGTATTAACTATTCCAGATAAAAAACTTACAATTGCAAAAAAAAGAATTGCGTAAAAGACAGGCCCAAGTAACATCAATCTATTTATAAAAAAGGCATAAAAAATTAGAATTGCAACAACGATATCAGTGAGTGTAATAGTCATTAATCCTGAAAATATAATTGAAAAAAGAGATATACCAGCGCATATGAGTATAATGTTAAGTAAAGGTTTTGATTTCATTATAAAGGAAAGACCTAACGATAAAAATTAATTTATATCAACCTAACTTCACGGGTATTTTTCTTAAATGATAAAAGCCAAACTTGAATGAGCGCTACCCTTACACGAAGAAAACCACTTGTAATTTCCCATAAAAAAAATAAAATGCGCATGACTAAAGATTTATCCTTATTACGATGAAAATTTTGTATAGACGAAGGCACGGACATGAATTCCATTTTGAATGGAATCAATAAAAAAGGTACTACAAGTAATCTTATGATTAGATTTTTACTAAAAGGAATTACTTCATAATTCCAAGATTCACACTTACGTGAAAGTAAAATACTTAATCGTAAACGGTCAAAAAACGGAAGAAATTCTTCAAACGTTTGTGATGCAATAGCTGGACTAAATCCACTAACTTGAATTCCTCCTTTTAGATTCCACCATTTTTTACCATTAACAGTACTGCTTAAAAGACTATCATTCCATGGTAAGTTAAGCCAGTTACATATTTTTTTTATGGTTTTCTCTGAATGTAGATGTAAGTCTTCCATTCTTATTGCTCGCCAATTACTAGGGGGTGTTGTAGGGTCGCTTACCCCACCTTTTGAAGCGTTGATTATTGCTCTACCAAACCCTCTAAGTACATCCTTACCAATTCTACTTTGCCATCTAAAACGTGAAGCAACAACACGAACTGGATTCCTTACCATTTGAATAAATTTAACATCTTTAAAATCTTCTAATAGGATTTTAAGCCTTTCTGGTGCATAAGTATTGTGCAATCCAAAAACAATAATTGGATTATTAATTTTTCTACCCAATGCCTCTGCGTAAGCAATATGCAAAGATTGAAAAAATAATTTTCTAGAAACCTGGGTTTTTTTTACAATCAATTTTTTCATCGAATTCTTAAATTTTTCTTTGTCAACGTATAAAAGCTCATCGCGATTTGGCCCTAGCTTTGTAAAGCCTAGAATTTCTCCTGAGTAAACATTCCCAGAATTTTTTAATCTAGCATCAAATAACATGGCGTAGGATTCAATAAATTTATTAATTAAATCCTTACGATTGAGGTGTCCCATTTCATACCAAAAATCATGAAAACCTCCAAGAACATCATCTGGAGTGCTGATAATATTTGGATGAAAATCAAGCAAGCTTGTCATTAAGGAGCTTGCAGAGCTTTGATAGCTCATAACGCATATTACGCGATTTATTTTGGAAGTATCAGTAGAATATTCCCTAGAATCTCTGCCTATATTTTTAGACATCAGCTATTGCATAACGTGATGCTATATCTAAGTTAGCAAGTTTATTAGCAAAATCTACTGGATAAGTATAATTCTTTTTAAAGATTTCACCTTCAGGCATATATGTAGAGGTGTACATAATCCTTGATTTAGATAAGGAAAGTCCACCTTTATGAAGACCTGTAGTATCACAAAAAATTACTGTTCCCTTTTTTCCTTTACAAACTTTGAATTTTTCTTCTGGTACAAGCTTTTCAACCGCACCATCAGGGGGATAGCATCCATGTCTACCAAACTGCTTTTGTGGAAGTACTCTTTTTAATCTACCCTTAGAATGTGATTCTTTCACATAGGTAAATGGCCCACTATTTAAATCTACATCAGATAGATAGATAAACATTTTGCATAGACCATTAAGACTTGGGTCTCTATGCCATCTTTGGGAACCCATAGGATTCTTTACGTCTGTAGTTAAGTTGGTTTGTGCTAATTCAAAATAAATTAATTTTGAAAGATGATTTAAGTATGAGTTCACAATCTGCAAAACTCTAGGACTAATAGAGGTAAGTATTAGAGGATTAGAAACATCAATCTCAGACCCTCTTCCTAGCGAATAATCTAAAAAAGGCTTATCATTACTTAATTGAGGATTAACTTTTTCTTTCTCTACGGCTCTTAAAATATCTGAAATAAGATCCTCTTCAGGAAAAAGTTCCTCAAGGCTAGTAAAGGCAATACCATTAAGCATTAATTTATCTAAGAGTGCTTTTTGTAAATCATCTAGAACTGGTTGATTCTTGTTATAAAGATATTTTCCAGTTTTATTTAGAATATTCCATACTGGAGGGCTCTTTCTCGTAAGAGCATATAGGCTTAAAAGAGGACTTCTTATTTTAGCTAGGACTTGAGATAAATAAGAACCTTTTCTTTTTGAATAATCGTCATGCATACTAAAACTTTTTCATTTTAATTGCTGTATAAATGCATTTGCAATTCGAAGCGATGATTGTCCATCTACCTTATAACACATGATTTCTCGAAGGTTTTTTCTTTGTTTTTTTTCCAAATCTGATTTCTCTAGATAACGAAAGATTAAATTTATATACTCATCAAAATTTGATGCAAGTTTGGTAGCTCCAGAATTAAGTATTGGCTGAAAATGAGCAAAATCATAATATCGCCTACAGGACCTATAGTATTTCCTAGGTTTCAAATCAAATGCAATATTAATTACTGGCTTGTCCATTGCGACTGCATCAAGACTAGTTGTTGAGCATGTATTTATTGTAACGTCTGAATAAAAAAGTGTATCCCTCAATTCTGTAATAAACTCCGGGTTAATGATTCCGCTTACTTTACTTTTAGAATTTTTACCAGGTATCTGGAAGGTTAAATTTGAGAAGTTAGAATCCTTTAATTTTTTATATCTTTCAATATTATCAAGTGGATGTAGTCTTGCAATTACTTGAATATTTTTTATTTTATTATTTTTTAAAAATTTCATTTTTTCAAAAATAATATCTGGGTCTTCAGGGCCAATAGATGAGGGTGAGGTTGCAAAAAATATCGTTTTATTATTTGGGTCTAAATTCATTTTTTTAAAAAATTTGTCACGTTTAATAATATTTGCTTTATCAAAGTATAAATCGAATTGCGGTATTCCCGTAACTGATATTTGTGATTCCTGAACATGGTGAATTTTAATTAACTCATTCTTGATAATTTCATTCCAGGCGAGATAATGATCTAATTTTACAGGTATATAGCCTTTAGTAGTTAGGTTATCCCAGCTTTTGATAATCCCTATTGTTTTAATATCTAGCTTATTTGAACAACTTAGAAATTCATATTCGTCCATTGAAATAGGGTGTGTTGATATTACTAAAGAGGGTTCAAATTCCTTAAATACTTTTAAAACTTTTGAACTGAACCCTTTTATTTTTTTATCGACTGAGCGGAGCAAATTATAAATCGCTTTACTTTTAGGAAAAGGTTGGCTTAATAAATATTCTAGAATTTTAGAATGATTTTCAGGGAATAAAGGACCCTTTGATAAAATTTTATTTGAAACTGTTTGGTTAACTTTATAAAATCTTCTTCTTAAAATTATATTTAATAAACCCGAAAGACTTATCTTTCTTCTTTTAATAAATGATTTAATAATTACTCTTTCATTATTATGCTTTTCAAAAGCTAAAGGCGATGAAGTAAAAATTACTAAACGAATATTTTTTCTTGAAATCAATTCATCAATAATTCCAGTATTCAAAAAATTTCGAACTGTAATGCCGTTTGGTAATAGAAAAAAAATAGTTTTGTTTATTATCATTAACTCAAAAAAAGATCATGCTTTTACCATTTCTTTAAATGTTTTGTTATTTTTAATCAAGTCATTGTAACTACCTTGACCTATTAATTCTCCATTATCTATAACAAATAACAGATCACAACTCTTCACTCTTTGAAGTCTATGAGCAATCATAATAACAGTTTTTTTAGCAACTGTTTGTTTAATTGCCTTATATACTGAAGCTTCTGTGGTTTGATCAAGATTGCTTGTTGCTTCATCCAAAACAACCAATTCAGGGTCATTATATAATGCGCGAGCAATGCCAATTCTCTGGCGTTGACCTCCACTAATTCTTATGCCTCTCTCACCTACAATTGTATCATATCCTTCAGATAGTTCATTAATAATAAAATCATGAATATTGGCAATACGAGCTGCGTTAATTATTAAATCAATATTCCTTTCTTCATCGGAAACTCCAAATGCTATATTGGCAGCAACTGTATCATCGGTCAAAAAAATATCTTGCGGGACATAGCCTATCATTTTTTGCCATTCTTTAATATTGGATCTATTTATTGATATTCCATCTGCCATAACATCACCTTCCAAAGGGTTAAATAGCCCTAAAATTATATCAACTAAAGTGGTTTTTCCTGATCCAGTCTGACCAACTATTGCCACAAATGATCCTTTTTCAATAATGAGAGATGTATCCTTAATTGCAAACTCTTCTGTATTCGGATATTTAAAACTAATATTTTTTAATTCAAGACTACGTTCAAACGATAAATTATTAGTTGTTTCATCATTCTTATTTTTTTCAATATATATATCATCACTTTCTATATTATTTATCTCATCATAAATGGCATTTAAGACAGGAAGGTTAAAACGAATCGCAGATATATTTCTGTAAAGATCATTGATTGCAGGAAGTAGGCGATATCCAGCAAATGCATACATACCGGCAATAGGAACAATATTTTGCAAATTTACCCCACTTGCAATGAGAAATAGTATCACACTCAATAAGCTGCCAAAAGCAAGTGTTTCAAAAATATATCTTGGCATATCTTTAATAATCTGCTGTGCAGTCATTGCTCTAGAATATTCCATTGAAGGAGGGATGAACTGTTCAACAAATGCAAGCTCTTTGCCGCTTACTTTAGTCTCTTTAATTCCACCAAAAGCTTCTGCCGCAATTTTGTAACGGCCAGTGGTAGATATAAGCCTTTCCTGTCCTTTTCTATAAAGTTTTTGTTGAATAAATAAATAATAACATCCATATCCTCCAGCAGTAACCAATATAGAAATAGTCGCTAAAAAAGGGTCAAATAATACTAAAAATAAAGCTGTGAAGAATGCAATCATACCGTGGGAAACCATGCGCAAAATAGGAACTAAAATACCAGCAACCAGTTGATGGGTTTCTGTTAATATATTTTTTCCGATATCAGAAGTATTTCTATTTAAAAACATTTCGTAGGGTTGGAGTAAGTACGATTTAAATAAGAAAATTGCTATCCTTGCCTGGGTTGACCAGGCAAATTTAGTCGTTGCCCATAGTGTTATAGCTAACATAACATTTGTAAAAATGAATAAACCTAAAACCACAAATCCAATAAAGAATAAAAAAGAAACTATATTGTCAAATTTAAAGAGTTCATAAATAAATGATAATAACTCGTTATCTTGAACAAGGTTAGGATTAGTAAGCAAACTTAAAAAGGGCATTAGAGATCCAACTCCAGCCAATTGAACTAATGCTGTAATTAAAAAAATGGTTAAAAGGCCAGCCATGTGCCATCTTTGTTTTTTGTCGAGTAACGAGAAAGCTTTATTTAGAATATTCACAATTTATTTAACTTTTTAGATATAGAATCAATTCTTTCTTTAGTTATTTCTAAAGAAAGATCGTTTGCGGTATCAATTTCTACCCATTCGCCATTAGTAAAAACTGGCCAAATACTTTTACCTTCATCTATCACAGATTGCAATAAATCTGTCATAAATGCATTGTTAATTTTTTTACCCTGAATTTTGTTCGAAAGTTTTGATTTACGAAAAACACTAATTAAATCATTTATTCCTGTTCTTGAAAACTTCATAAGGCCTATGTATTGGCCACCAATTTCATCTAGACTATTTGTTTTTCTACCAATCTCTTTAATTTCTCCATTATTATGAAGCTTAAGTGATTCAGCATCATCTAATGGGTCATCAAACCTTTCTTCCCAATAACTTTTCCAGTCTAAATCAACAACAACTGAAATGTCTCTTTTAGATTTAAGTAAATTATTAAGTATAGTTTCAGAATAAACAATATCACCATAAGATATGATTACATCATCATTAAGTTCTGATTCAGCGCAAAAAAGAGAGTAAACCATATTAGTTTCATAGTATTTTTCATTAATATAAGTTGTTGTGTTCTTTATATTAATTTTATCAGAATGGTGCCCTTTAATAATAATAATATCATCAATCCCTGCTTTCTTAAGCACTTCAATTTGGTAATTGATCAATGGAATATTATTAATCTCAACCATACACTTAGGTATACCTTTTGTAAACGGCATTAATCTTTTTCCTTCTCCTGCTGCAAGAATAATAACTTTCAAAACAACCTTCTTCTTTATTTATTAAACAAGTTCTTTAGACGATTTAAGTTGATTTCCTTTGATCTTTCTTCTCTCTCAGGGTGCCACATCCAACCTTCCCAAGGTAAAAACTTATGTTTAATGGCTGCAATAATACCATCTTCGTAACGTACTTTAATTTGAAAATCGGGAGGACATTCTGAAATTGCCCAATTATGATAACACTTAACTTTGTTTGGCCATTCTCTTTTATTAGCTACAGCCAAAAGGTTATGTGATTTACCTACGAAATTGGATACTTTACTTAATTTGCCCCCAGCCCAATAGTTGATCATCTGCATTCCCCTACATATGCCTAAAACAGGTTTTTTATTTTTTCTAGCCCAGTTTAATAAATAATTTTCTGTTTCATCTCTATCAGTATATTCACCAATATCATTTCCACCAGAAAGAATTAAGGCGTCAGGTTGAATCCAAGACAAATATTTTTCTAGCAATTTTTGATGTTTTTTTGGTTGTGTGTTATCTTTATTTAAAGAAATAAGCTTATTTGAGATAGGTAATGGAATAAAATTACATTTAATTAATAATTCTAAAAGAGATTGGTCGATTGATTCTCGCGTTTCTTGGCGACTATCAATATAATCTATTCTTTGAGAAATAATAATTTTTTTCAATTATAATAGATCTTATGTTTTTTTTGCTATAAGCACATAAATATTACAAAACTGGTTTGGTAAAAATGCCATTAAAAACTTTTGAAGAATATTCCCAATAAATGATAGCCTATAGCCTTCACTTCTTGAAATATTTTCATTGAATTTTTTATGGGATTTAGATCTAAAAAATCGAAATTTATACAATATTGGCATATTCTCAACAGGGTATATATTTAATACATCAAAACCGTTTTTTTCAAATAATGATGCAAATTCTTTTTTTGTTAGATTCATTTTATGAAATACTGATGGTTTATCAATACCCTTAGTTTTGGAACGTCTATTTGTCAACCAATCAGTTAAGCGAGTTTGAATATTGTCAGCTCTAAATGATGCGCATAACTTGCCATTTTTTTGCAAAACTCTATTTGTTTCGTTTATCGCCTCATTCAGATTATTTTCAAGATTATGGTACAAACCAAAAGCTAGTACATACTTAAATGAAGCATCGTTAAATCGTAGTTTTTTAATATCACCAACTTCTACATTCAATGTAGGATCAGTTTCTTTCATTTTTTTGATTGCAACATCTATAAAATCAAACCCAATTATGTTATAACCTTTTTCATGATAATAGCGAACTACACGACCATTTCCACAACCTGCTTCGAGAATTTTACCATCATTATTTTCAATGGTTAGCTCTGCATATTTTCTAGGATAAACATCCTTATTTTCCATGGGTAAATCTGTTGGAATATCTGCCCATCTTTTATTCCAATAAGATTTATTATCCTTATATCTATACGTGATTCGCATTTTTATCCTTTGTTTTAATACTAGTTAAAATTTTTATTAACTTTTCGGCAATCAATAAATTTCCTTTTTTAGACATATGCCCACCGTATTTATCATTAACATAATACTCATTTAAATTTTCAATTTTTAAAAAAGTTTCAGTAAAGTCAAATATTTTCATATCTGAAATATTCAAATTATTAATGAAATCAGAATAAGGGTTTGATTTATTTTTTTTTATTATTCGAATATCGATCAATTGAGGTAATAATATAAAGATCGGTTTCTGACCTTTTGATTTAGCATTCTTTGCAAATTCATTTAATAAAGAATTAAATAAATCTTTTGAGAATTTTTCATTGTAAAGCTTGTGAGATAATTTAATGTTATTCTCCATTATACAACTAAAAGGTTTATCTTCTACTTCATGATTTTCTATCCCTAATATTCTGAACAGAAATCTTTTAATTAAAAAATAAAATAATTTTGTATTAAAAATTATGTTTCTTAAATAACTGAATAAATACGGAAATCGAAATTGGTATTTTTTGAATTTTTCTTTATAAAAACGATCATTATTTTTAATGAATGAGAGATTTTTCTTATAGTCTCTTAAATCTTTTTCATCTTGAATTTTACATTCAATTAATTTTAGAACACCATCATCCAAATTAAATTTTGGCTTAAATGCAAAAGTATTTCCGAATTCTAAGTAATGCTTCCATAATGACTGAATTCTGCATATAGTCTCTGGAACTACAGCCATAATAACATTATCAATAGAATTTGGAAGTTCAATATTTTTATGCCTTATCAATGCCTGGTCTAAACCATAATTTCCAACACCAAAATTAAATACCCCTGTTTTAAGAGATTCAGTTAAATAATACTGCCACGTCTCGTCATTGTCAACTTGCCTACAAAAAGCATACGAATCTCCAAAGCACGCTATAGTTGGAATGTATTTATCACTTTTAGGATTAGTTCTTGAGCCGTATTTATCTATATAGAAAGTTATTTCTTTTTCGCCCTTTTCAATTCCTTTGGTATTTTCTTTTCTTACCCAACCAAGAGAAGAATCGAAACTCTTTAAGAAAAAACTTTTTAGTCCAGAGCTATCTAAATCTGGACTTTCATCTTTAGTAGTAATAAGCCATTGAAAATCTTTTCTTAATAATCTCACGATTATAAAAAGACAAATTTCAGAAAAAATTAAAAAAAGTGCTATAGATAAGAAATTCAAATTATTTCATAATTTTTTTAATTTGTGGTATTTGTAAGATCTTTTCAGCCAAGCCATCAAGACTTTCTCTTTCTTTGCTATTATCTAAAATTAAATCATTGTCCACTGGTTCAGGAAATTCTATATCTACTCCTACAACATTTTTTATTGATCCATCACGTGCTCCAGCATAAAGACCTTTAATTTCTCTTTGAATCAAAATATCCATGGGTACATCAATATATACCTGGCAGTAATTTTTTATATTTACTCGATTCCACTTTTGCCAATCTGGGAAGATAGATAAGATAGATGCAACAACATGAATTTCTTGATCTGCCAATAATTTCGATAGGTGTGAAAGCCTTTTTGCATTCTTTGCGCGCCCTTCAATTGTGTGATCGGTATCATTACCAAAAACTTCTCTTAAAATATCTCCATCTAATTGAACTACATTGTTGTTATTTTTTCTTAATTCATTAACAACAAGGTTTGCTAATGTAGTTTTTCCAGCGCCAGAAAGTCCAATTATCCAAATAACCATGATTTTATTTAATCGGCTTAATTAATAATGCAGAACAATCAATCATGATTTTATTAGCTTGACTATAAACATTGTATTTTTGTTCACCGCACCCAATTGCGGCAGGAATATTGAATTCAGCACATCTTATAGCCATATGTGAATTTGCTCCTCCATACTTTGTTATAAGACCTGATATTTTATAACTAAAAATCCAATCGTAACCTGGGTCCGCATTTTCAATAATAACAATTTTATTATTGAGATTTAAACTTGAAACATTTTTATTTAGAACTATACAGTTTGCAGTAATTTTTTTATTTGTTATAAAATTCGCCTGGCTAACTTGGAAAGGGATGACAAAAACACCTGCTTCATCGAATAATACCTGAGGAAGTCTTATTGCGGATGAAATCATATTTTTTTTCTTATTAATTAAAGAGATCTTACCTAAGTGATTTTTGATATTATCTTTATATTTATCATAATTTAAGAAATTATTTATTCCAACATGTGAAAGCTCTTCCCTATTTAAAGAATAAGTTTTTCCAAAATTCGCAATAATTTCTAATATATTGCTTACGCTTTTCGTAAAAATAAATTTTGCATACTCTCGAGCTGCAGTTGCTTGTTCTATGTATTTCATAAGACTGTTAGAATCTAAATTATTAAACCCTTCTGAATTTATGAGCTTATCTATCGAATTTTTTTGGGCTATGCTTAATTCAAATCCTTTAGATTTATTTCTTAAATTATTTTCATTTTTTGAATTTATAAAGTCGCTCATCTGATCGTATCGCGGTGAAACTATATCATATGTTCCAGGCCTTAAGTGCCCATATTTTTCCATAAATTCTAATTTATTGATTTCTTTTAATTGAAGACGATTTATATCATTTACTAAATCAGTTGCGATGGTATTAAATGAATTCAAAATACTATTGACTTCATTTATTGAAATGATATTTTTATCAACTAATGATAGCAATAAAGTCTTGGCTATAAAACCATGTCTTGCCAAGATTGAAAAGGGAATTGTGCCTAGTTTAATACATTGCTCAATTAATTCAGGTAATTTATTTATATCTAAAAAATTCTCATTCTTTGATAATTTATCAATTTCAATCAGTGCCTGATTTATTGATCCAGGATGATTATCATTTAACAATTCAGAAAATTGATTGAAATAATCCTTTTTTAATTCATTTTTTTCATCTTCGCTTAAGCTATTTCCAAAGGAGTCATTTATCTTTTGATCAATGTTAAATGAATATGTTGTAATTGCTACATCAAATTCAATTTTATCATGTAGCTCTGGATTATTTTTTAATTTTTGAACCCATGTATCTACTAACTTATTAGCTATTTCATCATTAACATTTTTTGGTATATAAGAATGAAAGCTAAGTCGAGTATCGATAAACGGTTGACCTCCTAATGATATCATTAAAGATTGACCCTCGGGAACATTATAACCCATTATTTTTCTTGCTTTTCGCCAGGCATTATTTGTTATTAATCGAGAATAAAGAGAATAGCTGAGCTTTTTAGGTGCTCTCCCTATCATTTCTGCGGGGTTCCAGTCTGGCATTTGCCCAAAAACAGTTGAAGCACCAAAAACCCCCTTCATTTTTTTAAATTTTGGTTTAAGCTTTTTAACAATTTCTTTGAGAGCTAAATCAATATCTTCAGAAATTGATGTGCTCCAATTTGATTGTGTTGTTATAAATCTTACTTGAAGAATAAAGACATTTAGCTGATCATCAAGAGCAAATTCAATATCCAGGAATTTATTTTCCATAACTTTTTCTATTTCTTGAATTGAGGCAACCAATGTAGAAAATCTTTTTGATCGAATATTGTTAATTGCTTTTCGATAAATATATAAAGTCCTGTTTGAATATTCACTATCGCCCGCAGTAACGGTATTGGTCTCTCCTGATTCGTCATCATAATTAATTACATAATATGGACTTCCATTATTTAATTCATGTGTAAGTAAAACTCCTGACATTGATACATTATTAACAAATGACTGAACTAAAACTTCATTTAACGGATCATAAATTTGCTTATATGATTTTATAACTTTCTCAATGCTTGAAATAAGATGTTGTGAATTGTTAGAATCAACATCAGTTACTGATTCAAAAGCTCCTGCCATGCTTTCAGTTTGTCCATCTTCTCCAATAGCACTACTCCTAATAATCAAATCTTGTTTTGGAAACTTAGCTTGAATTTTTTCTATGATTTTATATCTTGATTCTTCCCAATCTTTGACAGTGAAAAAAATTAATTTGGGAATAATTGATTTTTCAAGTATAGTATGTAAATAAGATAGGGTTTGTGCTTTTGTTATAATTGAGGGTTTCATAATTAATTTTTAAAATAAAGTTTTGGTAATCCTAATTATATATTTTTCCTATTTTGAATATAAAAAATGGATCATATTGATTAATGTTTTACATGAGCACCTAGGGCTTGGTCCATCAGGCCCAGATCTCCAAAGTTCAGAGTTCCAAAATCACATAACTATTTATTTTGCAAAAATGATGGAGGCAAAGAAAGGTGTAGTATTGTACTAAGAAAAAATAACGAGAAACTTTCTAGATATCTCGGGTCAAAATGTATAATCAGTCCTGTTGAAAAAACTCCAGAAATATAAATTTTAAAATTACTATTTTTAGCAATTAAACCGGATTCTAAATGATAAATTTCTTTATTTATAACAGATAAGCCTTTACCAACTATTTTTAATTTTGGATATATTAGTAACAATTATTTTTCTAAACGCCTTGCTCTCATTAAACCAAATAATAATAATTCTGAACTATTACCAAAGCTTGTTCGACTTGGGGTTAAAATAAATAAAGACCTTTTATTATTAATAAAGGAAAAAAGTTTGTTTGTAGTTTTATACATTAATTAAATCTTTAATCTACAGGTATAAAATTTATGCCATGAAAACCGCGACCAGAAATTTTATATTTTCTTTTTAGATTTTTTTTATAAAAATCAACTGTATCAATCATTCCATCAATACATATTGCATAGTCTTTAGGCATTTTTTCTTCGATTAATAAGGCATCGGCTGCAATTGAAGTATCTTTATGGTCAGTTCTATCTTCATAAAAAAAATTGATTTCACTCTTTGGGTAATTTGAACAAACACTAACCTTATGATTTAGATAGTTTTTGACTTCTAAATCAGTTTTTATAAATTTAATCAAATTGGAATTGCCGAGATTTTGATAATTTTTAATTATTTTTAAATATTTTTCTTCTTGTTCTAGGCAATAGAGTTTTCTTTTTAAGCCATCTTTCATGCTTAATCTTTTTAAAGTTTCAGATATAATATAAGTGCTATATCCCGAACCAATTTCTAATGATATTTTAGGTTTACGATTTTTTACAATACAAAAAATATTATATAAGTCACTGTAATCTGGTTCAAAATAATGTTGATTTATGGGAATTTTAATATGATATATTTTCTCTAGAATAAATTTTGAATACAAATAATGAATCATTTTAATTAATGCATTAAATGAATGTTGAAGACTTGGTCCATCAGATCCGGGTTTCCAAAGTTCAGAATTCCAAAATCCCATAAACTATTTACTTTTTAAAAATGAAGTAGGTACAGCGAGGTGTAATATCGTACTAAGAAAAAATAATGAAAAACTTTCTAGATATCTTGGGTCAAAATGAATAATCAACCCAGTTGATAAGACCCCTGAAATCATCAGGCTGATTGATATGACAGCTAAAACAAAAAATTCTCTATTTTGATTAAGTATTATTTCTCTGGAAATTTTTATTTGATTTAAGGATAAATAAAATTTTTGAAATAAAAATGAGAGAATAATTGATAAAGTTGCTATTAAATAAATGAAATGATCAAATAGCATTCTAAAATAAGATTTAAATGCTTGTAAATATTTTTGCGTAGTTGACTTAAAATAAAGATTTTTCTCTAAAGAAAGTATTCGCATAGAATAACTTTTTAACATATTGTCAATTTCAACATTATTGCCAGAAAAGAATGCTGATAGATTTTTATATTTCCAAGGTTCTATATTTTTTTCAAGATTATTAAATGGTTCTTTTCCTTTTTTTAATTTAATGGCCGAAAGCCATGATATCATGATGTGGGTGTTGCCACAATATTGCTGTTCTTCAAAACTAAGATCATCAATTTTATTACAAGGGCTAGATATTCTATTTTTTCTCCATAAAATTTCTTTAGCTAAATCTCTTGTGGTTTCATCATCAAATTTAATTAAATGGTTTTCATTCAAATACGATGTTGCGTGCCCTGATAAAACTGTACCTGTGAATGATGCCATTCCAAAATCACCTACTGTTAAGAGTCTTATTGTACAGAATAATAATAAAGGTAAAATTGAAACAGAAAGTAATTTTATTGAAATAAGGAGGGCATCTCTAAATTTATTTAATGTAATTAGCTTTGAAATAAAGAACCCCCAAATAGGTATCAAAAAAATAATGAACGCCATATTGGGTCGAATCTGGTAAAGGTAAAAAATTAAGAAGGATAAAATGACTAAAGTGCTATCTTTCTTTGATTCTATAAACCTCAATAATATCGAGAAAATTAGTATAAGAAAAATTGCAGTAAAAACCTCAGTTTCTGGGTGCTTAAATCCTCCAGCTACAGTAGGATTCCATATAAGCGCAGATGCTATAACAAAAGAGCTTAATCTTCGAAATTTAGCAAATACTAAACTCTTAAAAAGATAAAAAACGGTCGAAGAATAAATTATATATTGAAAAATTGGCCAGAAATTTAGGCTTGAAAAAATAGTTTTATAAAAATTTAGAATTACAGGCAAGCCAAAGGTTCTATGGGATGATAATATCTCATTTATAGAAGAAAATGAAAAATTCAAATAGCTTGGTCCATCACCACCTAAACTAAAATCTGCAATTTTCAATTGGCCATAGTGCCAAAGAACGAATGCAAATAATATAAACTGAATAAATAAAAGAGATTCAAATTGAGTTTTCATGTTGATAAATGATTTCAATTTAATCATAGATAAAAAAATTAATTTAGTGCTTTCTTAATAAATGGTATTCCTAGGAGTGCTAAAAGCCAATATCCAAAAAAGGAATATAGTAGAGCTACTGCTAATGATTGCGAAGTTGTTGCGTATGAAGAAAACAAGAGAACAATAGCTGAATCACGTGTTCCCATTCCTCCAAATGTAATGGGCAGTAGGCCTGCAAAAATTGCTATTGGTAAAGCAGTTGTAGTAAATCCTAGCGTTACAGAAGCACCAACACTATCAAAGAGTATCTTAGTTTGTATTATTGATGCAAACCAATTTGATGCAGTAAGAAATAAAATAATACCAAGAAGGGCTGGTTTTTTAGAAAGTAAAGCAAGCGAATGAAATAGATCTGATAATTTATTTTTTATTGATTCATTTATTGAAAGCTTATGGCTATATCTTGAAAGAAATATTATAGAAATTATTAATAATAAAATTCCTCCGGATATATAGGAAATCAATTTTTGGTCTAAAAATAAACCTCCTAAAAAAGCAAAAAGGGAAAGCATGGCTAAATCAAGAATTCTCTCTGTTATAACAGTCCCAGCAACTTTCATTGCACTAATTTCTTTTCTAAGGGAAAATGCTTTTAATAGATCGCCGGATTTAGATGGTGAAATTGAACTTATTGGCCAAATCCCAAGAGTAATTAGAATGCATCGTTTAATTGAGATATGATTCCCCATAACTTTAATTATAATATGCCATCTAATTGCAGATAATATTAGAAAAGAAAATGTAAGAATAGATGCAAAAATCCATGTATATAATGGAATCTGTTGAAGGTATTGCTTGACTTGAGCTAAGTCAATCTTTTGAAATAAAAAATAAAAAACAAGTAAGGTAAGAAAAATAAGTAAAATGCCCCTGAAAAGAGAATTTGGCTTACTCCATCCAGATAATTCTGTAATTTTATATTTATTCGGATTATTTATTTTTTCAAAATTCAATGGTTGTTGATCTTTCCCACATTTTGTTTTGATTAAATTGTTTTATTTCTTTTGGGTCAAGCTCGTAACCATTTATTTCTAGTTCTTGAGATTGAAAATATCTTGATTGAGGAACATACCTAACAAAAAATTCTCCACCAACAATCATTCTTGAAAATTCTTTTCCACTTTTATTAATTACGCTATCTTCAATTTGAAGACTTTTTTCATTTAACTTAAAAGAGCGTTTAAAATAAATATTGATTGGGCGGTTACCCAGCATAAGAATTTTTCTTATCCAACCTTTTAAAGAGTGAGCTAATTTTGGATATAGTCCAATTATTAATAGCGCCGATCTAAAAATGATATTTTTTATTATTGTAAAATATTTATTTGTGGGAACAATATTAAAGACACCTTCAACCTTCCAACCATCTTTTGAAGTTTCGAATTTATACTTTGAATCAATCCATTGGGTTGTAACAGCTTTATCATTTTTAAGCTGACCAATTAAACCGCAATCATTGATTTTTAATTCGCCCGAACTTTTGTCAAAAGCTTTTACAACTCCACCTTTAGCTAAATTTGCAATAATATATTTTTTTGAGTCGGAATGAACCCAAATTTTAGATAGTTCAAAATATTTACTTAGTTTTTCTTTTTCATACGGAAGCAAGGGTAATGTATTTGACTCTTTAAAATAATCAATATAGCTTTGAAGATATTCAGGTACTCTATAGAATACATAACGATCGGAAATTATTTCAGGGGGAACAAGCTTGTTTTCGGAAAGCGCAAAAAGCATTTTTTCTGCTATTGATGAAGCTAAAGGTATTTCTTTAGCAAAAACTTCAAAGCCATGTGAATAAAAATGCAATGTATTCCTGCTCCCCATGCTTCCTGCATAGAATCCGTTTGGATATACAAAATAACTGCAAGACTCAATAGATTGCTTAACAACATCTAAAATTTCAGGAGCGGGATTACTTTGATATATTTTTGATAAAAATGATACTGTTGCGGAAAGATAGCCAGGGTCGATTCCATCGTATTCAGTTGACCAACCCTCTTTTGAGTTGTGATAACTTAAAAAACCATTCCACAATTTTTCATAACCATCTTTAAGATTTGAATCACCCAATACCTCATAGGCCTTCCATGTTGCAAGACAGGCCATTGCGTGATGGTTTGCTAAGTGATCTTCTTCAGATTCACCTTTAATAATAAAATTTGCGGCTTTTGAAAAAGCATTTTCTAGCAAATTTTTATCCTCATTATTCATTTCATCTTTTAGAATATTAAATGCTTCAATAGATGTGAAAGTGGTAAATGCTGTTGGCCCAACCCAACCTCTCTCGTTTGGATAAAACTCATCAAAAGAGCCATCTTTATGTTGAATTTTTGCCCAAAACTTCATCCCCGCTATTGCCCAATCTTTTATTATTTTTTTATTATAAAAAATATTTTCTGGCATCTCATTTTTATACACCAAAGCTAAAGATTGAACACCAAATTGTCTTACAGCATCTGGGAAATCTGAAGTTTTATCTAACCAATAGTCTCTATGGAAACATCCATATGTTGGTGACAATGGACTTCTGTCTTGAAGACTAATAAGTCTAGAAATTTGAGAGATTGCTTTCGTGGCATAAATTTTTCTTAAACTATAATCCCGTCCAATTCTATTATTATTAAGTGATGAAGGATTGTATTTGTTTTCCATTTTTATATCACTTTGATCTTCTAACAATGAGATCTGCGATTATACCTAATGCTAATAATTGTATACCTGCTAAAAACATTACAATAATAGTAACGCCAAAAGCCAAATCAACAAAGATACGGTACATCAATAGGCCGAAGCTTAGCCCTATTAATAATATCCCCAACGGCATAAATACTTTTAGAGGATTAAAATACAATATCGTTCGAACAATTAATTGAATAAAGTTTAATGTATCATGAATTGGCCTAATCTTTGACTTACCATCACGCTTTAAATAATTAATTGGAACATATTCAATTTGGTAAGCATCACTGGCCATAGCTAGTGTAATAGTTGTTGTAAATGAAAAACCATCTGGGAGTAAATGAAAATATTTTTCAACTATGTTTTTTTTCATCACACGCAATCCCGAGTTTAAATCAGGTATTTTAATTCCGGACAAATAATTAGCCAATTTATTTAGAAACCATTTTGCAGGTTTTCTTATAAGGGGGATTGCGACCTTAGATCCAGTTCGTGCACCAACTATCATATCTTTTTGATCAATTTTCATAAGCAAATCTGGTATAATCTCATTAGGATAAGTACCATCAGCATCAGTAATAACAATAGTTTCATATTTTGCTTTTCTAATTCCGCTTTTTAAAGAAGCTCCATATCCTCTATTTGATCCATGCTCAACTAACTTAATTAAATTTGTTTTTTTTCTTAAAACATCAGCAGAATTATCGGTTGATCCATCATTTACAAAAATTATTTCATAATGAATATCTAAACTAGATAAAACACTAGATAGTGTGGAAATTGTTGATTCAACACTGTTTCCCTCATTGTAAACTGGAACGACAACACTTACTCCATTTATTTTTAGGTTATATTTTTTGGGGGTCATTAATTTTAATTAATTTTTTTATAGCATTAACTTTATTAATTATTAACGAGTTTTCATATACGCTGGTTTAAGGTAAATAGATGATAATTTATTTTTTTTCATAATTGTCTACCTCCCAGTTTTCCTCTAAATACTTGTTGCTCATTGTACCTTCAATTTCTTTTCGAGAAGCAATTCTATATTGACTTAAATATCTTTCTCTAGATGGAACTCCATACCACTTTGGCTCACCAGTATTAATCCATCTATCAATTGCTTCTTCGCGTTTACAGTTGAATTTTTTCTGAAGAGCGCTAAGCTTAATTTTATCTAAATTTAATATATATTCTTCAATAGCAGTGCGGATTTCTTCAGGGGTATTTTCATATAAAATATATTCTTTTGATGGTTTACCAAAAACTGTGACATCAAATGGCTCATTTAATATTTCTTTAACTGAGAGAAATTTATTTTTTAATTTGGAAAAAACATGTTTAATTAAAACTAGTCCCCCTTTTTTTAGTGGCACACCCATTGACCAATCATTCATATTTACAAGAACTTGTGGTTTATCAAAAAGTGTTGCTACGAATGTTGGTCCAGAGCCGAGCCCAATAAAAAAACGGCATTCATTAATTAAGTAAAGATCCATTAGTTCAGATTTAAATAATGAATGCGAAAAATCAATTACTTTATCCATCTTTGGTAGAGGGGTCATCGATGAATCACCTATTCTTACTACCCATCCACCAATGCTTGTAATATATTTTATCGTTTCGACATAATTCTCAATTGACGCATTTCTAGGTGTGGGGGGATTCTGCTCTCCTACATGCATGCAAACAAACCAATCAGAAATAGGTATACCCATCTTAATTCTTATTTTTTCAGCTTCAATATTTTTATCTATAGATATCTTAGGTGGTATATAATTTTCGAATTGCTCTTGCCATTTTAGATTATATACTAAATTCCAGGAAAAGGCTTTAGCTTCATAAGGCTTCCACAAATCTTTTCTACCGATTTGAGCAACTAGATATCCATAATTTACAGCTTTATCTTTTGAATTAATAAATCTGAAGATTATTAGGTTCCTAAACCAATCAATAATCCATAAAATCATAATATAAATTGAAAGAAAGCAACCCCCAATAATTGATAATAATGAATCGTTTGAAACTAAATGATCAGATCTAAGATGAAATAATTCGCGATTTGCTAAAGAAAAACTTCTACCAAAAAGCTTTAGCCTAGGGTATAAAAATAATACTTTTTTGTTTTCTTTTTGGGCTTTCAAAAGTCCGAAAAATATTTCCTCAGATCCGTTTCCAAAGCTATTTCTTCCTGGAGATTGAAATAAAATAGGAGATTTATTATTTATAAAAGAAAAGAGGTTATTTATTAACCTATACATTTAATCTCAACTACTTTCATATCGGCCTATTGAGTTCTTGCGAAAATTATTATAATTGAACTGTTTTAGAATACCGAAAACAGCTTTTTATGTTTTTACGAATAATTTTTTGCTAGCTTCGGAAGCAAAGTATTTATTAATAATTTTAATAAGAATTATTATTTATGACTTCTTATCATCCTTCAATATGTATTTCCACTTTGGATCTTGCAACATTGTCTCTAGCTCTTCTTCCTTCATTTCATAAAAATTCTCAGCTGAAGGAAATTTATTTGTCCTTACCTCAAAGGCATAATCTTTTAAGGCTTCTAAAATCATTTCACCTGCATTGCAATATCTTTTAATAAATTTTGATTTAAATTCAAAAAACATACCAATTAAATCATGTAAAATAACTAATTGTCCATCAACTTTATCACCTGCACCTACTCCATATACTGGTATTGATAGCTCATTTGAAATCACGGCAGCTGATTCTCTTGGCATAGCTTCGAGCAACAAGAAAGCGCAACCTGCTTCTTGCAATTTAAGTGCGTCGTTAAGAATTTTCTCAGTAGCATCAAGACTCTTTCCTTGCACTCTATACCCACCTAATGCTGCTCTAGATTGAGGAGTCAAGCCCAAATGGCTCATAACTAATATTCCACTATCAACAATTGCTTTTACTCTATCAATCATAGCTCCTTCGATTTTAACTGCATCGCAACCCCCTTCCTTTATAAACCTACCTGCATTTCTAATAGCTAATCTGTTCGATTCTTGGTAAGACATAAATGGCATATCTCCAATTTGAAAGGATTTTTGATTTGCCCTCCAAACACCTCTACAGTGTGAAATCATATCATCCATAGTAACTGCTATTGTATTTTTGTAGCCTTGTGTTGTCATCCCCAAAGAGTCACCAATTAAAATAATATCTACACCAGCCTTGTCAGCAATCAGGGCTTCAGGGTAAGTATAGGCAGTTACAATTACCGCTTTTATTCCTTTTTTCTTTTTGTTCCTAAGGGTAACAATTGAAGTTGCAATTCTTTCATCTATTGGCTTTGGTTCTCTCTGAAAATTATTTGTTTTAGGCATAGTATTCCTTAATTAAAGTATAGTTTAAGTTTAATTAGTTTCAAGTTTCATTATTTTAGCTAATTCATCCTCTGGTAATTTAGGGCCTAAATCTTCAAGCCCAGCTCCAAATTTCAGAAAAGGTTCAATTTTTTGATCATCATTAATAGCCACATCACAAATTAGTGGCCCTGTTGATACAAAGATTTCATCTAGCTTTTCTATTTGTTTATGATTATCAATTGATAAATATGGAATGTCAAAGGCATTAGCAATTAATTTGAAATCTGGAAAATATAAACCAGATTCCTCATCAACTAAAACATACCTTCCGTCTAACCAGGTATCCATAGTTTGTTTTTGTATTCCATGGCCCCTGTTATTAAAAATAAGTGTTTTTATATTAAGGCTATGTCTCCTTATGGTAGCTAATTCCTCAAGACACATCATGAGACCACCATCTCCTATTATACAAATAATATCTTTTTTAGGTGCAGCAAAAGCACCACCAATTGCCATCGGTAGTGAACCACCCATTGGAGAGTGATTAAATGCTGAAATTAATCTTTGATTTTTTTTAATTAAAAATCCTTGCATAGTCCAACTCAAATTTCCACCAGCATCGGTTAAAATAATATCGCCCTGCTTGCACCTTTTTGACAATTCATTAATAATTACATAAGCATTTACTCTATTATTTTCCGAATAATATTTATCAATACATATAGGGTAATTATTTACCCATTCATTAATTAATGATAACCAAGAATCATAATTTTGAGATAAGGTAAAATCCATATTATTAAATTGATCAAAAAAGTCAGTAATTGAGGCATTGATTTTTAAATCTAATTCAAAACTATTTTTATCAAATTTGTCTAGCTCCTCTTGATCAATATCAATCATAATTTTTTTAGCATTAGGGGCAAATAGTTCTTGCTTCCCACCAGTAATTTGTTGTGAAAGTCTTGTCCCAATTGCTATGATTAAGTCAGATTTCTGAATACCAAAATTACCACCTCTAGGCCCGCAAACTCCTACGCCACCCATATTCAAATAATGATCCTGCTCTAAAATATCTTTAGCGCCCCAAGTAAGTAAAATTGGAATATTCAATTTCTCTGCAAATTTAATTGACCTATCAATTTCATTAGCTAACCTAGCTCCAGCACCTAGCAGCAATATAGGTCTCTTAGATTTAGTTAATAAAGATTTGAGATGATTTAGCTCTTTTTCTAAATCGTATGTTTCAATATGGCCCTCATAACTTCTTAACTCATCAGGGGAAATTTCCTCTCTTTGCAAATCATCTGGTATGTCTAGTAATACTGGACCAGGCCGACCGCTTTTTGCTAGAAATAATGCTTTCTCTAGTTCATATTTAATATCTGATGGGTTCAGTATTTGTTTTGAATACTTTGTTATGCTTTTAAAAATCGATACAACATCAGTTTCTTGGAAACCTTTTTGCCTCAAATTAGCAGTTGGTTTAATCCTAAACCTTGAAACTTGACCAGTAATACAAACCATTGGAATTGAATCAAAATAAGCGTTGCACACACTTGTAACTAAATTGGTTGCTCCAGGCCCACTCGTTGTCATACATAAGCCTATATTGCCATTTATGCGCGAATACATATCAGCTGCTGCACCTGCTGCCTGCTCATGCTGCGTACCAATGATATGCATTTTTTCATTTTTGTCTGCTGAGTCAGCTAAATGAATTACTGCCCCTCCTGAAATGACAAAAGAATGATTAATGTTTCTTTCAACAAAGAAATTGATTACATAGTCAGATAACTTCACTTATCAATCCAAATAATTAAAATACATATAATGCTTTGATTGACCTGCATCAACTGGAACAATTGCCCCTTGACAAAAAGAAGCTTTTTCAGAACAAAGTAGAACTACCATAGGGCTTATTTCTGATATTTCACCAAATCTACCTAATGGACTTCTTTCTTCAATATATTTTTCTGCATGCTTAGGTCTTTCTTTTAACACTTGTTGCCAGTGTCCCTCTTCTGTAATCACAATACCTGGCGATACAGCAGTCATCACAACATTGCCAGTTTCTATTGCAAGAACCCTGCCCATACTTCGAGAGTAAGCTGTTAATGCTGCTTTACTAGCACTAAAGGTTACTGGACCGCTGTTCTCTAAACCTGCCCCTGAAGTAATATTAACGATTCTTCCCCAATCTTGAGATTTCATATATGGCAGGAAGATATTATTTATTTCAATTGTAATTTCAAGATTTAGCCTAAAAACTTTTCTCCAGTCATCTATACCACAGTGTGGATCAGTTACATCAAGAGTGTGGCCAGCATTATTGACAACAATATCTATATTGCCGAAGTTATCTTTTATCTCTTTTCCTATTTTTTCAGGACCATCGTCATCTGTAATATTGCTAACTATACCATAATGATTTGATCCATATTCATTTAATAGTTTTAACGTTTTTTCAATACTTTTTTCTGATCTTGATGTAATAGCAACCGATACTCCTTCTTTTGCTAAATCAGTAGCAATGGCTTGACCAATTCCAGTTGCACCTCCAGTAATAAGTGCTTTTTTACCTTTAATTCCTAAATTCATATTTTCTCCAATTTTTTAAAATAAATTTGTAGGGATAATAATATCTCTGACCCCTAAATCAATTAACCTGGCCGTAATAGATCTCAAAACGGAACGTGAGTTCAATCCAGTAACAAATATCACATTATCTTTGAGATTTTCTATAGAAGTTGGGTTTTTTATTTGAATTGGCAAATTCAAATAATATAAATGATTCTTGCTCTCATCATCATCTAAAATCGAATCTAATTTATTGAAGTCATTTATATAGTAAGCCAACAGAGGTAGCATTAAAGCTGCTCCAAAGCCATAAATTTTTTTATCACTGTAAGATAAAATTCTTCTATTTGCTAAATCCATAGAGTCGAGAAATAAATTATATTGATTTAGAATTCTATCCTTGTTTATATACTGCCTTGATATATCAACATTCTCATATTTATTTAAGCTATTATTGCTTTTTCTTTTAAAATAAATCATAAGAGCTCCCCAATGATGTGGGTTAAACTCATAATTAATTAATTCGGCATCTAATTCGGCTAGCATATGAACAACAGAATCAACTGTGAAATAATTATAATGCTGATGATGGATCTGATCAAATCTTGCATTATCTATTAATAATTCTAAACCAGGGAACTGAAAAAAGAATTGTGTTTTAGAATCTGCTTTGTCCAGGGTTTTTTTTATTAGTGATTTAGGGTCGCTTATGTGTTCTAATGTATGGCTACTAATAACAACATCTAATTTTTTTCCAATTTCATTTAAATCTACATTTTCAAAAAAATCTCCAAATGTGGTTATGTTTTCATCTTGAAACTCTTGTTCTCGACCTTTTAGTATTGGATCAATGCCAAAAAGATTATTTGCTCTATGTTTTAACTTTGAAAGGGTGTAGGTATCGTTACATCCTATCTCAACGATGTTATCTATTTGATTTTCATCTAAATTATTATCAATAAAATTTAAAAAAACATCAATTGCCCCCATAGCTGAACTACCAGTAGTTCTAGTTTTATATGTATCGTTATAGAGCACTTTTGGATCAATTATATTTTCGAGCTGTCCAAATCCACAATTATCACAATAGTGTAAAGCTTGATCGACAAAACCCAACTTATCGGTTATTTTATCTTCAACATAAATCTCCGTAAGAGGAAATGATGGATATTCAATCAGTGGAGTTCCTAATGGGCTATTACAAATAGCACAGGACTCTCTCTTTTCAAATTTTATATCACTATATGTATCTAAATTCAATTTGATATCCTTTATAAATTATTTTTTTTACTTTTATAATAATTATTGCAATTATTCATAAAGTCGTTGATTTTTATTTCATCTCCCTCAATAGGAGCCCAATCCGGAAATTCTACGTCATAATCTTTTTCAAATGGACCAGTAAATGTTTCGTGATAAACCAACCATTCTGATGTAGGGACAGGCATATGCCATTCATTTGAAGAAAGTCTATAAAGAAATGGTTTATTACTACCCTTTCTTGTTTCTTCTAAATCAATACAACTCTTAATATTTCCATTATTATCAAAGAAATATACTGTCATTTCACCTTCAACTACATGATACGATTCACTTTTACCAATAGGATGCCTATGGGGTGGCATAAAACCAGCTTTATAAAAAACAATTAGCATTTCATGAGTAGGATCATCATTTGAATGGTGCATGCATAATCGATACCTTTTAGAATTTGATATCAGTGCTTTTTGTTTTAAATCATCAATAGCTTCAGATGATACCTCTAAGATATTCTTAGTGTTATATATTGCATCAGGCATTTGTTATATTTCTATTATTTATAATTTTTAGTTAATTAATGAGAGTGATTTAACTCATTAATCCTATCATCCAGAAACTTTACTTTTTCAAGAATGATGTTTTCTGGGTTTTTAAATTTTATCTTTAACTTTTCCATAGCAAAATTACTATTCAAACTATTATGCAGTGCCCTTGGTTCGGTATATGATATTTTAGAAAATGTGGTAAGTTTGTAATCCATTAATTTCCCATATTTACTTGTGTTTTTAACTAATTCCGCTAATTCACTTCTTACCAATAATTTTTGACCGCTAGCCAAGTGACATTTATTAATATCGTTGAAATCTGACAATCTCAATAATCCTAGGGCAGTATCTCTAACATCAGCAATAGAAAAAGTATTATCTTTAGCCATAAAGGCATTTGGCTTCAATAAAGTTTCATAAGTTAAACTTATTACGCATCTATGCTTAAGGTTCCAGCCTACATTCCAACTTGTTCGAACAATGCAACTATTTTCATAATTCGATTCAATATATTTTTCAATCTCATACTTCATCATACCGTATTTATTTAAAGGATTAGGTTTTGAATTTTCATTATAATTTCCTTTTTTCCCATCAAAGACCTCAACTGAGGACATAAAAATAATTCTGCAGCCTATGTTTGAAATTTCATCTATGATTTTCTTTGTAGCAGTAATATTTAATTCTCGAGCAGTATCAATATTATTATAAATCCAAGAGGGATTACTATAAGCTGCTAATAAGTAGACTATATCGGATGAATTTAAATCGGGGATTAAACTTTTTAAAGATTGATTTTTCATGTTAAAATTGACAAGCCCCTTCCTCTTGAAGGTGTCATATGTGCCTACAACACTTTTATTGGCATTCAACGCATTTTGATAGAGCTCATAACCAATTAAACCAGATCCTCCTATTATTATAATTCTCATACTTAATTAATCAAAATAAATGAATGAATGATCCCCTGTATAATTTGCCATTTTAAACCACCATTCCCACTCTTCATCAGAAAAAAAGCACTCTCCCGTTAAGACCCAATACATCATATTTGTTTTTTGTTCAATTGTTTGATACGATTCTACAACAACATATTTATTTTTCTTTCCTACCCTTTCAATCTCTTTTAATGAATTCAACATTTCGTAACAATAAAGATTATGAATGGTATTTAAAGACAAAACTAAATCAAAACTATTATCCTCAAATGGGAGTTTTTTTGCATCCCCCTTATGTAGAAATTTTTTAATTTCTTTTTTTGAATTAGCAATTGCATACTCAGAAATATCTAAACCAACCACCTCTAAACCAGGCATAGCTTTTAAAAGTTCAAATAATAAGAACCCTTTTCCACAACCAACATCTAATACTTTATCGCCATTCTTAAGTCCGTAATGTTTAATTAACGGTATTGCAACTCTTTCCCAATAGCCCTCTATATATTTGTAACCACCATAACCAGTATCTCTACTTCCATCCCAATATTCATAATCATATTTTTTAGCTAATCTTGCGGCATCTGCTTTTGGATAATCATTTACTCTTGCAAGATAATCCCTTTTTGTTGCATTATGAATGGCTGATAAAAAATCTATATTTGCCATTATAATTTAACCTCCTTGGTTCTATTAATTTTTCTAACTTTTACTGGTGTTATTTACTCATATTGATTAAACACCGACCAGCTATTTCACCATTCCTCATCAATTTAATAGCATTGTTGATATCGTTTAATTCAAATTCATCTGTTAATAGCTTATCTAGCTCAAATTTTCCATTCTCGAAAATGCTTAAGTAGCGAGGAATATCATTTTCTGGAACCCCATTACCTCCATGTGATCCTACTAATTTTTTTCCAAAGTGAATAGGTAGAGAAAAAATATTAATATTATTATTTATTGATGGAACTCCAACCAAAACTACGCGTCCAGTTGAACAAATTATTTTATAGCCTAATTCAATAATTTTTGGATTTCCAGTGTTGTCAACAAATAAGTCGAGATCTTTTCCACTAATAATTCTATTTATTGATTTCTCAGCATCATTTTTTAACGTATTTATAGTATGAGTAGCTCCAATAGATTTTGCTAAATCTAAACGATTATCATAAATATCTAATGCAATAATTGGATTCGCAGAAACTAATTTTGCAGCTTGAATAATATTTAAACCAATTCCGCCTGATCCAAAAACTACCACAGATTCCCCAATTTTTAATTTTGCATTATTTTCAATAACACCAAACCCCGTTAGAACGGCACACCCAAATAAAGAGGCTATTTTCAAATCTGTATTTTTTGGGATGGAAGTACATCTATTTTCAGAAATAATTCCATATTCATTAAATGTGGTAACCCAACCTGCATTCAAATTTTTATTTTTCCATTTATATTTAGGTAAATCAGAGCTTATACCTTTCCCCTCTCGCCAGTGGAGAACTACTTTATCATCAATATTTACATTTTTAACTCCAGGACCTATGTCTATCACAATTCCTGAACCTTCATGACCTAATAGGTGAGGTAAATAATTATCTGGACCTTTAACACCATCAATTTCTCCAATTTGAGACCCACAAATTCCACTATATTCGACTTTTACAAGTACTTGCCCAAAACTTAATTCCTTGGGTAATTCTACTTCGTCAATTTCTAGTTTCTTATTTTGCTCAACAAGAATTGCAGCTTTCATTTTTTGAATTTTCATAAAAATAAATTTATCTTTTATATTGTACTTTAAAAAAAATAAAGAAAAAATAATTATTGCTCATATTTCAATTTATCCTAACAAATACTCTTTAAAATAATTCATTGACTTATTTAACTGATTTTCAAGACTATGTGTATTTTCAGAATGTATCCTTCGATCTCTACCAACTAGAGTAAATTCATTTAAAATAATACAACACCATTTTAATCTATATAATGGCAATAGCGCTTTGCTTTTTTCATTTATATCTTCTGGGGTTTTTAGCCAACTAGTAATAGAATCAGAAAATGATTTAGACAATTTCTCATTAACTGGAATTTCAGGATGACATGTAAAATCGCAGATTAACTTTGCTGGATCATCCCAACCCGCATATTCAAAATCTAAAAAATACAGGTTATTATTATTTAACAAAGTATTGTGAAATCCAAAATCTGATGGTGAAATAATTTTATGTATATCTAATATTTTCTGCTGAATTTCTTTATTAGTAAATCTAATTGAAAAATTGTTTTTTATTTTCTCTAGAGAATTATTCAAGTTAAAATTTACAAAAGATGAAAAATCTCTCATTAGTGACCCATCAGAAATTATATTTTTTAGATTATTTATTCGATTTTCAACGCAATTAATATGTGAAATTATTGAGAAACATGATTCGGAGGCATTAGAAAGATTTTTGGCTAATTTTGTATCTCTGAACTCATTAATTTTGAAAATGAAATTAGTAGCTTGATTTACAATATTTTGATTAAGGCTATCTGGAATTTTCCCTTCAATGTAAGAATAAAGTCCTAGGTGGTTTTGATCATCACAATCAATAGGTTTGGCGACTTTATCAATGCGATACTCATTAAGATAGATTAAAAACCTAAATTCATTATCAAGCCTATTGCGCAAATCATTTACATGATGATGATACTTTTTTATTATATATTTCTTATCACCACTTATTGCAATAAATACTTTACTATTTCTACCATTTTTTACTTGCTTTATTTCATTCACATTAAAAATATTGTTAGTTTCAAGTAAGTTTGAGATTTGTAGAATAATATTTTCTTTTTTTGCTACTTCAGAATTAATGGTAATTCCTCCCATGAATTCATAATAATCCAATTGTTATCATTAATTGATGAGTTATTAGGGGAGAAAAAAAATTTTTCAACTTTATCCGAAATAATATCTAAAATTTCTGGTAAATCATCGATGAAATGAGTGCAGCCTTTATCAATGATTTTCTTTACTTTTCTTTCTTTAGTTGGTTCAAAATAAACTTGGCTAATACTCATATTTAATCCATCCGAATCAAAAAATTTGTTTGAAGTCATCCAGCTCAATGCTGATTCATGCAAATCTACTTTTTCCCCTAAATATGGGAATTTAGTTTTATGGCTAATAATAAAAAATGGGATTGATAGCTCATTTAAATATTTAATCGATTCAATGAATCCTTTAAAAGGTTTTGCTCTATAAATTTTGCTTCCATAAACTTCACCTTGAAGAATAGTCCATTGATCTTCAATATTATTATTAATAAAAAATTTTCTTACTTCGTTTTTTTTCTTTTGCAAATTTTTTGGGATTAATTTTTTTTCAAGCGCAATTTCATAAAAAAGATTGTCATATTTGATAATTGTATTATCAAAATCTATTCCAATAATCATAAACTTTTTAATTTATCTATAATTTTTAAAGCAATAGATTTCTCATCTATATTCAGAGATTTTCTTGCTTCCTGTTGGCTGCCAATAGCTGATAAAAATCTATCTGGGGTATTAAAAAGAATTAATTTTTTTGTATCTTTATTCATGCTATGAGCTAATTCTAAAACTGCGCTTCCCCCACCGCCAACTAGGCCATGCTCTTCGACTACAATTATCAACTTAAATTTTTCAAACAAGCTAATTATTAACTCCTTGTCAATAGGTTTGATTGTATGAAAGCTTATCAACTCTGATGATATATTATTTTTTAATAAAATTTTAGTAGCATTATAAGTTGGTCCTAGCATGTTGCCTACAGATAAAATAGCTATATCAAATCCTTTTTTAACTATTGTAGCTTTGCCTATTTCAAATTCGGGCTCTTTCTTATGAACAATCTGTTCCCCTTTCTTTCCTAGGCGTATATAGCAAGGTTTCTTTAGCTCCAAGGCTTTTTGAAGTGCTAGCTTAACTTCAAAAATATCTCCAGGACATAAAACATGCATATTTGGAAGCATTCTCATGGATGCAATATCTTCAAGTGAATGATGAGTAGATCCAAGACCTGAATAAGATAGCCCAGATCCAGTTCCAACAATAATAACCGGTAGGTTTGGATAGCAAATATCTAATTTAATCTGCTCAAGACATCTTAAGGTATTAAATGGTGTAATTGTATAGGTGATTGGCTGTAAACCGCTTGAAGATAGACCCGCTGCAATGCCTGTCATCCCTGCCTCTGCTACACCACAATTGTAAAATCTATCAATATACTTTTTTTTGTAATCATCAAAAAGGCGATTACCGATATCCCCAGCCAACAAAATCAAATCTTTATTATCAGCGGCCAAATCTGTTACGGCTTTTGCAAATGCATTTCTCATAATTTTAATTCTAATTTTGCTAATTCAACTTCTTCTAAAGTTGGAGATCGGTAATGCCAATTATTATCATCTTCCATAAATGAAATACCTTTCCCTTTAATTGTGTTAGCTATAACCATTTTAGGTTTTTTTTCACTAAAATCTTCGAGTGCGGTTTTTATCTCATGATGATTATGGCCATCAATCTCTAAAACATACCAGCCAAAACTTTTCCATTTTTCAATCATTGAATCAATCTTTAATACTTCTCTACTTCGTCCTGTGGCTTGCCATTTATTAAAATCAACTATTGCTGTTAAATTATCCAATGAATGCATCGGGCTAAACATAGCAGCTTCCCAAACAGATCCTTCATTACATTCTCCGTCACTTAGCAAAATATAAGTTTTATATGTTTTATGTTTTATTTTTGCTGCTAAGGCCATACCATTGCCAATTGCAAGGCCATGACCAAGGGATCCCGTAGCTGCTTCAACGCCTGGTAGCTTTGGAGAGGGATGTTCTTCCAATAACGAATCTTTTTTTGAATAATTTTTGAGTTCATCATCTGAAATTAGGCCCTTGTAGTTAAGAATTGCATAGAGCGCGGTAGCGGCATGCCCTTTACTTAAAATAAATCTGTCCCTATCAGGAAATTTTGGATTTTTTGAATCAACGTTAAGAACTCCTTCATAAAGAACAGTTAAAATATCAATACAAGAGAGAGCCGATGCCAGATGAGCTGTTTTTGCGTTGTTAGACATTTGTATAACTCTATACCTAAGTTTTGAAGCTATTTTTTCGAAATTCATCTATTTATCAAACAATTTTTTCATAGTATTGACAGTATAATAATTTTCTTCATCCTTTAAATCCCCATTTCTGTATTTTTCGATTAGCTCATCAATAGCAAAATTGATGTTGTATTTTGGTTCAAAACCAGTTGAAAGAAGCTTATTAGAATTTTGCCTATAAGATCGTGGATCATTAGATTCGGTCAATCTCAGTTCTGCGGGTATTTTTCTAATTATTCTATTTGCAATTTCAAGAATGGAAATATTTTCAAATCCAGCATTATAGCAACCAGACTTTATATCATTATTTATAAAATGTTCATACACTCTAATTATATCATTCATATGAATATTTGGCCTTGTCTGACTTCCTCCAAAAACAGTAATTAATTGATTATTAAGCGCCTGAAATGTTAGCATATTAACGCTAACATCAAGCCTCATTCTAGGTGACCATCCGCAGACTGTGGCAGGTCGGATACAGTGAATTTTTATTTTATCTATGTAACTCAAAAATACTCTTTCAGCTACCATCTTTGTTTTGTTATAGACTGAAATAGGAACCAATTCTAAATCCTCAGTGACCTCGGGCTCATCTTTAACTCCATAAACACTTCCTGAGCTTGCAAATATAATTTGTTTTACATCATTTCGAATTGCCTTTTCAGCTATAAGCTGAGATGAAAGAACATTGACTTCCCAAGATAGTGTTGGGTTCAAATCAACAGCTGGATCATTAGCAATGTTTGCTAAATGAATTATTATATCAACACCTTTCATTGGGATTTTATCTATATGACGAATATCAGTCTTAATGACCTTAAGGTTTTTATGTTTTTGTAGATGATTACCAAACCACATTGTATCAACAACCGTAACTGAATGCTTTGATTGAAGCAAGAGATTAGTTAGGTTGGTTCCAATATATCCACAGCCTCCGGTAATTAAAATTTTCATTATTATCCTATTAAAAATTTCATTTTAAGAAATATGTATATAGTTGTGAGGTAAATCTTTTAAGGTGTCAATATTCTGATCTACCCAATCAACCGTTAATTTAATTCCTTTATTGATATCAATTTTTTCTTTCCATTTAAATTTTTTGCGCATTTTTTGTGATTCCAATCTATAGCTCTGATCTTTACCTAACCTTTCATCAGAAATATTTACTAAATCAGAAAAATCAACATTTATATAATCACAAATTTTTTTTACTAGATCAACAATGGTTATCGTTTCTTGAGTAGAAATATGATATGTTTCACCCAATTCTCCATTCATAGCAATTAAATAGGTTGCTTCAGATACATCATCCATATGTATAAATGATCTATCTGAAGCTCCACCTCCATCTAAATAAAGTTTTTTTCCTAGCCTTGCATATAATATTGTGCGCGGAATTATTCTGTAAAGTTGCTGTCCTGGCCCATATACATTTGCAGATCTAGTAAATATTACTGGAAAATTATAAGCTTCAAAAAAACTTGCTAAGTGCAAGTCGCATGCAGCTCTCGATACAGCGTATGGAGTGCTAGGGTTGAAATTAAAATTTTCTTTAATCCAACCATTTGTACTTCCATAAACCTCGGGTGTTGTTACATGGATATATTTTTTAATGAAATCTAAATGTCTAACTTTGTCATGAAATTTAACTTGTGAAAGAAGATTAGTTCTATACCAATCCTCAGGCTTTTTCCAGCTTTGCGCCACCATTCCTAAAGCTGCAAAGTTTACAATACAATCTGGTTTCTCATCATTAATTACATCTATGAGCTTATCTAAGTTTTTGTTTAAATCGACCTGGATAAATTTGAACTTGTCTAGATTATTTTTATGCCATGCATAGGGAAGAAAAACATTATTGTACTCTTGAGAGCGACTCACACCTACAACTTTATGCCCTTTATCAAGCAAATAATTTATAAAATTTGCTCCGGAAAAAGAGTTTGAACCAATAATTATAAATTTGTAATTATTCATCTGGACTAGCCGAATATTCTGCTTTACCAATGACCATATCAACAACAGCTAACAGTAAAAACTGGTGAATATTTTCTACATGATTATATGCCATGCTATCTACCCAAAAATTTATATCTCCAAGCTTCCTCAAAGGATTGTCATTATTCATTCCTGAAAAGGTAATTATTTTTGAAAAATTTCTTTTTCGAGCTTCATTGCATCCATTAATAATATTTTTTGAAGAACCACTAGATGAAATACCGATAAAAACATCACCCTCATCCCCATAAAATTCCACTGCTCTTTTAACCCATTCTTCATATCCATAATCGTTAGAAAAGCATGTAATTAAATCAGACTCATTAAAATTTATACAACGTATACCACCATTTTTTGTTAAGTCCACACTAAAATGACTTGCTATAGCAGCGCTACCTCCATTTCCAACAATGATTGACTTTTTACCTTTTTCAGAGGCATCTGTAATTATATCTTTAAAAGATAATAATTCATTAAGATATTTTTCAGAAGATTTAACAAGAAAATTATATTCATCTATGTATTTTATTAAAAAATCTTTCATGAGCTCCCTTTCTAAATTATTTGAGTAGAGTTTGAACTGTTTTAATTAAATTTACCTTATTTAATTTATTCCCAGTTCCAGTTGTAGCAACTGTCTCAGCAGCGGCAAGATTGCCTAAAAATAGAGTAAGATCTTCTGGCAAACCTGCAGCAAAACATAGTGATGTAATAGATAGCAAAGTATCACCAGCTCCAACTCGATCAACAACTTTACTAGCATAGGCTGGACATGAAAGAGATTTTCCACCTTTATATACAAAAGATCCTGCATTCCCACGTGTAATAGTTATTACTTCAGATTTAATACGATCTGCTAATTTTTGTGTTAAAAACTCAACGGAATCGTGTCTATTTCTATAATCATTCCTAAGCTCACCTTCATGAACACAAACATAATCTGCTTTTGTATATTTAGATATTGTATGATAACCCATATTAAATGAATTCAGTTGAGTATTGACGGCAAGATACTTTGAATTTTCTTCTAAACTATTTACAATTTTAGGTGTAATTAGACCATGCCCATAATCAACTACAAGCACAACATCAAAATCAGCAATATTATCCAAAAGCATATTATTAAAGTTTTCTTCTTCTTCATTATTAAGTATATCATCATTTAAATCATAAATTCCCACCATTTTATTATTTGTGTAAGAGTCTATAAACCGTGTTTTTAGAATGGTAGAACTGTTACTTTTTGTAATACTTTTAAGTTCAACATTGTCATTGAGATTCCGTTTTATAAATTTACCCTGACTATTTTTATCTCCAAGATAAGACATAACTTTACTGCTATGACAAAAGTCGGAAATATGATTTGCAACTGACAAAATACCACCCGCATACATTTCAGAATTAATTTTTTGGTTAACTAGGATTGGCTCTTTACCAGATTTTCCAATACTAACACAAAATACATATTCATCAATTATTATTTCTCCAATTAATAAAACTTTTAACTTGGATAAATTATCTATTAAATCATTAATTTTTTTGAATGTGTATTTTTGTTTAAGGTTATCTATATAAATCTGCTGTTCTTCTGTAAAATTAGAAATGCGCTCATTAATAAGACTTGAGGAACTAAAAGTAATATCTGTAGTAAATGCTATCTTACCATTTATAGATTTAACAGCATCCTCTTCTAGTTTAATGTTTCCTGATATATCTTCATCATAATTTTTGTAATCTGGCCCCTTAACATAAATATCTGGCTTAATTATTTTTATAGTTTCAACAGCCGTAGGCCATTCATTTATTGCAACAAAATCAACAACATCTAATGCCGCTATCGCTTCAGAACGATATTCCTCATTAAATGCAGGGCGACCAGGACCCTTATTTACAAATTGATCGGAAGTAATAGTAACCACCAAAATATCGCCCATAGATTTTGATTCTTTAAAGTATTTAATGTGACCAATATGAAGTAAGTCAAAAACACCGTGGCATAATATTATTTTGCTCCCTTTTGACTGATGTAATTTTATTGTATCAGCTAGTACATTTATGTTATGTATCTTACTTTTAATCATCACACAATTAAAATTATTAATTTAGAATAATGGATTCTATGAGGTTTAGTTTATTCTTTTTTTTCATTACATTATAGAATGCTTTGGCTTTAAGTAGATCTAAAGGTTCATCAATATTTATACCATAAAGTTCCTTATTCATCTCAAAACCATAAGGCTTCTCTCCCCAAAGTTGATTATTATTTATTGTTTGTGCTCTAAAAACATAAACAGCAGAATTTCTGATATAAACATTCTCTTGTTCTTGTCTTCTCAAGCCATCTGGCTCTTCCATCAATATACCTTGAAGTTTACCACCAGCTCCCATTTTTTTCATTCTCATGGGATGATAATCACCGACAATTATGACAGAAACAACGCTTGTTGCATTCGTTTCCATCGCAATATTCATTGCTTCATTTATGTGGATTGGTAACCTAAAAGGACATGGGGGCTCTAGCAAAACAATAAATTCATATTTTTTGTTATAGTTAGTCTCTGCCCATTTCAGCCCATGCTTAATAACTTCCAATGAACCTGCTGTATCAGTTGATAATATTTTAGGCCTTATAAAAGGTGCATATTCACCATATTTATTAACCATACTTTGAATCTTTTTTGAATCTGTCGAAACGATTACATCACTTAAAGACTCAGTATTCATTGCTGTAAAAAGGGCACGCTCTACAAGAGAATAATCTGAAATTTTTTTTAGGTTTTTTTGCGGGATTCCCTTTGACCCAATTCGAGCAGGAATAATTGATAAAATATTCAAAATTTATAAATAGTCGTCAATGGTATAATCTCTTTCTGATGTCGCCCATTTAGGTTGAGAAATTCCAACCTCAACGATCCTTTTTATTCCTTCATCTAATGAAATTTTAGGCTCGTAATCAATAATTTCTTTTGCCAGTTCAGTGCTACAATAGCGTTGATAAATTTCTCTTGACTCTTGTCGGTCAGTATTTTCAAAAGTATTTTTAATAATTATTTCAAGTTCATCTTCTTTGCCACAAATCTTCAAAACAAGTTTTCCAAGATCTTTTAAAGATATCAAAGAATCGCTATTGCCAATATTCATGATCATATTATTTGCTTTTTCTGAAAATAAAGAATCCACGGTACCCCTGGCTGTATCTTCGGAAAAATTGTAAGATCTTTCTTGCCTTCCATCACCATAGATTACTGGAGACTTACCATGCAACACATTCCTTATGAATTTTGGAACTACAAATTGAGCTATTTGATAAGGCCCATATGTATTAAAGTAGCGTAGAATTGTATAATTAAAACTTTTAAACTCTGCGTGATAAGCTTTAACCAATTCTTCGCCAGTAAGCTTTGAGATAGCATATACCGTTTTCCCTTGTGTGATATCGCTTTCTGATATTGGATTTTTTAATGGCTCACCATAAACTTCTGAAGAAGAAGCAAAAATAAATTTTTTTATTCCTGAATGAATCGCCACATCTAAAACTTTTTTTGTTCCATTAATATTAATATCAAGGCATCGTAAGCTATTTATTTCTGTACGCCTAACTCCTAAATATGCTGCTAGGTGTATAATTGCATCACAACCTCTTATTGCCTCTCTAAGACTCGAATCATCAAGAATTGATCCATAAAAAATTTCTACTTCATGATTAATTTTATCTTTAATAGGATTAATCTGTTCGTATAAATCAAATAAAACAACATTGATCCCTCTTTTTACTAGTTCGTTGCAAACAGCCATTCCTATACACCCTGCGCCGCCTGTGACCAATACTCTATTAAAGTTATATGTCATATGCTATTATTTTCTGGACTAAATCTTCATTAATAGGTATTTTTTCCAAAATATTAACAATTCTCTTTGCTGATTTTCCATCTCCATATGGATTAGTAGAATTATTAACTAAATCTATAAAATCTTTATTATATAATGATTTTTTTATGGCATTGATAATCTCATTTTCAATATGATTAACATCTATTACGTTTGCTGCTCTTAATCTGCCTTGCTGTCTAGTGCCAATATTAACTGCTGGCAGTTTAAAGCTTGGCGCCTCTCTTATTCCCGCAGAGGAATTGCCAACCATAACATCAGCGCAAGACATCAAGCTAAGAAAATCAAAGCTAATCATATTAGAAATATGTATAAAATTCTTCTCTTTTTTTACTGAATCAATCATTTCTTTTCCTCCGGCATCAGTATTTGAGTAAAAAGCTAGTACTTGACAATCAGAAAAAGATTTTAATGCACTTAAAGTGATTAAAATTTGATCATTTGAACAACCATATTCTGTGGTCACGGGATGCTGAGTAAAAATAATAAGTGGCTTTTCTTCTGAAAAACCATATTCCTTTCCTAAATCACTTTTTGATTTTTTAGGTATTGAGTTCATTATATCAATATAGGGGCACCCAACCTGAAATACCTTTTCAGGATCTTCTCCCATTCTAATAATTCTCTCAGCTGCATCTTTTGTGGCAGGGAAATGAATATGTGATAATTTTGTAACAGCATGACGAATACTTTCATCAATCGTCCCCGTTACTTCTCCACCTTGGATATGGGCAATTGGAAAATTCATTAAACTTACTGCAACTGCCGCAGCCATCGTTTCAACTCTGTCGACTGTTAGTAATACAAGATCAGGCTTAAGTTCCTGTAGAGCTTCAGCAACTCCTTGCGTACATTTTGCTGCCGCCTTTGCCATACCAACCAACGAATTATAATCACCCGTGAACATTGGTACTTTTTTATCTATTTTGAATCCGTCATCAATTATTTCTTGAGCAGAATAACCGTATTCTTCAAGTAAATGAGAACCCGTAACAATTAAACTTAATTCAAAATTTTTGTGTTTTTGAATTTCGTACAAAACACTTTTTACCCTAGGGTAATCTGCTCTAGTACCTGTTATGCAAGTAATTTTCATAGATTATTTATTTCAAGTCTTAAACTTTGTACATTGAACAATTTAAGCATCAATTGGAACAAAATTTGAATATATACAATAAAGATACCTTACAAAATCTTTGAGCCTATTCATATATCAAGTCCCTTTAATAATTAAATACTTTTTGGAGTAACAAACATTTTTTTCTAAATGGGTTATAGTATATCCTCATATTTAATATGATTATCAATATCTATGTCATTATTAGCAGTTTTTCCAATTATTGCATCATACTCATCAGCAAATATTGGTCCAGTTCCTGGTCGCTTTACCCAAATATTTTCTTTACTAAATTTTTCTCCTTTTTTAATTTTAGTGATTGAAACTACTGACGCATATGCAAAATCAATAACTGGTTTTTCTTGTTCTACAGGGCCCTTTCTTCCACCTCTTTCTTGCTTGATCAAATTTGCTCCTTCTACTAGTTCCTTAGCCGCTCTTGGATCCATAGAGTTTTCAATATCCGGGCCTTCCCTATCCATGGTATCCGTATAATGTCTTTCTAAAATGCAGGCACCTAATGCAACTGCTCCAAAACAGGCATGGTTAGTGGTAGTATGATCAGATAGTCCGATTACAGCATTTGGGAATGCATCCTGAAGTTCAACCATGGCACCTAATCGGACTAAATGAGGTGGGGTAGGATAAATATTTGTTGTATGTAACAAAGCATAAGGAATATTATGTTTTTCAATTATATTAACAGATTTACCAACAGATTTTATTGTGTTCATGCCAGTACTTAATATGATAGGTTTACCAAATGAGCAGACATGCTTAATCAAAGGGTAATTGTTACATTCACCTGATCCAATCTTGAATACCGGTACATCAAATTCAGCTAACCGATTTGCAGCCGCTCTTGAAAAAGGCGTGCTTATAAAAATTGCATTTTTGCTTTCAATATATTTCTTTAGTTCAAATTCATCACTCTCATTTAAAGCACATTCATCCATTAATTCATAAATGGTTTTACCTATATAGCCGATTTTATCTTTATTGGCTTCCTGGCTCATTTCATCTTCTACGATATGAGTTTGATGTTTAATCACTTCTATGCCCGCGCTAACAGCTGTATCCACCATATGTTTTGCAACATCTATGGAACCGCCGTGGTTGATACCAATTTCAGCAATAACTAATGGATTATAATCATAACCAATTTTTCTTCCTGATATTTCTATTGTTGGGTTCATAGCAATTAGGCTCTTATTATTTTTTCGCCTCTACGATATCGACCCCTAGTATCAATAACATATTTAGAATGTTTAAGAATAAATTCATAATCAAAAATATCATGATCTGTTGCTAGTATAATAAGATCATAATTTGCCAGTGATTCTGCAGATATATCTACACTCGTCATCTTAAAATCATAGCTTCTAGTTGGAATCAATCGTGGTACATAGGGATCGTTGTAATCCACTTCCACCTTCCTCTCTTGCAGCAATTCCATGATTTTGAAGGTCGGTGTTTCTCTTGTGTCGTCTACGTTCTTTTTGTATGCCACACCTAGGATGAGTACCTTAGCTTCCTGCGGATTCTTCCCCTGCTGTGTCAATTTTTCTAACGCTTTATCTGTCACCCACTTTGGCATGTTCGTATTAATCTCGCCTGCCAGTTCGATAAAGCGGGTATTAATACCAAATTGTTTGGCTTTCCAGGTAAGGTAAAACGGATCAATGGGAATGCAGTGCCCCCCCAAACCGGGTCCGGGATAGTATGGAGTAAATCCAAAAGGTTTGGTAGCTGCAGCTTCAATAACCTCATAAATGTTAATATCCATTTTATCCGCTACCATCTTCAGCTCATTAACTAATCCAATATTAACTGCTCGGTGGACGTTTTCCATAATTTTCGTCATTTCTGCAACGCGGGTAGAAGAGACTTGGACAGTTTGATTTACAATTTGATCATAAAGAGTTTTTGTTAAGTCAAGGCAGTTTTTAGTTACACCGCTGACAACTTTCGGAATGGTTTTGGTCGTAAAGTTTTTGTTTCCGGGGTCTTCACGTTCGGGCGAATAGCCAATGAAGAAGTTTTCACCGACGGTGAAAATTGATGAGTGATGAGTGATGAGTAATGAGACAGGGATTGATTCGATAAATGGGACGAGGATTTCTTCGGTAGTGCCGGGGTAGGTGGTACTTTCAAGAATTAAGAGTTGGTTCTCTCTTAAATGGGGTTTAATGCTTTCTAACGTTCCGTGGATATAGCTTAGATCCGGTTCGTTGTGGACACCGAGAGGTGTAGGGACACAAATGATAATTACATCTACATTTGATATTTGGTTAAAATCCTCCGTAGCTGTGAAGCCATTTTCTAACATTTCAGATATATCTTCTTCTAAAATGTGCTTAATGTAGGACCTGCCTTTATTTAACAACCTGATTTTTTCACTATCAACGTCGAAGCCGATTGTTTTGAAACTTTCTTCAGAAAAACGGATGGATAGCGGAAGTCCAACATATCCCAAACCAATTACGCCGATTTTGGATTCCCGATTTTGAATGCTGGATATTAGATCATTCATAACAAACTTAAATATAAAGGATTCATAATATTAATTTGATATATTCTATTTTTTTAGTTTATTATAAATAAAGAAACTGGTTGATGCGAGAAGGCTCAAAATATAAATCGTATTAATAATCATTATACGGGAAGAATAACGGTTAAAAAACACAGGATCTTTTGACTCATAACCCAGATAAAATGGAAGACCAATTAGCAATAAAACACTCACTATACCGGTTACACGATGGTCTAAAATGATATCCTTAGCTTTTTTCTTAGTGAAGTATTTTATACGTCGGATTTTTTTGCGCTCCTCCATGTTGTTATTATCTATATATGAGCGGACAAAACCAAATATTATCCCCAAGAAAACACCCAAAAACCCTGCTAATAAGACATTCAGTTTTAAATTTTTATTAGACGGTCCCAATGCGATTTGAGGTTTGTCCAAAACTTGTACGATGGAAGTTTCTTGGACTTCTTCAATCTTTGCCAATTCCAATTGCTGTTTTAAAGTTAAGTAAATGCCTTTTTGGATTTCTACATCTCTTGCAAAACGATCTTGTTCAAGCTGCAATGCGGGGGATGATATTTGACGGTTTCTTTCGTTGAATTCTTTTAACCTTGTTTCTGAGGATTTTAAATCGCCTTCTACAGACGCAATGCGGTTTTCGATAAAGGTATTTTTTTCACTGACTGTTTCACTTTTAAAATATCGATTCAAGGCCTCCAGTTCTGCCAATACCACATCAGCCAACTCTTTTGCAAATATGGGGTCTTCTGTTGTTACCTTTATTACACTAAATTTGGATTTGAGGTTTTGATCGAAAGCCAAAACCTCTGCGTTAAGTATACTTACGGCATTTGCAATTAATCTGTCTTGATTAACGTTGGGTGCTTTATCCCCATGAGTGAGAATGGCCAAAAGGGATTGTTTTTTACCATATTTTTCTAAATAAAATTCTTTATCTATAATTTTTTCTGCAAAGGTACGGCTACGTAATAATTCTGGATAAAAGGACGGACTTGAGAGATCTGCCGTCGCACCCATAGGTACGTTTACCCCAAATTGAGAGGCTAACCCGGCGAGGCCGCCTAAATTACCACCACTATTCGAAGGCAACAATACTGTGGCCCAACTGACATACTGGGGCGCTTGAATAAACTTGACATAAGTAAAGGTGAGAAAGACGGAAATGAATGTAGTTAAAACAATCACCTTGAGCTGCTCGGCCATTGTTAGGAGGATGTCGGATAAGGAAATCGTATCTTCCTCGAAGATATTCGGTGATGCATAATGAGTGATGGGTGACGAGTGACGGGTGACGGGTGATTGTGTGTCGTCTATTGAGGGGCTGCCAACAGGCGGAAGCGATGACTGGTTGAGCTTTGCTACCACATGGTGGGGGACCTGGTTGCGGGCTTTCCAATTGGAAACCGCCTGGGGAGTGGTGTTTAAGGCTCTGGAAATCTCCGCAAGTGTGGTGACACCGCGGGAAGACATTAGTTGTTCTAATTCACTGAAGTTCATTAGAATAGTAAAGAGTTATGGGTTATGAGTGAAGAGTAATGGGAAAAGGGTGAAGAGCGGAGGTGAAAAAGCATCATTTGGTTTGTTAGTCCATACTTTTCAGAATCAGGGAAACTTTTAGTAAGACGACAAACCCCTTCTACTAAATCCATGGATTTCTTCCAAACATCCAAATCTTTGTGGGTTTTTAGATTTGTTTTCTTTTTGGTCACTTCACTCATTACTCTTCACGCGTAACTCGTTACGCATCAAAGTTGTTTTGAGAGGACGACGGCTGTGATCATGGAGGCCACGATAGATGTCCAGTTTGTGGCGAATTGCGTGAGATCAAATGGTTCTTCTGGGATCTTTTCATTAACAACAATGGTGGCCCCATCTTCAATCTTTGGCGTCGAATACCATTTGTTTGGTCTCACCACACCATTGGCATAGATCACAATAATACTTTTTCGATTTCCCTTTTCCGTAACACCACCAGCGGAATTGATATAATACCTTAGGGATTTCCCTTCCCTAAATTCAATTAATCCTGCGTTATACACTTGGCCGGAGACATTGACGGTCCCTGTACTTTCTTTCACCACTACGCTATCACCGGGCATGAGTGTGATGCTCTCATTTTGCCACGCCACGCGCATTTTACCATCTGTACCAACTTTACCATCTGTACCAACTTTACCATCTGTACCATCTGTACCATCTGTACCAACTTTACCAACTTTACCAACTGACAACAATACTGACTGGGCTGCCGTTACTTCAAAGTATTTTTTATCTCTATAGATGGAAATACCGTTCTTCAGCGCTTTAGAAGTGAAACTTCCTGCACGGTTTATTATAGATTCGAGTGTTTCGTTATCTGAAACTAAAGGGTACGCACCAGGGATGTTTACTTCTCCACTGATATAAATATTTTCTTTTTCAAAATAATTCAAATTGGCGTGGATAACGACTCGGTCCAAATTTTGTAGCGGGATGTCTTTTTCTCCATTGCCATTATAAATATCGACCAAATTCACTTTGATGACATTTTCGTAACGTGACTCTGGATTCCGGCGGATAATTTCTGCCTGATCGTGATATATGGATTTCCAGAATGTGGAATCTTCAAACCCACCGCCCAAATCGAGGAGTGCTTTTAATGTCATGCCACTATAATAATAGTAACTACCGGGAACTTTTACCTGGCCAATGATCTCTACCTGCTGCAATTCATGAAATAAATGGCGGACTGAAATTTGGTCTCCATTTTGGATGGGAATCGATTTGGCATTTTCAATATTGATATAATGGCCTTCATAAGTGCCTTCGGAGCCCCTTTCGCCCATTGGCTTTATTCGATTCAAACCAATTTTATCTGCTGCATCTGGTGTTAATCCACCCGCATATTGAATCAAGTCAAAAACAGACTCACCGGCAACACCTTCATAAATACCCGGATTTACAATTGCACTGTCTACCTCCACAGTGCTTTTTCGAACGGGGATAACTACAATATCCTGGTCTCTCAATTGAATGTTAGAAGATATTTCGCCATTTATGAAATAATTATATAGATCCACTGTATCTCCAGTTGAGCCATCTCGTTTAATTTGAATTGCTCGCAAAGACCCAGTTGTATCCACACCTCCGGCTTGGATGAGGCCGGTAATTACTGTAGAAAATGGATGAATGGGATATACACCGGGATATTTTACCTGTCCTACAAAATTCACATTAATAGATCGGAGTTCCCCTAAAGATACATCCATATAGGTGGTTGCATTTTTCTCTTTTAATGTGGCATATATGCGGCCATATTGATCTTTAAGGTACTCTCGGGCTTCGTTTATTGATTTCCCCGTTATGTTCAAAAGGCCGACTTTTTCGTCATAGATCTTTCCATCGCGAGAGATTGTATATGTTTCACGAAGCTGGGTTTCACCCCAGAGCGAAATAACCAATTCGTCACCGGGGCCTAAAAAATAATTAGCAGGAGTAGGCAGGTTCTCCCAGAATGCAACGGTATCGCGCCGTGTAAAAAAGTCATACCCGAAATGCTTTACCTTTTCATCAGAAATTTCTATCGGTTGATATGGCGTAATTTGGACTTGACGCGGCAAGCCTGTGATGGGTTCAATGCCCCCATCTACCCCGGTTGGGAGCTGCAGCGAATTCTGGCCCTTTTGAAACTTCTCATACTCGGTCTTTAAACGCTGTAATTCTTGAATGGATTGGGCAGAAAGAACGGGAATAAGCAAAACACTGAGGAGGATGTACACGAATTGTGTATACTTTAAACAGCGTTTAAAGGATTGATCTAATATTTCATTTTTCTTCATAATCCTCCATCATTAATTCAAAATTATGCATTCATTTCACGGCTTCGCCCCGTCAGTCCCACTTATTGGGCTTGAACACGGCTCGTATATTATAAATCATGCCCATCTTTGGGTTTGGAAACCCAGATGGGGGTTAATTATTTACTTATTTAGAGAATTAATCAATTTGTGACCGAACACCGGCGACAATAAGAGAGTGAGCATCCTTATCCTGGATGTGATATAGATCATTTTTCCGCATGGAAACTTTATGATCATTCTCCTTATTCGACCTGAATATAAACAATTATAGTGAAATAATGCTATTTTTATAAATGTTTTGTGAATATATATTTAGCCGATAGGAGCGCTAAGAAACGCGAAAAAAGTCAGCCACAGAGGACAGAGAGAGAAAATGCAACCAATTCGTTTACAATTAGCGGTAGGGACACAGGAATTGGATCACGGGAACCGGTTTATTTTTAAACATTTTCTAAATAATTTGTATTCATTAGGAACTTATGTAATGATTAATTATTCAATTTTATTGGAAGAGGATGAGTAAGATTTCACATAAATTCTTTTTATATATTTAAGGGATTAGAATCTCTTGTCTCTCTCCATAGTGATATTACTAAAAAGAGAAAAACATAAGGAATCCTATGAAAATACTTGTAACCGGCGGATGTGGATTTATCGGTAGTAATTTTGTTATTGAACAAATTCGCAATACGGAAAATCAAATACTGAATCTCGATAAACTCACCTATGCAGGTAACTTGGAAAACCTCAAATCCATTGATGAATATCCAAAGTATCAATTCGTGGAGGGGGATATTTGCGATGGGGAACTGGTTTCTGATACCCTATCTGATTTCCAGCCAGATGCGATTGTGCATTTTGCTGCCGAATCTCATGTGGATCGATCCATTGATGAGCCCATGGCTTTTGTAGAAACCAATGTAATTGGAACTGCGACCCTGCTCAATGCTTCTAAAAATTATTTAGAAGTCAGAGGTCAGCAGTCAGAAAAGAATAAATTTAGGTTTTCGCATGTGAGTACGGATGAGGTGTTTGGTTCTTTAGGAGATGATGGGTTTTTCAAAGAAACCACCCCCTATGATCCCAGTTCTCCCTATTCAGCTTCCAAAGCATCCTCAGATCACCTTGTTCGGGCATGGCATCGTACTTATGGCTTCCCCGCCTTGATTACCAATTGCTCCAATAATTACGGCCCATATCAATTCCCTGAAAAACTGATTCCCCTCATGATTGCCAATTGTGTGGACGAAAAACCCCTCCCTGTATATGGTGAAGGGTTAAACGTTCGGGATTGGCTATTTGTTGAAGATCATTGTGACGCCATTTATACAATCCTCCAAAAAGGCACTATTGGAGAAACCTATAATATTGGTGGCCATAATGAAATAAAAAATATCGATATTGTGAATACCATCTGTTCAACGCTCGATGAATTAAAGCCCAGATCGAATGGGGGTTCATATTCTGAACTTATCGCTTATGTCACCGATCGTCCCGGCCATGATTTCCGTTATGCTATAGATGCGTCTAAAATCAACAAGAACCTTGGGTGGTCTCCAAAAGAAACATTTGAAACGGGTATTCGAAAAACCATCCAGTGGTATTTAGATAATGAACAGTGGTGGCGACATATTCGAGATGGGACGTACAATCAGGAAAGGCTCGGGATTGAGAAGTCAGATTGAAGAGATCAAAGGTCATATTTATGAAAACTGTTAAACTTGTTCTGCTTCGCCATGGCGAAAGCAAATGGAATTTAGAAAATCGATTCACGGGATGGACCGATGTGGGCCTTACAGATAAAGGGAAAGCGGAAGCCAAATCCTCAGGGCAACTATTAAAAGAAGAGGGATTTGAGTTTGATCTTGTGTACACCTCCGTTCTAAAACGGGCAACAGGGACCATGGACATATGCCTGAATGAAATGAATATAATCAATGTGCCCATCATCTACGATTGGCGCCTCAATGAACGCCATTATGGCGCTCTGCAGGGATTGAACAAGGCTGAAACAGCTGAAAAGTATGGTGATGAACAAGTGCTCATCTGGCGACGTAGTTATAGTACGCCTCCGCCTCCTTTAGATATTGATGATGAGCGACATCCTCGTCTTGATGGGCGATATAAAGACTTAACGCCATCTCAGCTTCCTGCATCGGAATGCTTGAAAGATACAGTTGATCGTTTTCTCCCCCTCTGGCATGAAACCATTGCCACTTCAGTTCAATCGGGAGAAAAAGTCTTAATCGTGGCTCACGGGAATTCGCTACGGGCGCTTGTCAAATATTTAGATAAAATTACTGATGAGAAAATTGTGGGACTCAATATTCCAACAGGCGTCCCATTGGTTTACGAATTGGATAGTGACCTGAAACCCATCAAACATTATTATCTGGGAGATCCGGAAGCTATTGCCAAACAAGTGGCGGGTGTGGTGGCGCAAGGGACGAAGAAGAAATCAGATTGAAAATATCAGAATTCAGAAAAAATAATTAAGATATTAGAGGGACTTAATTTGTTTCACATTATCCTCT
>Ga0315339_1000256_pt1 | contig 78017 bp, 83 predicted proteins | sample ASW17metaG_FD_204514 | JGI IMG/M metagenome (GOLD analysis project Ga0315339, IMG submission 204514) | Ammonia-oxidizing marine archaeal communities from Pacific Ocean, United States - ASW #17 | ecosystem: Environmental > Aquatic > Marine > Oceanic | place: USA: California | collected 2016-12-05 | reverse complement strand
AGCAGATACTCATGGTTCATTAGAGGCTATTACAGGGGCTATAAATAATTTACAAACTGAAGAGGCAAAAATTAATATAGTTCACAAATCAGTTGGTGGTATTAATGAAAATGACATAAATTTAGCGAGGACTGCAAATGCTTTTGTGATTGGATTTAATGTTAGGGCAGATGCGTCTGCAAAGAAAATAGCTGAAAATGAATTAATAGAAATCAAATTATACTCTATAATTTATGATCTTCTGGATTCAATACAAGAACTGGTAGAAGGTAAATTAGAGCCTGAAATAAAAGAAAATATATTAGGAACAGCAGAAGTGAGAAATGTTTTTACTTCACCAAAATTTGGACAAATAGCTGGATCGATGGTTATAGAAGGTTTTATTAAAAGAAATAAGCCTTTAAGAGTGATAAGAGATGACATAGTCATCTTTGAAGGACAGTTGGATTCTCTAAGGAGATTTAAAGATGATGCTTCTGAAGTAAAAACTGGGATGGAATGTGGTTTAGGCATAGCTAATCATAAGGATGTTAAGATAGGCGATAAAATTGAAGTATTTGAAAGGCTAGAAGTTAAAAGAACTTTAAAGAAATGAAATCTTTAGATTTTACTAGATCTGATAGACTACAAGATCAAATTAAACGAGAAGTATCTCAGATCTTAAATAAGCAGGTGAAAGATCCTAGACTATATGGTCTGACCCTTACTAGGGCAGAATTAACTCCGGATAAGAAAAAAGCTTTTATTTATTTTTCATCTTTAAATAGTTTCAATGATGTAACCCCTGAAGATGTTGAAATCAGTTTTTTAAAAGCTAAAGGCTTCATAAGAAGTGCCTTGAGTGCAAATTTAAGTTTAAAATTTACACCTGATTTAGTTTTTCTATCTGAGAATGATATAACATCACAGTATTAAATGTGAATGGTATTCTGTTATTAGATAAACCAAAAGGCCTGACTTCAGCTAGTTGTGTTTATAGATTAAGAAAAACCTTAGGTCATACAAAGATAGGGCATTGCGGTACTCTAGATCCTCTTGCAACAGGTCTTTTACCTATATGTATTGGGGAAGCAACCCGATTTAGTTCATATATAACAAGTCAGCATAAAAAGTATAGGTTATCTGCTGTATTAGGAATAATTACTGACTCGGGTGATCTAGATGGGAATGTTATAAAAAAAACAGAAGTTGGACAGGACTCATTTCTTTCGGAAAGCATATTTCATCAGTTTTTAGGTAAACAACAACAATGCCCGCCCATGTATTCAGCGATCAAAAAAAATGGAAGACCTTTATATTCTTGGGTTAGAAAAGGAATTTATTTTAAAAGAGATTTTAGGGAAATAGAGATTATTTCTATAGAGCTTTTAAAAGTAGAAAATAAACATTTTGAACTAGAAGTTGTATGTTCAAAAGGTACTTATATAAGGAGTTTAGTAGAATCTATAGGAAAAGAGGTAAAGGTTGGTTCTGCATTGGTTAATTTAAAAAGACTAGCCATAGGTGATGTAACATTAGATAGGGCTATAACCCTTAATTCAGTTAATAAAAATAATATTTTAGATCATTTATTACCCGCAGATTTATTGATTTCTGATATCCCTTCTTTATTTATTTGTAAAGAAGATGCAAAAAAAGTTAGGAAAGGCCAGTCAGTTGACTATAATGCACATCAGGAAATAACTGGAACAGTAAAAATATACGAGGAAAATAAAATTTTTTTAGGAATAGGGGCTTTAGACAAAAATATGATTCTCCAACCGAAGAGACTTTTCCCAAGTTAATTTCAAAAAGTTAAGTTAATAAATAAAGTAAGGAATATAAGGTTTGGCATTAAGTAGTTTAGAAAAAAAAGATTTGATTGGAAAATTTGGTCGAGAAAAAGAAGACACAGGATCTCCTGAGGTGCAAATAGCTATGTTATCTGCCAATATAGATTCTTTGAATGTTCACTTCAAAGTTAATAATAAAGATCATCATTCTAGACGAGGCTTGATTAGAATGGTGAATAGAAGACGAAAGCTTTTAGATTATCTTAAATCTAAACAACCTGAAACCTATAAAAAAATTCTTAAAGAATTAGGTCTCAGAAAATAATACCCCACATTAATTTACAGCATAACTTTTAAGCTTAAATAGAAGGCTATTTAAGTATCAATAAATATAGGAATATTAGGAATAATTATGGAAGCATATACAAAAACAATTAAATTTGGTGACAAAGAGGTAACTTTTGAAACAGGAAGGATCGCTAAGCAAGCAACGGGCTCTATTTTAGCATCTTGTGAGAATACACAAGTACTAGCTACAGTAGTAATAGGCAAGGCCCCAGGAGAACATCAAGATTTCTTTCCCTTAACAGTAAACTACATAGAAAAAACTTATTCAACAGGAAAAATTCCAGGTGGTTTTTTTAAAAGAGAAGGAAGGCCAACTGAAAAGGAGACCTTAACTTCAAGACTCATAGATAGACCTTTAAGGCCATTGTTTAAAGATGATTTCTTGTATGAAGTCCAAGTCGTTTGTACAGTGGTTTCTACGGATAAGGATACAGATCCAGATATAGTTTCTTTTTTAGCAGCTTCAGCAGCAATAGCAATTTCAGGACTGCCTTTTAATGGACCTCTAGGTGCGGCTAGAGTTGGTTTTGTTGAAGGTCAATATGTTCTCAATCCAAAACGTAGTACATTAAAATCTTCTTACTTAGATATGGTTGTTGCAGGAAGTGATAAAGCTGTAATAATGGTAGAGTCAGAAGCTAAAGAACTTTCTGAAGATCAAATGTTAGGAGCCATATTATTTGCTCATAGTGAGATGCAGCCAGTTATAGATTGCATTAAGAAGATGGCAGATGAAGTTGGGAAACCATCAGTAGAGTATATTCCGAAAGAAATTAATCCAAAAGTTACAGATATAGTTAATAAGGAATATAAAGAAAAGATAAGAACAGCTTATTTAATTCAAGAAAAGCAGTCAAGAGTGCAAGAATTAAATAATCTCAAAAAAGAAATAATTGAAACATTGTTGACTGATGAGTCAGAATTTACTGAATCTGATTTATTAGATGCTTTTAAAAAAATAGAAAAAGAAGTTGTCAGAACTAGACTTATAAATGGGGAGCCTAGAATAGATGGTAGAGAATTAGATCAGGTCAGATCTATTTATTCTGAAGTGGGAGTGCTCAATAACACTCATGGCTCAGCGTTATTTACTAGAGGAGAAACACAGGCTTTAGTTGCAGCTACTTTAGGCTCTCCTAAACAAGCTCAAATTATAGATGCAATTGAAGGTGAGTTTAGAGATCAATTTATGTTGCATTATAACTTTCCTCCATACTCTGTTGGAGAAGCAGGATTTTTAGCAGGTCCTAAAAGGCGAGAAATAGGTCATGGTAAATTAGCCAGGAGAGCTATGGAAGCAGTGCTACCTAATCCTGATGATTTTCCTTATACAATAAGATTGGTTTCTGAAATAACAGAATCAAATGGATCAAGCTCAATGGCTTCGGTTTGCGGATCAAGCTTAGCTTTAATGGATACTGGGATACCAATTAAATCTGCAGTAGCGGGAATTGCTATGGGGCTTGTAAAAGAGGAATCAGGTTTTGCTGTTATAACAGATATTTTAGGAGACGAAGATCATTTAGGAGATATGGATTTTAAAGTAGCAGGTACCAGTGATGGAATTACAGCACTACAGATGGACATCAAAATAGATGGAATAACTGAAGAAATATTTGAGGTAGCTTTGATAAAAGCAAAAAAAGCCCGAGAAATAATATTAGATAATATGAATGCAGCAATCTCGGAATCAAGGTCAGAGCTTTCAAGTAGGGCGCCGCAAGCAGTTATCTTACAGATAGATAAAACAAAAATACGTGACCTAATTGGTAAGGGAGGAGATACCATTAGAGCTCTAACTGCTGAAACGGAAGCGATGATTGATGTAGACGATGATGGTAAGGTTACAATTTATGGTGATACCCCTAATTCTAGGGATTTAGCTGTCCAAAGAGTTAAAGAAGTAACTGCTAAACCAGAGGTAGATAAAGTGTACGCTGGTAAAATAGCTAAGATAACTGATTTTGGAGCTTTTGTTACTATCTTGCCTAATACAGATGGTTTAGTTCACATTTCTGAAATATCAGAAGAAAGAGTAGAAAAGGTAACAGATGTTCTTCAGGAAGGGCAACAAGTAAATGTTAAAGTTCTTGAAGTAGATAATAGAGGAAAGATTCGCCTCACAATGAAGGGAGTCGAGCAATAAAAGTTTGATAGTTATGTTAATTTGTGGTAGACATATATTGATAGAGTTCCATTCTTAGGTTTTAATAAACACACTTAGGTAAATATATCTAAGTTTTGTTTAGCTAAATTATGGGTGAATTATGAATGCATTAAATTCTCTTAGAGATATTATAGGATCTCTCACAGGAATAGTTGTTGCTCTAGTAGGATTAGGAGTTGCGGCTGGCGTAGTGTTTGGTGACGTCGCTTTTGTGGGTGATGTGCTTGGTAACTTGTTAGGTCTAGTCAACACTCTTGGTGGTGAAGGAATCGTAGGCCTTATAGTACTTGCAGTATTGCTTGATCTTTATAACTAAGTCTCTAACTTAGATATTGCTTGAAAGGGGGCCTCCGGGTGCCCCTTTCTTTTTTTAAACATGCGGAGGTTCTATGTCTGACATGATTAATAGATTAAAAGATTGGTTGTGGGAAATTTCAAAAGTATTGTCCCTTGTTATTGCTGTTTCTTTCTTGGTGGCTGTATTATTTGGTCCAGATGTTCCTTTTTTTGGAGGGATTCTTGGGAATATTGGTCCAATTATAGATATACTGGGATCTGAGGGATTAGGAGTAATCATAGCATTGATAATTATTCTTGGATATTTGAATAATCGTTCTTAGTTTTCTTATAAAAAAGGCACTTTAGAGTGCCTTTTTTTTTCGCTTAAAATATGGAAATACAAAAAGGGATAGTAGATATCCAAGAAAATATAATATTTGGATTAGGAGGACTAGAATCATTACAAGGAGATATTTTTTTTCCTCCTAAAAAAGATAAAAAAAGACCTTCCATTCTTATAATTCATGGAGGTGGTTGGAATGAGGGAGATAAAAGTCAACTTAGAGGATATGGTATATTATTAGCAAGATTTGGGTTTGTTTGTTTTTGCAGTTCTTATCGTTTATCTCATGAAGATCTATGGCCTGCTCAAATTCAAGATGTTAAATGTGCTATTAGGTATTTAAGATCAAATGCTGATCAATTAGGAATTGATCCGCAAAGAATAGGAGTAAGCGGTAATTCTGCTGGAGGTCATCTAGCTCTAATGGCAGGAGCATCTTTTTCACACAAAGATTTTGAAGGTCAGGGAGGTCATAATAATGTGGATTCAAGAGTTAAAGCAGTTTGTGCTATTTATCCTCCTACATCTATTAAGAATCTTACTCATATAGACCCTTTGGGTAATGCTTTTTTGGCATTAATGGGTAAAAAGGCTATTCAAGAAGATTATGATAGAGCAAGTCCTATAAATTATGTAACTGAAAAATACCCTCCATGTATGTTAATACATGGATCTTCTGATAAGTTAGTAAAATTAGAAGATAGCTCTTTATTTTATGAAGAATTAGTTAAGAAAAAAGTTCCAGCTGAGTTGCATATTTTTGCAGACCAAGAACATGCCTTTGACAGTGAACCAAGGTATGGAAGAAATATTGCTGATTTACAAGGGTTGTTTTTTAATAAATATCTTTAAAGATATTAAAACATGGTGGCTATGGGTAGACTTGAACTACCGACCTCAGCATTATGAATGCTGCGCTCTAACCAGCTGAGCTACATAGCCAAGATGCAAATTTTCAGAGTCGGCGCCTCTAAAGTCAAGCTTCTCTTAAACATTAAATTTAAAGTGTATAATATCACCATCTTTTACAATATATTCACTTCCTTCTGAGCGAAGTTTTCCTGCTTGTTTTGCTCCAGGCTCTCCTTTAAATTTTATAAAATCTTCATAGGAAATAGTTTCTGCACGGATAAAACCTTTTTTAAAATCTGTATGTATCTCTCCTGCTGCCTCTGGAGCTGTTGCTTTCTTTTTAATAGTCCAAGCTCTTACTTCTTTAGGACCAGCAGTAAAATAGGTTTGAAGATCAAGCATATCGTAGCTTGCACGAATAAGTTTATTAAGTCCTGGCTCTTCCATCCCCAGATCCTTTAAGAATTCTATTCTTTCTAGTTTATCGAGTTCAGCTATTTCTGATTCTATTTGATTACATAACACTAATATTGGACTTCTTTTGGAGGCGGCATAATTATCTAGTTTTTGTACCATTTCATTTTGTGTTTCTATATCCTCAACATTTGCTATGTAGATAGAAGGTTTCAATGTAATTAGTTGAAGTTCTTTTATAAGTGTATTTTCGACCTTAGTTGATTCACTTTCTTTAGCTAATAATCCACTACTAAGATCATTTTCTAGATTTACAAGAATTTCATAATCAGTTTGAATTTTTTTATCTCCACTCCTTACTTGTTTTTCTATCCTTCCTTTTACCTTAGTCACTACCTCTAGATCCGCTAATAATAATTCCATTTCAACAGTTTCTAGATCTATTATAGGGTCTATTTTTTTATGTACGTGCATTACATCATTATTTTCAAAACACCTTATTACATGAATAATTGCTTGCGTCTCTTTTATGTGCGATAGAAATTTATTACCCAAACCTTCTCCTTTCGAAGCTCCTTTAACTAGACCTGCAATATCAACAAATTCCGTCGTTGTAGGAATGATCTTTTCAGGTTTTACTATTTTTGAAATGACTTCTAATCTATGATCAGGAATAGGTACTATTCCTTTATTCGGCTCAATTGTGCAAAAAGGAAAATTTTGAGCTTCAATTCCAGCTGAAGTAAGAGCGTTAAATAATGTTGATTTACCAACATTTGGCAAACCAACAATTCCACATTTTAAACTCATTTTTTTTCTTTAGAGTGTAATATAAGCATAGCTTCTTGCCACTCTCCTTGAGCTATGTAAGGTAGTGTTGTTAAAACATGAGTAAAAGATTCATTGATTTTTAATTTATCATTCAGACTGGGTTTTGTGAGTACATAATTAGTAACATCTTTTTCTTTCCCTGGATGACTAATTCCAATTCTAAGTCTGTAGAAAGAAGGGTCTTGAAGTTTTTGGATTATATCTTTAATACCATTGTGACCTCCGTGGCCACCGTCTAATTTATACCGAGATTCACCTGCAGGAATATCAAGATCGTCATGAAATATTAGAATGTCGCTATTTTTAATGTTTAGATATTTCTTTGCTGCTAGAACGCTATCTCCACTATTATTCATATAGACAGATGGAATGAGAAGATGAAGATTTGCTTCAGAAGTAGTTAAACAAGAATAAAGGCCTTTAAGTTTATTTTTATTAACAAAATCTAATGAAAACTCTTTAGCTAGCATTTTTATAAAATCAGCTCCGATATTATGCCTAGTTAGATTATATTCTTTATCTGGATTTCCAAGTCCTACGAAAAGTAGGTTTCGCATAATTTTATTAATAGTGAATTTAAAGATTGAAGATTAATCTGAAGAATTCTCAGTTGGTAAATTTTCAGAAGATGTTTGTTCAGATTCTTCTCCTTCTCCTTCTCCTTCTCCTTCTTCTCCTTCTTCTCCTTCAATCTCTTCTGGTTCAATTGGTTCAATATCTATAATTTTGGCCTCAGCAACAGATACTACTGCTTGGTCTCTATTTTCCCCTAAGGCAAGAGCAGGTATTTCAACACCTTCTCCGAGTTTAAGTTGGGATAAAGTTAAGGTGTCTCCTATTTCAAGATTTTCTACATCTACCTCTATAAATTCAGGTAAATTTGAAGCAAGACAACTAATTTCTATGTTATTTATTAAGTGACTTACAACACCTCCTTCTACTTTGACACCAGTGCATATATCTTCATTTATAAAGTGTAGCGGTATAGTTAGACTAATTCTTGTATCAGGGTCAACTCTGAGGAAATCAGCATGTATTAATTTTTGAGAAGATGGGTGTAATTGCAGTTCTTTTAAGACTACATCTTGATCTTTACCATCTAAATTAATCTTTAATACTTGACTAGAGAATCCAGAAGTTTGGGTTGCTTTAACTAAATCTTTTTCTAATAATTGGATTTTTTGAGCTTCTAGAGCTCCTCCATAGATAACCGCCGGAATAAGATTAGAACTTCTCAAGTTTCTGCTATTTGATTTTCCTTTAGAAACTCTTTCTTCTGCTGTTATGTTTAGTGTGTTTGACATTTTTTTCTCCCTGAACCTTCTTTAAATGAACATCGCACTTATAGATTCTTCATTATTTACTCTTCTTATAGCTTCAGCCAATGTTGAAGCCATAGATATATTTCTAATCTTTTCTGAAGTAAGGGCTGATTCAGAAAGCGGTATAGTATCGGTTACTACCAATTGATCAAGCATTGATTTATTTATTTTTTCAATAGCTTCTCCTGATAACACAGGGTGGACTGCATAAGCCTGTACTTGATTAGCTCCTTTATCTTTCAAAGCATTAGCTGCGTTACATAATGTACCAGCTGTATCTACTATATCATCTACAATAATACAATCTTTTCCTTCGACTTCACCTATAACATTCATTACTTCAGAATCATTAGCAGCGTCTCTTCTTTTATCTATAATTGCTAAATCAGTTAGATTAAGAGATTTAGCAAGGGCTCTAGATCTGACCACGCCCCCAACATCTGGAGATATAATCAAGGGGTCTTTTAAATCTTGTTTTGCTATGTCATCTCTAAGCGCTCTGGTGCCATAGACATTATCTACGGGTATATCAAAGAAACCTTGAATTTGTTCTGAATGAAGTTCTAGAGTTAAGACCCTGTCAATTCCTGACCTTTGTAACATATCAGCTGTTACTTTAGCGCTAATTGGTACTCTTTCAGATCTTACACGTCTATCCTGTCTAGCATAACCATAATAAGGAATTACTGCGGTTATTCTTGCTGCCGAAGATCTTCTTATAGCATCTACCATGATTATTAATTCCATCAAATTATCATTGGCTGGGGAACAGGTTGGTTGAATTAAGAAAACATCCATACCTCTGACATTTTCTTCAATTTGAACAGTTATCTCTCCATCACTAAATTGTCCAACTTTTGCTTTACCTAAGATTGTCCTTAGTTCTTTACTAATTTTTTGAGCTAAGTCTATGTTCCCATTACCTGAGAATAACATTAAGCCTGATCTTGATTGCTGCATAATTATATAATAAATTTATAAATTTTGGCTGGGGTGGCTGGATTCGAACCAGCGAATGACGGCATCAAAAGCCGTTGCCTTACCGCTTGGCCACACCCCAATAGCATAATAGACCGCATTTTATGATAATAATGGTCTTAAGGGTGAGTAATCTAAGCTATTTACTAAAATAGCCTCTAATTTCTTTTGAATCTTATTTAATGCCATCTTTCCTTCTTCTAAGTCTATAAATTCTATAAATAAAGCAGAACCAGTACCTGTCAACATAGGATTGCCATATTTTGTAAGTATATCAAATGCTTCATAAATTTCACTTGATGAGTTTATTGCCCAATCTTGAAAATCATTTATTTTTTTTCCTTTTTTAAAATCTAGCAATGTAATTTCTTTTTTAGAATTTATTTTTATGGTCTCAAATGCTAATTTTGTACTTATGCCTACTTTAGGAAAAGCAAGCAAATATAGTTTTTTAGGTAAGTTAATTTGAGAAAGTATTTCACCTTTTCCTTCCCCCCAACAGGAAGTCCCCTGAATGAAAATAGGAATATCTGCTCCTAAATCAGCTCCTATGGAACATAAATCATCTAGACAAAGTCCAGTTTTCCAGAGATGATTTAGACCTATTAGAGCGCAAGCTGCATCTGAACTTCCTCCTCCTAAACCTTTTTTTAGAGGTATTCTTTTTAATAGCGAAATATCAGCACCTGCAGAAGTATTGGTATGTTTTTTTAACTTGAGAGCTGCCCTCATAATAATATTATCTTCAATTTCTAGGTTTTGTTGATTTAGCTTAATTTCTTTTTTACTTTCACTTATTATTAGGCGATCAAATAAATTTATTAATTGAAAAACTGTTCTTATTTCATGATAATTATCAGGTCTCTTTTTTATTACCTGCAAATGTAAATTTATTTTTGCAGGTGCTTTTAGATGAAGAGTTTTCATAAGATTGAATTTATAGATAACTTTATCTCATAGTCTTCGAAAGACAATAATATTAAATTAGGATATAGCTGGCTAGAGAAGGACTTATATAGGTATTCTATTTTTAATTGATTATCAATATAAGATGATTCTGGATATCTTCCTAGAAGAATATTTAAAAGTTCAATCGGCTTGATTATTATTTCATCTTGAATAAGGAACTTATCATTTAGTTGCTTAATTAATTTGCTTATTTTCAACGGATTATTTTTGCTTATGTAAAAATATTTTTCAGGAGTAAGAAAATTCTTACTTAAAGATATTTGATAAGATTTGTTTGTTTGAATTAGTTTAAAATATCCAGATATAATGAGATTACTCTTTTTTATGCTTATTTTTCCTGTTATCTTTTCAATATTATTAATATTTTCGTTATTATATTTATCAGAAATAATCTTGGCGCTACAAGAATAAAAAAATAAGCTAAATAATAAGATGTTGAAAATAGATTTTGAGAGATTCATTTAAATCTTTAATAGGATTTTTATGTAATTATTAATTAAATAGAAAGTTAAAGTTATTATTGTAAATGATAGAGAGTTTATTAAATAAATTACAGCAGATTTCTGACAGACATATAGAGGTTGAGAAACTTCTTAGTTCCCCAGAGGTTACTAGTAATCAAGAAAATTTTATAGCTTTGTCGAAAGAATATGCTGATTTATCTCCTATTACAATATGTCATAAGAATTTTATAGATATTCAAAACTCTTTAGAAGAAGTAAATAATCTCAAAGAGGATGCAGACCTCGAGATTAGAGAGATGGCTATATTGGAAGCATCAGAGTTATCTGCAAAGATGGATGATCTTATTTTAGAAATACGACAATATTTATTGCCTAAGGATTCAGATGACTCTAAAGATGTTTATCTAGAAATTAGAGCAGGTACAGGAGGAGATGAGGCGGCACTTTTTTCTGGCGATTTATTTAGAATGTATACAAGACTCGCAGAGAGGAATAGTTGGACTATAGAAACAATGACAATACGTCATGGAGAGCATGGTGGCTTTAAGGAGGTTGTAGCTAAAGTAGAAGGCAAAGATGTATATAAAAAACTAAAATTTGAATCTGGAGTTCATAGGGTACAAAGAGTCCCTACGACAGAATCTCAAGGACGCGTTCATACTTCAGCTTGTTCAGTAGCTGTTTTACCTGAAATGGAGAAGTTAGATGCTATTTCAATCGATAAAAATGAATTAAGGGTAGATACATTCAGAGCTTCAGGAGCAGGAGGTCAACACGTAAATAAAACAGATTCAGCTGTTAGATTGACCCATATCCCTTCAGGTCTGGTAGTTGAGTGCCAAGATGGCAGGTCTCAACACAAGAATAAAGAAAAAGCTCTGCAGTTATTACATACTAAGTTGATGGACTTAGAAAGATCAAAAGCTGATGCTCAACAAGCTCAAAATAGGAAGGTGATGGTAGGATCAGGTGATAGATCAGAAAAGATTAGAACTTATAATTATCCTCAAGCAAGAATAACTGATCATAGAATAGAAACATCAGTTCATAATTTCGAAGATTTTCTCGATGGAAATATGGAACCTATGATTTCAGCTCTATTAGAGGAGCATCAGGCAAGATCTTTAGCAAAATTAGAAGAATCTTCTTAATGGATTCTAAATTAGGACCTTTCTTTGATGGTCATCTTAAAGATGTAGTTGGTAATAAGTTTGTGACTAAAATAGATTTAGAAGAAATATTTTGCGATGTTTTAAAAATTTCTAGAAGTTCTTTATATATCAATCGGGATGTAACTATCAGTAAAGATAAGCTTATAGTTATTAAAGAGTATATACAAAGAAGAGAATGTGGAGAACCTCTTGCTTATATATTAGGCAGAAAGGGCTTTTGGAACATAGAAGTAGCAGTAAATAAGCATGTTTTGGTACCAAGACCTGAAACAGAAACACTAGTGGAAGTAGTTCTAGGTTATATTGCAGATCAAAAGTTAAAGATATTAGATGCAGGGACAGGAAGTGGGGCCATTGCCCTAGCTTTGGCAAGTGAGAAAAAAAATTTGGCAGTTTATGCATTAGATAATTCTAGAAAAGCTTTAAAAGTTGCTTGGGAAAATTCAGAAAATCTAAAAATAAAGATTCGGTTGATACAATGTAACTGGTTGGAGTCTATCGCATATAATTCTTTTGATCTTATTGTCAGCAATCCTCCTTATGTTGAATGGGATGATGAAAGATTACAAGGTGATGGTATCAGTTATGAACCTTTATCATCTTTAGTTGCTGATCAAAATGGAATACAGGACATAGAGAGACTAATAAGAGAAGGTTTTCATTGTTTAAGAGATGATGGACTTTTATTTGTAGAGCATTCTCCTGAGCAAGCAAATTTAGTAAGAAAAATATTTCAAGAGAGTAACTTCATTAATTTAACTGTGCATAAAGATTTAAATGGGGATAATCGTATATCCAGCGGTAAGAAGGTATGACATGAATGATGAGTATTTATTGAGATATAGCAGGCAGATAACACTTCCTGAAATAGATATCGAAGGACAAAAGAAGATTGCTAATTCTAAAGTTATAATTATAGGTTTAGGTGCTCTTGGATCTGTTGCAGCTACTTATTTATGTAGACTTGGAGTAGGGAAGCTAATTGTTTGTGATTTTGACAATGTAGAACTCTCAAATTTACATCGACAGATATTATTTGAAGAATCTGATATAAATAAATCAAAAGTTAAACGAACTATTAGGGCTTTAAAAAAGATTAGATCTGATTGCTTATTGCAAGGCATAGAAAAGAAGTTGGATAGAGAATCTCTAAAAGAATATATTTCTCAGAAAGATATAGTTATAGATGCTACAGATAATTTTTCTTCTCGACATGCCATCAATAGTATTTGTTTCAACAGAGAAGCTTTTTTAGTTTCAGGTGCAGCTTTAGGTTGGTCAGGTCAGCTCTCAGTTTTTAATTTTGAAGGATTTAATTCACCTTGCTATGAATGTTGCTTTGGTTTTGAAGAATTGGAAGATTTAAGTTGCTCAGAAGCTGGTGTAGTGGCACCTGTTACTGGCATTATAGGATCAATGCAAGCAATGGAAGTAATGAAACGAATATTAAATCTTGGTTCTTATAGAAAAGGGGTAATAGAGAATTTTAATTTTCTTAATGGTGGAATTCAAAAAATAAACATTAGACGTGATCCTTTATGTAAAACTTGTGGAGATAAATAATGTTAGATATGGGTTACATAGAAGGTTATTACGGAAGATTGTTATCGTGGCAAAGTAGATCAACTTTATTAAAATTCCTCTCACATCTCGATATGAACTTATATATATATGGGCCTAAGGAAGATCCTTATAATAGAATAAAATGGTTTGAACTTTATCCTGATGAAGAATTAGAAAATTTCAAGAGATTTAAAGAGGAGGCATCTAGCTTAGGAATAACTGTTTACTTTTCTTTATCTCCAGGAATGAGTCAGGATCAAGAAGGAACATCTAATTTAGAAAGCTTAAAAAATAAATTTAACCAATTACAGTCAGTAGGGTTTTCAGACTTTGGTATTTTCTTTGATGATCTTGAATCAGAGAGGGATGCTAACCTAGGAAGGGAACATGGTTATATTTTGACAGAAATGTCGAAATATTTAGATAAATCATCAACTAGTCCTTTACTCTTTTGTCCAACAGTTTATTGCAATAGTATTGCAAATAATGATATTTTAAATTCCTCTTATTTGAAAGCATTAGATGAAACAATCCCAAGTAATTTACCGATGCTTTGGACAGGAAAAGAAGTTGTAAGCCAATCTATAGATAATAAAGAAATTAAAGAGCTTCAGAAAATTATTTCTAATCCAGTATTAATTTGGGATAACTACTATGCTAATGATTATTGTCCAAGTAAATTTTATATTGGGCCTTTAAAAGAGAGACATATCAGCAAAGAGTTTATAGAAGGGATTGGATTAAACTTAACTGGGCTACCAATAACTGATTGTTTTATCTTGGCTCAGTCTAGGGGAGATTTAACAACTGAAGAGATTCTAAAAAAATTTAAAGTTCCTGAGGCTTTTAAAGTCCTTATACCTTTCTTTAATGGTCCTTTTGATAAGTTACCTGACTTAGAATCAGTAGATGAAATCCAAAATCTTACTAATCTTTCAAAAGAACTATGTGTTGAATGGAAGAGTCCTTTACAGCTTGAATGGTCTCCTTTTTTATGGGATTTCTTTAATCATTTAAATTTCCTAAAAAAAATTATAATAGGAAATGATAAAAAGACACTTGAAGCTTGGGCTTTACGAAGATATTCTGGACCGTTAGCAAAAATTATAATAAGTAAGTTAAAGAAAAAAGGGAGTTAAGTATGTTAGGAAATATGATGGGAAGTCAGGTTCTGATTTCTAGTTTGATAGAGCATGCTGTCAAGAATCATGCTGATACAGAGATAGTAACTAAAACAGTTGAAGGACCCATGCATAGTTATACTCTTGCAGATTCTGCAAATAGATCAAGGAAATTAGCTAATGCTTTAATTAATATGGGGTTTCAGGAAGGTGATGTTGTAGGAACCTTGGCATGGAATACTTATAGACATTTTGAGTTATATTTTGGAGTTTCAGGTATTGGATCAATAGTACATACAATTAATCCAAGACTTTTTCCTGAGCAGCTAGAATACATTATAAATCATGCTGAAAATAAATATCTTTTTATAGATTTATCATTTGTAGGCCTAATTGAATCTCTTATAACAAAACTACCAACAGTTAAAGGAGTAGTTATCTTAACTGATAAAGAGCATATGCCTAAAACAAGCTTAGATAATATATTCTGCTATGAAGAGTTAATAAAAGATGAATCTGATCAGTTTATATGGCCTGAGCTAGATGAGAATTCTGCTTCCTCTTTGTGTTATACCTCTGGTACCACAGGAAATCCAAAAGGAGTTTTATACTCAAATCGTTCAACTATTTTACATGGATGGATGGCTAGTTCAGGAAATGGAATGAATCTCTCTAATTCAAGTGTATTGTTACCAGTTGTGCCTATGTTTCATGTTAATGCCTGGGGTTTGCCTTATGCTTCATGTATGTTTGGATGTAAAATGGTTTTGCCAGGTCCAGATTTAGATGGGGCTTCTTTGCATTCTCTGATAGAAGCTGAGAAACCCAATATTTTACTAGGAGTACCAACAGTTTGGTTAGGCTTACTTCAACATTTAAAAAAAGGAAATCATATATTAGATTCAGTAGATACTGTCCTGGTAGGGGGATCCTCAGCCCCTAGAGCTATGATTCAAGAATTTGAAGAAAAGCACGGCGCTTTTCTACTTCATGGTTGGGGAATGACAGAAATGAGTCCTCTAGGAACTATGACAAGTAAAACACCCGCAATGGAAAATATGGATTTAGAAGATCGCTATGATATTCAGCAAAAACAGGGAAAGTCTATTTTTGGTGTAGAGATGATGATTGCAGATGACTCAGGAGAAGAACTACCTCGAGATGGTAAGACTTTTGGAAGATTAATGGTGCGAGGACCAACTATTGTAGAAAGATACTATAAATCTAAAGAATCAGCTTTAGATGAGAATGGTTGGTTTGATACAGGAGATGTAGCAACAATAAATCCAGAAGGTTATATGCAAATAGTGGATAGGAGTAAGGATGTAATTAAATCAGGAGGTGAGTGGATTAGCTCTATAGATTTAGAAAATATCGCTGTTGGTCACCCGTTTATTGCAGAGGCCTGTGTTATAGGAGCTTTACATTTAAAATGGGATGAGAGACCAATTATATTTGTTGTAGTGGTTGATGGTAAAGAACTTACAAAAGAAGAAGTTTTAATTTTCTTAGAAGATAAGATTGCAAAATTTTGGATGCCTGATGATGTTATCTTTGTAGAGGAGCTTCCTCATACTGCTACAGGAAAACTTCTTAAAACAGGTTTGCGAGAAGAATATAAAGAACATTTATTAAATAACTAAGGAGATAAAATGAAGATAGTACCTGCAGAGAATATAAAAGATTACATTGGCCAAGAATTAGGTGTTTCAGATTGGTTTCAAATTGATCAAGATAGAATAAATAAATTTGCTGATGTAACAGAAGATCACCAATTTATTCATATAGATGAAGAAGCGGCAAAACCTTTATTTGGCTCTACAATTGCTCATGGATTTTTGTCACTTTCTTTACTTCCGCATTTAACTTCACAAGCAGGAACAATTTTTCCTGAGAATATGAAAGCTGGTATTAATTATGGCTTAGATAAGGTTAGGTTTTTGAGTCCAGTACCATCAGGATCTAAGGTAAGGGTTAGAAGTACTTTGCGAGAAGTAACTGAAAAGAATCCTGGGCAATGGCTATTAAAATCAGAAGTGATTATGGAAATAGAAGGAATAGAAAAACCTGCTTACTTTGCTGAAGCACTTACAATGTTTATGACATAAATAGTTATGAAAGAAAAGGTAGTAATAGTAACAGGTGCCAGTAGTGGAATAGGCGAAGCAACTTCTAGAATGCTTGTTCAGAATGGTGCAAAAGTAATGCTAGTTGCTAGGAGAGAAGATAATCTTAAGAAAATAAAGACTGAATTGGGAGAAAACGCTAATTATTATGTTGCTGATGTATCAAATCATTCTGAGATGCTAGAAATGTCAAAGGAGACAATATCATTTTTTGGCTCTGTAGATGTTTTAGTAAATAATGCAGGAATTATGCCATTGTCCTTGATCTCTTCAAGAAGAGTTTCAGAGTGGGAAGCAACAATAGATGTAAATATTAAAGGAGTTTTATACGGAATAGATTCAGTCCTTCATCATATGCTAGAAAGGGGGTCCGGCCATATAATTAATGTCTCATCGGTAGCGGGTCATAGATCAGGAGCAATGACAGCTGTTTATTCAGGAACTAAGTTTGCTGTTCGGGCTATAAGCGAAGGTTTACGTCAGGAAGTAGCTAATAAGGTGAGGGTAACTAACATCAGTCCTGGAGCAGTAACAACTGAGTTAGGTAATACAATTAAAGATGAAACTGTCATGAAGGTAATGATGGAAAGGTTGAATCATGACTTTTTAAGCGCAGATGATATAGCTTCAGCAATTTGTTATTGCATTAATCAACCAGACTCTGTTTCTGTAAATGAGATGATCGTAAGACCAACTTCTCAGGTCATGTAATGGTTAGAAAAAGTACTATTATTAGAGATAAAATATTAGCAAAGACAATAGCTTCTTTAAGAAAAGATAGAAGAGTAGAAAAGATTTCTATACCTCTTATAGCAAAAGAATTAGGGATTGAGCCTTATGAAGCTTTAGAATATTTTTCTTCCGTTGAAGACATGTTTTTAAAACAACAACAAACATCCTGGAAAAAAGCTTATAAAGATATAGATAAGCAATTAAAAGTTGCTAAACATCCAGGAGATTTCAAATCAATTTTAGATAATTTTTTTGTTATGTTTGTTTTTAATTTACCAGATGATGCAGGTTTTCCTGTTGAATTATCTGGTTATTTCCCGGAGTGTGCTAATTTTAGGTCAGAAAATAAAATTGTTTATCGTAAAAAACTGTTAACTATCATAAAGAAAGGATGGCCTGGAAAGGCACCTAAAGTTTTAGAGAGGCAAACTGATTTAGTTCTTATGTGCTTCTATGGTTTTATAGAACATGTTGCGTATATACCTGCAATAGAAAGAGAAAAGATAGTAAAGGATTTTAGGAATATGGTGAACCTTCACTTGCAAGATAGGTTATTCTTTTAGTTTTTTATTTAAAAGGTCATTAACTTGGGCTGGATTAGCTTTTCCTTTAGATGCCTTCATAACCTGCCCAACAAAAAACCCGAACAATTTATCTTTACCAGATTTGTATTTTGATAATTGATCAGGGTTTTCTTTAATAACGTTATTAACAAGATCTTCTATGGCTTTTAGATCAGTAACTTGTTGTAAGTCTCTTTCCTCTATTATTTGATCAGCATCTTTTAATTCAAACCACATTAATTCAAATACTTCTTTAGCGGTTTTACCGGAAATAGTTGAATCCTCAATTCTATTGATAAGAAGCCCCAAGTTTTCAGAATTTATTTTTGAATCACTTATACTTATATTTTCTTTATTTAAGAAAGCTGAAAGGTCTCCCATGACCCAATTGGCTGTTAATTTAGGGGAGTTAGAAATATGTAAAGCTTCTTCAAAGAAATGAGCTAATTCAATGTCAGCTGATAGAACAGAAGCGTCATAAGAACTAAGATTGTATTCATCGATAAACCTATCCTTTTTTTGTGCAGGTAGTTCAGGCATATTGGCTTTAATAGATTCTATAAATGATTCTTCTAATATCACCGGTAATAGATCTGGTTCAGGAAAATAACGGTAATCATTTGCTACTTCCTTTGAACGCATTGGCCTTGTTAAATTTGATTGTGAGTCATAGAGTCTTGTTTCTTGCGTAACTTTTAGACCAGATTCTAAAATATTAATTTGCCTGTCTATTTCATAGTTAATAGCTTTTTCAACAAACCTAAAGGAGTTAATATTTTTAATCTCTGTCCTAGTTCCATAGACTTCATCGTCTTTCTTTCTAACAGATATATTTGCATCACATCGCATTGACCCTTCAGCCATATTTCCATCAGATATTTTAAGGTATCTAATTATTGAATGGATTTTCTTTAAATATGAAACAGCCTCCATAGCGCTTCTTAAGTCTGGTTCTGATACTATTTCCAGAAGAGGTGTTCCAGCCCTATTAAGATCAATGCCTGTCATTCCTTCAAAATCTTCATGAAGAGATTTACCAGCATCTTCTTCTAGATGAGCTCTCGTGATGCCTATCCTTTTTTGGTCATTCTCATTTAGCTGAATATCTAAGTACCCACCTTCAACAATTGGTTTATCAAGTTGACTAATTTGATAACCTTTTGGTAAATCAGGGTAAAAATAATTCTTTCTGGCAAATTGAGTTGGACTATTTATGTTCGCACCGACTGCTATACCAAATTTGATAGCCATTTTTAGAACTTCTTCATTTAAAACGGGTAAGACTCCAGGCATCCCTAGATCTATATTACAAGCTTGAGTATTAGGAGCGGCACCAAATATAGTACTAGCTCCAGAAAAAATCTTTGATTTAGTAGCTAGTTGCGCATGGACTTCTAGTCCGATTACTGCCTCCCATCTATTATCTTTCATAGTTATATAATAGGTCTTTTTAGATGCCAGTCTGTTTCTAATTGGAAATTATGGGCTACTTTTAATAAGGAACTCTCTTGAAGATGATTGCCAATTAATTGAACCCCTAATGGAAGTCCTGAATTATTACCACAAGGAAAAGATATTCCGGGAAGACCTGCTAGGTTAGCAGGAATGGTAAATATATCTTCAAGATACATAGATAAAGGGTCTTTAGTCTTTGAACCAAGCTTAAAAGCAGTATCAGGAGCAGTTGGAGATAGAATCATATCAAACTCTTTAAATACTTCTTGAAAATCATTAGCAATTAGTTGTCTGCATTTCTGAGCTTTCAGATAATAGGCATCGTAATAACCTGCTGACAATGCATATGTTCCTGTTAAAATTCTTTTTTTAACTTCATAGCCAAAACCTTCTTCTCTAGTTCTTTTATAAAGATCATCTAGGTCAATAGGATCTTCACATCTGTACCCAAATTTTACTCCATCATATCTAGAGAGGTTTGCAGAACATTCTGCTGGAGCAATTACATAGTATGCAGCTATACCAAGATCTAAATTAGGTAAAGATACTTTTTTAAAAGAGGCTCCCAGCATTTCTAGTACTTTGATAGTTTCATCAATAGATTTTCTTAGATAGGTTGGGATTTCTTGATTAAAAAATTCTATTGGAAGACCAATTTTTGTATTTTTCAGATTATTATTTATTTCCAGACTAAATTTAGGTACTTCAGTGTTGATAGAAGTTGAGTCTTTAGGATCATGACCTGACATCATTTCTAATAAAAAAGCAGTATCTTCTGCACTTTTAGCAAAAATTCCACCTTGGTCTAAACTTGAAGCAAAGGCAATCATTCCATATCTAGAAACTCTTCCATAAGTGGGTTTTATACCTGTAATACCACATAATGATGCAGGTTGTCTTATAGATCCTCCGGTATCTGTTCCAGTTGCGGCCGAAGCTAATGAGGCAGCTACACAGGCTGCAGAACCTCCTGAAGAACCTCCTGGAACAAATTCAATATTCCAAGGATTCTTAGTAGGACCATAGAAGCTGGTCTCGTTTGAAGAGCCCATAGCAAACTCATCCATATTGGTTTTTCCTAAAGATATAACACCTGAATCCTTTAATTTTGTAACAACAGTTGAAGAGTAAGGAGGGACAAAGTTGGAAAGCATTTTTGAACCACAAGTTGTAAGCATACCTTCAGTACAGAATATATCTTTGTGTGCTATGGGAATACCATCCAATGGAAGGGGGCTATTGTTTGCGTATCTTTTATCAGATTCACTGGCTTGATTGTATAGAATATCTTTGTTTTCTATAGAAATAAAACAATTGAGAGAGGGATTAATGTCTTCTATTCTTTTAATATAAGTATCTATTAATTCCATGCATGAAAATTTAGATTTACGCAATCCAGAAATTTGTTGGGTCAAAGAGAGAGAATGTAATTCAGGCATGATTTATTCTGCTATATCAATAACTTTCGGGACTAAAAATAAACCTGATTTTATTGAAGGAGCATTTTCTTGGAGCTTTTCTCTAGAATTTTCTTCTGTAACTTCATCCTTTCTTAAAGGCTGAGAAATATCTAAAGGGTGACTCATTGGTTCAACACCTTTAGTATCTGTAGCATTCATTTTTTCAACTAGATTTAGTATATTTTGTAGATCTTTTTTTAATTCAGTAAAAAGAGAGCTATTGATGCCAATTTTAGCTAAATTAGCTATTTCTTCTAAATCATTATCTTTTATAGACATTTCTATTTTTAGTTTTTTTTAAAAAGATCGCTAATGTAACATAAGATTCCTTGCTCAAAAACTTAGCTGTTGGTAAAGTTGCTTTCCTTATTATTTATTTAGTACTTTTTTAATGTTTAAAAGACTGCGTGGTTTATTCTCTAATGATCTATCTGTAGATTTAGGTACGGCTAATACTTTAGTTTATGTAAGAGAAAAAGGCATTATATTAAATGAACCTTCTGTTGTTGCTATCAGAACTCAGAGTGGTCAAAGAACTGTTGTTGCAGTAGGAACAGAGGCTAAAAAAATGCTTGGAAGAACTCCTGGAAATATAACAGCTATTCGTCCTTTAAAGGATGGGGTAATTGCAGATTTTCAAGTCACTGAAAAAATGCTTCAACATTTTATTCAACAAGTTCATGAGGATAGTTTTGTTAGACCTAGCCCAAGAATATTAGTTTGTGTACCTTGTCAGTCTACTCAGGTAGAAAGGAGAGCAATCAGGGAGTCAGTGCTAGGAGCTGGTGCAAGAGAAGTAAGGTTGATAGAAGAGCCAATGGCAGCAGCTATCGGAGCTGGATTACCAGTCGAAGAGGCCAGCGGATCAATGATAGTTGATATAGGAGGTGGCACAACAGAGGTAGCAATCTTAGCTTTAAATGGCGTTGTTTATTCTACTTCTATAAAGGTGGGTGGAGATAGACTAGATGAAGCAATCATCTCTTATGTAAGAAGAAATCATGGAGTGCTTATAGGAGAATCAACGGCAGAAAGGGTAAAATATACTATAGGGGCAGCTTCACCGAATAGTGAAGTTTTAAGTTTAGAAGTTAGAGGTAGAAACCTAGCAGAAGGAATACCCTTAACTTTTGAATTAAATACTTCTCAGATTTATGATGCGATGTTAGAACCTTTATCATCTATAGTTCAAGCTATTAGGGGTGCTTTAGAGCAGTCTCCTCCGGAACTTAGTTCAGATATTTCTGAGAGAGGAATAATCTTAACTGGTGGTGGGGCAAAATTAAGAGATATAGATGACTTAATTAGTTCACAGACAGGCATACCAGTTTTAATAGCCGAAGATCCATTGACCTGTGTGGCAAGAGGAGGAGGAAGAGCTTTAGAGATAATGGATAAGTATGATATAGACTTACTCTCTTCAGAAGAGTAAATTAGTATTATCATTTAATTTTCTAGGTACAGCTTATAGATGCCTGTAAAAAATTATAGAAGCACAAAGATAAGTAGTGAGGCTATTTTTGCTACGCCTTCAATGAGGTTTTCAAGATTTATTTTAGGAACTTTCTTATCAATTCTGTTGATTATTGCTGATTTAAACACACAAATTTCTTCTTATATTAGAGGTTTTTCACAGGATTTACTTCGACCAGTTTATTTTGTCGCTGAATTTCCTAGAAATATTTATAATATTTTAGATTCCTCTCTCAATACAAGAATTGAGTTAAATAAAAAGATAGTTAGTTTAGAAGAACAGATTGTTCTTCTGCAAATCAATAATTTAACTTTAAATAGTATTAAAAGAGAAAATACAGAACTAAAATCATTAATTGACAAAGCTCAAGATGAAATAAATCTTTTCTTATTTGTTACCAAAACTAACTTTACTAATAACTCCTATAATCCTGTATTAACAGTTAAGTTTAAGAAGAATGATATTCTTGGCTTAAATCAAGCTGTTCTTTCCAAGCAAGGTTTGGTAGGTAAAGTTAGTAGTGTAGGTAGAACAACTGCTGAAGTGCAATTAATCTCTGACCCAAATTCTTTAATTCCTTTTTTAGGAATCGAATCCGGGCTTCATGGTATTGTCCAAGGCAAGGGATTTGGTCAAGGTGGATCTATAATAAATAGTAAAAAGACTGCCCAATATAAGAAAGGTGAATTATTAGTTACTTCGGGACTTGGAGGAGACTTGCCAGCCGGATACCCGATCGGATACATAGATAATATATCTGATTTAGCAGATTTAAATTTTTTGGACATAAGTGTTAATTTAACTGCTAATCCCTCTGATGCAGATTTGTTTCTAATTTTTAATTCTTCATTAAAAGACAATGAATAGAGATATTAGGAACCAATTATTCATATCTTTATTTTTTATAATTTCTTTAATTCTAGAGACCCTTAATTGGAATCTTATAGCTGGTGAAATGAAGCCTTCATTGCTTTTACTTACATTCATATATTGGAATCTAGCTCTACCAAATAAAGTAGGCTTAGGATCTATTTTTATTTTCGGTTTTTTGTTAGATTTAATAGACGGTAATATGTTAGGAATCAATTCACTAATATTTTTAACAGCTTCTTATCTAAGTCAAAGATTCTTCTATCAATTTAGGGTGATGCATTTGTTTCAGCAGTCTATAGGAATTATTTTTATGTCTTTATTGGCTAATTTAATATTTTTTATTGGCTCCTTTATAGAACAAGATAATTTACCTTTTTTAGAAGGCAGTTTCTACTTTTATAATTTATTACTAAATAGCTTCTTAAATGGAGCTATTTGGCCTCTAGTTTTCTATATTTCTAGATACTATAGAAGGAAATTAATTGTTTTAGATCGAGCTTAAATGAAGACCCTTATTACTTTTATAAGGTCTGTTTTATTGATATTATTTTTATCGATAGTTTTTTTTACTAGTATCATTTATTTTCCTAATTTTCTAGAGATTAGTGCTAAAAAGATAGCCAATAATTTAGGTTATCAGTTAGAAATAGAAATTATTGATTCTAAACTTCAAGATCCTATCAATCATCTCATTCATATAGACTTTCTTGAAATTAGTACCTTAAAAGATGATAGATTTAAGTTAAAAGCGGAAGATGTAAAAGTTACTATTAATTTAGTAAGTTCAATTATAAATTTAAGGCCTCAGATAATTAAAGTCTTTTCAAGTCAAGGGTATGTCAAATTACCTCTAAGAAAGCATTTAGATTTTAATTTTCTTGTTGAAGATCCTTCTTGGATGAACCCTATACTTGAAATAAAGAACTTTAAGATAGTTTCATCAGAAGATTCAGATGTAGATTTAAATATTAAAAATCTTAAGTTAGATAATTTTGAAGAAGGCAGAGAGCTAATTTTAGACATCTATTTTTTAGATGATGCAATCTTTAGTTTAAAAGCCAGTCAAGAAGGAATGAATACAGAAGAATCTATCATAGAAGCAGAAGTTGTCGGTAGAGAGTTAGATTTTAAGGCAATTGAATTATTAAATTTGATTTGTGGACCGTGTGTTAATTTTGGAATTTTAAATGGAGATGTGAGTTTAGTATTTTTAAATAATAAACTTCAAGAAATGAAAGGCACTATGAGGTCTGATTTTTTTGATGGTAGCTTATATATGGATCATGGCATCGATAAAGGTATTAACCTTTCATTTAATTACTTAAATCTCATTTTAAGAAATGACAATGAAGGAAATTTCTTAAAATTAGTTAAAGATCATATTTTTTTTCCTATTTCTTTAAATATAAAAGAACTATTTATTAATAATAAATTTCAAGGTGAATGGAGTTTCGATCTTGGCACTAATCATGATTTAGTTTTTAAGAATATTCATGGCAGTTATGGAGAGTGGGATATTTCTGGAGAGTATAAGAAAATTTTTTCTTCAAACTTAAGAAAAAATAAAAGGTTAAATTATTTTTCGGGTGATATTTCAACTATGAATATTTCCAAAGGATTAGAAGATTTGGGCTATGTACCTAGCATAAAATCTGACCTAATAAATCTTAAAATGCAAATAAAATGGAATGGGTCTTTCTTCAGTTTTAAACCTTTAAATATAGAAGGCACTGTGGATTTAAATGCTAAAAAACTTCTTTTTATAGATATTGATGAAGAACTAAAAACTGAGTCAAATTATTTACGGTTAGTGAGTATTTTTAATTTAACTGATACTTTTGAAAAGATCACTAATTTAGATTTTACTAAACTTTTAAGCTCAGGTTATGGTGTAGATAGGGTTACTGGTAAATTAGAAATTACCTCAAGTGATATTAAGTTATTGGAACCTATTTATTTCAAAAGTGGAGCAAGTGAGATTAAGTGGCAGGGATCTATAAGTAAAAATAGTCAGAGTAACTTAAGTGATTTGGACTTAACTGTTTTTACTACTCTGCCTATAACAGAATTTATGCCAGCTTATGGTTTAGTCTTAGGAGGCCCAGCTGCAGCTGGAGCTTTATATATAGCAGGTAAGTTATTTGAGAAGGAGCTTGATAAAATAGGTACAGGAAAATGGATAATTTCTGGTTCTTTATTAGAACCAAAAGTTGAATTTATGGGTTGGAATCAATAGTTTTTTTACATTAAATAGAGAGTTGCTAAACCTAAAAAAGAGATAAAGCCAGTTACGTCTGTTATGGTGGTAACTATAACAGCCCCCCCTATACCAGGATCAATTCTCAATACTTTTAAAATTATAGGTACAGAAGCCCCGCTTAAGACAGCAATAATCAGATTAATAATCATTGCAATACCTATAATTTGAGCTATTAAGAAGTCATTAAACCAATAGGCAGCTATCAAAGACACTATTGCTGCCCAAAGCAAGCCATTTCCAAGACCAACTATAGCTTCTCTTGTAATCAACCACCTTATATTTGACCTATTAATCTGATTCAAGGCCATACCCCTAACCATTATTGTAAGAGTCTGAGTTGCCGCTACTCCACCCATGCTAGCTACAATTGGCATTAATACAGCTAAAGTTACAAGCTGCTGAATGGTATCTCTAAATAGATCAATAACAGATGCTGCTATAAGAGCTGTAACTAGATTTAGACCTAGCCAAAATGCACGATTTTTGGTTGCAGTTGAGGCTTTTGCAAAGGTATCTTCTTCTAGACCAGTGAATTGACGCAAGGATTCATCTGCTTCTTCTTTAATAACATCAACTACATCATCTATGGTTATTCTTCCTACTAAGTTATTATCATCATCAACAACAGGAGCAGAAACTAAATCATTTTTTTCAAAAAGGCGAGCTATATCATTCTCTGAGGTAAAAGTAGGTATCGGTTCTAGTTCAGGATTATATACGTCTCCTACATTTAAGCTGGGATCAGAAGTTAGTAAAGTGCTAATTGGTAAAGATCCTTTAAATTTGTTTTCTTTTGTGACTACATATAAATTATCTGTAGATGCTGGAAGATCTACCTGCATTCTTAAATATCTTAATACTACTTCCAGAGTATGACTTGTTCTTATAGCTATTACATCAGTATTCATTAAACCACCGGCGCAATCTTCAGGATATGAAAGGACTAATTCCAGTCTTTGCCTATTTTGGATTGACATAGCAGATAAAACTTCACTACTGAGAGTTTCTGGTAATTTTTGTAGAATATCAGCTAGTTCATCTGGTTCTAAAGTTTCAGTAATTTCAACTACCTCAGCAGCATCCATATCTAATAAAAAGAATTCTTTTAAAGAATCAGATAAAGCATTTAAAACTGCTCCCTCATTTTTTTTATATAGGAGTTGCCACAAGACCTCTCTTTCTTTCGGCGGGCTTGATTCTAGTAAATCAGCTATATCAGATGAACTTAGGCCATTTAACATTCTACTTATCTTAGAATAAGCACCAGAAGAAAGTTCTTCTTTAAATAAAGCTAAATTTCTTGAATTTTTCTTGATATCTTCCACATCAGTAGTTTATCAGAGAAACTAAAACTTCATGCTAAGCGGGTAGAGTAATTTGTTTTAGTTTTCTTGAAGTGGAAGAGGGTATGTTTAGTTTTAATCTATATTTTGTAATAGTTCTTCTAGCAATTATTAAACCATAATCTTTATTGAGAATTTGAGATATGTTTTTATCACTTAAAAATTTTCTAGGCGTCTCATTTTTAATTATTTTCAGAATGGATGCTTTAAGTTCATCAACTGAGACCTGTTTTCCATTTAATTTCTTACCTAATCCTTTACTGAGTAAAGATTTTAATAAAATGACTTTACCGGGAAGTTGAACATATTTATTGGTTACAATTCTCGAGATAGTAGATTGATGTATTTTTAATTCTGCTGCAATATCTGAAAGTATGAGGGGTTTTAAGAATGGAATTTTCTTATTTAGAAAATCTTTTTGGTTATTGGCAATTATTTGAGAAATTAATAAAAGAGAGTTATTTCTTGCTTCAATACCATATAAGAATGCCTTACCAGCTTCTCTTTTATCTTTATCTTTGATATTAGCTAAATTTGATTTCAACTCTCTAATTAAAGAATCGCTTATACCGGAGTCTATTAATGTTGATGTCCAACCATTCTTGGTATTATGAAATTTAATCTCGGGTTTTATGTAAATGTCTTGGTTTGAGCCTATGACCCAACCAGGTTCCGGATTTAATTTTTTAATAATATTTTGAGATTGAAGAGGTAGCATATTGAATTTTATTTCACTTTTCCAAAGGGCTAACAGTTCTTTCTTTATTTTCTCTTCTTCTTTCTTATTTAGATCTAAATTCTTAAGTTGGAAGAGCAAAGTTTCTAATGTTGTTCTGAAACCACAACCGATTGGATTCATAAGCTGGATATTATTGATGCTTTCTTCTATATCTGATTTAGAAATTTTTACATTGTATTCCTCGTATATAAGATTCTTTAGGTCATTAAAATCTATTTCTGGATCTAATTTTCCAGAGTCATCAATAGAATCAATAATATATTCTCCAATTAAGTGGTTAAAACCATATTTAACTGTTTCATTTAATTGTTGCATTAGATGATCTCTTAAGTCTTTATCTTCAGAAAGTTCTTTGGTTTGATCATTGGAGCTAAAGCTATCTAAGAAGAGATTTAATTGAAATTTCTTCTTAGGACTTTTAGCTTCTTCAATTAATTCTTCAAAAAGATCTAAAGCTTTTTCTCTTATAATCTTAGACGGAAGAGGAAGAAGGTTTATTTGTTGTTTAAGACTTTGGGTCAGAATGACTTTTCGTTTAAGTTTTATCTGTTGTCTTAGTTTCATTCTTCTGAAACAAAATCGTTTCCTAAGTAAATTTTTTTAACTAACTTGTCTTTGGAGACTTCCTTTGGTGTACCTTCAGCTATTATTTTACCTTCACTTAATATGATCACTTTTTTACAAATTTGCATAGTCTCTCGTACATTGTGGTCACTTATAAGCACTCCAATATCTTTAGAATTTAACTGGGAAATTAATTTTTTTAATTCTGCTACAGCTATAGGATCAATACCTGCAAATGGTTCATCTAATAATAAGAAGTGAGGCTGCATAGCAAGAGCTCTTGCTATTTCAACTCTTCTTCTTTCACCTCCTGAAAGAGTTGCTCCTTTATTAGACTGCAGTTTTAACAAGCTAAGCTCATCCAGGAGTTTAGAGAGTTCTGATTGGATAGTACTTTTGTTTAAATCTTCTTTATTCTCTAAAGCGGCTAGGATATTGTCCTTTACTGTGAGGTTTTTAAAAATAGAAGATTCTTGCGGAAGGTAAGTAAGGCCTTTTTTAGATCTTATTGAAATGTCATCTTCAGTTACATCAATTTTATTGATAAGAATTTTCCCTTTATCTGGCTTGACTAATCCAGCTATTAAATAGAAGAGAGTTGTTTTTCCTGCGCCATTCGGACCTAAAAGACCCAAAGTTTCTCCTGAATTCATTGATAAATTTATTTCATTTACAACAATTTTTTTTGAAAAACTTTTAGATATATTAAAAACTTGAAGTTCCATATTAAGTGTTTGTTTTCATTCTTGGATTTATAGATTTTAAAATTTCCATTGAAACGGTATCAATTACGATCTCTTCCGCTTCTAGTACATAATTTTCATAATTCAAAATGGCAGAATCTTTTATGATGAGTAAATTTTCCATAGGAAAGAATTCCATAGATTGAGCCTGTCCAATTATTTGATATTCATTTTTATAACTAATAAATTTAGCGGAATCTTTAAATATTAAGTGTGAAAGTTGATCTTGAAACTCTCCTTTCTGGGAGATTATTTGTAAAGAAAGTTGCTCTTTCTCTATGAAGTTCAGGTCCGGTTGGAGAAGTTTTATATTTTTATTGATGATATCAAGGTAGGCTTTTTGACTAGAAATTTTATATATATTATTCGAATCCTTTTGGGGAACTATCCATTTTGGAGATTGAATTTCTATTATTTTAGGAGCATCTGCGGTTTGTTTTAATGAGCTTGCAGCGGATTTATAATCCAGGTTCAAAAAAAGAGACAAAATTATTAGAGATAAGAGAGAAGTTTGTAAGATAATCCATTTCATAATAGCCCTGCTTTTAGAAAATCATGCATTCTTATAACTCCACATACTCTTTTAGAAGAATCTAGGACAGCTAAAGAATAAATTTCATTTTTTTCCATAATCTTTATAGCCTCAGTTGCAAGATACTCTCTTTTAACAGATTTACCTTTGGGAGACATGACTGAAGATATTTGAGTAGAATGAATATCAATTTTATTATTTATACATCTTCGTAGATCTCCGTCAGTAAAAATTCCAATTAACTTTCTTTTATTATCTACAATCAAGGCTAGCCCAAGTTTTTTTTCACTAATTTCTATTAAGACTTCAGATAAAAGAGTTTTTGTTCTAACTAAAGGTAAGCTTTCTCCTTTAGTCATAAGATCTTCAACCTTTAATACCAATCTTTTTCCTAATTGACCACCTGGATGAGATTTTGCAAAATCATCTGAACTTAAACCCTTTGATTCAAAAAGTGCAACGGCTATAGCATCACCTAAGGCTAGTGTGGTTGTAGTACTTGCAGTGGGAGCAAGGTCTAATGAACAAGCTTCTTTTTTTATATTTATAAGAAGATTTATGTCAGCTTTTTTTGATATTTGGGAGTTTTCTTTTCCAGTTATTGTAATTAATTTACAACCAAGATCCTTTAGACTTGGAAGAATTTTTAGAATTTCTTCCGTATTTCCAGAGTATGAGATTATTAAGATAACGTCATTAGGATTAATAGCTCCAAGATCACCATGTAAAGCTTCCGCTGCATTGATAAAAAAAGCTGGTGAACCTGTACTAGATAGAGTCGCGGCTATTTTATTAGCTATATGTCCAGATTTACCTACGCCTAAAGTTATTATTCTCCCTTTACATTTCATGAATAACTTACAAGCTTTATCAAAATTCATATTTAAGGTATCTGAAAGATTCTTAATTTCTTTCGATTCAATATTCAGAGTTCTTTTTCCTGATGTTACAAATTTAGATTTAGTCATTTCAGGTTAATTATATGCAATGAATAGAGAAATAAAATAACTAGTTATAAATAATAGGCCTAATAAGGAGCTTGCCTTTCTAGGTTTTAAGTTTATAAATCTCATATATATACAAAATATTATAGTTATTATTATTAAGGTTATAAGCAGATTTTCCCATTCTTGAAAGTTCCAATTTTTAGACATTATTTGTTCTCGATTAAATAACCCAGGAATAGCTAGTACAAGTAATCCATTAAATATATTTGACCCTATCAAAGTACCAGCGACAGCCTCGTATCGTCCCTTAATAGATAAAGCAATAGATGCAGCTATTTCTGGAAGACTGGTACCGATTGCTACAACAGTAAATCCAATAAACATTTCTCCAACATTAAATACTTTTAAAATATCATTAGCTCCTTGAATTATTAAATAGGCTCCCAAAGATATTAAAGATATTGAAAATAAAAGCTTATACATAGCATGTTTAGTCTTAGAGGGCGGTTTTCTTTCAGTTTCTTGGGTTGAAAGAATTGACCAAGATGCAATTATTAAGAATAAAGAACTTATTAGTATTATTGAACTTAAAATAGCAAAAGGTCTAATCAAAAATATTATATACATAATAATTGATGCACTTATCAGGGTTAGAAGGTTCCATTTTAACTCTATTGATTTTTCCTGGATTACTTTTTTCTTCACACCTAATATGAATAAAGTTAAGCCAAATACTAAAGAAAGATTAGCAATATTAGAACCTATCACATTCCCTACAATTAAGTTACCTTGATTTTTTAGAGCAGCAAATAGTGTAGTAAAAATTTCAGGAGCAGATGTGCCTAGTGCTATTACAGTAGAACCTATTATAAATGGTGAGATATTAAAATTCTGTGCTGTCAAAACTGAATATTTTTCTAGAGCTTCAGAGGCTTTCCAGATAAGGGCAATACCTAAAGTTAGATAGAGGATAGTAATTACCTGCATAAAATAACTATAACGGATTTATTATAAGTATATAAGGTAATAGTAAATTTTGCCTAGGCTCAATGCTATAATAAATTTTTTTATTAAATTTCTTAATATGAATTCCTTTAAAATCATTATATATTCAATTGTAATTTTCTTGTCATCTTTCTTAAATTCAAGTGAAGCTCATGTTTATGTTGATAAGGTGCATAAAGAGATCATAGAAGTAATTAAATTTGGTCAACTAAACTATTCACAAAAACCAGAATATTTTACTTCTAATATAGGAAAGGCTTTAGAGCCATTAGTTGATTTTGACAGAATCTCCAAGAATGTTATGGGTGTTTTTTATAAAGAAGCCACCGAAAAGCAGAGGAATAATTTTACTTTGATATTTAGAGATAGTTTATTGGATACTTACTCTAAAACTTTAGCTGAATTTAAGGATGAACAGATCATTATTCTACCTCCTGATCAACTATCTCCTAGACCGGGACGAGATAAAGTTTACCTTGAAATTGTAACCGCAAATAAAACTTATCCTGGGTTGTATTATATGTATCTTAATAAAGAGGGGTCTTGGAAGATAATTAATATAATAATTAATGGAGTAAACTTAGGTTTAACTTTTAGAAATCAATTTGCCGCTTTAATGAAAACTAACTTAAATGATTATGATGAAGTCATTAAGGCTTGGAAAACTTCTTTATAGATATGGATAAGCTCTTTATTAAAGGCAACAATGAATTATCAGGCACTATAAGAGCTTCAGGTTCTAAGAATTCAGCTTTACCTATTTTAGCTTGCTCTCTTTTATGCAGTAGCCCTATAAAATTACTAAACTTACCTCATTTAAATGATGTAACAACAATGTTAGAGCTATTGGGGTCAATGGGTTTAGATGTCTTATTGAATGAAGATATGGAAGTGCAAATTGATGCATCAACTATACAGAATCTAGATGCAAGGTATGAATTAGTAAAAACCATGCGAGCATCAATTTTAGTTTTAGGCCCTTTATTGGCTAGATATGGGCAAGCAAATGTAGCTTTACCAGGAGGCTGTGCAATTGGTAGTAGGCCAGTTGATCTTCATGTAGAAGCAATGAGGGCTTTCGGAGCAGAAATTATTTTAGAGAATGGATATATTAAGGCTAAATCAAATGGTAGGTTAAAAGGAGCTAATATCTTTTTTGATCCAGTAAGTGTTACAGCCACAGAAAATTCTCTTATGGCAGCTGTGCTAGCTGAAGGCAAATCGATTATTAATAATGCAGCTAAAGAACCAGAAGTTGTAGATCTTACAAACTGTCTTATTTCAATGGGAGCTAAGATTACTGGAGTGGGAGGAGATAAGCTTGAAGTAGAGGGCGTTGATGAACTTAAGGGTACAGAATATTCTATAATGCCTGATAGAGTCGAAACAGCGACATATTTAACCGCAACGGCCATGACAAAAGGAAAAATACTCATTAAAGATACGGTTCCTGCCTCTGTTGAAGCAATTTTATTTAAGCTTAAGCAAGCTGGAGCGGAAATAGAAATAGGCGAAGATTGGATTTCTCTACAAATGACTGAAAGACCTAAGGCAGTAAGCTTAAGTACTGGACCTTATCCACTATTTCCAACAGATATGCAAGCTCAATTTGTAGCCTTAAACTCAATAGCTGTAGGGACTTCAACAGTCACAGAAACTATATTTGAGAATAGATTTATGCATGTTCAAGAGATAGCCAGAATGGGAGGGGCTATAGCCCTAAAAGGTAATACAGCAACAATACAAGGAAGAGAAGGTTTGATAGGAGCTCCAGTCATGGCAACGGATCTGAGGGCTTCTGCAAGTTTAGTTTTAGCAGGTTTAGTTGCTAAAGGTTCAACTACGATTGATAGGATTTATCATATAGATAGGGGTTATGAAAGGATAGAAGAAAAGTTAAGACTTCTAGGCGCAGATATTGAAAGGATTTCTTAATAATGGTTTTTTAAAAATTTTGTATTTAAAAAAAATGTCAAAATCACCATTAATTTTAGCATTACCCAGAGGTAGGGTTTTAGAAAAAATATTACCTTTATTAGATCACTCAGAATTTGACTTAGTAGATTCTCCTACAAAAAATAGAAAGATTCTTCTAGATACTAAATCACCAGATTTAAAGATTATTATTGTTAGAGGATGGGATGTTCCTACTTATGTTTTGGCAGGAGCAGCACATATAGGCGTTGTAGGAAAAGATATATTGGTAGAAAAATATTCAAAAGATTATTTTGAAATAGCTGATTTAGATGTAGCTCATTGCAGGCTTTCTTTAGCAGGCCCACAAGATCTAGATAGAAAATTAACTAGGCTGAAGATAGCTACTAAGTATCCTAATTTTTCTAAGAATTATCTTTCGACACAGGGAGTTCAGGCTGAAACAATCTATTTAAATGGAGCAATAGAAATAGCTCCTTCTTTAGGTTTGTCTGATGCAATTATAGATTTAGTAGATACAGGTAGTACTTTAAGAGAGAACGGATTAGTAGAGCTTGAAGTAATAAAGCAAGTTTCATCAAGATTAATAGTCAATAAAGCAGCATTAAAAACTAACGGAATCATGATAGATAATTTAAAAACTATTCTTACTTTGAAGCACAAATAATGTTCAGGAATACATTCAATATTAGAGATATTTCGTTTAAAGAAGAGTTTTATAGTTTTCTATTTTTACGAAATAAAGTATCAAATGAAGTTACTGAGAAAGTTAAATCAATCATTATTGATATAGAAACCAAGGGAGACGAAGCTTTAATTAATTATACTAATGAATTAGATAAAAGAAAAATAGAAACTATTAGAGATTGTTTTGTAGAAAGTAATCGTTTGGATGAAAGTTTAAAAAAGATCAATGAAGATGAAAGAAATGCTTTGGAGTTAGCAGCTAAAAGAATAAAAAATTTTCATGTTAATACTTGTCTAGATTTTACTTCTGGAGATTTGATTCCAGAAGCGTCTCGTGTTTTTAGACCTTTAGATAGAGTTGGAGTATATGTACCTGGCGGCAAGGCTAATTATCCTTCAACTGTTTTGATGGCTGCAATTCCAGCTAAAGTAGCTGGAGTTGAAGAAGTTATAATGACTTTGCCAGCTATAAATGGTCAATTGAGTGATTTAACTCTAGCAGCAGCAAGAATATCTAAAGTAGATAAAGTTTATTCATTTGGGGGTGCTCAAGCGATTGCTGCCATGGCTTTAGGAACGGAATCTGTATCAAGAGTTGATAAAATAGTTGGTCCAGGGAATAAATATGTAACAGAGGCAAAAAGGCAGCTATATGGGCGTGTAGGTATAGATGGTATTCAAGGACCTTCAGAGATAGTTATTATTGCAGATAAATTTTCAAATATTGAGACCATTGTTTGGGATTTGATATCTCAAGCTGAACATGACGAGATGGCAACCTCTATATTGATTTCTGATGATCAGAGAATTATAGATAAAGTTGAAAAGGAGATGAGTTTGCTAGTTAAATCCCAAGATAGACGTAATATTATTCTTAAATCTCTTGAAAGTAATAGTGCATCATTTAAGGTTGATTCTATTGATCAGGCCATTGAGATTTCAAATGAAATAGCACCAGAGCATTTAAATTTATGCGTGAAGGAACCTAGATATTTCCTTAAAAGAGTTAAAAATGCAGGCCTAATACTTTTAGGAAAAAAATCTTCCATTGCTTTATCTGACTATGTTTTAGGCCCTAGCCACGTATTGCCAACTGGCGGTTCTTCTAGATTTGCTTCTTCATTATGTGTAGAAGATTTTATGAAATTTTCAAATATTATAGATTGTGAAAAAATCTATAATACGGATGATTATGAAAGTTTATTGAATGCCACAGAGTTATTGGCTAAAAAAGAGGGGTTGGTAGCTCATGCTATTTCTGCAAAGATAAGAAAGAATAAATAAATTATTCTGGCGGAGCTACAGCCACAAATCTTAATTCTTTTATTTCACCTAACCGATTGATTTGTAAGCTAATTTCTTCACCCGGTTTAGATCTTACGAACTCTCTGAAGAGATCTTCGTAAGAAGATGTTTTGTTGTTTATTTTAAGAATTATATCTCCATTTTTTAGGTTTCCCTGTTCAGCAGGACTATTAGAATGAATGTAGTTAACTAGAAGTGTTCCGGAAGATCTTAATGTATTTGGGTCTATATTAAATCCTAACCATCCTCTCCTAACCTCGCCAAATTTTACTAAATCATTAAATATTTCAAGAGCAGTAAGCGAAGGAATAGCTAGACCAATTCCCTCAGATCCTCCCGACGAACTTCTTATAAAGGTATTAATGCCTACTAATCTTCCTTTAGAGTCCACAAGAGCTCCTCCTGAATTTCCTTTATTTATAGCCGCATCAGTTTGTATATAATTTGAAAAAGGATTATTAAACTCTCTACCAGTTGCGCTAATTATACCTAGGCTTACTGATTTTCCTACGCCATATGGATTCCCGATAGCTAAGACAACATCACCAATTTTTAATTCATCAGAGTTACCTATTTTCAAAGAAGGTAAATTCTCTGCTTCTTCAATTTTTAATACTGCTAAGTCTGTTCCTTTATCAGCACCTATTATTTTTGCTGCTTTTTTTCTTCCGTCGGCAAGTTCTATTGTTACATTAAGGTTGTTGCTACCAATAACATGTAAATTGGTAAGAATATAACCAGAAGGACTAAAAATAACACCCGAACCAAGACTGGTTTCTATTTTAGGATTAAATCTAAAAATAGAATCATAAGGAAATTTATAATTCTTAGGAGTGGAGGATTTTACTCTTTGGCTGTATATATTAACAACTGCAGGCATCGCTGCTTCTACTATATTTGAGTATGAAGAAGTATAAGAAGATTCATATGATTTATTGCTTAAGAAATTTGTAATATAAATTCCTAAGGATAGTAGGATAGCTATAGAAGCTCCAACTGCAAAGTAAGCAACTAATGGTTTTAGGTATTCTTTATTTGGTTTACTCATTATGAAATCTTAGATTATTAATCAGCCTATTCAAGAGAAAATTAAATCATTTTTAAAATCATTTACTGGGATTGTTGTATTACACCCCCTAGGTAGTTTAAAATGCGCGTTTTTCGGAATTACATCAAATGGTAACCAAAAGTTTTACAAATTTAGAAATCAAACCAGAATGGTTTGTGGTTGATGCAGCAAATAAAATCTTAGGGAGACTTGCTTCTAAAATAGCTTTTAGGTTAAGAGGTAAGCATAAAGCCGAATATACGCCTCATTCTGACTTAGGAGATTATATTGTTGTTTTAAATGCAAAAAAGATAAAGGTAACAGGCAATAAGTTAGAAGATAAAACCTATTATCATCACACAGGATATCCTGGAGGCATTAAGGCAAAGAATTTAGAGACTGCTCTTAATCAGGATGCAACAGAGGTGATTAAATCAGCTGTTAAGGGTATGCTACCTAAGAATAAACTTGGAAGGGCAATGATAACGAAATTGAAGGTTTATGAAGATGATATTCATCCTCATAGTGCTCAGAACCCTTCTATATTAGATATTTAATGAGGAATGATTTGGAACAAATAGTAACTACAGGAAGAAGAAAAACAGCTACTGCAAGAGTCTTTTTTAAAAAGGGCAAAGGTTCTATTGTGGTAAATGGAAAGGATTTAGATCAATATTTTGGAAGAGAAGTTGCCCAAATGCTAGTTAAACAGCCTTTAGAATCTTTAGAGATGTTGGATAACTTTGATGTCAAAGCAACTGTATCAGGTGGGGGAAACTTTGGACAGGCTGGAGCTTTGCAATTAGGAATAGCTAGAGCTCTAGTAAAGTATGATGAAGGTTTGAGGTCTCAACTCAGAAAAGAAGGTTTTCTTACTAGGGATGCTAGAAAAGTTGAAAGAAAGAAAGCAGGATTAAGAAAAGCAAGAAAGAAACCACAATTTTCAAAAAGATAATAGATGCAACCCAAACCTCCTTCTAAACCAGGAAGAAGAAAATTCTTAATTGCAGCTACTTCTGTTTTAGGCGGCGTAGGTATTGCTGCTACCGCAGTTCCTTTTCTGGGATCCTGGAAGCCGAGTGCTAGGGCACAAGCAGCTGGTGCACCAACTAAAGTAGATATTAGTAAACTTCAAAAGGGAGAGATGATGATAGTTGAGTGGAGGGGAGCGCCTATATTTGTCGTTAGCCATTCAGAAAAGTCTCTCTCTCTTTTAGGAAATAATTTATCTAGGCTTTCTGATCCAGATTCTAATCAAGATCAGCAACCAGAATACGCAAAAAATTCATTAAGGGCACGTAAAGAAGGTATATCAGTACTTAGTGGAGTATGCACTCATCTTGGGTGTTCTCCTAAATATTATCCTGATTTAGGAGCAAATGATTTTGATAATGATTGGCAAGGAGGCTTCTTTTGTCCGTGCCATGGATCTAAATTTGATCTAGCGGGAAGGGTTTATGCGGGTGTGCCTGCACCTGATAATTTGAAAGTTCCTCCTCATTACTATGAAAGTAATAAGGTTTTAGTAATAGGCCAAGATGATGAGAAAACTTAATGTTTAATAAAGTTTTAGGTTGGTTTGATGATAGGTTACCTGTAACGGCAACATGGGAAAGACATCTTTCTAAGTATCCTGCACCAATTAATATGAATATCTGGTACCTTGCTGGAGTTCTTCTAGTATTGGTTATGGTTATACAGTTTCTTTCCGGAATATGGTTGTTGATGAATTATGACCCGACAGCAGAAGGAGCTTTTGCTTCCATCCAATATATTATGCGTGATGTTGAGTATGGTTGGATCATAAGATACATGCATACAACAGGATCATCTGCTTTTTTTGCACTAATCTATCTTCATATGCTAAGAGGCATGCTTTATGGATCTTATCAAAAACCGCGAGAATTAATCTGGGTTTTAGGTTGGATAACTTATTTTCTTTTATGCGCTCTAGGATTTACGGGATATGTTTTACCTTGGGGTCAGATGTCATTCTGGGCTGCACAAGTGATAATGTCTTTATTTGGATCGATCCCAGTAGTTGGAGAAGATTTACTTATTTGGATTAGAGGAGACTACTTAATCTCTGGGATTACATTAACCAGGTTATTTGCTTTGCATGTCGTTCTTCTTCCTTTGGCTTTAATAGTTGTAGTATTTGTCCATTTTTTAGCATTACATGAAGTTGGATCTAATAATCCAGATGGGGTAGATGTAAAGAAATATACAGACCAAGATGGAGTTCCATTAGATACAAAACCTTTCTTCCCATATGATATAACTCATGATATTTATGCTATTGGTATTTTTCTAATTTTCTTTTGTTTTATTATGTTCTTCTATCCTGATGGAGGGGGGTATTTAATTGAGGCAGTGAATTATGAAGCAGCAGATAGGTTACAAACTCCAGATCATATTGTCCCTTCCTGGTACTACACTCCTTTCTACGCGATGTTAAGAGCAATTACATTCCCTCTATTTGGTCTATCTGCAAAATTTATAGGGTTTGTTGTAATGGCAGCAGGCATAGCTATATTTGTAGCAATGCCTTGGTTAGATAGAAGCCCAGTTAAGTCCATAAGATATAAAGGCATTTATAGTAAATTATTCTTAATAGTTTTTATTATTAGTTTTTTAGTGCTTGGTTATTTAGGAACAGTTGCACCAAGTCCATTTAGGACAACTTTAGCTCAGATCTTTACATTCACATATTTTGCATATTTTCTCTTGATGCCGATTTATACTAAGTATGAAACTTGTAAACCTGTTCCAGATAGAGTGACTCTTTCATGAAATACCTTAGTTTATTAGTACTCCTTTTCTCTATTCAACTTGAATCTTCATCAACAGGCCCTTGTGGCGAATACATAACTGAAGATGAATCTAATCAAGGAGAATGTATAAAAATAGATACAGATCATACCGATAAAGCTTCTTTGCAAAGAGGTGCAAAATTATATTTTAATTATTGTCTTGGATGCCACTCATTGAAATTTGCTAGATATAATAGGCTAGCTAAAGATTTAGAGATTCCAGAGGAAATATTCCAACAGAACTTAATCTTTGGAGATCAAAAGATGGGCGATCTTATAGAGATAGGCATGTCTTCAAAAGATGCAAAAGATTGGTTTGGAGTGCCGCCCCCAGACTTAACTTTAGAGACTTCATTGAGAGGAGAAGATTGGGTATATACCTATCTTAAGTCTTTTTATATAGATGAAACTAGACCTTTAGGTGTAAATAATTCTGTATATAAAAATGTTGGAATGCCCAATGTTCTTGCTACTCTTCAAGGTAGGCAGATTTCAGTATGTAAAGAGTTACCTGATATTGCTGATAATGGAGGTTTGAAACAAGATCCATTAACAGGGCAAATTATAAATATTACTAAGTGCGGTTTCTTGGAGGCGGATCAGCCAGGATTGATGAACGAAGAAGAATTCGATTCGGCTATATTTGATTTAACTAATTTTCTTTCATATATGGCTGATCCAATTAGAGAGGAAAGAAAATCTTTGGGGGTTTATGTTATTCTCTATCTCGTTATTTTTAGTATTTTTGGTTATTTACTATACCGAGAATTTAAGAAAGATCTTCATTAATTTAATTAAAGGAACTTTATGGTATCAATTACACAAAGAACATCTATGGCATTATATTCTGATCCAAATAGTCATTATAGTCATAGGGTGAGAATAGTTTTGCAAGAGAAAGGGTTATCAACAGAGATTATTGATATGACTCAGGAAAATATGCATTCTGATTTATTAGAGATAAATCCAAATGCAGAGATTCCTGTATTAATAGATAGAGATATTTGTCTTTATGATTCATTAGTTCTTATGGAATATTTAGAAGAGAGATTTCCCCACCCACCTTTGATGCCGGTCTATCCTGTTATAAAGGCTAGATCAAGGCTTTTTATTTTAAGATTAGAGCAAGAATGGTCCAAAAATTTAGATTATTTAGCTCTAAACCCCAAGCCTGGCTCTAAAACACAAAAAAGAAAGAAGGATTTGAAGTCAAATATTCTGTCAGCATCTTCTATATTTAATGAGCATCCATACTTTATGTCAGAAGATTTTTCTTTGATAGATTGTTGCGTAGCTCCTATATTATGGAGACTTCCAGCTTTAGGCATAGATATTTCTAAAGATAAAAAGGCTAAACCAATATACCAATATATGGAAAGAGTATTTTCTAGGGATTCATTTAAAGCTAGTATTTCTGAAGTTGAGCAGGAAATGAGAGATTTTTCCTAGTAGCCACCAATTCTTTTAAAGTCGCCATTTTCTATTTTTGCTATTATACCTTTCCTCTTGATAATTTCTTTTCTACTGATAAGAAATTGACCCGAAAGACCAGAGTATGTGTACTTATTCTTAGTAGAAGGATTATTAAGTAAAAGATAGAGTTCATAGGCATCATATCCTATTGCATACATGGATCCTCGTGAATTAAAAGTATTTGATCCCATTAAATTTATAGGGAAATCTATTAATGTTATTTTTTCAAAGTCTTTTTTATTGATATTAAATTTATAGTTTAATTTTTTTGTGTTTAGAAAATATACATTTAGATCTTCAGCATAATTATAAGCAATAGCAGGATTAATAGCTTTTCCTTTTTCAATGTCTGTATGGAGAATAATAGAATCAATATCTTCTCTTTTTCTAGGAGTGAACTCTAATTTCAATCCTGTCAGATATGATAAAGATTGTTTTCTTTTCATGCTTTCAGATAAAAGAAGACTTTTTGCAATCAAATCTTCATAAGATCTAGATTCATTAAGAATAATTTTTTCTTTTATCTTGCCTCCTAGTTTAGTCCAAAGATTAGCAAGGGAGTTATCATTCTCAAATTTTTGATTCTCAAATAAGATCGCACTTTTCGATTGAGAATTTCTAGCATGTAAGAGTAATTCTGACATATCATCTTCGCTATCAAATAAGATTTGTCGAAAAGAACCTCTATTGTCTTTATCTTTAGTATATAAAGAGATTAATAGGCTTTTCGGTTTATGTATTTGCTTTAAACACTCTTTTTTATTGATCGTGTTTATATTATTTTTATCAATTATTATTGAGTATTCATAATTTCTTACTAAATTCTTACAAGTTATTTTATTTATATTTTCAGGATCTATTATTAAGACTTCAACTTGGGGTTGATGTAATGAAGTTTTAGAGAAATAGTTATCTATAAAACCTTCTATTACCTCATTAAGATTCTCCCTTTGTTCATTTCTTAAAAAAATAAGATTTAATTTATTTGGAATTTTATTATATTTGTAATCGATATTAGGTGGTATATATATAGGAGTATCAAGACTTGAATCAGTTGAAAAAGGTATAGTGGATGCACAGCCAATCAAGCTAAACTTTATAAAAAGTATGAAAAGATATTTAATTAAACTATTCAAATTAAAATTATGTCAGATAATCTAGGAACATTATATGTAGTTGCAACTCCGATTGGTAATTTAGCTGATATATCTGAGAGGGCTATAAATATTTTGAGTTCAGTAGATCTATGTGCAGTTGAAGATACAAGGGTTACTTCTAAATTATTAGCTCATAAGAGTATAAAAACTAAATTAATTTCTTATCATGATCATTCTACTGAAAAAAAGATTGGCGACCTTATTAAGTTAATTTTATCAGGATTAGATATTGCAGTTGTAAGTGATGCAGGTACTCCTTCAATTTCTGATCCAGGTTATAGCCTAGTAAAGAGAGCTTTAGATAATGGAATAAAGGTTGTGCCTATTCCAGGTGCTTCGGCTGTTACTTCTATTATAAGCATTGCAGGTATACCATCAGAAAAATTTATTTTTCAAGGATTTCCTCCAAGAAAAGGAAGAAAAAGAATTCTTCTATTACAGGAATTAAGAAATGAAACTAAGGCTAGTATTTTTTTTGAATCAGGAATGAGAATTAAAGGTCTTTTAGAGGATATAAATACTTTAGATCCAAAAAGAAGATTAGTTTTAGGAAGAGAAATTACAAAGCTTCATGAGGTTATTTATAGAGGAACTTCAAATGAAGTTTTAAAATGTTTAGAAAAAGATAATTTTGGCAAGAAAGGTGAGTTTGTTCTTTTAATGGAAGGGTCTAACTTATTAGAAAAGAAATCTAGTAAATTAACTAAAGATGAACTGAGAATATTAGAAGTACTCCTTAATAAATTATCTAAAAAGGAAGTGTTGAGTATAGCTCCAGATTTATTTAATATTAAAAAAAATGATCTTTATAAGTTAATTTTAGAAAGATATAGTAAATAATACTTAAACAAAGATATATAATAACATTGAGTTAGCTAGGTAATCGCTCTATTCTTTAAGTTTAGAGAGGAAAGTCCGGGCTCCATAGAGCAAAGTGCCAGGTAACACCTGGGAGATGAAAGTCTACGGAAAGTGCAACAGAAAATATACCGCCTATTTAGGTAAGGGTGAAAAGGTGTGGTAAGAGCGCACCTCGCAACTGGTAACAGCTTGTGGATTGGTAAACCCCACTTGGAGCAAGACCAAATAGAGATTCTAGAATGATGCTCTCATTGAATCTGGGTAGGTTGCTTGAATCACATGGTGACATATGATCTAGATGAATGATTACCCTCGACAGAACCCGGCTTATAGGCTAACTCACCCCTCCTTATTTTCAGCCCTTTATTTCTTTACAGAAGTTTGATCTTTATTTTATTAAAAAAAGTGCAAACAAAGGTTGACAAACAGCTGTGTTTATCAATAAAGTGTGTAAAAGTGTGTACAAGTGGAACATATGTACCACTTAAAATTATCAATATGAAAGGAATTTCAGCAAATATAGATGACACTTGGAATTTATGGAACCAGCACACTCACTTTAGATACAAAAGGAAGGATTGTTGTACCTGCAAAATACAGAGATTTATTAAGATCTTCTTGCGAAGGTCATCTTGTAATTACAAGAGATCCCCAATATCCATCACTTGTTATATATCCGGGAAAAGCTTGGCAAGATGTTTCTTCAAAAATAGAAGCTTTAGGAGGACTAAATCCTGCGACCAAATTTATAAAATGGAAGATTCTTGGCAATGCATCTGTTACAGAATTTGAGGTCTCTGAGAGAATGGTTTTACTAATACCACAATTATTAAGAGAGTTCGCTGATTTGAAACCAAAAGAAATGGTCGCTTTAGTTGGAATGGGTTCGAAATTTGAACTATGGAATTTAGAAAGTTGGGATAGAAAACAACAAGGCCTTCATGTGGAAGGTGAAGATTTATTGGAAGATATGCCAGAGTCGGTTGAGGGTATTCCTTTTTAGGAAGTGTTGTGCATGAATCAGTTATGGTGGAAGAAGTGATTGATTATTTAATATTAGATAATAATGGCAGATATGTTGATTGTACTTTTGGAATGGGAGGGCATACACGCGAAATTTTAAAAAATTTATCATCAAAAGCATCTTTATTTGCAGTAGATAGAGATCCATTCTCATCAGATATAGCTAAATCATTATCTAAGAAAGATTCAAGAGTTATAGTTATTAATGATAATTTTAGTGAATTATCTAGATATATTAAATCATCTTCAATAAATGGAGTGTTATTAGACTTAGGTATTTCATCTTATCAACTTGATTCAGAAAAAAGAGGTTTTAGTTTTCAAAATAATGGCCCTTTGGATATGAGAATGAATCAGAACCATGGTATCTCAGCTAGCGAATGGGTAAATACAGCCACTCAAAAAGAAATAGATAATATTTTATGGACTTTGGGTGAAGAAAGATTTTCAAGAAAGATTGCAAAAGCAATTTGCATTTCTCGAGCTAAGAAATCAATTAAGACTACAAAAGACCTGTCAGATTTAATAAGTGAAATAATTCCTAGACGAGGAAGAAGACATCCAGCTACAAATACCTTCAGAGCTATACGTATGTTTATAAATAATGAACTTGAAGTACTTAGAGTTGGTTTAGAAGCTGCAGCATCAATATTACTCCCGGGAGCAAGATTGCTGACAATTAGTTTCCATTCTATGGAAGATAGAATTGTTAAAAGATTTATACAAGGGAAAGATAGGCTTTCATCTGAAATACAGTTCAGATTGGTAGGAGGCAAGCCAATTAAACCAAAAAGTCCTGAGGTAAATAGAAACCCAAGGTCTAGAAGTGCAATATTAAGAGTGGCAGAGAGGGTTGCATAAATGCTGAGGAAGAAGTTGATTTTCATGCTTATAAGTTTTAGCTTTTTAGCATTCTATTCCTCATTGATGGTTGTTATTCAAACTTATGAGTATAGATCTTTTTTTGTTTTATTAGAGGAACTGAAGGAAGAAAGAGAGAGTCAAATAAGCCATTACAATTTTTTATCTGAAGAAATAAGTTATTTAAAGAGTCAAAATACTATTAATAAAATAGCGAGAGAAGGGATGCAAATGATCAGTCCTAAGAGATCTAGCATCATAATCGTTAACATGAGAGATTAGAATGAGTAAGTTTATTGTTTTAATTTTTTACACAGCTCTTTTTTTTGGATGCACAGATTCCTTAGCTTTAAAGCAAAAATCAGGACAAGATTTTATCCTTGTAACAAAACACCCCTTGATATCAGAAAAAGAATTATTGTTAGAAAGTATTATTGATTTATTAGATGCGGGAATAGTTAATCAATCCTCATTGAGTCATATTTTTTCTTCTTCTTGGGTAAATAATCTTAGATCTGATGATCCATGGTTTAAAAATATTAAAGTTGAAATTGAGGAGTACCAACCTCTTGCATATTGGCATGGAAATAGTTTTTTAACTCAGTCTGGTTTAATAATAACTCCAACTAATCCCTCAATAGATCTAGATCTTATAACACTTGAAGGAGAGGAGAGTTATAAGTATAACCTAATTGATTTTAGTAGAAAACTTCAATCATTATTAATAAGAATAAATAATAATCTTCATAGTTTGAGCTTAAAGAATGGTTATTTAAAAGCTATAACTACAGAAGGGTTAGTTATTTTCTTTGATTTTAAAGAATTCCGAGGTCAGCTCGAGCGTCTCGAGGACTTAATTGTGTTCGAGCTCTCCTCAGGAAATTTAGAAAATGTAAGGAGACTTGATTTTCGTTACAAGAATGGGGTTGCGGTCCATGTTTTGTAAATTAATATTTTTAATAGAGGAAAAAAATGAGCTTAATTAGTGAAGGTGAAATGTTGGTAGGTATTGATATTGGCACTTCTAAGATTGTAGTAATTGTTGCAGAGGCTAATGTAGATAATTCCATTCAAATTTTAGGTATTGGTTCTCATCCTTCTAAGGGTTTGCGCAACGGTGTAGTAGTTGACATTGAATCAACAACGATGGCTATAAAGAAATCTATTCAAGAGGCTGAATCTATGGCTGGTTGTCATATTACATCAGCATATGTTGGTATTTCAGGTAGTCATATAAGAGGGCTAAACTCTGAAGGAGTAGTTAAGATTAAAGAAGGAGAGGTAAAGTATAGTGATGTTGATAGCGTTATAGAGACAGCTCAAGCTATGGCTATACCCGCGGATCAAAAATTACTTCATGTTCTTCCTAGAGATTACATAATTGATAAACAAGATGGGATAAAAGAACCATTAGGCATGGCTGGAGCTAGATTAGAAGCAAAAGTTCATTTAGTTACTTGTAGTGAAAATTCTTCTCAGAATATTTATAAATGTGTGAAAGCTTGTGGGTTGAATGTAGAAGGGTTTGTCTTAGAACAGTTAGCTTCTAGTTATTCAGTTTTAACCCAAGATGAAAGAGACTTGGGCGTTTGTTTAATAGATATAGGTGGTGGAACGACGGATATTGCTGCATTTACAGAGGGAGCAATCTCTTACACAGATGTTATACCAATAGCAGGTGATCATGTTACTCATGATGTTGCAGAAGCCCTTAGAACTCCAAGAACTCAAGCTGAAGAAGTAAAAAGAAGATATGGTTGCGCGGTCAGTTCTTTGACTAAATCTGAGGAAGTAATGATGGTTCCGGGTATGGGTGGTAGGCCAGAGCGTGAATTATCACGTCAGTCACTATCAGATGTTTTAGAGCGCAGGTATGTAGAGATTTTTAGCATAGTTCAGCAAAAATTAAATTTAAGTGGATTTGATCAGTTAACTCCAGCTGGATTAGTTTTAACCGGTGGAGCTTCTAGAATTGAAGGTGCTGTTGAGTTAGCTGAAGAAGTTTTTCATATGCCAGTTAGAATTGGCTCTCCAACATTATTTGAAGGCTTTTCAGAAATATTAAGTAACCCAATTTATGCAACTTCAGTGGGACTTGTTCTTTATGGGCATAAGCAATTAAGAGAAGATCATCTCAATTACATTAATAGGGATAAGAATATTTTTAGTAGAGTTTCAAGATGGTTTGGTGGAAATCTTTAATTTTTATAGGAGATTAAAATGAGTGAATGGGAAATTTTTGATGAAAATTTAGGTAATGCCAAGATTAAAGTATTTGGTGTTGGTGGTGGTGGAGGTAATGCTGTTAAACATATGATAGATCAAAAAATAGAAGGAGCTGATTTTATTTCTATAAATACCGATAAACAGGCCTTAGACAATAATCCTTCATCTCAGAAATTAATTCTTGGAGAGAATATTACTAATGGGATGGGAGCAGGAGCAGATCCAGAAATTGGTAGACTTGCTGCTTTAGAAGATAGAGAAAGATTGAAAGAATTAATAAAAGGAGCAGATATGGTTTTTATAGCTTCTGGTATGGGCGGAGGTACTGGAACTGGAGCTTCACCTATAGTAGCCCAAGTGGCAAAAGAACTAGGTGCTTTAACAGTGGCAATCGTAACAAAACCTTTTAGTTTGGAAGGAAAAAGAAAAATGAGTTTAGCCCAAGAAGGAATAAATCAGATGGTAGAAGAGGTAGATTCACTTATTACAATACCTAATCAAAAACTTTTAGAAGTTTTAGGAAAAGGATGCACTATGGTAGATGGATTTAAGGCTGCCAATGATGTTTTAGCAGGAGCAGTTAGAGGGATTTCAGATATCATAATGAAGCCCGGAATGATTAATGTTGATTTTGCTGATGTTAAAACTGTGATGTCTGAAAAAGGCACAGCTATGATGGGAACAGGCTCAGCATCAGGTCCAAATAGAGCTATGGAAGCAGCTGAACAAGCTATGGGATCTAAATTACTTGAAGATATTGATCTTAAGGATGCAAAGGGCATCTTATTAAATATTACTGCAGGAGAGAATCTAACAATAGAAGAATTTGAGACTGTTGGTAATTGTGTTCAAGAGTACGCTTCTGAAGAAGCTATAATTGTTCCTGGTACAGTTATTGACAAAGCTTCAGGAGATATTTTAACAGTGACAGTCGTAGCAACAGGATTGGCTTCTAAGAAAGAGAAACAGAATGCTAGTGCTAATAATAAAATAAATTTCTTAGAAACCAAGAGGGAACTTCCATTAAGCTCTGCTTCCAAGCAAATTATTGAGAATCCTCCTAATATAGAAATGCTTAAGCAACTCAAAGGAAATCAATCCAAAGGATTAGAAGAAGAACTGTTAGATATTCCTTCTTTTATGCGCAGTCAAATAGATTAGTTTAGAATATGGCTCTTCCAAGGCTCAACCTTTATGAAGGAAGAAGTCTTTTTTTAAAATTTTTTTTTGCTCTCCTATTTATTTTTTTAGTTTTTAGATTACTCTATCTTAAATTATTTGATTCTTCCTTTTTAGATAGAGAATCAAAAAGTCGAATAGTTACAGAATATGTCATAAGTGTTCCAAGAGGTGCAATACTAGATCGGCATAACAAATATTTAGCTTTGGACGTTTCTTCGCACACACTCCAATTAGAGATTCGAACTTTTAAACCTTCAGATGATGAATTAAAAAAACTACTAAGTGTTTTAGGTATGAATAAATCCTCTCTATTAAGTAAGTTGGAATTAAAGGGAAGGAAATTTATACAAGTTAAGAGACATCTAAGTTTAGAAGAAAAAAAATCTATAGAAAAAATTGGTATCAAAGGGGTGTCCTTTTTAACAGACCTAAAGAGAAGTTATCCTCAAGGCGAGATTAGTGCACATGCAGTGGGTATAACAGACGTAGATAGAAATGGCCTCCAAGGAACTGAAAAATTATTTGATAACTATTTGAAAAGTACTTCTGGGAAGTTTGTGGGGTTAAGAGATAGAAGAGGTAATAAACTTGATGGATTGAGAGTAGAAGCAAAAAGAGGAAAAGATATCACAATGACATTGGATATACGGTTGCAATCTATTGCTTATTCTGAGTTAGCTTCCAGTATAGTAAATACAGGAGCAAAGTCTGGATCAATAATAATGGTAGATCCAGTTAATTCAGAAATATTAGCTATGGTAAATTTTCCATCTTTTACTCCATCTAATAGAAAGGAATTATCAGATTTTTCTTTACTCAGGAATAGGTCAGCCATAGATTTATTTGAACCAGGCTCTGTTATAAAACCTTTAGCAATGGCAGCAATTATTGATTCTAAAATCTATGATAATAATTTAATTATAGATACCTCCCCCGGATGGATAGATTATGAAGGATATATAACTAAAGATTTCAGAGATTATGGCAAATTAAATTTATCGGAAATTATTAGTAGATCTAGTAATGTTGGAATGGTAAAACTTTGTTCAAATATGAAAAAAAACCTCCTTTATGATTATTTATCTATGTTTAGTGTGGGTAAATATCCTTCTAGTATCTTAATAAATTCAAGAGAGGGTTTTCTGTCTTATACAGATGTTGTTACTGAAAGAGATAAGGTTAGCGCGTGTTACGGTTATGGAATGTCTGTAACTGCTATTCACCTAGCGCAGGCATATTCAATTTTGGCTGCCAAAGGCATATATAAGGAGTTAAAATTATTTAAAAATATAGATGATGAAGACTCAAAGGGTAAAAGAGTTTTATCGCTAGAAACTTCTTCAATTATAAATAATATGTTAGTGCAAGCTGTTAACAGCTCCATAGGAACAGGTAAGAAGGCAAGAATAAATGGCATATCTGTTTCAGGAAAAACTGGAACATCCATTAAAAATCAGGGAGAAAAAAATATTTATTCAGCTATTTTTGCTGGCTATGCTCCTTCTGATCAACCAAAACTTGTAACTATCATTGCTTTACATGGCCTAAAAGATAAGAATGCGTCAGCTGGATTACAAGCAGCACCAATTTTTTCTACAGTAGTTGAACAGTCTTTACATATTTTGGACTCAGGCTCGTAAATAATGTCGACTGATAAAAAGTTACAATCATTGTCAAAGCTTTTAGTGGGGATTAATGTTCCTTCAATACATAAAGATAAATTAGTTGAAGGTCTTAGCTTGGATAGTAGGAAAGTAAAAAAAGGCTATCTGTTTTTTGCAATTAATGGAGAGAAGAACAATGGAAGTAATTTTATTGGTGAGGCAATTAAGAACGGGGCAATCTTTATTTTGACTGATCAGGAATCAGCATCTATAACATCTAATATTGTTTATCTTGCTAATTTATCTAAAGAGATAGGCCTAATCTCTTCTCGTTTTTATGGCAATCCATCTAGCTCATTAGAACTATTTTGTGCAACAGGTACGAATGGTAAGACTTCTTATGTTGAGTTGACTTCAAATATAGCTAGAAAATTGGGTATCAAATCAGGCTATATAAGCACAATTAATTATTCTACGAATGAGAATAAGTTATTTGCTTCATCACTTACAACGCCTGATCCAATAAATTTGAATGCACAATTATCTAAAATGGTTACTGAAGGTTGTAAGTTAGGTGCTATTGAAGCTTCATCTCATGGATTAGTTCAAAATAGACTTTCTGGGATTAAGATAAATATGGCTGTTTTGACTAGTTTTTCTCATGATCATTTAGATTATCATGAAACTTTAGAAAATTATGCACTTGCAAAAAGAAGTTTATTTGTTGATTTAGATGTTGAAATAGGACTAATAAATATTGATAGTAATTTCGGATATAATCTATACAAAGAACTCAAGGACATTGGTAAGAAAATTTACAGTATTTCTAAAAAAAGAGAAGCTGATTTTAAGGTAATTTTTAAGAAAAATTCATTTAATTACACTGAGTTAGAATTAATAAGTATTATTGGTAATATCAATTTTAAAGTTAATACATTTTCAAAAATGATAGCTTTTAATTCTGCTTTAGCCTTATCATCTTTAGGTTTAAAAGGAATTCCATTAAAAAATATAGCCGGAGTTATGAGTCAACTCATTTTTCCTGAAGGAAGAATGGAGCTGATAAAGATTAATAAGGTCAGTAGTTGTATTGTAGATTTTGCTCATACTCCAGATGCTCTTTTACAAAGCTTGCAAGAAATCAAAGAGTCCATTAAGGGAGAGCTATGGTGTCTCTTTGGTTGCGGAGGTAATAGAGATGTAGAAAAGAGAACTATAATGGGGTCTATAGCTGAAGAATTATCTGATCGAGTGATCTTAACAAATGATAATCCAAGAGAAGAAGCTCCAATGACAATTATAAAAGATATACTTTCAGGTATGGTCAATCCTTCATTAGCAGTTATTGAAGAAGATAGAGAGAAGGCAATATATCTATGTTTAAATGAAATTTATTCTAGTAAAAGGCCGATTAACTTGTTGATAGCTGGAAAAGGTCATGAGAAACATCAATTGATTGGAAATAAGTATTTTAAGTTTAATGACAAACAAGTGGTTCTTAGTACCCTCAAAATTTTATGATACCTAAATATACTCTTAAAGAGATTTCTAAAGTTGCTGGAGGAGTCCTAGTTGGAAAAGATCTACCAATTGAAGATGTTTCAATTGATTCAAGGCAGATAAAAGAAGGAAGTTTGTATGTGGCATTAAAGGGTAATAATTTTGATGGACATAATTTTATAGATGAAGCTTTGTATAATGGTGCTTCTGCATTTGTATCAGAAAAAGAATTTAATTTTTTAGGATCATATATTAAGGTTGATGATGGTTATACTTTTCTTTATAGACTTGGCCAGATTCAGAGAAATTTGTTTGTAGGTAAGAGTATTTGTATAACAGGAAGTAATGGTAAAACTTCAACAAAAGAAATTATTAGTCAGATTCTTGCTAAAATAAGCGATACCCATGCAACTTTTGGTAATCAGAACAATATATTGGGTTTATCTCTTACTTTATTGGGGCTTAAGGAAAATCATAATTTCCTTGTAACTGAAATAGGTACTAATCAAAAAGGTGAGATACAAGAGTTGTCTTCAATAGTAAAACCTGATTTAGCAATTATAACTAATGTAGCTCATGCTCATGTTGAAAAGCTTGGTTCGTTAGAAGATATAGCTTTAGAGAAAGGAGATATACTTAATTCACTAGATCAAGAGGGAATAGGTATCCTTCCAAGAGATTCATCTTTTTATAATTTATGGAAACAGAACTTAGGTAATAGGAAGTTGGTAACTTTTGGAATGCATAAGAATTCAGATCTAAGAATTTCTTCAATTTCTGTAGATGTAATTAGATCACGAACAAGCTTTCATATTAGCTATTTAGGTAAAAAAACGGTTTGCCGCATAAATGCAATTGGTGCACATAATGCCTTAAATGCTTGTGCTGCTCTTGCCGCAATAAGCTTGCTTGACATAGACTGGGATGTAGCTTTAAAAGCTATAGAGGATGTTATTTTTCCACCTAGGAGATTAACTCTGATGAGGGGTATTAATGATTCAATACTAGTTGATGATTCATATAATGCTAATCCAGATTCTGTTAAGTTAGCTTTAGATGAAATATCAAGAGTTGGAGATTTTATTAAAATTTTTATAGCTGGCGAGATGAGAGAATTAGGTAAGAATGAAAAAGATTATCATCAAGAGGTACTGAAATATGCAAAAGATAAGGTTGATGAAATATGGTGCGTAGGAACATTATGGAAAGATTCTTGTAACATGAAGATTAAAAGGATAAGTTTTTTTAATAATAATGAAGAATTATTAGATTATGCTACAACAAGGATAGACAATAACTATTTAGTTTTATTGAAAGGTTCGCACTCTTCATTAATTGATGTAATAGCAGACGGATTAAAAAAAAATTAAGATGAACGAAATGAATTTAAAATATTAGAAATGTTATTACCTTTATTTGATTATCTTAGCGACTTTTACGGACCTTTTAGAGTCTTTGAATATCTGTCGCTGAGAACTATTCTTTCTACTTTGACTTCTTTACTATTTGCTCTTTTTTTTGGTCCTAAGTTTATAGATACTATGAAAGTAAATCAGGTAAAACAGGTTGTCAGAGCAGATGGTCCAGTTTCTCATCTTGAAAAGAAAGGGACACCTACAATGGGTGGCACGCTGATACTTGCTTCTATTTTATTTAGTAGTCTTTTATGGGGTAATCTAGGTAATAAGTATTTGTGGGTGGTTATTGGAGTAACAGCTTTATTTGGAACTTTAGGCTGGTTTGATGATCACCTGAAAATCACAAAAAATAACAGTAAAGGGGTTTCTGCAAAATCTAAACTTTTTTGGCAAGCATTTATATCCATAAGCGCTGCTTGTGTTTTATTTTTTTCTGCAGAAATTCATAGCGAGACAGCCTTAATTGTTCCTTTTTTTAAGGATATTTCTATTCAACTTGGACTGGGATTTATTTTACTTTCGAGCTTAGTGATACTTGGAACAAGTAATGCAGTTAATTTAACAGATGGCTTAGATGGCTTGGCAATTTTGCCTTGTGTTATGGTTGCAGGCGGATTAGGAATTATAGGCTATGCATCTGGAAATTCTTTTTATTCAGAATATCTGAGTATTCCTTTCTTGCCCGGCACTGGAGAGATGATGGTAATTTGCGGATCAATCATGGGAGCTGGTATAGGTTTTCTTTGGTATAACACCTATCCAGCTCAAGTTTTTATGGGTGATGTTGGTTCTTTATCTTTAGGAGCTGCTTTAGGCACTATTGCAGTAATTATAAGACATGAATATATTTTAATCATTATGGGCGGATTATTTGTTATTGAAGCTCTTTCAGTGATTGTTCAGGTTATTTCTTTTAGAATTACTGGAAATAGGATTTTTAGGATGGCTCCTTTGCATCATCATTATGAACTCAAGGGCTGGCCAGAGCCTAGAGTAATAGTTCGTTTTTGGATTATTACATTCATGCTTGTACTTTTAGGCTTAGCAATGCTCAAACTTCGTTAGTTTTTTAATGTCATGAAAGATAAAAAACCTATTCTAGTCTTAGGTTTAGGTAAAACCGGAGTTTCAGTAGTTAAGTATTTATTAAAAAAACAAGAGTCTTTTTGTATATTTGATCAACACAAGTCTCCCTCAGGTTTAATAGAGATACAAAGGTTAGTTAAAAAAGAAGATATTTTTTTACAAGAATTTGAGATAGAAACTCTTTCTAAATATAGTCAAATTATTGTTAGTCCAGGGATAAAACCAAATAATGAAGTAATACTAAAATCACTTAAGCTCAAAATACCGGTTATAACTGATTTTGATATTTTTTTTTCAGAGACTTCTTCAATGATTATTCTTATTACAGGAACAAACGGTAAATCCACAGTAGTTTCTATGCTAGAAAGGGTACTAAAAGATACCTACGACAAGTTATTGATTTCATCCGGAGGAAATATAGGCAAGCCTGTTCTAGAGCTTCTACAGGATGATCCTGTTATTAGTGTTCTTGAAATTTCTAGTTTTCAATTACAGTTAACAAAAAAGATTCAGTCTGATATAAGCCTCTTATTAAACCTTAAAGAAGATCATTTAGATTGGCATAAGAATCTTGATGAATATCATAAAGCTAAGAAAAGAGTATTCGAAAATTCAGATGTAATGCTGAGTAGCGATAATATATTAGAAGAAAATTCATCAATAATTAAGTTTTCTACTTTTTTAGATAAATACTCTAATTTTATTACTGCTAGAATAGATAAAGTTCGTACAGAGCACGACAAGCTAAATATAATGGCTGTGCTAACAGCACTTATTTATATTGCAAAGCTTAGATCTGGTATTTCTATAGATGATGAAGTTAAAATTCATAGCATATTATCTTCAGCTATTAAGTCTTTAAATAATTTTTCTTCGTTACCACATAGATTTGAAAGGTTAGGGGTTATAAATGAAATTTTGTATATTGATGATTCAAAAGCAACCAATACCGACTCTGCTATAAAAGCTGTAGAGTCAGTAAGTATACTTTATCCGGATAAAGAAGTAATTTTGATATGCGGCGGTGAATCTAAGGGTCAGACTTTTACAGATTTAGCAGAAGTGTGTATCGGAAAGATAAAAGAAGTTTTCTTAATAGGCAAAGACTCAAATATATTATACAAATACCTTTCACCTAAAATTAAGACTTTAATTGTACCTGACCTCAGAGATGCAATCTTGAAAGCTAAGTTAAGTTCTAATCCTGGATCGATTATCCTTTTTTCTCCTGCATGCTCAAGCTTAGATATGTACAAAGATTATGAGCAAAGAGGGAATGAATTTAAGCGCTTATCAGGTTTCAATTAAGTGATGTATAAGAATATACAGTCTTTTGATTTCCGTAAGTTAGATTTAACTACCTTTATTCTTTTTTTTACACTATCTTTAGTAGGTTTACTTTTTATTGCTTCAGCATCTATACCTTATGCTGATTATTCTAGTGGTTATTCTTTAAATTTCTTTATAAAACAATCCATTCATTTTTTAATTGGTTTGGCTACTCTAATTTTTGTTTTATTTACACCAATTTCTTTCTGGGAATCATTTGATAGAGTTCTTTTCGGTACAGGCATAATTTTATTAATACTAGTTTTGGTACCTGGAATAGGAACTGAAGTAAATGGAGCGAGTAGATGGATTAGGGTAGGCGGATTCAGCCTCCAACCATCCGAAATCATGAAATTTATTTCTATATTATACATATCAGGTTATTCAGTTAGGCGTCTTGGCGAACTTCAGAATAAATTTTCTGGTTTTTTAAAACCAGCTTCTTTAATTGTTCTGGTAACTTTTCTAATATTACTTCAGCCAGATTTAGGTTCATCTGCTGTTCTTTTTATGACTGTGTTGGGTATTTTATTTATAGCTGGAGTTCCTTTAATTTGGTTTTTAGTGATCCTTGGTTTCTCATTCATTGCTATTTCTTCATTAATTTATTTTGTGCCATGGAGATGGGAAAGAATAATAAGTTTTATGGATCCTTGGGAAAATCAATTTAACTCAGGTTATCAATTAACTCAATCTTTAATGGCTATAGGAAGAGGAGAGTGGTTTGGTCAAGGTTTAGGTGAGAGTGTTATAAAGATGGGTTATTTACCAGAAGCACATACTGATTTTATTTTTTCTATTTTGGTTGAAGAAATGGGGCTCATATTTGGCATATTAATAATTATTATTTTATTTGCTTTAGTTTTTAGAAGTTTCTTGATAGCTTTAAAAGCAAAATATAAAGGATTATTTTTCTCTTCATTTATAGCTTATGGCATAGGTATTTTAATAGGATTACATACATTTATTAATGTAGGAGTAGCTTCTGGGTTGCTTCCAACAAAGGGTTTAACATTACCTTTTATAAGCTACGGAGGTAATAATCTTATTATAATGTGTGCCTTAATAGGTTTGTTATTACGAATAGATTATGAAACGAAACAGTCAATGCCCATTCAAAAAATAATAAGGAAGGCTTCATATTAATGGATATACTTGTTGTAGCGGCTGGTACTGGGGGACATGTATATCCGGCATTAAGTGTAGCTCGTGAGTTTAGCAATAATGATTGCAAAGTATTTTGGTTAGGAGGGAAGAACTCTTTAGAAGAGAGGCTTTCAATAAGAGAAGATTATACTTTTTTTGAACATACTGCTAGAGGGTTTAGAGGTAAGAATATTTTAATGAAGATAGCAGCACTTTTTAGTTTATTTTTTTCTTTTTTAAGTTCGTTGGCGTTATTAAAACGTATAAATCCTGCGTTTGTTTTCACAACAGGTAATTATTCTAGTCTTGGACCAAGTTTTGCTGCCATTATTCTTAAGATTCCACTATTTATACATGAACAAAATAGTATTCCTGGTTCAGCTAATAAGATATTAAATTTATTTTCAGATTTTACTTTTGAAGGATTTAAAGAATCTTTCACTGCTTCTGAAAAGGTAAAACATGTAGGTAATCCTGTAAGGTTAGAATTTCAAAAGAAAAAAAGTAATTTACCCAATGCCAATGAAAGGAAGGGGATGTTTAGGATACTTATATTAGGTGGAAGTCAAGGCTCTTCTCAGATAAACCAATTAACATTTAAAGCAATTAGTAGATTGTCTACAATGGAGCAACTTTTTATACATCACCAATCCGGTCAGGATGATCAAAAGCTATTAGACAAACAATATTCATCTCTTGGAATAAATTATCAGGTAGAGAGTTTTGTCGAAGATATTAGTGGAGCCATTTCAGAAGCTAATTTGATTATATCTCGAGCTGGGGCCATGACTATTTCTGAAATTGCCTATATGTCAAAAGCTTCTATATTAATTCCTCTTCCTTGGTCAATAGACAATCACCAAATGAGAAATGCGGAATATTTTGAAAAACTAGGGGGAGCTCTTGTTATTAATGAAAGGGGTGTAAATGAAAATTCTTTATTAATGACAATAGAAATGCTTATGATTGATAGAAAAAAATTAACAAAATTAGGAGAACTGGCTTATTTAGAGTCACATCCAGATACTTCACATCGAATTTTTAAATACATAAATGAATCAATTTCAGACTAGATTAAAATTAATTCATCTCATAGGTGTTGGTGGAAGTGGAATGAGCGGAATTGCTGAAGTTTTATTGAACTTAGGATACAAAGTTAGTGGATCTGATCTGAAGGGGACTGATATTACTAGACGGCTAGATTCTATTGGTTTAAAGCTGTATATAGGACATGATGAAGAAAATATAAATCATGCAGATTTAGTAGTTATATCTTCAGCTATTGATGAAAATAATAAAGAATTATTAGAAGCACGAAATAGGAATATACCTATTATGAAGAGAGCTGAAATGTTAGCTGGGTTAATGAACCTTAAGCATGGAATAGCTGTAGCAGGTACTCATGGGAAAACAACTACAACAAGTTTTTTAGCGTCCATATTTTCTGAAGCTGAATTGGATCCAACTTTTATTATAGGTGGAAGATTGAATCACTATGATTCAAATGCAAAGCTAGGACAAGGGAAGTATCTTATAGTAGAGGCGGATGAAAGTGATCAATCTTTTTTAGAGCTTCAGCCTAGCTCTTCTCTCATAACCAATATTGAAGAAGATCATTTAATTAATTATGAAAATAAATTTCAGAATTTAAAGAATGCTTTTGTAAAATTCGTCAAAAAACTTCCTTTTGATGGATTCTTGGTAGCTTGTGGAGATGATTTAAATGTAAGAGAGCTAAAACCTTTATTCTCAAGATCTACTATCACCTATGGCTTTAGTGAAGATAATGATTATGTGATAAAAGAAATAGAACATGAAAATCATTTATCGTACTTTTCAATTTATAAAGATGACCATCTTATTCTTTCTTCAGGGTTGAATCTTTTAGGAAGTCATAATGTTCTAAATGCTGCAGGTGCATCAGTAATGGCACTAGAAGAAAGAATAGATACAAAGAGTATTAGAAAAGCTCTTGAAAATTTCCAAGGAGTAACAAGAAGAATGGAGCTTAAGGGGGATTTAAATATCAAAGGTCAGGTAGTAACTTTGATAGATGATTATGGCCATCATCCTTCTGAGATCAATGAAATAATCAAGACTTTGAAAAAACGATGGCCTTTCAAAAAGATTATTATGATCTTCCAACCTCATCGTTATACTAGAACTAGGGATATGTTTGAAGACTTCAGTAGAGTCTTAGCAAAAGTAGACATTCTTCTTTTAATGGATATTTATCCTGCTGGAGAACTAGAAATCCAAAAAATAACAAGTGAGGCCTTAGCAAGTCATATTCTTAAACAGCAATCTAATATCACTACCCTTATAAGTAGTGCCGAAGAAGCTGAAAGAGAATTACTAAGTTTGGATTTAGAAAATAGTATCCTAATTGTTCAAGGAGCTGGAGATATAGGTATTTTGAGTGAAACATTAATTAATAAGTATGGATAGTCTTTCAGATTTAAGACAATTAAGGATTGCAGTTTTACATGGAGGTTGGTCTGCTGAAAGGGAAGTCTCTTTAGTTTCTGGCAAGGCAGTAATTTCATCTCTTCTAAAAATGGGTTTAAAGATACAGTCATTCAAGATAAATTCTAAAGAAGACTTAAAGCAAAGTTTCAAAGAATTTGATTTAGTATTTAATGCTTTACATGGAAAGGGAGGTGAAGATGGGTATATTCAGTCCATCCTCGAAAATGATAAGGTAGTATTTACTGGGAGTAAATCTTCTTCATGTAAAATCTCTTTTAATAAGATCGAAACAAAGAAGATATGGCGTGAGATTGGACTTCCTACTCCTGATTTTGTAGAAATTCTTAATGTTAAAACTCCTGAAATGGAACTAAATCATTTTGTAACTGGAGATGAAGATATTACTTCTTTGGATAGCTCTTTTGTGGTTAAGCCAGCTAGAGAAGGCTCTAGTTTTGGTATTTCAATTGTTAAGCCCGGTATCAGTAATCTAGAAGATTCAATGAAAATAGCTTCGAAATTTGATAAAGATATTTTAATTGAAGCTTTTGTTGAAGGAGAAGAAATAACAGTCTCCATACTAGGATCTAGGCTGCTGACACCTATAACTATAAAGCCTTTTAATCAGTTCTATGATTATGAAGCTAAGTATTTGAGTAATAAAACTAGTTATTTGCCCTCAAAACTAAGTGAAAAAAAAATATCTGAAGTAAAAGAGCTGGCACTTGATGCATATAATGCATTAGGTTGTCAGGGATGGGGGAGAGTAGATTTTATACAAGATATAGACGGAAATTTTCAACTATTAGAAGTTAATACTGTGCCAGGGTTAACTAAAACAAGTCTTGTGCCTAAAGCCGCTGAATTAAATGGTCTTGATTTTGATTCCTTAATAGTAGAAATATTAAGATTAGCAATTAAAGATTGTTATTGATTTGCATTATAAACTCTTCTAGAATGCATTTTTTTATCCTTGCTGCATACCGAAGTATTTAGCTATAACCATAAGGAATTCATGAGACATTACGAAGTTACTTTTATAGTTCATCCCGATCAATCAGATCAAGCAAAGTTGTTGATAGAAAAATATTCTACTGAAATTAAGGATTCAAAAGGCGCTATTCATAGAATTGAAGATATTGGATTAAGAAAACTTGCATATCCAATTCAAGATCAATTTAAGGGTCATTATATTTTAATGAACATAGAATGTAATCAAGATACGATTGTTGATATTAAATCTTCCTTTAAGTTCAATGATTCAATTATAAGAGAATTAATTGTTACAAAAAATTCATCTGAAGAAGGAGAATCTTCTTTGATGAAAGTTACCAAATTGGATCAAGAAAGAGAAAAAGAAAAGGAAAGAGAAAGAGAGTCTTATGAGCGAGAGAAATCTTCCTATAAGAAGACTGATGGTATTACAAAAGAAAAGAAGACTGATAGTATTAAAGAAGTATCTGTTGATAAGAAAGAAGCCGTGCTAGAAAATCAAACGGTAGATATCTCTCCAGAAAAATCTGATACTAAAATTAAAAAAGTTGAGCAATAAAAGATAATATCTTAGGGATTAATTTATATTATGGCAAAAAAGAAAATTATAAAAAAAAGAAGACCTCAAGAGATCAGAAATACATACTGTAAGTTTACTAGATTAGGTATTAAGGAAGTAGATTATAAAGATACACATCTTTTGAAAGAATTTATCACTGAGACAGGAAAGATAATGCCAGCTAGAATTACAGGAACTAAAGCTAAATTTCAAAGGCAATTATCTCAAGCTGTAAAAAGAGCTCGTCATTTGGCGCTTTTACCCTATACAGATTCACATTACAGTTAAGATGGAATTGATTCTTCTTGAAAGTGTTTTAAATCTTGGTTCAGCAGGTGATCTTGTTTCTGTAAAAAAAGGATATGCTAGAAATTTTCTCCTTCCAAAAGGAAAGGCAGTGATTGCGAATGATGCATCTAAAGCTGAATTTGAAACAAGGAAAGAATTAATTGAAAAATCAGAATTAGGTAGGCTAAATACAGCAAAGGAATTAGCAGAGAAAATTTCAACAATAGAAGTAGAAATAAAAGCAGCAGTTTCAGAAGAGGCTTCAATGTATGGATCAATTGGGACAAGAGAAATATCAGAAGGAATTCATTCATTAGGTTATGAAATAGCGCCGCAGGCTATAAGATTACCAGAAGGAGCTTTGAAAGAATTAGGATCTTATGAATTAGACATAGAATTACATCCTGAGGTAATTCAAAAAATAAAGATTAATATCACTGCACAAGATTAATTCCCATAAAAATTAGTTTGAACTATTACTCATCTAGTGGGAGAATAATTTATATAGTTTAACTCTAGAATTTTTTAATTTAATTTGTATGCAATCTTCCCAAAAAAATGAACTTCCTTTTTCCTTAGAAGCTGAGAGAGCTGTCTTGGGAGGGATAATGTTAAAAAATGATGCTTGGGATACTGTAGCTGGTTTAGTTATAGAAGATGATTTTTATAATCAGGAACATCAGCTAATTTATCGAACTATTAAGGATTTGCAAGACGCAGGTAAACCTGTTGATGTTATAACTGTTCAGGAATCTATAGAATCTAAAGGGAATTTAAGTCAGTTAGTCAATATAGGGGGAAAAAACTATTTAACTCAGTTAGCAAGAGAAACTCCAAGTGTAGCTAATATACAGAGCTATGCAGAGATTATAAAACAAAGAGCAAACCTTAGGCGTCTGATCGTCTTAGCTGATGAAATTTCTGATGTGGCAAAGCTATCAGATTCTTCTAGCAGTGATTTAGTTATAGATGAAGCTGAAGAAAAGATTTTAGGATTAAGAGATGATGTAAATCGCTCTTCGGGCCCTAAAATAGTTTCTGATTTATTAGGACCAGTTTATTCTTCAATTCAACAAGCAAATGAGAGTGGCAGTTCTTTAGTTGGTATAAGCACCGGGTTTACTGAAATTGATGAAGTCACTTTAGGTCTACAAAAGCAAGATTTAATAATTATAGCCGGAAGACCTTCTATGGGTAAAACAGCTTTTGCTTTTAATATAACAGAGAATGTAGCTAGAACTACTAATCAGACAGTTTTGTTATTTAGTATGGAAATGTCATCAGAACAAGTCGTAAGAAGGTTCATTTCCAGTATTTCAAAAATAGATTTACAGAGATTAATGCGTGGAGATTTAAAATCAGAAGATTGGGAAGGTATAGATAAGGCTTTATCTATTCTGAGTTCAAAGAAAATTCTTCTGGATGATACAGCTGCACTGACGCCAACAGAACTAAGAGCTAGAGCTAGGAGAGTAAAAAGAGAATCTAAAGATTTATCTTTAATAGTAGTTGATTATTTACAGTTGATGCAGGTATCTGGTAACAGAGATAATAGGGTTGCTGAGATAAGTGAGATTTCTAGATCTCTTAAGGCTTTAGCAAAAGAATTAGATGTTCCTGTAATAGCTTTATCTCAATTAAATAGAGCGGTAGAACAGAGACCTAATAAAAGGCCCATATTAGCTGATTTACGTGATTCTGGAGCCATTGAACAAGATGCTGATGTCATAGCCATGCTGTTTAGAAAAGAATACTACGATGATACTGATATAGAGAGTAAAGGAAAAGCAGAAGTAAATATTGCGAAGCAAAGGAATGGTCCTACAAAAGCAGTATATTTAGCTTTTAGAAATGAAACTGCTAGGTTTGAAAACCTTTCAAGAGATCAATTACCTTCAGCTAAATACTACAAGGATGAGGATTAATCTTTCTATGTATTCCTTTTAGCTTAAATAAAAGATATATACTTTAGATAAAGAAAATAACTAATAAGTATGAAAATACAGTATTTGCAAGATACACCAAGAAAGATAAAGGATTTGAAAGATAACTTTAATGAACTGAACCCTCAACAAGTTACTGATATTGCTGAGATATTTAAAACTCCTCTAACAGGTTCGTATAATTGGGATTATCGAATCCAAGATAATAGAATATCTAGACTTTATGAGTTGGGAAAAGAGTTGAATTGGAATACTTCTATAGATATTAATTGGGATAGACCATTTCAAGAAATGAAAGAAGTACCAGAAATTTTTTGGGATCAATATGAACCCTATAAGAAATTAAATCAACAAGATAAGTTGCAGTTTCTTAGACACAGAGGAGCTAGTCAATTTAGTCAATTTCTTCATGGAGAGCAGGGAGCTCTTTTAGTAGCTTCACAACTAGTGTCTTGTGCACCAACCTATCAAGCTAAGTTGTATGCTGCTTCTCAAACTTTTGATGAGGCTAGACATGTAGAGGCTTTCAATAGATATATTACAGAAAGATCAAAGCTTATGTATCCTGTAGGTACAGGTTTAAAAAGTTTACTAGATAAGATTCTCACAGATGAGAGGTGGGACCTAAAGCTTATAGGTATGCAAATTATTATAGAAGGTCTTGCTTTAGCCGCATTTAATACTGCTCGACAGGTAACTCCAGATCCTGTTCTTAAAGATCTTCTTTATTTTATTATTAGGGATGAAGCAAGACATGTAACTTTTGGGGTCAATTATCTTGAAGAATTTATCTCAACTTTAAGTAAAGAAGAAAAAGAAGAAAGAGCTATGTTTGCTTATGAGGCTTGTGTTATTAGCAAAGAAAGACTTTTTCCCACAGATGTTTTTCGTTATTATGGTTGGGACGAAGAGGAAGCTAGAGATTTTGCAAACACTGAAGGTTTTGGAGCTCATTTTCAACAACTTCTCTTTTCACGAGTTATCCCTAATCTTCTAAAGATAGGGTTGTTAACTGATAAAGTAAGACCTCTTTATGATAATTTAGGTGTGCTTAAATTTGAATCAGATCTAAATGATGGGGATATAGAATGGGCGGAACTAGAAAAACCTTTAGATATTTCAGCTTAATTCTTATTATTTTGATTGTTCCTTTGAATAACACCTGCTATTCTAATTACCCATCTTATAGGAGATAAATTAAAATTTTTTCCTTGAGGCTTTAAAAGATGGCAACTCATAACACTAATTTTATATTCGTAACTGGAGGAGTAGTTTCTTCTTTAGGTAAAGGAATAGCAGCTGCTTCTTTAGGTTCTCTTTTAGAGAGTAGGGGCTTAGAAGTTACCATTCTAAAACTTGATCCTTATATTAATCTCGATCCTGGGACGATGAGTCCTTTTCAACACGGAGAAGTTTTTGTCACAGAAGATGGCTCTGAAACAGATCTAGATTTAGGCCATTATGAAAGATTTATTAAATCTAAAATGACTAAGAATAATAATTTTACTACTGGTCAAGTATATGAAACTGTATTACGCAATGAAAGAAAAGGAGAATATTTAGGAGGTACTGTTCAAGTTATACCGCATATAACGGATGAAATTAAGAGGAGAATATTGAAAGGTGCAGGAAAATCGCAAGTTGCGATAGTTGAGATAGGAGGTACTGTAGGAGATATAGAATCTCAACCTTTTTTAGAAGCTATTAGGCAAATGAAGCTTCAATTAGATCTCAATAAGACCTTATTTATGCATTTGACATTAGTTCCTTATATTGCTGTTGCAGGAGAAATTAAAACTAAACCCACTCAAAGATCTGTAAAAGAAATGCTTTCACATGGCTTACAACCTGATATTTTGATCTGTAGATCAGACGAAGAGCTTTCTGAAGAAGCAAGAGAAAAGATAGCACTTTTTACTAATGTACAGAAAGAAAGTGTGATATCGATGCCTGATGTCAATAGCATTTATAAGATTCCTCTACTACTTCATGAGCAAAACGTTGATACTCTTGTGGTGGATAAATTAAAACTTTCCTGTCAAGCACCGAAACTAAAAGATTGGAAGAGAGTAATTTCAGCAGAAGAAAACCCCGGAGGAGCTATTAATGTAGCTATGGTAGGAAAGTATATTGATTTAAAAGATGCTTATAAGTCTCTAAATGAGGCTTTAATACATGGTGGCATACAGCAAGAAATAACCGTTAATATTAATTATGTTGATGCAGAAAATTTAGAAGATAGCAATATAGAAGAGAATTTAGCTGAAGCAGATGCAATACTAGTTCCAGGGGGTTTTGGAGAAAGAGGTATAGAGGGTATGATTAGTGCAGTGCAATATGCAAGGGTGAATAATGTTCCATATCTGGGTATATGTTTAGGTATGCAAGTAGCAATCATAGAAGCAGCTAGGAATATTTTAGATTATAAAGAAGCGCATAGCAGTGAGTTTAATCCTAAATCTAAGTATCCAGTTGTAGGGTTAATTCATGAATGGAAGGCTCTTGATGGAACCATTGAGTTGAGAGATGAAAATTCTGATTTAGGAGGAACCATGAGACTAGGCTCACAAGAGTGTCTATTACATAAAGATTCAATAACAAGAAGCCTCTATGGCAAGGATATTATTAAAGAAAGGCACAGACATCGTTATGAGATAAATAATAATTATATAGAAGCATTAGAAACCTCAGGTATAGAGTTTGTGGGTAGATCTAAGAGTAAAGATCTTGTAGAAGTTATAGAAAGAAGTGATCACCCTTGGTTTGTTGCTTGTCAGTTTCATCCTGAGTTTACATCTAACCCTAGAGATGGACATCCTCTTTTTTCTGGTTTTCTTAAAGCGGCAAAATTATTTCAAGAAAATAGATAATTAAGTGAAAAATATTCAAATTAAAGGTTTAACTATAGGAAATTCCAATGATTTTGTATTGATTGCAGGTTTGAATGTACTTGAATCAGATTCAGTCAATCAAGAAGTTGTAGAGAACTGTATAGCTATAACTGAGGAACTTAATATACCTTATATTTTTAAGGCTTCTTATGATAAAGCCAATAGATCATCAGCTAAATCTTATAGGGGTCCAGGAATAGAAAAAGGATTAAAGATTCTCCATGAAATTAAGAACAAATATGACGTACAAATAATATCTGATGTTCATACAACCAAAGAAGTAAGAGAATGCTCAAAATTATTAGATTTAATTCAAATACCTGCTTTTTTATGCAGACAGACAGATCTTATTCAAGCAGCAGCGGAGACCGGATTACCGGTTAATATAAAAAAAGGGCAATTTTTATCTCCATTAGATTTTAAAAATATTATTAATAAGTTTATTGAATTTGGTAATGAAAATATTTTGATATGCGAACGAGGTACTTCTTTTGGATATAATAATCTTGTTGTAGATATGTTAGGTATGGCGGTCATGAAGTCATTTGAATATCCTGTTATATTTGATGTGACTCATTCTTTACAAGAGCCTGGAGGAAAGGGTACCAGTTCAGGTGGAAGAAGAGCTTTTGCATTAGATCTAGCTAAATCAGGTATGGCATTAGGATTGGCAGGTTTATTCTTGGAAGTCCATCCTAATCCAAATAAAGCATTATGTGATGGGCCATCAGCCTTGCCATTGAATCTCCTTAAGCCTTTTTTGAAACAAATAAAAGAGATAGATAAAGTTGTAAAATCTTTACCATCTATAGAGATTGAATAAAATCAATATGACAAAAGTTACTATTGAATCAATTAAAGCTTATGAGTTGATAGATTCTAGAGGAAACCCTACCGTGTCAGCAAAAATAACTTTATCTGATGGGAATTTAGGTTCAGCTATTGTTCCCTCTGGCGCCTCTACTGGCATGTATGAAGCTCATGAAAAAAGGGATAATGATGATAGAAGGTATCTAGGCAAAGGAGTCTTAAAAGCTGTGGATATTATTAATACTAAAATATCTGGTTTACTGAAAGGTTTTGATGCCTTAGATTTTGAGTCTATAGATAATTTAATGTGTGAGGCAGATGGAACAGAAAGTAAGAGTAATTTTGGAGCTAATTCAATATTAGCTGTTTCTATGGCATCGGCTAGAGCAGCATCTAATTCTCTTAACATGCCTTTGTATATTTATTTTAATCAAATGTCTGCATCTATATTTGGAAATAAACCTAAGATGAGATTACCAATTCCTATGATGAATATATTAAATGGAGGGGCGCACGCAGATAATCCTATAGACTTCCAAGAATTTATGATTCAACCTTCTGGTTTTAGTTCTTTTAGAGATTCTTTACGAGCTGGTATTGAAATATTTCACTTTCTTCAGAGAAATTTAAGAGAACTTTCGTTGAGCACAGCAGTTGGAGATGAAGGAGGTTTTGCTCCTGATATAGGATCCCCAGAAGAGGCACTTGATTTAATTTATAAAGCTATTAAAGATGCTGGATATATACCAGGTCAACAGATCTATATTGCACTTGACGTAGCTTCTTCTGAATTTTATGAGGATTCAGAATATAGGTTAAAAGGAATGGAAAAAAAGTTTACTTCTGAAGAATTGATTCTGTATCTCAATGAGTTAACTCAAAATTATCCTATTTCTTCCATAGAAGATGGTTTAGATGAGAATGATTGGGAAGGTTGGGTTAATATGACTTCGGTTTTAGGAGATGTTATTCAGCTAGTTGGCGATGATATTTTTGTCACAAATCCTAAGAGATTACTTAAGGGAATAGAGAAGAAAGCAGCTAATTCTATTTTAATTAAGGTAAATCAGATAGGAACAATCACAGAAACTCTAAAAGCAATAAAATTAGCTTCTGAATCTAATTTTAGTTCGGTAATTTCTCATAGATCTGGAGATACTGAAGACTCTTTGATAGCAGATTTTGCTGTTGGTACCGGAGTAGGTCAAATTAAGACAGGAGCTCCTTCTAGGTCTGAGAGAGTATCAAAATATAATAGAATTTTAATGATTGAAAATGAAGAATCTATAGATTTTGCTGGTCATGATTAAGAGATTTAAATCAGACATATTTCAGGATAATAAATATCTGATAGTAACTATATTGATAATTTGTACAATTTTTTTCTATTTAGAAGTTAAGATTTGGTATGGAGAATTTAGTAAATCTAAATTAATGGTTATGCAAAAGGAAATAGAGAATTTGGAGATGGAGAATGAAGAACTTTCTTTATTAAATCATAATTTAACTCAGGATAAGGAAAGATTAAGTGCAGGAAAAGAAGCAATTGAAGGAATAGCAAGAACTCAATTGGGTCTTATAAAACCTAATGAAGTTTTTTATAAATTTGAAAATAAAAAACCAGAATCTACAGATTAATCTATGACTTTAATAGATCCATTTGTAGCAGTAATTCCTGCAGCAGGAGTAGGTAAAAGGTTAGGAAGTAAAGAATCCAAACAATATCTTTCGTTAAGAGGTCAGTCTATATTAGAATCTAGTATTAAGCCTCTTTTAACATTATCAGAGTGCAAAGGAATATGTATCGTTATTAGTTCAAAGGATTCTCATTGGCGATCTTTAGATATTAGTACTAGGGATAATATTTCTTTTATAGAGGGAGGTTTAAGCAGAATTAAATCTTCAATGAATGGAATAAATTTTTGGTTAAAAGGAAAAGAATCATTTTCTAATATTCTTATTCATGATGCTGTTCGCCCTTGTCTTCAGTCAAAGGACCTGGGTAATTTATTAGCAGAATTTCAAAAATCAAAGGATTTAGGTGATGGGAGAAATTTAGATGGGATGATTCTTGCCATAAAATCTGCAAACACTTTAAAATTAAGCCATAATTCAACTTCTATTATTAAAGAGACTGTTGATAGAAGCTACGTTTGGCAGGCTCTTACCCCACAAATATTTTCGAGAGAAGCTCTTACCAAGGCATCGAATTTATATAAAGATTCAGAGAATTATACTGATGAATCCAGTTTAGTGGAGAGTTTTGGAGGTAAGGTAGGTATAGTAGAAGGTTCTTCAAATAATATTAAAATAACAACTAAGGAAGATTTAAAGTTAGCAGAAGCAATATTATTATTACAAAATAACTGAATATTATGAGAATAGGTCAAGGTTTTGATGCGCATAAGATAATTCCAGGTAAAGGTATGATTTTGGGTGGTGTTGAAATAATTTCTGATTATTCAATAGAAGCCCATTCAGATGGAGATATTATTCTTCACGCTCTTTCTGATGCTTTATTAGGAGCTGCAGCTTTAGGAGATTTAGGAAAATTCTTCCCTTCTGAAGATGTTAAATTCAAGAATCAATCTAGCAGGATTATTTTAAGAAACGTTGCTCAGAAGGTTTATGCGGAAGAATATAAAATTGAGAATATAGATATAACTTTTATTGGAGAACAACCTAGGTTAAATAAATTTATTAATTTAATTCGGCAGAATATAGCTGAAGATTTAAATATAGATATAAACCAAGTAAGTTGTAAAGCTACTTCAACAGATGGTCTAGGTTACGAAGGAGCTTTATTAGGTGTTTCATGTCATGCAATTGTTTTAATTAAATAATTAAGATCAGAACATTAGTTAGAATGTTAAAAATACTTTTATCAAATGATGATGGAATTACTGCAAAAGGACTTCGAGTTCTTTATGAAGAACTTAGAGACATAGCGAAAGTTTTTGTTATAGCTCCTGAAAATAATCAAAGTGGAGCTGGTTGCTCTATAACGACTAAAAGACCACTTAAAGCAAAACCTATTGAAGATAATTTCATAGCTATAAATGGTACCCCTGCTGATTGTGTTTATTTAGGGTTAAATTCTCTTTGTCCCTTTAAACCTGATTTAGTAATTTCTGGTATTAATTCTGGTGTTAATGTAGCAGAAGATTTACTTTATTCTGGTACGGTAGGAGCTGCTCTTGAAGGTAGATATACTCGATTTCCTTCTATTTCTGTTTCTGTAGAATATCCTCACAATAAAATAAAAGAAATGAAGCTTAATTATCGTACGGCTTCTTTAGTAGTACGAAAATTGATTCAAAATATTTCTACTTTAGATATTGATTCTACTATCACTTTAAATGTGAACGTTCCTAATTTAGAGTATAAAGATTTAAAAGGGGTGTTAATGTCTAAAATAGGAACTTGGGGCAATAGAAATCCTCCTGAGATAGAAGTACAAGCAAATGGTGATAAACGATATTGGATATCTCCTAGAAAGTTACACCCTTTGAATTTAAATGATACTGATATCTCTATTTTAGAAAAAGGTATGGTTTCAGTGACTCCATTGTCGGTAAATTTTTTATCTGATGAATCAGGCAGATTAAATTCTTGGTTAGGTTCAACCTTTTCATGAATAATAGGTTACAAAATTTTGGAATAGGGATGACCTCTCTTAGAACAAGAGAAAGACTTGCAGAAAGGTTAACTGAACAGGGTATTGTAGATGTAAGAGTACTTGAGGCTATTAGAGATATTCCGCGACATATATTTGTGGAAGAAGCCTTACAATCAAGAGCATATGAAGATCTATCTTTACCTATTGGAAATCATCAAACTATTTCGCAACCTTTAGTTGTAGCAAAAATGACAGAGGCTCTCATATGTAAAGATAAATTAAACTCTAAACCTCTGAAGAGAGTACTTGAGATTGGTGCAGGGTGTGGATACCAGACAGCTATTCTTTCAAGATTTGCTTTAAAGGTTAAAAGTTATGAGAGGATAAAACCTCTCTATGATAGAACTAGAAGTATTTTAAAGAAGTTAAATATTAAGAATGTAGAATTAATTTATGGAGATTGTTTAAGTGATTTAAAAGAATATGAGAAATTTGATGGAATCTTATCTGCAGCAGCAGCCCCAGAAAAAATACCAGATACTTTAATTAAAAGTTTAGAAATTGAAGGAAGATTAGTACTTCCTGTGGAACATAATAAGAAACAAAATCTTCAACTCCTTATTAAAAAAACTGACACTATTTTTGATATAAATGATCTAGGGGAAGTCTTTTTTGTGCCTTTAGTGAGAGGAACAAGAGAATGAATTCTTTTAAAATTATATTAAAAGGTTTTTTTATGGGTATGGCTGAAATAATTCCAGGAATTTCGGGTGGAACTATAGCCCTAATTCTCGGTATATATGAACGCTTGATAACCGCACTTTCAAAGATAGACTATTATTTTTTGAGAAGACTTTTTAAAGGGCATATAAAAGAAATATGGAACTACATAGATGGTATTTTTCTGCTCCAGCTAACTATGGGAATGATTTTGGGGATATTATCATTATCTTCAGTTATTATTTTTCTTCTTGAGAATTTCCCAATTTTTTTAAAAGCACTTTTATCTGCTTTACTTTTAGGATCGTTGATGATCAGACCATTGAGACCGCGAGGATTAAATAAGAAAATATTAATGGGTTTCATAGGTTCATTATTTATAGCAATTTTATTATTTAATATGCCTGTTCCAAATTTAAATGATATAAATTTGTTCTATATTTTCTTTGGAGGATTTCTTGCTATTTGCGCCTTTATTCTTCCTGGATTATCTGGAAGTTTTATTTTACTTCTTTTAGGAATATATCCATTTATGGTCCATTCTTTAAATTCTCTTGATATCTTTATTTTAAGTATCTTTATATCAGGTTGTTTGTTTGGTTTGCTTACTTTTGTAAAAATACTAAAGAGCTTTTATGATTCTAGGAAAACTGTCTTAGAAGGTTTTTTCTTTGGATTAGTACTCTTTAGTATACCTATGATTTGGAAGGAGCAAGGATTCAGTTATTTAATATTAAAAATTACTTATTTAACAGAATTTACTATGGGTTCTTTATTTGGATTTTTCTTGATATTTCTTATCAACAAAACTAAAAATAACTAACGTTCAATGTAATCTATTTTGTTTTTAATTTCTCTCCAATCATCTGAGTCCTCAAGAGGCTCTTTTTGTTCAGTTATATTAGGCCATTCTAGAGATAATTCTGCATTTAGTTCTATAAACTCTATTTGATCTTCTGGGACTTCATCTTCAGAAAAAATAGCATCTATTGGACATTCAGGTTCGCATAAAGCACAGTCAATACACTCATCTGGATTTATTACAAGCATATTAGGGCCTTCATAAAAGCAGTCTACGGGGCAAACTTCTACACAATCAGTTAATTTACATTTGATGCATGCATCGCCAACTATAAAAGTCATATTTAATCAATTTTTTTGTGCATTCTAGCAGGTAATTATTGCCACTTCATTTGGTTATAGACAATCAGGTATTTTCTGTTCTAATTACATGAAATTATTAAAATGTATATTATATATTGAACGACAAGGATTTTTCTAAAATAACTCAAGAATTAGGCGATATTATGATTGCAAAAAATCTTTCTGTCACAACTGCTGAATCTTGTACAGGTGGATGGGTAAGTCAGGAGATTACTGCGATTCCTGGTAGTTCTAAATGGTTTGGTTTTGGTTTAGTAACCTATTCAAATAAAGCAAAGAATCAAGTACTTAATGTAGCTAAAGATACTTTAAAAAGAAGAGGAGCGGTCAGTATTGAGGTAGTAGAAGAGATGGTATCAGGAGCTTTAGATCTTAGTGGAGCCGATATAGGTATAGCTATAAGTGGTGTAGCAGGGCCTTCAGGTGGATCTAAAAGAACACCTGTAGGAACAGTTTGTATGGCATGGAAAATTTTAGGACAAGAAGTTATAAGTATTAGGGAGCGCTTTTCTGGTAATAGAGAAGAAGTAAGAATTAAAACAGTAAATAGAGCTTTATTAGGTTGTTTAGATTTAGTAAAAAATCTTTGATTTTTTAACTGTATATATATACAGTATATTTATAGTTTCAATATTAATCAGGAGATAACATGGTAAGTAAGAAGAATACAGTAGATACAACAAAGTCTAAAGGGGATAAGATAAAGCAGTTACAAGATGCTTTAGGTCAGATAGATCGTCAGTTTGGAGAGGGAGCAGTAATGCGTATGGGTGATAAAGTTCATGTAAAGATTCCTTCTATTTCAACTGGTTCAATGGGGTTAGATAAAGCGCTTGGAATAGGCGGGTTACCAAAAGGAAGAGTAGTAGAAATTTATGGACCAGAATCTTCTGGGAAGACTACTTTAACTCTTGAAACTATTGCTCAATGTCAGAAGCAAGGTGGGACAGCAGCTTTTATCGATGCTGAACATGCATTAGATCCAGTATATGCAAATAAGCTTGGAGTAAATGTAGATGATTTATTAGTTTCTCAACCTGATACAGGTGAACAGGCTTTAGAAATTGCAGATGTTTTAGTTAAATCAGGAGGAATAGATATATTAGTAATAGATTCAGTAGCTGCTCTTGTACCAAGAGCTGAAATTGAAGGTGAGATGGGTGATCATCATGTAGGTTTGCAAGCTCGTCTTATGTCCCAAGCACTTAGAAAGATAACTGGAAATATACAAAGATCAAAAACATTAGTTATTTTTATAAATCAAATAAGATATAAAATTGGAGTAATGTTTGGGAGTCCTGAGACCACTGCCGGAGGGAATGCCCTTAAATTTTATGCTTCTGTAAGACTAGATATTCGTAGGATAGGGACTATAAAAGAAGGTGATGAAGCAGTTGGGAATGAGACTAGGGTTAAAGTTGTAAAAAACAAAGTTTCTCCTCCTTTTAAACAAGCTGAATTTCAGATTTTATATAATAAGGGTATTAATAGAATGGGAGAACTCATAGATATAGGAGCAGACTTAAATATTATAGAGAAATCAGGTTCTTGGTATAGTTTTTTAGGAGAAAAAATAGGACAAGGTAAATCTAATGCTGTTGAGTTTTTAGAATCTAACCCAAAAATTACTTCTAAGGTAGAAAGTGAGATTTCTAAATATGCTATAGATACAGAAAAAGCTTGATTCATATTTAATTAGTTCATAGCCATTTTTAAAGTAATTTATTAAAATGCATATACATTTTAAGGAGGAAACATGGCAAATGCATATATAGTAGGAGCGGTAAGAACACCAGGTGGAAAGAGAGATGGTAAGTTAAGCAAGATTCATCCAACTGATCTGGGGGCGGCAGTTTTAGATGAATTAGTTCTTAGAACAAACATAGATTCTAGTTTAATAGATGATGTAATTTTCGGATGTGTTAGTCAAAGCGGCGCTCAAGCAGGGAACGTGGCTAGAAATGCTATTCTATCTTCGTCTCTTCCTATAAGCGTTCCTGGGACTACAGTGGATAGACAGTGTGGCTCTTCACAGCAAGCAATTCATTTTGCAGCACAAGCAGTTATGTCGGAAACACAGGATATAGTAATCGCAGGTGGAGTTGAGGTAATGAGTCAAGTTCCAATAGGCTCTAATATTATAGATGGCTATAAGGCAGGTCATGGAGCTCCTGGCCAAGGCGAAGGGATGCAAGAAAAATATCCAGGAATCCAGTTTAGTCAATTCGCTGGCGCAGAGATGATGGTAGAAAAGTTTGGTTTATCAAGAGAAGACTTAGATGCATTTGCATTTGCAAGCCACCAAAAAGCTACAAATGCTACTAGTCAAGGTTATTTCGATAAAGAGATCATGCCAATAAAGGGCCAAACACCTGATGGAGATACTATTATGGTAACGGAAGATGAAGGCATCAGACCTGACACTAGTGTTGAAAGTTTATCTGGCTTAAAGAATTTGTCTGAAGGAGGCTCTTTAACAGCCGGTACTTCGAGTCAGATATGTGATGGAGCTGCAGCTGTGATGATAGTTAATGATGAAGGTTTAAAAAAGTTAGGAATAAAACCTAGAGCAAAAATAATAGCTTTAGCGCTAGCTGGGGATGATCCTGTAATTATGCTAACAGGACCTATTCCAGCTACTAAAACTGTTTTAGAGAAAGCTAATTTACAAATCGAAGATATAGATATTTATGAGGTTAATGAAGCTTTTGCTCCTGTACCCTTAGCTTGGGCAAAAGAGGTAGGCGCAGATCTAGAAAAGCTTAACGTTAATGGAGGTGCAATGGCACTAGGACATCCTTTAGGAGGAACAGGTGCTAAGTTAATGACTACCCTTTTACATGAATTAGAAAGAAGAGATGCGAAATATGGACTTCAAGCTATTTGCGAAGGAGGTGGTACTGCCAATGCGATGATTATTGAAAGATTATAACTTTAAGATCCAGCTATTAAATTTACTGCATCTTGAGAGGTTACTAAAATAGGATTCCCCTCAGACCTATCCTTTATTTCTACTTTGTTTTTGGAAGTTGACTGTTCTCCAATTATTATAAACTTTGGAATGCCTAAAAGCTCCATATCAGAAAATTTTACCCCTGGTCTTTGATCTCTATCATCCCAAAGAACTTCAATACCAGTATTTTTAAGATCTTCGTAGATTGAGTTACAAGCTTTAGAAATTTTTTGATTATTTTTAGGATTTACCTCAATAATTACTACTGCATAGGGACACATCTTTTTTGGCCATATAATTCCTTTATCATCATGATTTTGTTCTATAGCAGCAGCAACAATCCTTGATATACCTATCCCATAACAACCCATTTTAGGAAATATTTCTTTATTTTCGTATTGAATCTTAAGATTAAGATTTTCTGAATATTTTGTTCCTAATTTAAATATATGACCTACTTCTATCCCTTTTTTAAGTTCAAGAGTTCCTTTTCCATCAGGACTCGCTTTCCCTTCTAATGAAGACGGATCTTGATCATTCATTGATTCAGTTAGAAGCTCTGCATTTATGGCATAATTCGATTTATTGCTAAAAGCAAGAAGATCTTCGCCTGTGTCAGCTAGCACATGAAATTCTTCAGAATTTGATCCACCTATTTTTCCGCTATCAGCAGTTACAATTCTATAATCTAAGCCTAATGAATCAAATATATTAATATAAGCTTCACGCATTCTCATATAACTTTGATCCATGCCTTCTTCATTTAGATCAAAAGAGTAGGCATCTTTCATAATAAATTCTCTTGATCTCATTACACCAAACCTTGGCCTAATTTCATCTCTAAATTTAGTCTGAATTTGATATAACGTTAAGGGCATTTGTTTGTGGCTTCTAATTTCATTTCGACATAGTTCAGTTATTACTTCTTCATGGGTTGGTCCTAGGCAGAAATCTCTTTCATGCCTATCTTTGAAAATAAGTAATTCTTTACCATATTGGTTCCACCTTCCAGATTCTTTCCATAACTCACTAGGTTGTACCATAGGCATTAGGATTTCTTGGGCCAAGGCTTCATTCATATTTTTACGAACAATTTCAGATACTTTTTGAAGTACCTTCAATCCATTAGGTAGCCAAGTGTAGATTCCTGAAGCTACTTGACGAATTAATCCTGCTTTTAACATCAACTTATGGCTAATAGTTTCAGCAGCTGTTGGATTCTCTATTTGCGTAGCAAATAGAAGATTTTTAGCTTTCATAAATTTTAACTTTTTTTTTATTGTATCATATGGAATTTTTAGTTGACGAGGTTCTTCTAGGAAATTGGTATAATTCTTTTATCTTAATAATATATTAAATTTATGCCAATATATGAGTATCAATGTGAAAATTGTAAAGAAATTTTTGAGAAGATTTTAGGTATTAATACCCCAGTTCCTGAGCTATGTCTTTTATGTGGGGAAAGAGGAAAAATTAAGAAATTAGTTTCAGCGCCTTCTTTTCGTCTTAAAGGTAGTGGTTGGTATGAAACAGATTTTAAAACTGGAGATAAGAAAAATTTATTGAAAGGAGATAATGAAGGCAAAACAGTTAAAGCTAAAGCTAAAGATGAGACTAAGGGGACTAGCACTGATAACTCAAAAAATCTTTCTAATAAAGAAACTAAGAAAAAGTAAATTAATTAAACAGGAATCAACTCATGGCATATAGGACTCATAAGTGCGGATCAATCTCAAAAAAAGATCAAGGTGACAAAATAGAAGTTGTTGGCTGGGTTCATAGAAGAAGAGACCATGGTGGCGTTATCTTTTTTGATTTGCGAGATGAATCCGGTATTTTACAGATAGTTTATAACCCTGAAGATGCTGAAGTGTTTAAGTTAGCAGAAAAATGTCGAAATGAATATGTTATCAAATGTATTGGCGAAATCAGGAAAAGACCACAAGGAACTATCAATGCAGATCTAGTAACTGGTGAGGTAGAATTATTAGCTTCTTCTTTAGAGGTATTAAATATTTCTGAATCTATACCTTTTCAGTTAGATGAATATTTATCTGCGGGAGAAGAGACCAGACTTCGCTTTAGGTTTCTTGATTTAAGAAGAGAAGAAATGCAATACAATATTCGTCTGCGAGCAAAAGCTTCTTCGATAATAAGAAATTTTTTAGAGGATAAAGAATATATAGAAATAGAAACACCTATATTAACTAAAGCTACTCCAGAGGGGGCAAGAGATTATTTAGTTCCAAGTAGAACATTTCCAGGTTCTTTTTTTGCTTTACCCCAATCACCTCAGCTTTTTAAACAAACCTTAATGGCTTCTGGTTTTGAAAGATATTTTCAGTTTGCTAGATGTTTTAGAGATGAGGACTTGAGGGCAGATAGGCAGCCAGAATTCACACAACTTGATATAGAATCTTCTTTTGTAAATGCTGAAGATATAATAGATTTAATTACTAATTTAGTGCAGTGTGTTTTTAAAGAATCTTTAGGTGTAGAGCTTGGTAAATTTCAGAAATTGACTTATGCGGAAGCAATTGAAGCTTATGGAAGTGACAAACCTGATTTAAGAAATCCTTTAAAGTTTATAGAAGTTAAAGATTTATTTAGGGAGAGTGATTTTAAAGTTTTTAGAGAGCCAGCAAATTCTGAAGATAGCAGAATAGCTGCATTAAGAGTTCCTAAAGCTGATTCTGTAACTAGAAAAAAAATTGATGACTATACTGCATTCGTGGGAAATTATGGAGCTAAAGGTTTAGCTTACATAAGAGTAGAAGACCCTAGTGGTGGTAAGGAAGGATTACAGTCACCAATAATAAAATTTATTGATGATTCAGTAATAGATAATCTATTGTCTATGATTGAACCTCAAAAGGGTGACATAATATTTTTTGGAGCAGGGCAAAGAAGTATAGTTAATGAGTCGCTAGGGGCTTTGAGGAATCTTATAGCTAGAGATTTAGATTTGTTCACTTGTGATTGGGCTCCATGTTGGATAGTTGATTTCCCTATGTTTGAAAAAAATAGATCAGGCGAATTAACTCCTCTACATCATCCTTTTACAGCACCCGTAGGTACAGCAAAAGATTTATTAAATAATCCTCTGGATATCCTTTCAGATGCTTATGATGTAGTTTTGAATGGTACTGAGTTGGGAGGAGGTTCCGTAAGAATTCATAACCATGAAATGCTAAGAACTGTTTTAGGTTTATTAAATATAAATGAGGAGGAAGCACATGAAAAATTTGGATTTCTTTTTTCTGCATTAACTCATGGTTGTCCTCCACATGCAGGGCTTGCAATTGGTTTTGACAGAATGATTATGCTAATGACTAATTCAGAGTCTATTAGAGACGTTATTGCTTTCCCCAAGACACAAACAGCTGCTTGTTTACTTACAAATGCTCCAGGCGTAGCTTCTTCTGAACAACTTCAAGACTTAGGAATAAATATTCGGGATGTTGATTAGGAGGACTAATGGCAGGACATTCTAAATGGGCTAATATAAAACATCGTAAAGGTCGTCAAGATGCTAAAAGAGGA
>Ga0315339_1000255_pt1 | contig 78152 bp, 79 predicted proteins | sample ASW17metaG_FD_204514 | JGI IMG/M metagenome (GOLD analysis project Ga0315339, IMG submission 204514) | Ammonia-oxidizing marine archaeal communities from Pacific Ocean, United States - ASW #17 | ecosystem: Environmental > Aquatic > Marine > Oceanic | place: USA: California | collected 2016-12-05 | reverse complement strand
AGTGTCAAAGCCTTTTCTAGGATCATAGTATTGACCCGTTGGCTGAGCAGAACCCGCAGCAGGGCCTGGCAGAATCCAATGCCACGTTGAACACCGATCAAACCGGCAACCAGCGCACCTTCTACCACCAGCCAGGTGAGCACAGTCGAGTACACAGCGTCCCCGCCCGCGCTAACGACATCGATTTGAGCAACGACGGCATCCACGATGAGCTTCCCAACGTAAGCGACACCCGCTGGAAGCAGGCCAGCGGTCACCGTGAGGATTGCGAGCGATATGGTGAGTCCCCGGTGAGTGGACCACACCAGTTCTACTGCCCTGCGGCTGTAACGAAAGACTCCCAGGTAGCTCTCCAGTACCACGGACTCATTCGCGGGAGTTCTCAGCATTCGGGAATCACTTCCGGGGCGTTAGGGCAAGGCCGCGCTAGCCTCTAGACTCGGTTTCCCAGTGCCCAGTGGCAGCGGTTCCCGAGCCGTGTTATTAGGGGACCCGGGCCAGCGAAAGAAGAACATTCTTGCCAGATCTACCCGAAAGCCACGGCATCTTCGTACTGCTTCTGACTGGATTCGCCCTGTATTTGTTCACACGGGATCGGCTTCCACTAGAGGCCTCGGGCCTCGCAATGCTCGTCATACTGATCCTAAGCTTCCAGTTGTTCCCCTACGAAACCGACGGCGGAGCTCTGGTTCCGACTACGTTCCTGACCGGATTCGGGCACGAAGCCCTCATCGCCATTTGCGCTCTGATGATCATGGGCAAGGGGCTCGAAACCACCGGGGCGCTGCAACCACTTGCCGTTTTCCTAGCGAAGGCCTGGATGGCGCGCCCCCTACTGGCAAGCTTCGCCACACTGATCATCAGCGCCATTTTGAGCGCGTTCCTCAATAACACCCCCATTGTCATCATGCTCCTGCCGATGCTCGTAGGCGTCGCGGTCCGCAATAAACTGGCGCCGTCCTCAATACTCATGCCCGTCGGTCTGGCAACCCTGGTGGGTGGCATGGCGACCACGATCGGCACCTCCACGAATCTCCTCGTCGTCGCCATCGCCGCAGATCAGGGTGTGGAGCAGTTACAGATGTTCGACTTCGCACTCCCGGTACTCATCGTGGGTCCTCTCGGCGTGGTCTACCTTTGGCTGGTCGCACCTCGCTTGCTACCCGAGCGCGAAGCACTACTGTCGGACACGGCCCCCAGAGTCTTTAACGCGATCTTTCACATCAACTCCGACAGCTCCGCCTGCGGGCTGAGCTTCGCGGAGTGCCTAGCGCTTACCGACAACGACATGCGGGTGGATCGGATCGACCGGGGTGAGGACCTCTCAGTCACCAAACTGCCGTCCGTCACCATCCGGGAGGGCGACCGACTCGCAGTCCGGGACACGCCAGAACGCCTAAAGCGCTTCGAAAAGCAACTCGGTGCCACGCTCTACAGCGAAGGCGCCGCCGAGCTGGGTGACCAGGAGCCTCAGCATCTGGCGGAGATCGTCGTCACGCCTGGCTCAATGTTGTACCGCGTAAGTCTTCTAGGCGCCCGGTTCGCCCAGCGAACAGGGCTGCTGCCACTGGCAATTCACCGTGCCCGCGACACCGATCTCGAGGAAATCTCTAGCGATATAGGCGCTACCTCACTGCGAGCTGGCGACGTCGTACTAGTGCAGGGTACAGGGCCACAGCTGCAGCAATTAAAGAGCTCGAACACCGCCCTGGTCCTAGACGGCACAACGGATCTCCCGCACACCCACCGGGCGCCCCGGGCGATGATGATCATGGTCCTAGTAGTTCTGGCCGCCGCACTCGGTCTAGTGCCTATCTCCGGAGCCGCCCTGACAGGCGTCGGCCTGATGTTAGCCACGCGTTGCTTGAGCTGGACTGACGCCTCGAGCGCCCTGTCCGCCCAGGTCATCATGATCATTGTCGCCAGCCTAGCGCTGGGCGTGGCATTGACGGAGACTGGGGGTGCCCGCTATCTGGCTCAGCTGCTGGTGGCTGCCGTCGAAGGACTGCCAACGCCGGTGATCCTGAGCGTTCTGATGCTGGTGATGGCGATTCTCACCAACATCGTATCCAACAACGCAACCGGTGTGATCGGGGCCCCCATCGCCATTCAGGTTGCGGATCAATTGGGGAGCTCCCCGGAACCGTTCATACTCGCCGTTATCTTTGGGGCCAATATGAGTTACGCCACGCCTTTTGGCTACCAGACGAACCTGCTGCTCTTGTCGGCCGGCGGCTACAAGGCCAGCGACTTTATAAGAGCGGGGGTGCCGCTGATGCTCATCATGTGGGCCGGTTTTTCGGTGATTCTGCCCTTGTTGTACGACTTGTGACCGGGGTGTCAGCCACCGGGGGGCCTTGACCCTTCGAAGCGCATGGAGACATACTCTCCGCCATGAGCGGACCTGCGAGCATTCAACTCTGGACACAGCCCTGGTGGCGAGGCTCACCGGCAGAGAGGGTATCGCGCGCGTAATTCTGACTAGAGCGTCTGTTTCGACCATGCAAACCCATCTCTGCACCTCCGGAGATGGGTTTTTTGTTTTTTAAGGGCGGGAGAACGACCTCGATGCAAGCACCATTCGACATCGCCGCCGATCTGGACACACCGGTGTCGGCTTATCTGAAGCTTAAGCAATTCGAGCCACGATTCCTTCTGGAGAGTGTCGAGGGTGGCGAGCGGCTAGCTCGTTATTCGTTCCTCGGATTCGGCCCAGGGCCCAGCCTCGTGCTTCACGCTGACCAGCTGGTGATCGATGGTGAACCGCGGCCAAGGCCGAAAGGCGCCGCTGAATGGCTGAGTGTCTTACGCGAGACGCTCGACCGAACGCCGGAGTTACAACCCAAAATTGAGGGAATCCCCTTCTCGGGCGGCCTGGTCGGGGCCTGTGGATACGATGTGGTGCGCTTTTTCGAGCAGCTGCCACCCAATCGTTCTGAACTCGAAGGGTTGCCGCAGGTGGCGCTCCTCGCTCCGACATCCCTACTCGTCTTTGACCACCTCACGCGCCGCGTCGCACTTTTACACTCCGGAACCGAGGGAGAGCGCCAAGCGCTGCGAACGGAAGTCATCCACGCACTGCGCCAGGGCATCGATACCCGCCTGGAGACTCGATCGACAGCAGGGAAGCGCTCGTTTTCCAGGGCCGAAGCCAGCCTGGACCAGGCAGCATTCATGGCTGGTGTGGAGCGCTGCAAAACTCACATCACCGCCGGAGACATCTATCAAATCGTTCTATCCGTGCGTTTCGCGGGAAAGACGGACCTGCAACCGTTCCAGTGTTACCGGGCGATGCGGCTTCTGAATCCCTCACCCTACATGTATTTCTTTGAGCTCGGCGATCTCAAGGTTTCCGGGTCCTCCCCCGAAGCACTGGTTCGACTGGACCAACAACGAGCCTCTCTCCGCCCGATTGCAGGCACCCGGCCCCGCGGAGAAACCACTGCACTGGATGAGGCGCTAGAGTCGGAACTGCTGGCCGACCCGAAGGAAAATGCCGAACACATCATGCTGGTAGATCTCGCACGAAACGATCTTGGAAGAGTTGCCGAAGCAGGCACGGTTCACGTCCACCCCTATCGCAAGATAGAGCGCTACAGCCACGTCATGCATATCGTGAGCGGCGTGCAGGGCGAATTGGCGCAGGATCGGGATGCCCTGGATCTGTTCGCCGCGACTTTCCCCGCCGGAACATTGGTTGGTGCTCCCAAAGTGCGTGCCATGGAGTTGATCGCCGAGATCGAACCCGTCGGACGTGGCCTATACGGGGGTACGGTTGGCTATCTGGCGAAAAACGGCAACATGGATCAGGCGATCACCATCCGCACGATGGTGTTCAACGGCAACGAATACAGCTTCCAAGCAGGCGCTGGTATTGTCGCCGACAGCGACCCCGAGCGTGAATACCAAGAAGTGCTGGCGAAGAGCGCCATCCTCAGGCAAGCGCTGGAGATCGCGGAGGAAGGTCTGTGAGCGCGCGTGTGCTATTGGTCGATAACTACGACTCCTTCACCTACAACCTGGTGCAGGCGTTTCTGATTCTCGAAGCGGATGTTGTCGTGCATCGTAATGACGTGATCAGCGTGTCCGATGCCACACGGATCGCACCCACACACCTGGTGATCTCTCCGGGGCCCGGGCGCCCGTCTGACGCCGGTGTATCAGTGCAAATGATCGCTCATTTCGCCGGAACTATTCCCGTGCTCGGTGTGTGCCTGGGGCACCAGTGCATCGTCGAGCACTTCGGCGGCGAGATAGTGGCGGCAGGTATCCTGATGCACGGGAAAACTTCCCTGGTGGAACACGACGGGGCAACTGTATACCGTGCCTTACCCAATCCCCTCGAGGTAGGTCGCTATCATTCTCTGGCGGCGCACCGGGACCGGGTACCCGACGTCTTAAACATCACCGCAACAACCGCAGAGGGCGAAGTCATGGGCGTGCGCCACGAGACGCTGTCGGTGGAGGGGGTGCAGTTTCACCCGGAGAGCGTGTTGACTCCTGAAGGGCCGAAATTGCTCGAGAATTTCCTCTATCCGACCCGAACCACAACAAGCGCCCAGGGAGGATCGAAATGAGTTCAACGGCTGTCGACTTGCTGGAGAAGGTCATCGCGGGCAATGACCTGTCGGAAGACGAGTCCGCTTCGGTCTTACGAGGCATGGCCAGCGGCGACCTCCCAGCCCCCCTGGCTGGAGGATTGCTGGTCGCCTTGGGTTCGAAAGGGGAGGTGGCCTCTGAGATCCGGGGATTTGCGAAGGCCATGCGAGAACTTGCAATCAGGCCCCCCGTGCCCGAGGGCGAGCCTTACGTGGACATCGTCGGTACCGGCGGAGACGGCTCCGGCAGCCTAAACCTGTCCACGGGCAGTGCCCTGCTCGCCGCCGCCTGCGGCGCAAAGGTTCTCAAACACGGTAATCGATCAATCTCGAGTCGATCGGGAAGCGCGGATGTGCTGAAGGCGCTGGGCTTGCCCATACCCCTCGACGAGCAACAGACGGTCGCCTGCTTAGAAGCGTCGGGGTTTACGTTCCTGTTTGCGCCCCATTACCACCCGGCCATGAAGAACATCGCACCCGTGCGCGTCGCCCTCGGAGTGAGGACGATGTTTAACATCCTAGGACCGCTGGCCAACCCAGCGAGACCTCCTTTTCACGTGATTGGCGCATTCAGCGAGCCGATGGCGGAGCTGATGGCGTATACCTTGTCCGGGATGGACGCCGAGCGGAGTCTCGTAGTGCATGGCGCACCAAGCTGGGACGAACCGACGCCAATCGGCCCATTCCTGTGTTTCGACGTTCGCCCTGGCTCGGTTGAGAGGACGGTTCGCGACCCCGCGGATTACGGACTCTCCCGTTGCGTGCCGCAGGATCTGGAAGGCGGAACACCAGAGGAGAACGCAACACGACTGCGTGCCGCCTTGAGCGGCGGTGACACGGCCGCCCATCGAGACGCTTTGGCGCTCGGCGCCGCATTAGCGTTGGAATTGACCGGAGTAGTGACCGATGCCGAAGCCGGCGTTGAGCGTGCTCGCGAGGTGCTGACAGACGGTACTGGCGCACGGTTCATCGAAGGACTCGAATCATTCGGCGAGGCACTGTGTTGACGGCTCTACCCTCAACAAGGCACTCGAGAGCGGGATCGTTCCTGGACCGGATGGCACGTAGCAGCCGCCAACGTGTCCGCGAGGCACGTGAAAAACAATCCGAAGGGGCACTGCTGCAGCGTGCCCTATCGACACCGCCACCACCACCGCTCAACCTGAGCGAATTCGATGTGATCGCCGAGTTAAAGCTACGCTCGCCGGCAGCGGGTGAGTTGACGGATGAGCGTTTCGATCGAGACGCCCAGATTGGCGCGTACGCCGCCGGTGGCGCCAGTGCTGTCTCCGTGCTGACCGAGCCCCAGCAGTTCAAGGGCAGCCTGGAGGATCTCAACGCCGCCGCGACCTCCCTAATGAGCCACGGAGTCCCGACGATGCGTAAGGATTTTCTTACCGACCCTTACCAAGTGCTAGAGGCTCGCGCCGCGGGGGCCAGTGGTGTCTTGATAATTGTCACGATGCTGGATGACTCCCTCGTTACAACGTTGTTGGAGGCTGCGACCGAATGCGGTCTGTTCGTTTTGCTGGAGGCCTTCGATGAGCGCGACCTAGAGCGCATCCCCACATTCGGTATCACCCCTAGGGACACATTCCCGGTTCTTTGTGGCGTGAATTGCCGCGACCTTGCAAGCCTCGAAGTTGACTTCGATCGCTTCCGACAACTGGCGACTCACCTGCCGAGGGACCTCCCGGCAGTCGCAGAAAGCGGCATCAGCCGACCGGCTGACGTAGCCACCATTGCAGGGCTTGGTTATCGCGCCGCGCTCGTCGGTTCCGCGTTGATGGGCTCGCCGGACCCCGCTGCGCAACTGGTTTCGCTGAAACAAGCGGGCATAAAAGCGGGCAGGGGAATCCCTTGTTCGTGAAGATCTGCGGGCTGAAGACCCCGCAAACCGTTGAGGCCGCGCTCTCGGCGGGCGCCGATGCACTTGGATTCGTATTCTCACCCTCTCCGAGGCGTATCGATCCCGCACAGGCCCGTGAGCTGTGTCGCGATCTTCCCACTGAAGTGATTCGCGTCGCCGTGATGCGACAACCGTTAGCAGAAGAGTGGGACGAGGTCAGGTCAGTGTTCGAGCCGGATTGGCTTCAGACTGACAACGCAGACTTCGACGCACTCAAGCTTGGTGGTTGCGAGCCCCTGCGGGTATTTCGAACGGGCGTCAGCTCTACCGGGACCGAATGGCCACCGCGCCTCCTATTCGAGAGCGCCCACAGCGGCAGCGGCAAGAAAGCCGACTGGAAGGTGGCCGCCCGGGTCGCGGCGACCACCCAGATGATACTTGCGGGTGGTCTCGACAGTGACAACTTGGTGTCCGCTATTCGGACAGTGAATCCCTGGGGTGTTGACGTATCCAGCGGTGTCGAGATTTCCCGGGGCATAAAGGACCCGGAAAAGATAAGAGAATTTGTCGCCCGAGCTCGGGCAACGGAGTGATGACGATGGCAACGGACCAAGCAATGCGGCACAAGGAGCTCTTCCGGGCACTCCTCGATGGTGAACTCCCCGATGAAAATGGACGTTTCGGTCCCTACGGCGGCCGTTATGTCCCGGAGACCTTGATGCCGGCGATTGACCGCCTCACCGATGGGGTCTATGGACTGTTTACCGAAGAAACCTTCCGAAACAAACTGAAGTCCGAATTGAAAAACTGGGTCGGGCGACCCACCGCTCTGACTCCGGCTCCGAGGCTTTCCGAAGCCTGGGGTGCTGAGGTTTGGTTTAAGCGCGAAGATTTGGCGCATACCGGTGCACACAAGATAAACAACGCCATCGGACAAGCGCTACTTGCCCGAGATCTTGGTGCGACCCGGATCGTTGCGGAGACCGGTGCCGGGCAGCACGGTGTTGCATCCGCGGCGGCCTGCGCGCGCGTCGGTTTACCGTGCGTGGTCTACATGGGCGAGATCGATATCGCTCGGCAAGCACCAAATGTCGATCGCATGGAGCGGCTAGGCGCGACGGTGGTGTCGGTGACCTCGGGAGATCGCACGTTGCGGGCCGCGATCGATGAGGCCATTAGGGATTGGGTCTCCGACCCGATCGATACCTATTACCTCTTGGGCTCCGCCGTCGGTCCTCATCCATACCCTTACCTGGTTCGCGAACTCCAAGCCGTGATTGGTCATGAAGCCAGGGCCCAGCTCGAGGAACGTGCTGGGCTTCCGGACGCCGCTTTCGCCTGCGTCGGTGGAGGCTCGAACGCGATTGGGCTGTTTCATGCTTTCCTGGCAGACGAAGCCGTAACACTCATCGGTGTCGAGGCCGGCGGCCAGGGAGAGTCTTTGGGCGATCATTCGGCGACGTTGAGCGCGGGTCGTCCGGGTGTCTTACATGGCGCGCACAGTCTGTTGCTCTACGACGATGACGGTCAGATACAAGAAACCCATTCAGTGTCCGCCGGGCTGGACTATCCCGGAGTTGGTCCCGAACATTCGCTACTGAAGCTTGTCGGCAGGGTCCAGTACGTCACTGCCACCGATTCCGAGGCATTGTCTGCACTCGGAGAGTGTTGTGCTCTGGAAGGAATATTGCCAGCGCTCGAAACTGCCCACGCCATCGCCGGCGCCCGCCGCTGGGCCACTGAGAACCAGAACACCAGAATTCTCATAGGCCTTTCGGGTCGGGGAGACAAAGACATGCCGATTCTCAGCCAATACCCGGTTGCAGACCGGGGCGACAGGGAGCCCACCGATGCAGCCGCGTGAAGCGCTGCGTGGCGCCTTGGAGCAGGCGGAGGGGCCAGCATTAGTGGCATTCCTGACCGCCGGCTATCCGGAGCCGGAGGGCTTTTTGGAGGTGCTCGGCGAGGTCGAGGAAGTGGCAGATGCCGTCGAGATCGGCGTCCCTTTTTCGGATCCGATGGCGGACGGCATCACGATCCAGCGGTCAAGCCAGGGAGCCATCGAAAAGGGCGTCAGCTTACGCTGGATATTGGATCAGCTCGCGACCAAGACCCCGTCTTCAACACCCCTTCTATTGATGAGCTATTTGAACCCCCTGCTCGCGTTCGGCTACGAGACGCTGGCGGCCCGCGCTTCGGAGGTGGGTGTGAGTGGGTTCATCGTCCCTGATCTGCCTTACGAAGAGAGCGCGCCGCTTAAAGGTTGTCTTGACGCACATGGTCTAGCCCTCGTCCAACTCGTAACGCCTGCGACTCCGCCCGAACGTCTCTCGCAGCTCTGCAGGGCAAGTGAGGGGTTTGTCTATGCTGTGACGCGGACCGGGATAACCGGCGGGGAAACTCAACTCCCCGCGGGGATTACCGACTATCTAGGCGCCGTAAAGAAAATATCACCGGTACCCGTTTGCGCAGGCTTCGGTGTCAGAAGCCGTGACGATGTGGAACTCATCGGGCAGCACGCGGACGGCGTAATCGTGGGTTCGGCATTAGTGGAAGCCCTCGAGCGAGGAGAAAGTCCATCGAGCTTCCTGAAGTCACTGCGACCGTAACGCGGGCCAAAAACCATGAAGAGGTTGATCACTCACGAGTCGCTCGCACACATCGGCCACTTAAAGAATCTCCTCGAGCACTCGGGGATCGTCTGCGTTATCCGGAACGATCAACTCTCCGGAGGGTTAGGCGAGATCCCTTTTCTAGATTGTCTGCCTGAGCTCTGGGTAGTCCGTGACCAGGACCTCCCGCGTGCCGAGGCGCTGCTAGCGGCTACCGAACAAACCTCCGAGCAGCGCAAGGAGTGGCACTGCCGTGAGTGCAACGAGACCAACGAAGGTCAGTTTGCAGTCTGCTGGCAGTGTGGTGCTCCGGACGCTTAAATGGGCGATTATCCCCGTCTCTTCAGAGAACATGGAATGCGGAAGATCGATTACCTTCTTGGGCGCCTTGCTCTGGAATCCGTTGTCGTCAGCATCATTGCGCTGCCAACAGCTGAATGGTGTTTGCTCAACGTCTCCTCTCACCTTCTCAACCAGAATTTCGGAGTACAGCGCCCATGACTAATGAGTCTCCAACCACTGCGTGCGTCCTGATCATCGGCAACGAAATTCTGTCTGGGAAAACACAGGACAAGAACCTCCAATTTCTCGGCGCGGAGCTCTCTCGTAGAGGCGTTCGTCTGGAGGAGGCCCGCGTCCTCCCCGACGACAAGGCCGAGATCATTGCCACGCTAAACGCATGCAGGGCCAGGTACACGTATGTCATCACGACCGGTGGCATCGGGCCCACCCATGACGACATCACCGCAGAATGTGTGGCCTCCGCCTTCAATCGCGACCTGATCCTGCACGACGATGCGGTCGAACTTTTGCGGCGAAGTGGGCGTGAGTTAAACCCGGCCCGGCTGAAGATGGCGCACGTGCCCAAGGGCTCCGTGCTCATCGATAACCCGATCAGCAATGCGCCCGGGTTCCGAATAGAAAACGTTTTTGTCTTGGCGGGCATCCCGTCGGTAGCGCGGGCGATGTTCTCCAACTTCGCAGACCAACTTGGGGCCGGTGGGTCCATCTACTCTAGGAACGTGGATGTGTTTCTGCCGGAAGGGGATATCGCAAAACCTTTGGGCAGCATCGCCGCGAAACACTCCGACGTGGAAATCGGAAGTTATCCCTTCTCTCGGGACGGTAGATACGGCGCAAATCTGGTCGTCCGTGGCGCAGACGAGTCTCTCGTCGAGGAGATTTTCGGGCTTGTCATAACTGCGATGCAAGACCTTGGCGGTGAAGTCCACGTAGGCGAGTCGAGTTCATAATGAGCTTAAATGATCAAAGGATTCAGCCCCTTCAACGCCCGGAGCGAAACGTCAAGACAAGACCAGTCCCCGCGCACACCCACCCCGGCCACGCCGGTGCCGCCTCCAGCCCGATCCATAGGACCCCGGCCAAGAGCAACACGGCACCGGTGAAGATCCCACTGCGCACGTTCACAACCTCTCGCACGGAAAGACTCTCCTGGATCGACTCCCGCGCGTTCTCCTCCTGCCCTTCCAGGGCTCTGCGCGCTATTTTGTGTAGCGCGTCGGGCAGCAACAGCAAATCCTCGCTGATCTGAGACCAGTTATCGACGAGTCGCTTGAGATGTGTGCGCGGATCCGTGCGCTGCCGCATCCATTCCTCAAGTACAGGTTGCGCCGTCGCCCAAAGGTCGAGCTCCGGGTAAAGCTGGCGTCCGAGACCTTCAATGTTGAGAAGTGTTTTTTGCAACAATACGAGTTGTGGCTGAACTTCCATATCGAACTGGCGCGCAGTATCGAACAACCTCAGTAATACCAGGCCGAAAGAGATGTCCTTCAATGGCTTGTTGAAGATCGGTTCGCACACGGCCCGGACCGCAGCTTCGAGCTCCGTCACCCGGGTATCGGCGGGCACCCAACCAGAATCCACATGGAGCTGCGCGACGCGGCGATAATCGCGTTTGAAAAACGCGAGAAAATTCCCTGCGAGATAATGCTGATCCCTTGCGCTCAGGCTTCCCACGATCCCGAAATCCACGGCTACGAATCGCGGGTGTTCCGGATCCGAGACGTCCACGAATATGTTCCCTGGGTGCATATCCGCATGGAACAGGTTGTGGTGAAAGACCTGCGTAAAAAAAATCGTCACTCCATTTTCTGCAAGGCGTCGGATATTAGTCCCGGCGGCCACCAACGCATCGATATCGCTAATGGGTACGCCCGAGATACGTTCCATGGTGAGAACATTGGGTCGACAGTAATCCCAGTAGACTTCGGGAATATAGAGCGTGCCCGAGCCGTCGAAATTGCGTCTGAGTTGGGCTGCGTCGGCCGCTTCGCGCATTAGGTCGAGCTCCTTCAGCAACGTCTTTTCGAATTCGCTGACGACCTCCAGGGCACGCAACCGTGGCCCGTCGGTCCAGTAACGTTCAGCGAGTTTCGCAATCGCATAGAGCACGGCCAAATCTCTCTCGATCGAGCGTCGAACTCCCGGTCTCAGAATTTTTACAACAACGCTCTCACCGCCGGGGAGAGTCGCCGCATGGACCTGCGCAACCGAAGCAGCCGCAAGGGGTTCTCGCTCAAAACTGCCAAAAAGCTCATCGGCCGTTTGCCCAAACGCCGTCTCGAGAATTTGAAGTGACTCTTGCGAAGGGAATGGAGGCACCTGGTCCTGGAGCTTGGCCAGCTCATCGATAATATCCGCTGGGAGTAGGTCCCGCCGGGTGGAGACAGCCTGCCCAAACTTCACGAAAATGGGACCAAGCTCTTCAAGCGTCTGGCGAATTCTCCTACCGAGGGATTCACGGCGAGAGCGCCGCGGAATTAGCCGGCGTAACCAACCGATCGGTCTAAACAGATGAGTCGCCCAGACGATCTCCTCGAGACCGTGCCGGATCAGCGTCCGCTGGATCCCTAATAGCCGGAGGACTAGTCTGAGTCGCCCCATTCCGCCCGTCCGCTAATCGCCCCGAGAAGCCTGTCGACCCGCTGTGCCACTCTGTCGGCATCTTCACGAAGGCGCTCAACCTCACGATTGAAGCGCTCGACCTCCAACCGAGGCGGTAGCTGCCGGACCTCCTCTTGGAGAAACTCCGAGGTGTTCATTGAGAACGCGTCGAGTGAGCGCTCGCCCCAGCCTATCAGCCGCTGTGCTGACTGGGAGACCCCGTGAGCTGCGATGTCTCCTACCAGGTGGGAAAGCTCTTCCTCCAGCTCAGGGCGCGCCAGTCGCAGAAGTTCGGCGAAAACCTCCGCCGTCTCGCTATCACCCCCAAGCTCGGCCCCCGACGCTCTAAAGTGCGTGACCGTAGACGAGCGCAACAGCTGCAGTAATGTCAGCGGTGTTGCGGAGATCGAGGCGGTTACGGTTTCACCAACGTCCTCACCCACCACGCCTATCCGCAGCTTCTGTTCTGTCGCGTCGAGGCGCAGGATGAGTCCCGTACCCACGACATGCACCGCCAGACTGCGGCCGGCCAGGGCGAAGAGCTGGTCCCGGGCCGCAGTAGACTCGCTGATGTGATGGTTCAGCAGGCCCTCCAAAGCTGCTACCGGTCTTTCGGCCAGCATCCGTCTACAGCCTGAACCCAATGTGCAAGGCGACGATTCCACCTGACAAGTTATAGTATTCGCAGCGTTCGAACCCCTGTCTGACCATCATCGCTTTCAGCGCGTCTTGATCTGGATGTACTCGTATGGACTCTGCGAGATACCGATAACTGTCAGCGTCATCCGCGACGAGCCGTCCTAGTCTGGGCAGGACCTGGAAGCTGTAAAAATCATACGCGGACTCTAGGGGGCCCAACCTTGGTTTCGAGAACTCTAAAACCAATAGTCGACCGCCTGGTTTTAGAACACGATACATCTCCGCCAGCGCGGCGGATTTGTCCGTAATGTTTCGCAGCCCGAAGCCGATGGCGACGCATTGGAACCGACTCGACTCCAACGGAAGCTTCTCCGCATCCGCTTGCAGGTAAGAGCTATTCCCAACGAGCCCGGAGTCGATCAGGCGCGCCCGGCCCCTCTGCAGCATGCTGGAATTGAAATCGGTTACCACGACACGGCCGTTCTGACCCACTTGCCGTGCCATGCCTTCACTCAAGTCACCGCTTCCCGCAGCGACGTCCAGCGCCCATCCACCGGGCTGAAGCGCAGTCTTCGATAGTGCAAACCGCTTCCAGGCACGATGCAGGCCCAGAGACATCAGATCGTTCATCAAGTCATAACGATCCGCTACGGAATCGAATACGCCGCTCACCCGGTGTTTTTTCTCTGTTCGGGGAACGCGCTCGAAACCGAAATCAGTGAACTCGTCAGTGTTCTTCTTGTTCTCCGCCATCCACATCCGCCGAGCGATGATGGCCCGCTTGCTCCAGGCGCTCCAGATACCGCCCCCATTTGGCTTGGTATTGTGCGCCCAGGTCATAGAGTATAGGCCAGGTGTAGAGCCCCGTATCGTGCCCGTCATCGAAGACGAGCCGCACAGCGTAACGCCCGATCGGCTCAATTCGGTCGATATTTACCCCCTCTTTCCCGACCACCAGCAGGCCCTCACCCGCGCCGTGCCCTTTAACCTCGGCGGAAGGTGAATGAACTCGCAGGTATTCTGCGGAAAGCTCAAAGCTCGCACCGTCTTCAAACTGCAAATGCAGCCGGCGCGAACGCTTCCGAAGTTTAAGCTCCGTCGGGTGCGGCTCCTTCTTTGGACCGCTCGAAGTCATAGTATGTACCGAGTGAGATCCTCGTCTTGAACGAGTTTACCCAGGTGCTCATTAACGTAGTCTGCATCCACCATCGAAGACTGACCCCCCTTGTCTTCAGCTTCGAACGACACGGACTCCAGCAGTCTCTCCATGACCGTGTGTAAGCGCCTCGCACCTATGTTCTCCGTGCGCTCATTGACATGGAATGCAACTTCGGCAATCCGTTGGATCCCTGAAACGTCGAACTGCAGATTTACCCTCTCCGTTGCCATCAAGGCCGCGTACTGCTCGGTCAAAGACGCGTCGGGCTCGGTAAGGATCCGCACGAAGTCGTCCGCACCGAGCGCATCGAGCTCCACCCGTATGGGGAATCGCCCCTGCAATTCAGGAATGAGATCAGCGGGCTTCGCAACGTTGAACGCGCCGGATGCGATAAAGAGGATGTGATCCGTTCGGATCATTCCGTAGCGCGTACTCACCGTGCAACCTTCGACCAAGGGCAGCAGATCCCTTTGCACTCCCTCTCTGGAGACATCCGCGCCCAACGTATCCGACCGACGCGCCACCTTGTCAAGTTCGTCGATAAAAACGATACCGTTCTGCTCTACCGCGGTCACGGCCTGAAGCTTGATATCCTCTTCATTGACCATATTCGCGGCTTCTTCGTCCGCCAGAATCTTCTGTGCATCTCGCACGCGCAGCTTACGCGTGTTTCGCCGCCCCGTGGACAGATTCTGAAATAGTCCCTGGAGCTGGTTGGTCATCTCCTCCATGCCGGGGGGAGCCATAATCTCCACACCCACTCCGGGTGCTTGCACCTCAATCTCCAGCTCGCGTTCGTCCAAGTCACCCTCGCGAAGCATTTTCCTGAAGCGTTGCCACGTATCGCTATCATCTTCAGGGCTGGAACCGGGCAGCAAAGCCTCCAACAAGCGATCCTCCGCCGCATCCTGAGCACGATGGCTGACCTTGGAGATTTCGTCTTCTCGCATCATTTTCACCGCCATGTCGGCCAAGTCGCGCACGATCGAGTCTACCTCTCGACCCACGTACCCGACCTCGGTGAACTTGGTCGCCTCCACTTTTATGAACGGGGCGCGAGCAAGTCGGGCTAGTCGACGGGCGATTTCCGTCTTACCCACGCCGGTCGGACCGATCATCAGGATGTTTTTAGGCGTGATTTCGCTTCTGAGCGGTTCAGGGACCTGAGACCTGCGCCAACGGTTACGCAACGCGATAGCGACCGCTCGCTTCGCCTCCTCCTGGCCGATGATGTGCTTGTCGAGCTCTTGGACAATTTCTTTTGGGGTCATAGACATGGTCGTGCACTCGCAATCGTGGCCGGCCGACGAAGCGACTCGCGCCCACCACGATCTCCGCTAAAGCTCTTCTATAGTGATCTGGTTATTGGTGTAGACACAGATGTCCGCGGCGATGGCAAGCGACTTCTCGACTATGCCGCAAGCATCCAGATCGGTGTTGTCCAACAAGGCTCGGGCCGCGGCCTGACAATAGGCGCCCCCTGAGCCTATCGCTAGCAGATCGCGCTCCGGCTCGATGACGTCGCCGGTTCCCGAGATGAGAAAAGACTGGGTATCATCGGCGACGATAAGCAGTGCTTCCAACCGTCGTAGATGACGGTCGGTCCTCCAATCCTTTGCTAGCTCGATGGCAGCTCGCGTGAGATTCCCGTACTCCTCGAGCTTCTTCTCGAAGTATTCGAAAAGTGTGAACGCATCGGCGGTTCCGCCTGCGAAGCCCGCGAGAACTTTATCGTCGTGTAGCCGGCGAACTTTGCGGGCGTTTCCCTTCATGACCTTTTCACCCATCGTCACCTGACCATCACCACCGATGGCGATCCGACCGTTGCGACGAACACAGATGATTGTTGTTCCGTGAAAGCTATCCATATTTTTCGGGCGCCCCTCGTGGCAAAGTACACGAACTACGGAGCACTACCGTCCCATCAGTCCTGATGACCGTCCGCCGGGTCTTCGTCGTCCTGGCGGCGCGCCCGTGGATGTGCCTTATCGTATATCTGGGCGAGATGCTGAAAATCAAGGTGCGTGTAAGCCTGGGTGGTGGAGATGCTGGCATGCCCCAGAAGCTCCTGAACCGCCCGCAGATTCCCGCTGGACTCCAGCATGTGGCTCGCGAAGGAATGCCTCAGCATATGGGGGTGAACGCTCACGGGTGAACCTTGTCGCCGCGCCCAATGCTTCAGGCGAGCCTGTACTGTTCGGGGCGCGAGCCGTGTCCCACGTCGGCTTACGAAAAGCGCAACTTCGCCTGATTCGGCGAGCGCACCGCGAATCGCCAACCAGGCCCCGAGAGCCTCAAGGGCGTGCCGCCCAACAGGAACAACCCGGACCTTTTCACCCTTACCAAGTACCCGCACCGTGCGGTCTGGGATATCAAGATCACCCAGGTCGACGCCGACGAGCTCTGCGAGTCTGAGTCCGGACGAATAAAACAACTCGAGAATCGCTCTATCCCTTACCGTTAGATCGTCCTCGCCGCTCAGCGCGAGCAAACTGGCGACCTGATCCGCGTCCAGCGTAGACGGGAGCCGCTTGGGCTGCTTCGGCGCTTGTACGCTACTAGCCGGATTGGATTTGATAATGTCGCTACGAACCAGAAAAGCGAAAAAGCGACGGACCGCCGAAAGCCGGCGCGCAATACTTCTTGGACTGGCGCCACGCCGATGAATTTCCGCAGCGAATCTGCGCACCGCATAGGAATCTACTGACTCGACCTCGAGCGAAGCACCTTCGCAGAAGTCCGTCAGCGCAACCAGGTCGCGCCTATAAGCGCTCAAGGTATGGGGCGAGAGCCGACGCTCCTTCTCGAGGTGCGCGATAAAGGTCTCGACATGCGCCTCAAGAGCCTGCCGCATTTGGCCCGCTCGTCGCCTCAACGATTGCGCCGCCTGTCAAGACGACGGTGACTAGTTCTCCGAGCCGACTTAAGAAATCCATTCCTTTGCCGGGGTTGAAGTAGTCCGGGTCTTGGCTTCCGATGACGATAAACCCGAGTTCGGTGTCTTCCCCAAGAGGAATCAGTGCCGCAGAATTGATCCCTGACGCATTGTCCTCGAAAACAAAACTTTCCTGACGACCGCGCAGCAGGCCGCACCGAGGCTGGCCTGATTTCAGAAAGCTTGCAAAGGGTTTCAGTCCCGGGTCATCACGATCGACGACCTTCACAAAACCGTCATCAGTAAGGGACGAATCCGGAAGAGACGCGAACAGCACCATGACGGCGCGTTCCGCAAGGAAATCCTCTCGAAGGCTAGTCGAGAGGATTTGCATGGCGTCCGTAACGCTCCTGGACTCCATTAGTGTGACGGCGAGCTGGTGGATTTTCTCCACCAGTGCATGGTTATCCTTAGCGACGGCGACCAGATCCTTGAGCTGGCGCTCCAACTCTCCGTTACGCTGTCGGAGCACAGCGACCTGTCGCTCGACCAACGAAACTGTCGCGGTGCCGGGTTGGTGTACCAGTTTCAAGCCCATCAGGAGCTTCGGGTGCCGCTCAAAGAAGTCCGGGTGGTTACGGAGGTACTCTGCAACATCCTCCTCAGAGAATGCCTCCGTGAGTGTTGCCTTTCGCTCGTGTTGGCTCATAGCTCGATTCGCCCCTCAAATACTCTGGTTGCCGGACCGGACAACCACAGGGAATGACCCGGGCCCAACCACTGAACCTGCAATGTGCCCCCGGTGAGTTCCACCTGCACACAATCTCCCAATAAGCCCCAGAGCCTACCGACAGCGACCGCTGCCGCAGCGCCCGTTCCACAAGCGCGCGTCTCACCGACGCCCCTTTCCACCACGCGTAACCGCACCTGGGCGGAGTCTTGCACCTCCATGAAACCGACGTTGACTTCCTCCGGGAACGACGGGTGGCTTCGAAGCGCCGGCCCCAGTATACCGACCGGGGCGGTCTCAACCGAATTCACCTGGATAACGGCATGAGGGTTCCCCATGGAAACCGCACCGAATTCCACCGTTTCGTTATTGAGTTCCAAAAGATAGCGATCGGATTCGGTGTTGACCTGAAACGGTAACGCTTCGGGTGCGTAGAGAGGTTCCCCCAGATTGACCGTTACCTCACCACCGGAAAGCAGCCTTACCTCCACGGCACCCACTGGGCTACCCAGAGTCATGGTGGTCCCTTCCACATCTCCCGCTAGATAGCGGGCAATGCATCGGACCCCGTTGCCGCATTGTTCGACCTCAGAGCCATCAGAGTTGAATATGCGGTAGAACGCTGCCAAGCCGGGTTGCTCCGCCTCCTCCAGAATCAAGAGCTGATCGAACCCCACGCCCCTGCGTCTATCCGACCAGTCCCTCACAATTTCACCGTCTGGAAGATCCACGCCTTTCGGCCAGCGGACGACCATAAAGTCGTTGCCGGCACCGTGCATCTTGGCGAACTCCAGTTTCATAGTGCTGGTAATGGCTTGCGCTGAGGGTTAACTTGGACTTGAGGATTATAGTGGATTCACCCGTAACCAAACCCCGAGCGAAGTTCGAGGACCTGAGGGATTTCCTTGCGGATCTAGAAGCGCGCGGCGAGCTCCAACGTGTTGACACACCGGTGGACCCTAATCTGGAACTCACCGAAGTCTGCCGTCGAACGCTCGAGTGCGGGGGCCCCGCACTATTGTTCACTCGCCCGAGCGGCGCAAAAGTGCCTGTGCTAGCCAACCTGTTCGGAACCCAAGAGCGAATAGCGGCCGCGCTCCGCGCCGAGTCCACCGATGTATTCAAGGAACTCGGTCAATTGCTGGCGTCATTGAGGGCACCCGAACCGCCCCAAGGCTTAGGGGAGGCCTGGCAGAAACTGCCCTTGATCAAAGAAGTGCTGAACATGGCCCCACGTATCTCGAAGCAGGGCCCCTGCCAGGAAATCGTGCTAGAAGGACAGGACGTTGATCTCACGAACTGGCCTATCCAGACCTGCTGGCCGGGTGATGCCGGTCCATTAATTACGTGGGGACTAACTACCACTCGTGGGCCCGAAAAAGGCTCGAGCACCCCTCGACAGAATGTAGGTGTTTACCGCCAACAGGTCATCGGCAGGAATCGGCTCATTATGCGGTGGCTCCCCCATCGAGGTGGTGCCACTGACTTCAAAGCCTGGAGTGGTAAAAACGCTCTCGAGCCTTTTCCGGTTGCTGTCAGCATAGGTGCTGACCCCGCGACCTTACTGGCTGCCGTCACACCCATACCGGATACGTTGTCGGAATATGCGTTTGCTGGGCTTATACGGGGGGCCCGGACTCAGCTCACGACCTGCCTCGGCTCCGACCTAAAGGTCCCCGCTTACGCAGAGATAACGATCGAAGGCTTTATCGCACCAGACGACATGGCGGATGAGGGGCCGTTCGGAGATCACACCGGATACTACAACGAGATTGAGCGCTTTCCAGTCATGACGGTGGAGCGTATCACCCATCGACGAGACCCCATCTATCACACTACGTACACGGGGCGGCCACCCGATGAGCCCGCCGTGCTCGGTCTGGCCCTAAACGACGTCTTTGTTCCCATTCTGAGGACACAGTTTCCCGAAATCGTCGACTTCTACCTCCCCAGCGAGGCATGCTCTTATCGAGTCGCTGTCGTCAGCATTCGTAAGGAATATCCCGGTCATGCCCGTCGTATCATGTTCGGGATATGGTCTTATCTACGCCAGTTCCTGTACACGAAGCTGATCATCGTCGTAGACGACGACATTGATCCCCGCAACTGGGCCGATGTAATTTGGGCTCTGAGCACCCGGATGGACCCGGCCCGAGACACCCAACTGGCAGAGTCCACGCCAATAGACTACCTGGATTTCGCGTCTCCGGAGGCCGGACTGGGAGCGAAGATGGGGTTTGATGCCACCAACAAGTGGCCAGAAGAAACTAAGCGCCGCTGGGGAACACCTATTCAGATGAGCGCCGAGGTCATCACTCGGGTGGATGAGCTGTGGAAAGACCTTGGTATCGATAAACGGTCCCGAGACAATGGACATTTGTATTAAGGCTGGCTACTTTAGGTACCGTGCACCTATGCGGCACCTCCCCGAACAACAACTCGACCACGCACCTTGGGAGAACCGATGCGACACATACTAGTAACCAACGCCAAGGGTGGGTGCGGTAAAAGCACCGTCGCGACTAACCTCGCCGCCTATTACGCCTCCGAAGGCTTCGATACCGCTCTTGCCGACTATGACCCCCAGGCCTCTGCGCTTAGCTGGCTCGAGGAACGCCCGGAGGAGCAGGCGCCGATCACTGGGTTGGCGGCTTTCGATGATGGGCTGCGGCACCTGCCCCGCAACACGGAGTACCTCATTATCGACGCGCCCGCCAGAGCCCATGGCCCGGAGCTTACTGCACTGGTGAACCGCGCCGAGACGATCATCGTTCCGGTCCTCGCCTCACCCATCGATATGAAAGCCGGAGCCGAGTTCATCTCAGAGCTGCTGGAAAAGGGCAAAGTAGCGAACCGCAGAGCCAAGGTTGCCGTCGTAGCCAATCGAATCAAGGAAAACACCTTGATATTCGAAGAGCTGGATGAGTATCTGGAGCAGCTGAAAATTCCTTATATCGCGGCACTTAGAGAAGCACAGAACTACATCCGGGCGTATCAAAGAGGCCTAGGAATACACGAGTTACCGCCCTACCTTGCGTGGGCAGACTGGGAACAATGGGACCCGATTATCGAGTGGTTGGATTCGCGCCGCTCTCGGCCTCGGTAGCCCCGCCGTCCACCGACTCAGCCTCATCGCGTGCGATGCGCGTACTTGGCGCGTCCAGGGCTGGAAGCTCGTCAACCGCGCCGGTCACCAAACCCAGACCGGTACTGAATGCCAGCGCAGCGCTACTTTCCTCGCCGAACTGATTCAGTAATCGCCCGTATAGCGCATAGGAGTCGGCCGTGGGCGACATCGCAATACTGGATTCTAGGTAACTTCGTGCTTTGCCCCAGAGCTCCAAAGCCATGCACAACCTTGCGGCCGTTAACAATAGGGCACCGTCCTCCGCATGAGCCTTGAGCCACTCCTCGGCGAGGCGTAGCTGTTTCTCCGCATCCGAAGCTTGGATCCTGCCGTAAGCGAGCACTAGATCTTCATCCCAGTCTCTCTTCAGCGCTGCCCGAACTTCTTTCTCCGCTTCAGTGCCGAGTCCCAACCCGCTCAACGCCAGTGCGTAGATCGCAATTAGCCGCGGTGTTTTTCTCAGCCGCGCTGGTAACTGGCCCCATACACGCTCCAGATCATCGTGGGTAATCCCATGGCGTCCGGCGTAGACCTCCAGAGCTGCGGCTGAGAGGCTCTCCAGTTCCCGGGTGTCGAGGCGCGCCTCCCCAAGCTGGGGCAGAAGGGCGATGAGCCGGTCCCAGTCCTCCAACGCCTGGTATATCTTCGCGACCAAGGCGAGTGCTACCGGATGATTCGGGTGCGTTTCCTGAATACTGCTCAAAGTAGCCAACGCTCGTTCGAATTCCTGGTGCTCGAGCTGCAGCTCCGCTTGAGTTAGGAGGACAGCCGTTTCGGCTTCCGGCATCTCCTCATAAGCCAATTTCAGCCAATCATCACGACGACCCTCCGAGCCCTGCAGCTGAGCGGCTCGGGCAGCCAAAAGATAATGAATGAGCGGTGCGTCGGTGCCTCTGAGACTCTGAGCCAACAGCCGCTCGCCTCTCGACCAGTCGCCTTCGGCCATATGGATCAGCCCACGCGTCAACTTCTGCCCGGCACGCCTGACTCGACGTTCCGCTACGGCCTCGCCCAATCGTCGCGGGGCGCGCCACAATGCGAGCAAGGCGCGTACGCCAGCGTACGCCGTCGCCAAGGCGAACAGCAATCCTGGTACCGACATCTGAACGACGTAGCCCAGGAAGTTGATTAATACATAGCCTCGGTCCTGGAGCAGGAAGTGTGCGGCAAACGCGCCGAGGAACACGGCCGCCAGGCCCCACAACCCGATCCGCATCAGCCCTCTCTGTCCGACAGCTCGCGCAGAAGATTCAAAGAGCCACTGATGTCGGGACGAGTCGGATCGATGTCTAACCGCGATATGTCCTCGATCAGTGCGATAGCACTCTCAACCGTAGGGTCGGTATTGTCGAACTCCCGGGTCAAGAGCGCGCTGGCAGTGCTCAAACTGATTTGAAAAACGCCTGTCTGAGCTCGAAGCAACCCCAGCCTCGCCATCTCGAGTTCCAGCTCCAATTGTCGTCGAACTAACGCCTGCTCTTCTGCGGTGAGCGCGCGGTGTGACTGGTCTTCACTGCGCTCGATACTGATCATCCCGGTAACCGCCTCCTTCAAGGTCAGCCAAATTCGGCCCAGGCCGGGCTCAGCACTCTGGAGCGCCTCCTCCCCGGTGGCGAAGCCTGTAGGAGCGGCTACCTGCATGGGCAGCGACTGGACTCTCTCGGCGAGCCCTCCCAGGCTATAGCTCAACCCCTCGACGTCCGGTAACCGCACACCTCGAAGTGCCTGCAACTCCCCCGATATAAGCTGGCGCACACCGCCGAGCACCGGGTTCCCCTCCTCTGTGAGCTTGGCGTCGGCGAGCTCCAGGGCATCAATGGCGCTTTGCCAGCGGCCACCCAGCATCAACTCCGTGTTGGCGAGCACCAGGTAGTACTCTGCCTCTGCACGTATCCATTGACGCCTGGCGTCGTCGGAGATTCCCTGAACAACGTTGAGTCGCTGCTCCAGCACCTGAAACCGCCCGGGAAACTCCTGCAGGCGTCGATCAAGTTCGCGGGCGGTGGCATCTGCCCGCCCATCGGCTTCCTGCAGCAACTGGATTCTGTCTTCGACAGACCTGAGCGTGGCCCGGACATCCTGAATGGACATAGCAGACTCGGTGTCTGCCTGATCCAAAGCCACATTGAACTGTCGGTACTGCCACCAAAGGTATCCGGATGTGGACGCGGCGAAAAAAGCGAATGCCAGCACCAGCACAACAAGAGCGTAGAAACCCATACTCAGCCGTTTCGGCTCGCGCGTACCGGTGACCGGAGCGTCCTCCGTTGCATGCGAGTCGGCCAGCGTCACCGCTTCGGACTTCTCGCCCTCTGCCTCGCCGCCGCTTTCTGGACCGTCCCGCCCGGGTGTATCCTGCTCGCTCATGAATCCAACGAAGTAAAACCAGGTACCCTTTTACCATACGCCTTTGGTGTCAAGCTAAAAGCGTGCATCCGATCAAGCGCCTGCGGGGGTTCTGCCCCTGACTGAGTTCGTCTTTCAATGCATTGGCAGCAATGAATTATGTTAAGTCGGCCGTTCGCCCGCGGTCAGATTATCATGGTCTGTTTCTGGAGATTTAGGACAGAATCGTCACTCCACTTCGACCTCCTTTTCGACAACTATACGGTGATGAAATGACTGACAAATCCGATCGTCCTGCGCTGGACTCACTCGCCAAGCAGTTAGCCGACTCGGTGCCGGGACACCTCAAATCCATGGGCGAGGACATGGAGCGGAACTTCAAATCCCTTCTGCAGTCTGCGTTGGCCCGAATGGATTTGGTAACCCGTGAAGAGTTCGATGTGCAGACCGCCGTACTAGCCCGAACCCGGGAAAAGCTGGAAGCCCTAGAAGCTCGCCTTAAAGATCTCGAGCCTCAATCCCCCGATTGAGCCTCGACCTGGCCAGCGTTGCTTAGACTGTGCCTTAATGGCGCCAGCCCGGATAGTCAGGGTCTCAGCTCGATGGCCGGTGCGCTTCAGATCCGCTGCCTGGATCGGTTTCTTTGAGGCATAACACATAACCGATATAATTCCGCTCCCTGCAGAGGAATAGCATTGGCCAAACAAGAACAACGCTTCTACGACAGCTTCATGCTCGTCCTTGGCATATTTGCCGGGCTTATCCTGGGTATCATATTTATGAAAGCGTTCATGGGTGTCAGCGATGGCGCCGCGATGGGCCCTGATCCGACAACGGAAACCATGGTAGAGGAACGTATTCGACCGAATCTCTACCACGCCGAGCTGGGGTTTATCCTAGACGAGGTTCAGTAGCCTTCACGGTCTTCTCGCGTCGCTGAGCGTCGACGTCCCCCACAGGGAAATGAAAATTAAAGCTGCTTTCTTGCTCCTATCGATCGTCGCGAGCACGGCAATTCCAAGCGTTGGTGCGCAGGAAGCGATGTACCCGGCCGACCTCCTAGAGCGCGTGCGCCAAGCATCAAGCTCGATACCCGGTTCTCGGCCCATATCAGTCAACTTCATCAAGTTCGCGGAGAGTCTCCGAACCTACGCCGTGGTCATCGAGGGTGGTAGCGATGAAGCCTTCGTCTCGGCCCGCACGGCCTTCCAGGCCTACTACCCGAGTGGGTCCGTCATGATTGATGCCGGAATGGACCACGATGTGCATCGCTTCTACGGTTTTGGTCGGGATGAGCCTTATTGGCCGGATCGAAACGACATCGTTCAGACGGCACTTCGGCAAGCCAACCTGATCGTAGTGACTCATGAACATGGCGATCACGTCGCCGGAGTCCTGCGTAGCGCCCACCGTGAGGAAATTGCCGGTAAAACCATTCTCAACCGCGCACAGGTTGCCACTTTAACGACTTCCCCACAGCTCCCAGAAATCCGGTTGACCGAGGAGGAGGCGCTCGACTATATCCTCGTGGATTACGAGATGTTACTTCCGGTCGCCCCTGGAATCGTGCTTATCCGAGCACCGGGACATACACCCGGCCATCAAATAGTGTACGTCCACGTGAGGGAAGGGGTGGAATACCTGCTAATTGGTGACATCGGCTGGTCCTTGGACAACGTCACCGAGTTGAAGCTGCGACCCGAAGCCACCATAAACAGAATAAATGAGGACCCTGAAGCGTTGCTGGCGCAGCTGCGTTGGCTGAACGGGATACTGCAAGAAGGGATCCTCGTGGTGCCCTCCCACGACGATGAACTCTTGAAAGAGCTCGTCAGCGAAGGTCTTCTCGGGGACTCACTCACCCTCCGCTAGCCGGACCGACGTCTCTACCTTCTGGGCGGCTGCAGTTAGTTGGCGCGCCCAGAGGAATTCGAACCCCCGACCCCTGCCCCCGGAGGGCAGTGCTCTATCCACTGAGCTACGGGTGCGAAATTTTCTAATATCAGAATATTGAGCGCCTAGATCGTTAGCGGCAGGTCAACAACAGCGCCGGACTCCGAACTGCGGTGCACCGCCTCCGTCCACTCCATGTACTGTACTCCGGTGTCGAAGGTCGCCATTGTCACTTCTTCGACGCCTAGAATTGCGTTGATGAATTCCTCTTCTACCCGATAGGACGCCTGTTGCTCCCGTGGATTGGCAAGCTCAGAGAGTTGCGTGTCTCCCCGACGACCAACGAAAATAACCTGGCTGCTATCCACTCGACCCGGAGCGCCTGTAACGTGAATCGTGCCTTCGCTGCCGAAAATCCAGGTCTGATTTCCATTCGATAGGCCGCTGGTTGAGCTGAACTTCATATGGACCTGAGCCCCGTTATCGAGCTCGTACAGCACGTCGACGTGATCCGGGATGCTCACAGGTTGTAACTCCCCATCCGAGTCGCGTCTGCGCGATACATGTACCTTAGTCATCGCCATTACCCGATTTCCGGGACCGAACCATCGCATCATCGATTCATAGGTGGACCCGATATTCAGAACGTTATAGCCACTGAACTCTCGGTTATGGCGCCAATGGAGGTCACCGCCAAAGTCGGCGAAGCTGCGCTGCACTCTCTGAATCTCGACTGAAAGCACCTCGCCCACGTAAGCTTCCTCCAACAAGCGCTGCAGAGCTCCATCGACAACGTAACTGGTGGAGGTCGGCACCAGCTGGCAGATCAGGTCTGGATGCTGTTTTGAAGCCGCCAGCATCTCGTGAGCTTCTGCCGCAGTACTCGACATGCGCGCCTGACACAAAACGTGTTTCCCTCGCTCGAGCGCCGCCAATGTAATCGTGTGATGCATGTAAGGCCAGGTGCCGATCAACACCGCATCGATCCCATCGTCATCCAGCAACTCCTGCCAGTTGGAGTAAGCGCGAGGAATATCGAACTCATCCGCAACCCGTTGGCTGGATTGCAAGGACCGGTTCGCAACCGCCACGACCTCACATTCCGGTATTCGTCTGAATCCTGGAATCTGCGTTTCTCGGGCGATCGCGCCCGCACCTATGACCCCCACGCGAATTCTGTCTTCCGTTCGTGGGACCACTGGCTGGGCGCCTTGCGCGAACAGTGCTGGTGGTGCTATTGCGGCCGCTACCGGAATCGCTGCAGAGAAAAGAAACTCCCGGCGTTTCATTTTGGATTCTTTGCTGGTCTTGGATTCGTCTTTCATCGGTATGGTCTCGTCATTCCGTTCGTCTCGGAAACTACCAGTATACAAGGCGTCTGACCGACACCACCTCACCCTAGGAGGCCGCCTAACGGCTGGGCTGGGGCGGATATCTAACTAAGGAGGACGAGCCCGCCCGCGCCCAGATCTAGGTTGATCTAGAAATTCTCGCCAGGCTCAGAATACAGGGATCACGGAACTCCTCGACTGACGTCCGCCAGGAGCGTACGGGAGACGCACAACAACGCCGGCATCGAGCATGCTGCTCGATTTTCGTTGAAGTAACCCGTCAACCCTGAGTGTTCAGGGCCGCAGCCCAAGGCTGCGATTATGGGAAATCCGATCCCGGTCTATCAGAGAGATCTAACGCTCTTCCCGAGGCCTCGCCTCGTTCACCCGCAACGCTCGCCCGCCGACATCTTTTCCGTTCAATTGCGCTACGGCCGCTTCGCCCTCAGCCTGATTTGGCATCTCGACGAATCCAAACCCCCTAGACCGTCCTGTCTCACGATCCGAAAGGACCTTTACAGAGGATACTTCACCGAATTCCGCAAACGCGTCCTGCAGCTCGGATTCGCTCAGTGTGTAGGACAGATTTCCAACATAGATATTCATCAAAAAAACTCTCACGCCGTTCCTTTCCAAAAAAGCGCTCCAATCAACGGCAGAAAACCGGGCGCCAGACGAACCCCCGACACGGACCTCATGCGAAGTCCTCCTTTCGTCGGTGATTACGACACGGCCGCCTCTTCAGGCGGTCCCGCCACTGTAAGGGTGAGCCAGGAAGGGGTCAATATCAGGCCACGAAGCTCATGGTGGTAAACGAGCCCCCTGGGATCCGAACCGATAATCCCCACGGAGACCGCCGACATCAATTCGACTCCCTAAGCTCGAGGACGTGCAACTCTACCTCCTCACCTACCATGTCCTGCACATAATCAATATAAATCCGCGTCGGATAGCCGAGCTCGGGCTCGTAGCTGACCCGGACGACCGCCTCGCGCTCCAGCGCCCCTGCAACCAGCGCGAATAGATCATCAATCGTCCTGAACCACTCGTATCTCTCTGGTGGAACCGGAACCTCGTCGAGGAAGTCCTCTCGGTCGAAGCGGACCCCGACAATCTCGCCCCGCTCTACAGTCACGATGGTATCCGACGGCATTTCCCGGTGGCACTCACAGACTTTCTGGTACCGGAGTTCGTAGCTAGATACGTTCGTGGCTTCCCATTTTTTCCGACTGACATCAAGCGCCTCGTCACCCAGTACCGGCGTTGTCACGCTAACGAGCAGAGAGGCAATGAGACAAGCCAGTAGCGGGGTGGAGCTTCTCACGCTGCGCGGGGAGGCCGATTAGTCGGTTCGACCAGTCACCTCGATCAGGTGATAGCCGAATTGTGTCTTAACCGGGCCTTGTACTTCGTTGACCGTCGCGCTGAAGACGACGGAGTCAAACTCCTGCACCATCTGACCTGGCGCGAAGGATCCAAGATCGCCGCCCCGCTGCCCGGATGGACAGCTGGAGTGCTCCTGGGCTAGCGCCGCAAAGTCCGCGCCATCCGCAATCTGCTCCTTTAGATCAGTGCAGAATTCCTCGCTGTCGACGAGTATGTGTCTCGCGGTTGCCTGCTCCATGTTTGCTCCTCTGTCCGGTTCCAAGTAGTGCTCTGCGTTCGACGTTACAAGCTACGTAGCATTTTGGCTACGGATCGTCGTTACCTGATACCACGGCCATCTTCGGCGCTAATTCTTCGATCGCGTGGAGGCCATTACGATGGCAGCGGCCAGCAGAGCCATTCCCGCTGATACTCCGACGGCCCCTCCGATAGCCGCTCCGATACCTGGGATGCCAAAATACGCCCCCAGGCCGCCACCGACGATAACGCCAATGACGATGCCGGCGGGGAGACTCGCAGCTCCCCAGCCCGGAAAGCTCCTCGCATTGCCCGATTGGTCCGCCAACGCTCCTTGCTCGTCAGTTTTGATTGCCGGCCATGCTTTCCCTGAGAAGGCCGAGAATTTCTCCCTCCTCTGGGAAACGCCCCTCCAGGTGCTTAGAGAAAACTCTCACTCCATCGCAGACAACATTAAAGACGCCTTTGCCACCCTCAACAAGCTCGACATCAATGTGGTGCTCTGCCGCCAGCTCAGCCTCCAGACCGGAGGCGCGGGACAGGTAATTTCAACGTACGCAGTAGGTGATACTGACTCTCACGCGGTCCACCTCAACCTCGGATGAGTAAGCCCAGAGCCTTGAACGATAACAGTATAACGAAGCCAAAGAGCCCCGTTGTGGTGATCGCCATGATCCATCTGAACCCCCTGGATAAGCGAGCGCGCAACCTATCCATCAGCTTCGACCTCGGGTCAACCTCCGGAGCTGGGACTGCGAATGCCTCGGCGACCACGACGAGGTTCAGCACCCACAAAAGCAACACGATTGAGCCCAGCGTGTAAGTCTGATCCTCTCCGGGCTCGGTCCAAAACACGGCACTGAGAAAGACCGCGACGGCGACAGCCGCCAAGACCCACATTAGAGCTCGAAAAGCGTGAAGCCGGCGACCGAGAGCGTTATAGAAGCTGAGCATGATGAGGATGCAGACGGTCAGCCCCTGGAAGTGGTGTGATCGATCTTCAAACCACCCTCCTCGCTCGGACCTACCGGAACCGCCACCATGATCATTTGCGTAAACAGATAGAGCATAAGCAGGATAAGAAGCAGTTACTCGACTTCGGCTCTTCTGAGCGCAAACCCTCTCAGCTGAGCTTGCTCAATTTCCAGGCTGCGATCGAAGGGATCGCGCATTACTGGATCCGCTGCCAACGTTTTGGCGTTGCCGCAAACGCCGTCGAGGCGCCCGGGGATTGCCGTGTCTCACGGTGCCCCGCTGAGCTCTGCGGGGTTTGACCCTATGATACGCAGCGCTTCTTGAAGCTGGTTGTCGTCACTGGGCAAGATATCGCTGCCTGGACCACGATACTGCTGCGCCGGGTTATGTGCCGAGACCACGAAATCGGGTTCGATTCCGGTCCCGTTTATGGAGCGCCCAGATGGAGTGAAATAGTTTGAGGTGGTCAGTTTGAGAGCCCGGCCATCTGAAAGCGGTATGACAGTCTGAACCGAGCCCTTCCCAAAAGTCTGCTCGCCAACAAGACGTGCACGTCGATGGTCCTTTAGGGCTCCTGCCACGATCTCAGAAGCGGAAGCCGATCCACGGTTGACGAGGACGGCGACCTGTACGCCCGAGAAGATATCACCGGGATTCGCGTGTTCTTCGAACCGCGCATCTCGCACGCGTCCCTTACCACGCACGATGAGCCCGTGTTCGAGGAACGAATCTGCCACGTCAATCGCGGCGTCCAGGACACCCCCGGGATTGTTCCGGAGATCGAGGACCACCCCCCTTAGATCATGCTCATCGACTATCGCCTCCGCAGCGTCCTCCAATTCCTCACCAGTGGTATCGGCGAAGCCTGTGAGTCGGATATAAGCGTAGCCTTCACCCAGATACTCGGCTCGAACGGTTTTGACGTGGATCTCCGACCGGGTAAGCGCAAACCGCAATAGCGCCTGCGATCCATCACGCATGACATCGAGTATCACGAGCGTCCCGGGTTGTCCGCGCATCCTGTTGACAGTCGCTTCGGTGTTCTCTTTGTCGACGGGGACATCATCCACGGAAACCACGACGTCACCCGGAAGGATGCCCGCACGGTGTGCAGGCGTGTCGTCTAGGGGCGCTACTACCCTCACCTCACCCTCTTCGAGGCTGATGTCGAGTCCGACTCCGGCGTACTGCCCAGTGGTGCTGATCCGGATGTTCTCGTAAGCGTCCTCGCCGAGGAGCCTGGAATGACTATCCAGGTCTTCGAGGATCCCCTCGACGGCGTTGTCGATGAGCACGTCATCGTCCAACGCGTCGACATACTCTTCCCGGATTCGCTCTATCACTTCGGCCAGGAACTTGGCTTGCTCCCTAGACTCGCTCCCACCCGCTATCTCGCCGCGCATGTTCCGGTCGGTCAGCAAATAGCTCCCCACGGACACGGCGAGCCCGATACTGGAACCGACTAGTAAAATCAGAATAGCCCTGACTTTCAAAGACATAGGCTAAGAAGGACCTTTGGATTAGGACTCAGCACCTTAGCATAGGCAGGAGGGTCGTTGAACACAGCGTCGGCTTAAACCCTCACGGCAGAGGAACCGGCCTCATCCACGGACGGGGATCAATCGGTTGGCCATCCCGACGGATCTCGAAATACAACGAATTTTGAGCCTGCCCTCCCGAATCCCCTACCTGCGCGATAACTTCCCCCGGCACCACCCACTCTCCAGGCTCCTTCAGGATGGCTTCGTTGTATCCGTAAAGGCTCATGTAGCCCTCCCCGTGATCAACGATGAGCAGTAGGCCGAGGCCGGGCAGCCAGTCCGCGTACGCCACACGACCATGATGAACCGCGCTCACGAGGGTGCCCGCCGGGGCCGCCACGACAAAGCCATTCCATTTAATCTGACCATCCCCACGGTCATCACCATAACCATTAATCAGCTCCCCCCGAACGGGCCAGGGTAGGTTACCGCTGGCGCTCCCAAAGCGTACGTCCGAATCGACGGGAAACTCCTCAAGCAATTCTTCGAGCTCCGCAACGAGCTGAGCGAGTCTTTCTTCCTCCTCACGCAGCCGCTGGACCTCGTTACCAGCTTGTTCGATGCCCTGCTCTATTCTCGTGATCAGCGTTCGGCGCTCGGCGCGAGCACGACCGAGCGTTTCAAGCTCTCTCGTTTGCGCTTCCTCCAAATCGGCGAACTCTCTTGCCACTCGCTGGCTGGCGCGCTCCAAATCAGCCAAAATAGCTATCTCGGCGCCAACCGCCCTCACCCGTTCGCTTCGGGCCCTATTCAGGTAGTCGTAATAGACCATCATTCGCCCGAGACGGGCAGGATCTTCCTGGTTAAGCATTAGCTTCAGCACTTCCTGATCGCCTACCAGGTAGCTTGCACGAACCTGTTCGACCAGTGCTTGCCGCTCGCCCGCAAGGCGCTCTCGCGCCGCCAGCGTCTCTTGCTCCAGCGTCCGGGATCGAGCACGCTGAGCTTCAAGCCCCTCCCGGATTACTCCCAGCTCACTGGCACTCGCCGAGATCTCGACCTCGGCTACCCTCAGCGCACGATAGCCCGCATCCCGCTCGACATACTGCCTTGTGAGACGCTGTTCGAGGGCGTTGATCTCCTCGCGGACCGCCTCCAGTGCCGCCTCCTCCGAGCGCTGGGCCGCCGTCGGTGCCAGCAGGCCCGCCCACAAGAGGAGACAAACCACAGATTTCAGCTGGATTCGATCGCCTTTTCGGATCATGACACCAAGAAGTCTAGCTTTAGAATCGCCGAATTGCGCGGCTGCTATAATGCCGCGCCGCGGGCGCGGCGTCCCGGCGGAGAGAATTGATGGACCAGCTGGTCGAGTTTGCAGACAACAACAGACTACTCGTTCTCGCGCTACTGGCCTCGTGGGCTGCCGTCATGTTCTATGAGTTCAGGCTCAAAGGCGCAACCGTTTCCCAAATCTCGACCGCGGATGCTGTGCGCATCATCAACAAAGGCGCTCTGATCATAGATGTACGTCCCAACGACGCCTACCAGGCCGGCCACATCGTAAATTCCAAGAACATAACCCTCGAAGCCGTTGAGGCTGGCCAGAATGTCCACAAGAAAAAGGATAAACCGTTGCTCACAATTTGCGAGAACGGCATGAACTCTGGCAAGGCGGCCAACCTCCTACGCAAAGCAGGCTTCGGGAGCGTGTTCAGCCTGAAGGGCGGACTGAAACAGTGGCGCAGTGAAAATCTGCCACTGGTCAAATGAGTAAACGAGACCCGAGCGCTAGCCAGGTTGTAGTCTACTCTTCGCCTTACTGTGGATATTGCGTGGCTGCAAAACGGCTCCTTCGAAGCAAGGGTACCGATTTCCTTGAGATCAACGTCGTCTCAGGCCCGGAGCGACGACGAGAGATGCTTGAATTGACTGGCCAAAAAACGGTCCCGCAGATCCTTATAGGCGGGCGACACGTCGGAGGCTACGCTGAGCTAAACGAGTTGGAGACCAAGGGGAAACTGGACGCGCTACTGGCAGAAGAGGCCTGACGCGATTACGATCAAGTGCAGATCCTGAGTCGATCAGGAGACCATAGGAAGCGAGAACATCATGGCGGAAGAAAAATCTACGGACGGCTCCAACAAGCAACTCGTGCTGCAGAAAGTCTATATTAAGGATCTCTCATTCGAGTCACCCCTAGCGCCCGAGATATTCAGGGGCGGCAACGTGGCCCCCCAGACCCAACTGAACATCAAGTCCAACGCGAAGGAAGTAGCAACCGAAACTCAAGAGATCACGCTCACGTTGACCGTAGAAGCCAAGGACGAAGACCAGACGCTATTCTTGGTAGAGCTCCAGCAGGCCGGCGTCTTCCTCATGCAAGGCTATACCGAGGAGGAACAGCAAATGCTCATTGGGAGTTACTGCCCGGGCGCGCTATATCCCTTCGCCCGAGAGGCTATCTCAGACATAGTGACCCGCGGTGGTTTTCCGCAGCTGTTACTGCAACCGATCAATTTCGATTCCCTCTATGCTCAGGCGGTCCAAGAGCGTCGCCAGGGCAACGATGGAGAGGGCGCGCCACCTCCTAAGGAAACGCACTAGGCCGATTCGATCAATACCGCTAATCGCATCGCAGTACTAGGATCCGGTTCCTGGGGCACTGCACTTGCCATTCAGTTCGCTAGCACGGGTCGCCCGACAGTGATGTGGGGGATCGAGGTGAGCGAAATCAAGGCTATGGCGCACGCACGCCGCAATATCACTTATCTGCCGGAAGCAAGTTTTCCAGATGAGCTAGAGGTTACAACTGAGCTGGATGAAGCGCTCGAGGATGCCGAGGACGTCCTGATCGCCGTCCCGAGTCACGCATTTAGGGAAACGTTGCAGCGCCTCAAAGCCTCGCGGTCACCGGTACGACACCTGACGTGGGCAACTAAGGGGTTCGAGACGGACTCGGGCTTACTCCCACATCAGGTCGCAGCAGAAGTGCTCGATCCTAATCTGCCCACTGCTGTCATTTCTGGCCCTACGTTCGCGGCCGAGGTGGCGGCGGGCTTGCCGAGCGCTGTTTCGGTCGCTTCCACCGACAAAAACAACGCGCGCAGACTCGCGGAGGCCATCAGCACTGAGACGTTCCGCGCGTATACCGCCAAGGATATCGTAGGAGTCGAGGTGGGCGGTGCTACCAAGAATGTTCTGGCTATTGGCGCTGGAATCTCGGACGGCCTTGGCTTTGGCGCAAACACGCGCATCGCCCTGGTGACGCGCGGCCTGATGGAGATAACCCAGCTCGGCCTCGCGTTGGGCGCAGAGAAGGATACGTTCATGGGGCTATCTGGAATGGGCGACCTCGTACTCACCTGCACAGATAATCAATCTCGGAATCGTCGATTCGGACTCGAGCTCGCAAAAGGCGCCAACGTCGATGAGGCACGCAAATCGATCGGGCAGGTAGTGGAGGGCTACTACGCGGCCAAGGCAGTTTACAAAGTCGCGACGCAACTCAAGGTCGAGATGCCGATCGTCGAGCAGATCTACAGGGTCATCTGCGAGGGCGTCGCTCCACGCGAGGCGGTCGCCACTCTGTTGCGCCGCCCCCTGACACCGGAATAGAAAAAGTCCGTCGCCGTACGCCAACGGCCTAAAGGTTAGACAGATTTAGGCTGCGATTGCCCGTGTTGGTTGGGAATTTCCGGTTTGTAGAAAATCAAAACGACCACAACAATGCTCTATGGTCTTAACCATCCCGCTTCGACATAATGGCGAAATCGCAATACGGAAATCCCTACCGACATGAGCGAGCGCCTCGCCCTTGAATTCTGCGGTTTGAGGCTGTCTTCTCCTGTCGTGCTTTTATCGGGGTGTGTTGGCTTCGGTGAGGAATACACTCGAGTCGAGGGATTTTCGAATCGTGACGTCGGGGCCATCGTACTCAAAGGTACGACTTACGAGCCACGTCTAGGTAACCCAGCACACCGTGTGTGGGAAACTCCATCGGGCATGTTGAATGCCATCGGCCTACAAAATCCCGGGGTCGAGAAGGTCGTCAACGAAATCCTGCCCAAATTGGACTTCACCGAAACCCGCTTTTTCGCCAACGTTTGTGGGTCAACTGTCGAGGAGTATGCAAAGGTCACGCAACGATTTGACGACTCCCCGATCGACGCAATGGAGATCAATATCTCCTGCCCCAATGTCAAAGAGGGCGGCGTCGCTTTCGGAAACTGTCCGGACATGTCTGCGCGCGTCATCGAGGCCTGCCGAGCTGTCACGGACAAGCCCTTGATAGCGAAGTTATCTCCCAACCAGACAGATATTGCTGCCAACGCGAAGGCCTGTATCGAAGCCGGATCGAATGCCCTGGCCGTAATCAACACCATAATGGGGATGGCAATCGACATCGAGGCACAACGGCCCATCATCGGCAATGTACAGGGTGGCCTCTCCGGACCGGCGATCCGACCCATTGCGCTTCTCAAGGTACATCAGGTCCACGAAGTCGCAGACCCACACGATGTACCGATCATCGGGCAAGGAGGCATGCATACCGCGCATGACGCCATCGAGTTTCTCTTGGCCGGTGCGACCACAGTGGGACTGGGCACTGCGCTCTTCTACGACCCAATGGCCGCTAAGACGATCAACTCGGGAATAGACGCCTATCTGCAACGTCGTGGCGTGAACTCCGTAGTAGACCTGATCGGCCGCCTGGATTTGAGTGGAACACGAGACATTTCAGCGAGCGGCTGAGACCTCTAGCGCATATGGAGTTCCACGACGTCCGCGTCCGAGAGCGGATGCTCGGGCCCTACTTGCTGACCGTCGAAAACCCCAGAACCCCAGGCCCGCGCATACTTAAGCGACCCCGCAATGTCTTTGTGAACCAGTCGGGCAACATCCGAAACGGTCGCCCCGCGGCGGACAGTGAACGGCCGATCCATTTCCGCTGGTTTTCCGGGAGTCTTGGTATAGACGCGCACGATCTCCATACCTTCAAATAGCAGAGGTCCGACGCGATCAAGACCCTCTCCGCTAACTGTCGAGGTAGACAGGGTGGGGAAACGCACCCCAAGGAGCTCCTTGAGGGTCGTCACCTCCTCAGGGTCAGAGTTCAGGTCGATTTTGTTTGCGACGAGGAGCGTCGGAAGATAGGACCGGAAGGGGTCGAGCTCATCTTTCTCCACCCCGACTGGGCCAATATCGAGTCCGGGCCATCGCTCGATCAGGGAAATTTTCTTCTCTTCCAGCAGTGCGAGAATTGCCTCCACATGATCTGTGCATTCCGGATCGGAGATATCCAACACGAGCAAAGCAGCGTCGGCCGGCTGCAACGCGTTAACAAACCAGCTTTCCATATAATCGGTCGAGACGGGTGGCAGATCGACAAGTTGGAAATTCACGTCCTCGAACGTCAACATCCCCGGCATGGGCTCATGTGTCGTATGTGGGTAGGGACCGGCGATTGCCCGGGATCCGGTCAGCTTACTGTGGAGAGTGGATTTTCCAGAGTTTGGCGGCCCGATGAGCGCGATTTGCGCCGCTCCCTCCGGTCGCACGCTATGGACAGGACCCGACCGAGTAGCTCCCTTTTTTGGCCCCGACAACTCCTCCGTCAGCTGCTTTACACGGCTCTTGATGTCCGCCTGCAGGTGCTCGGTTCCCTTGTGTTTCGGAATCGTGCGGAGCATCTCCTTCAGGCACGCAAGGCGCTCTTGCTCATCCCGGGCACTGCGAAACGCTTGCTCAGCTTTCTTGTACTCTGGACTAAGGTTCGCGGGCATGAGGTCCTCTTATCGCGTGATTATGCACCAGTCGTTTGCCCACGACTTGCCGGGCGCCGCGCTCTGGTGTATCAGACCTGAAGCGCTACCATCCGAGTTAAGCTTTGAACATTCATCCAACTGCAATCGTCTCAGCAGAAGCGGCCGTCTCACCGGAGGCGGAAGTCGGGCCTTACGTGGTCATAACCGGCAGTGTTCGAATAGGTCCACACACCATAGTGGAGTCACACGCGCGACTTGGTAGTGCTCATGGGGAAGTGGTGGTGGGCGCTCACAATCTCATCCAGGCCGGCGCGTCGTTGGGCGGGCCGCCTCAAGATTGGAGCTACAAAGGCGGACACACCCAGCTCATCATCGGGGACCACAACCGGATCGGCGAAGGCGCTTCTGTGAACCTCGGCAGCGAGAAAGGCGGTGGGATCACCCGAGTAGGTGACCGGGTATTCGTCATGGCGAACGCTCACATCGGTCATGATTGCCAGGTGGGAGATGACGTTGTCTTGACAAACCTTACACAACTCGCCGGTCATGTCGTCGTGGAACCGAGCGTGACCCTTGGCGGTGCGGTCATCGTCACGCAATTCGTTCGGCTAGGCACGTCCTCATTCCTGGCTGCCGGCGCCCTTGTCAACAAGGACATTCTTCCCTACACCATAGCCGAGGGTAACTGGGCGGTACCGAAGGCTCTAAATAAGGTCGGTCTGAAGCGTGCTGGGCTCTCCGAGACAGAACTCCGAAACCTCGATCGTGCCGTGAGACTCCTTTTGAAGCGTTCACTGACCGTACGCGAGGCTCTGGAGAAGATCGGCACCGATTGCGAAGCTGACGCGCACATCAAACATTTAACACGCTTCGTCTCCTCATCCAAAAGAGGGGTCGCTCGCGGATGAGTACCGTTCGAGTAGCCGTCGTTGGAGCCGGGCACCTCGGGGGCTTCCACGCGGAAAAGTACGCGCAAATTCCGAACGCCGATCTGGTCGCCGTCTGCGATCTGGATCCAGCCGTTGGCAAGGAAGTCGCAAGTGCCCACGGTGCAGCTTTCACAGTCGACTACAGGGAGCTCATTGGCAAAACTGATGCTGTAACTATCGCTACCGACACGTCTATGCACTTCGAGCTCGCTCGCTTCTTTCTGGAGAACGGGGTTCATGTGCTGGTGGAGAAACCAATGACGACCACCAGTGCCGAAGGACGCATATTGACCAATCTCGCAGAACGAAATGATCTCCGGTTACAAGTGGGCCATGTGGAGCGTTTCAACCCGGCGTTCCTGTCGGCTCGCGAACGGCTCGGGACTGTGCAGTTCATTGAGTGCCATCGCCTCGCACCGTTCAAGGATCGCGGTGCGGACGTTAACGTGGTTCTAGACTTAATGATTCATGACCTAGATGTCATTCTCTCTTTAGTATTAGGCACGCCTAGCAGTGTCTCAGCCGTTGGAATCCCCGTATTGACCAAAACGGCTGACATCGCGAACGCCCGGATCGAATTCGACACGGGAGCGATTGCCAACGTCACGGCGTCGCGAGTCTCCACGAGCACACAGCGCAAATTCCGCGTCTTCCACGAGGACCAGTACTTGTCCATGGACTTTGGCGGGGGAGAGGTGCGATTGGTAACTCACGACTCGACGCAGGGTTCGGGACAACTCGCGTTGCAGGAACAGAGGTGGAGTCTCCAAAAGGGCGACGCACTGCTTGCAGAAACCGAGGCCTTCATAAGTGCCATTGAGGCCAGTTCGCCCTGCCAGGTCACAGGTTACGACGGGGTTGCCGCGCTGGAGTTGGCCGAGAGCATCATCACAGACATGCAAGCGCGCGCCCTTTAACACATCGGCGCCGGAAAGCACCCATCGTCTCAGGAAGGATCCAGGCCGAGCTCTTTTATCTTCCGAGTCAGCGTGTTGCGACCCCAGCCTAGCAACCTAGCTGCCTCGAGACGTTTTCCATCTGAGCGGCGAAGCGCCGTCTCTATTAGCGTCCGCTCAAAAGCCGGCAGAGCTTCGGACAACAGCGGACTCTGAGGGACAGCAGACAGTCGGCCTTCGGCCCACTCCGCCAGCCCAACCGTCCAGTCCGCCTTGAGGTTCAGCGCAGTACCGCCCAAGTCCGCGGGAAAATCCGTCGCCGTGATCTCGGAGCCAGCCGCCGTGACCGTGAGGCGCCTACATATGTTCACGAGCTCGCGCACATTACCTGGCCAATCGTAATCCTGCATGAGCACGACTGCCTCCAAGCTGAGCGTCTTAGGCGGAACATCCAACTCAGCGGCGGCCTCACCGAGATAAACATCGGCGAGTGCCTTGATATCCTCTTTGCGCGCACGAAGCGGTGGTATATCTACACGCATCACGTTGAGCCTGTGAAACAAATCCTCGCGGAAGTTACCTGAGGTAACCGCTGAGCCAAGATCCTGATGTGTCGCCGCAATCACGCGCACATTGACACGGACCGGAGTCTGCCCACCAACCCGAAAGAACTCACTCTCCGCCAGCACGCGCAAGAGGCGCGTCTGCAGCTCCGTCGACATGTCACCGATCTCGTCGAGAAAGAGAGTCCCCCCATCGGCCTGTTCAAATCGGCCTACCCGACGCTCGTTCGCCCCTGTGAAAGAGCCCTTTTCGTGCCCGAATAACTCCGATTCCAAGAGCTCGGGCGTGATGGCGGATGTGTTCAGGGCCACAAAGGGTCGATCGGCTCGTGGGGAGTTCTCATGCAGCGCTCTAGCTACCAGCTCTTTACCGGTTCCCGACTCCCCCATGACGAGCACCGTCATGCTAGAACGGGAGAGCCTACCAATCGCGCGAAAGACCTCCTGCATCGCTGGCGCCTGGCCGATGATGCGTGGAGCACTCGCGATGGGCCCCGGCGCAGCCAACCCCGCCCGCTGACGTGCAGCTTTGGAGACAAGCCCCACAGCCTCGTCGATGTCGAACGGCTTAGGAAGATACTCGAAGGCGCCGCCCTGATAGGCCGCAACCGCACTATCCAGATCCGAATAGGCGGTGATGACGATGACGGGGATGTCGCCGTTGTGCACACTCAGCTGCTCCATGAGCTCTAAGCCGGTCATGTCCGGCATTCGGATGTCCGTGACGATCACGTCAGGCTTCTCTCGATTAAGCGCGCGGAAAAACATCTCACCCGACTCGAAGCAGCGCGGTACCATCTGCGCCTGCTTCAGCGCCTGCTCCAGAACCCAGCGCACAGACTCGTCGTCATCAACAACCCACACCGACAGCCCGGGTGTCACTATCACTGGCGGCTCCCCACCGGGATCATCGCGGGCAACAACATTCTGAAAATCGTCGTCCCAGGCTGGCTAGTGAACTCGACGAGACCACCGTTGCGGCTGACGAGATCCTGCGAAATGGTCAGACCGAGGCCTGTCCCGGTGGAACGCCCGGTGACCAAGGGATAAAAGATCGTCTCCCGAAGCTCGTCCGGGATCCCCGGACCGCTGTCCTCCACTTCGGCGCACAAGATCACTCGGTGCTTCTCGCCTCCGAGCGTGTAATTGTTGAGCACTCGCGTTCTGAAGACTAGCTGACCTCTTGCGCCGATGGCTTGGAGGCCGTTCTTGGCGAGATTCAAAAAAGCCTGTATCAACTGATCGCGATCTGCGGCAATGAGCGGTAGGCTGGGATCGTAGTCCCGCTTTAACTCGGCGCCCTCGGACATCTCTGCATTGATCAGCTTCGCGACGTGCTCGGTAACCTCGTGTAGATTAAAAGCCTCTGTCTTCGGCTGTCCGCCCGCCTGAAGAATTCCATCTACCAAAGATGCCAGACGGTCCGCCTCCTCGATGATCACCCTTGTATATTCCTGCAATTCCGCATTGGGTAATTGCCTCGCGAGAAGCTGCGCGGCTCCCCGCAGTCCGCCCAAGGGGTTTTTAACCTCGTGAGCCAGCTGCTTGATGATGCGCTGGCTCACGCGGCGTTGGGCGACTAGCTCTGCCTCGCGCCGAATCTGACGGTCGCGTTCAGTGTCGAATAACTCCAGTAGAAGCCGCCCATCCCGCCCCTCCAGAGGCGCGGCACGGCAATCCAACAAGGTCTCCCGCTCTCCCACGCGTGCGGCAACCTCCCGAACACCGCACGTGAGCCCCGTCTCCACCGCGCGCCGACACAAAGCAACCAACTCGTCCGGCGGCGTAAAAAACTCTTGAATCGGTCTGTCTGCCGCCTGACGCCGGCTGACGCCGAGGAGATTCTCCGCAGCGGTATTCAGGTCCAGTACCTTCAGCCCGGAGTCTAAGACCACGACCGCCGTCGTGAGTCCCTGGAGGATTCGGTCCGAATGGGGCACCCTTCGCGCCCCGACCGACTGTGATCCACCCGCCGACCCCGGGGAGGTTCGATCAGTGGTGACGGCTTTTTGCGTCGTTACGGGCTCGACTCGCCGTCGGCCGCGGTCCACAGCATGGAGATCAGAATGCGCCACTTATACATGCCCCAAGCTTTGCACCACATTTTTTAGTTCATTAAGTCTGCTTGGTTTCCAGCCCGTTCAGAGGCTGTAATACATGGCGAACTCGACCGGATGTGTGGTCTTCCTTAGTCTCGTCACATCAGCAGATTTGAGTTCAATATAGGCATCGATGCAGTCGCTTGTTAGCACATCGCCTGTTGTTAAAAAGTCTCTATCAGCATCTAGCGCGTTTAGCGCTTCTTCAAAAGAAAAAGCGACCGTCGGCAGCGAACGCTCGTTAGCTTCTGCTAAAGCAAATAGATCATCGTCCGCAGCATCACCAGGATGTATCTTGTTTTGTATGCCATCCAACCCAGCCATAAGCATGGCAGTGAAGCCGAAGTAGGGATTCATCGTTGAATCTGGGAAACGAACCTCTATTCGGCTCGCCTTAGGATTCGCTACATATGGAACCCGAATTGAGGCAGAGCGGTTACGTGCCGAATAAGCTAAAAACGTTGGCGCCTCAAACCCAGGAACAAGCCGTTTGTAGCTATTGGTAGATGCGTTAGTGAAAGCGTTTATCGCTTTTGCGTGCTTTAAAACACCACCAATGTAGAACAATGCTGTCTCTGATAACCCACTGTACGCATCGCCACTAAACAGATTTTTTCCATCCTTTACCAACGACTGATGAACATGGGCACCATTTCCGTTGTCATCTACCAAGGGTTTGGGCATGAACGTCGCTGTTTTTCCATATGAATGAGCAACATTCATAACTACGTATTTTAGAATTTGGACAGCGTCCGCTTTTTTTACAAGGCTGTCGAAAAGCACCCCAATCTCTGCTTGCCCTGCAGTTGCTACCTCGTGGTGATGAACCTCTGTGGTAAGACCCATTTCTTCGAGCGCCAGACACATCGCCGAGCGGAGATCGTGCATTGAGTCAACTGGGGGTACGGGAAAGTAGCCACCTTTCACGCCGGGCCGATGACCGATATTGCCGTCCTCGTATTCCTTGCCGGAGTGCCAGGCCCCTTCCATAGACTCAACAGCATAGGATGCCCCCTGCATACTGTCGTCCCAACGAACATCATCAAACACAAAAAACTCATTCTCAGGACCAAAAAAAGCATCGTCAGCAATACCGGTAGAACGCATGTGTGCTTCAGCGCGCTTTGCCGCCGATCGCGGGCAGCGCTCATATCCCTCCATGGTCATGGGTTCCACAACATCACAGCGCAAATTGACGGTGGACTCTTCGGAGAATATATCCATCACAGCGGTGGGCGTGTCGGGCATTAAAATCATGTCCGACTCATGGATAGGCTTCCATCCATTGATGGAGGAGCCATCAAACATTTTTCCTGTTTCAAAAAACTCTTTATCAATGACATGGCTGGGAACGGTGACATGCTGTTCCTTCCCTCGCGTGTCAGTGAAACGCAGGTCTATGAACTTAACGTTCTTTTCCTTGATTGCTTTGAGAATATCCGCAGACGACATGGCTTTCCTCCATCGGTATCCGTTATCTAGAGAACTTTTTTCAAATTCTAATTATTAGAAAACGCCTACCTTTTTTGGTCTAAATTGCACTAATGCTATACCCCAGACTCCTTGGTGGTTTTGACAATTGCTGCAGCAACCTTATAAGGATCTGCGTTAGATGCCGGTCTGCGATCTTCTAACCGTCCTTTCCAGCCATCATCGAGGGTTCCCACAGGGATCCGAATTGATGCGCCCCTATCAGATACTCCGTAGCTAAACTCGTTTATTGACTGCGTTTCATGCAATCCAGTTAGACGTTGGTCGTTATCTGCCCCATAAACACTTATATGCCTTTCAATGTTTTTTCCAAACTCTTTGCAAATTTTATGAAAAACTTTTTCATCTCCAGACTCGCGCATTACAGCGTTAGAAAAATTTGCGTGCATTCCCGATCCATTCCAGTCTGTTGGTCCGAGTGGTTTGGGATGCCATTCTATTGCAAAGCCATGTTTTTCTGCTGTCCGTTCAAGTAGATACCGTGCTACCCAAGTTTCGTCTCCGGCACGCTTGGCGCCTTTTGCGAATACCTGGAATTCCCACTGACCAGCAGCTACTTCTGCGTTAATCCCTTCGACGTTTATCCCTGCTTCTAGGCAGGCATCAAAGTGTTCTTCAATGCAATCTCTTCCGTAATTGTTATTAGCACCAACTGAGCAATAGTATGGGCCTTGAGGTCTTGGGTACCCTCCTTCTGGAAAGCCAGGTGGAAGATCCGATAACGGATCCCAAAGGAAGTACTCCTGTTCGAATCCGAACCAGAAATTTTCATCGTCGTCATCTATGGTGGCTCGGCCATTTGATGCGTGAGGTGTCCCATCGGCATTTAACACTTCGGTCATCACCAAGTACGCATCCAGCCGCATGGGATCAGGGAAGACGGCTACTGGTTTTAGGAGGAGGTCGGAACCGGCTGTGTCAGCTTGTGCGGTAGAACTTCCGTCAAATGACCACATAGGGCACTCTTCAAGTGTTCCACCAAAGTCTGACTCAACACGTGTTTTGCTTCGCAGGCTCTGCGTTGGCGTATAGCCGTCGAGCCAAATATATTCCAATTTACTTTTCATGAGCTACTTTGCTCCTCCTCAATTTGTTATGAAAGTTCTTTTGTAAGCCGTTTGGTCCGTTTAACTCAGTCGGTGACCGAATACATCTGTTAGTTTGATGTTAGATATACAAGATACCTCTGAAACAAACGAAGTTAGTTATTTTTCGTTGCCGCGAATAACCTAATCTGTAGCAATAAGTTATATGCGGTATTTGTGCCAGCCCGCGAGCCGACCTAAGCTATTGTTCTGGCTCGGCTGAACCACGCTATCCTAGAGTGCGACGCCCCAGGATGGTGCGAAACTCGCCTATCATGCCCTAATTGAGTGCATAAAGGGAGTGTTTTCAGTTAATCGGGCGGAACCGGTCGAACAACCGGGGCTATATACTTGCGCGCCTAATCGGCGGCCCCTCCCCGGGAGCCGGAGAAAACGATGGATTTAATGGAGAAACTGACCTCGCTCGCGAAACGCAGAGGGTTCATCTTCCCCTCCAGCGAGATCTATGGAGGCCTCAATGGGTGTTGGGACTACGGCCCGCTCGGCGTCGAGCTCAAGCGTAACGTCAAAGAAGCCTGGTGGCAGGACATGGTCGGCCATCATGACAACACGCTCGCGAGCGGCGATGCGCCCTCGTCCTTCTCCATGGTCGGGCTGGACAGCTCCATCGTTATGAATCCCCAAGTGTGGGAGGCCAGTGGACATGTCGGTGGTTTCAGCGACCCCATGGCGGATTGTCGGGAGACGCGCAACCGCTATCGTGCGGATCAGTTAGTCGTTTTCGGCTTGATCGCCAAGGACGCGCCCGACAATGCGGCAAATCAAGCCGAGTTGTTGTTCGCCTCACCCGGAGAAATCGGTGCGACGCCTCACCAGGAGCTCGTAGCCCCTCACCGAAAACGCATAACCAAGTTAGCCGGCTCCCTAGGCGAGCACAGAATTGTGCCCATCCCAGATGCTTTGGCCGACGAGGAGCTGCGAGCCAAGACGATAGCGCCCGGCGCAAAAGCGCCGGGTACCCTCACGGAACCTCGGGCGTTCAACCTGATGTTCAAAACTCACGTAGGCGCCCTGGAGACTAACTCCAATGTCGCTTATCTCCGCCCCGAGACTGCTCAGGGCATCTTCGTCAATTTCAAGAATGTCTGCGACACCGCTCGGGTCAAGATCCCCTTCGGCATTGCGCAAATAGGCAAGGCTTTTCGTAATGAGATCAATCCTCGGAACTTCACGTTCCGCAGCCGGGAATTCGAGCAAATGGAGATCGAGTTCTTTTGTCGTGCCGAGGAAGCGGAACAGTGGTATCGCTATTGGCGGGATCGTCGTTACCAATGGTATGCCAACCTCGGCTTGGCCACGGCAAAGCTTCGCCTGCGAGAACACGACGCGGATGAGCTGGCACACTATGCCGCAGCCTGTGCGGACGTCGAGTACGAGTTTCCATTCGGGGTCAGTGAGCTTGAAGGCATTGCCAACCGGACGGACTTCGATCTCCGTCAGCACACCGAGCACAGCGGCAAGGATCTTCGCTACTTTGACGATCAGGAACCGGAAAAGGACAAACGGCGCTTTCTACCTTACGTCATCGAACCATCAGCGGGTGCGGATCGCGCCACCCTCGCCTTCCTCTGCGACGCTTATACCGAGGACAAGGTCAGCGGCGAGACTCGTACCGTGCTGAAACTGCATCCCAGGCTAGCGCCAATCAAAGCCGCTGTATTTCCGCTCGTAAAAAAAGATGGAATGCCTGAACGCGCACTCAGCATTTATCGTGAGCTGCGAACACATTTCGCCGCGGTCTACGACGAGAAAGGCGCAATAGGGCGACGATACCGGCGCCAGGATGAGGCGGGGACGCCCTTCTGCGTTACCATTGATGGTGATACTTCGAGCGAGGTTACGGTGACGGTTCGCGAGCGTGATACGTGCGAGCAGATACGAATTCCAGTGAACGAAGTTCTTGCCCACATCACCGAGCGAATAGGGGGCTGAGCCACCGCCCCGGAAAAGGCGGCGGGGTCGCAATCTCAGATGGTAGGCGCACAGAGATTCGTCATACTGGACCGTGACGGGGTAATCAATCACGACTCCGTCACCTATATCAAGACGCCGGAAGAGTGGCGGCCGCTCGAAGGAAGCCTCAAGGCCATAGCCGCGCTCACAGACGCCGGATTCCTGGTGGCGGTAATCACAAACCAGTCCGGCGTAGGGCGAGGCCTGCTCTCTGAGGCGATGCTACAGAGGATTCATGCAAAGATGCGGAACGCGGTCGAGGCGGCCGGTGGCCATATTGCGGGCATTTACTATTGTCCCCACAGACCCGACGAAGGCTGTGACTGCCGTAAGCCTGGAACCGGCTTGCTCGACAAACTGGAGGAGGAGCTTCGGTTTCCGCTCGCGGGCACACCGCTCATCGGCGACAAAGACAGCGATCTAGAGCTCGCCCGACAGGTCGGTGCGCGACCCATTCTCGTTCGAACAGGATATGGCGATGAGACCCTCGCGAAGCTGGGCGAGTCCGTGGAGGTCTATGAAAACCTTGCCGGAGCCGCGAAGGCTCTACTGGCGGAAGCAAGCAAATGAACTCTTTGCGCCAATGGCTTGGATCGATTCTTTTTACTTTTTACCTCTTTTTGTCGTTGCCACCGTACGCCTGCTGGATAGTGTTACTCGCGCCGTTCTCCAACCGCAAGCAGAGCGTGAGAGTGGCCCGAGCCTGGGTTGACTCCATCCTCTATCTCCTACGGATACTCTGTCGGCTGGACTATGTCGTCGAGGGTGAACGCTATCTGCAGGGAGAGAACAGCATCGTGCTCATGAAACACTCCTCAGCCTGGGAGGCCATCGCTCAATGGAAGATCTTTCCCGACCAGACCTGGGTTATCAAGCGCGAGCTTATGTGGGCCCCATTTCTCGGCTGGGCACTTTCGGTATTCCAACCCATCGCGATCGACCGCCGGTCAGGGCGCAATGCCGTGGAGCAGGTGCTCGAACAAGGCAGGGCACGGTTGGAAGAAGGCCTGTGGGTCGTGATCTTTCCGGAGGGCACGCGAGTACCGAGTGGGGAGAGGCGCCGTTACGGATTGAGTGGGGCGCTGTTGGCAACGTCGACAGGGCGAGCGGTTGTTCCGGTTGCCCACAACGCCGGGAAGTATTGGCCACGTCGTGGGTGGCTCAAGCGTCCAGGCAGGGTGCGCGTTGTGATCGGCCCACCTATTTCGAGCGCCGGTCGGTCCCCGCGTGATGTTAATCAGGACGCACAGTCCTGGATTGAGGCTACGCTCCTAGAGCTCGAGGAATCGAGAGTCGCAGATGTCGATCGTATCAGCTAGACGTCGAGGTTCGCGGCAGCCAACGCATTGCGCTCGATAAAATCTCGCCTGGGCTCCACATGGTCACCCATTAAAGTGGTAAAGACCTCATCAGCCGTGACGGCGTCCTCGATACGAACCTGTGTGAGCCGCCTGGTCTCCGGGTTGACGGTGGTATCCCACAATTGCTCCGGATTCATTTCGCCCAGGCCCTTATAGCGCTGAATGCTCTGGCTCTGCTTTGCCTGCTCCATTAACCAGTCGACTGCCTCTGGAAACGTAGCTACATCCGCTCGCTGTTTTCCCCGCACCACGTAAGCACCAGATTCCAGAAGATCCTTCAGCTCCGCACCGATGGCGGCGATGCGTTCGTATTCCGGAGAGCTGAAAAACCCTTGGTGAATCACTCTTATCGCCGTAATTCCGTGATGATCTCGCTCCACGATCAGAGTTGTGTCTTCGTCTTCGGAGGTCTGACACCGCACACGGTAACGCGGCCCGCCACCGTTTAGAATTGAGAGGCGCTTCTCGAGCTCTTGGGACCATTTGGCGGAGGTGGAACCATCCCCCAGATCCGCTTGTTTGATCTTGGGTAGCCACATCATCGCCCTGAGCACGTCCTCACCGTACCGACGGCCCCAACGTTCGATGATGGATTTAATTTCCATGTACTGCAGCGCCAGTCTTTCAAGCGCCCCGCCTTTGATGGCTGGCGCGTCCGGGCTCACATGCAGTTCCGCACCGTCAACTGCGCTCGCCAACAGAAGACCGTTGAGTTCTGCGTCGTCTTTAACGTAGTACTCTTGTTTGCCGCGCTTGACTTTGTAAAGCGGCGGTTGAGCGATGTACACATATCCACGCTCGATGAGCTCTGGCATTTGCCTATAAAAAAACGTCAGTAGAAGTGTTCGGATATGAGAACCATCCACATCTGCATCCGTCATGATAATGATGCGGTGATATCGCAAGCTGTCCACGTTAAAGTCTGCGCGGCCGATCCCGCATCCCAGTGCCGTGATGAGTGTGCCAACTTCGGCCGACTGCAGCATCTTATCGAACCGAGCCTTCTCGACATTCAGGATCTTGCCCTTTAAAGGCAGGATCGCTTGAGTACGTCTATCGCGTCCTTGCTTAGCTGAGCCGCCCGCTGAGTCTCCCTCGACGAGAAACAGTTCTGACAATGCCGGGTCTTTTTCCTGGCAGTCCGCAAGCTTCCCGGGCAAACCTGCGACATCGAGTGCACCCTTTCGCCGCGTCATTTCCCGCGCTTTTCGGGCCGCCTCGCGTGCTCGCGCAGCATCAACTATTTTACCGACCACCGACTTCGCCTCGGCCGGGTGTTCTAGAAGAAAGTCCTTCAATCGTGTGCCTACAACCGACTCCACAGTGCGTTTAACCTCAGACGAGACTAGCTTGTCCTTGGTTTGCGAGGAGAACTTCGGGTCCGGTAACTTCACCGAAAGCACGGCGGTCAGCCCCTCCCGCGCATCGTCTCCGGTCGTGGCAACTTTCTCCTTGCGGCTAATCCCCTCACTTTCCATGTATCCGTTCAGCGTCCGGGTGAGTGCCGCTCTAAATCCCGCTAGGTGCGTACCACCGTCTCGTTGCGGAATATTATTGGTGTAGCAGAACATGCGCTCCTGGTAGCTATCGTTCCACTGCAGTGCCAGCTCAACCTGGATATCGCCTTGGATCTCCTGAAAACAAAGCACTGAGGGGTGAATCGGGGTCTTACTGCGGTTCAGATGCTCCACGAAGGCTTTGATGCCCCCCTGAAACTGAAAAACGTCCGTACGTTCGTCTCTTTCATCGTGCAGTGTGATGCGCACGCCCGAATTGAGGAAGGAGAGTTCTCTTAAGCGCTTGGCCAAGATGTCGTAGTCGAACTCGATGTTGGAGAATACCTCCCGACTGGGCTTAAAGTGGAGAGTGGTACCAGTGCGATCAGTCTCGCCCACAACACCCAGTGGATCGGCTGGCTCCCCCATGTGGTAGGTCTGCTCATAGATCTTTCCGGCCCGGTGGATCGTGAGAACTAGCTGCTGTGAGAGCGCGTTGACCACCGACACGCCCACACCGTGGAGCCCCCCGGATACCTTATAGGAGTTGTCGTCGAATTTACCTCCCGCGTGCAGAACTGTCATGATCACTTCAGCAGCGGATCGGCCTTCCTCCGGGTGGATATCCACTGGCACACCGCGACCATCATCCATGACAGTCACCGATTCGTCTGAGTGAATTGTGACTGAGATAACACTGCAATAGTCGGCCAAGGCTTCGTCGATGGAGTTGTCCACCACCTCGAATACCATGTGGTGGAGGCCCGTGCCGTCATCGGTATCACCGATGTACATGCCAGGGCGTTTGCGGACCGCCTCGAGGCCTCGTAAGACCTTGATATTTTTGGAAGTATAGTCGTCCTGACCCATGCCTAAACCGATGCTTGGCAAAACCGAACCATTATAACATCGATAGCGCTCCGCCTGGTTCCACGTGGAACACCGGGTAGCCTGGAGGGGCGGGCAAGGCATGCTCGGATAAACTGGTGATGACCTGCTGGGCCGGCAACTCATCTAACACTGACATCAATCCTTCCAGCGCATGTCTGTCCAGCTCCGCAGCAGGATCATCCACCAACAGCACGCCACCATACCCTCCGTCAGCCGCGAAAACCCTAATTTGCGCCAGTATCAACCCCGCGGCCACCAATTTTTGCTGGCCGCGGGACACTTCTTCACGGACACCTCGCGCATCGAGACTGACCCACAGGTCCGCTCTGTGGGGGCCTACTTGTGTAGCACCCTTAACACTATCGCGATCCGTGGAAGCCTCGAGCGCCTCTTCGAACGCCATCCTCTCAGTCCAGCCTCTAAGGTATCTCACTTCCAGCGGATACCCTAGAAGGCTCTCCCCGAGCCCCCGTAGCGCGAGAGCTAACTCGCCCACATATCGCCCTCGAGCGGAATCTACTGCTGCGCCCGCCTCAAGCAAGCTAACATTCCAACCGGCTGCTCCAGACCCCGCCTTAAGCGCTGCATTTCGCTGCCCTAATATTCGACGATATCGTCGCCAGGTCTCTAGATACCCCTGTTCCACGTGGAACACCCCCCAATCGAGGAACCGGCGGCGATCCCTGGGGCCCCCTTCGATCAGGTCGTGGATATTCGGCTCAATGACGTGGATTGGCAGCAATTCAGCCAAAGCGGCCATCCCTGAGGCCACCTCGCCGTTCAAGCGAAGCCCTAACCCATTGGGTCCACAGCCTACGCCCAACCTGTGAACGTTTCCGCCCAGGTCAAGCTCTCCGTAAACCGAAAAGCCCTGTTTGCCATGCTGGATCAGGCGGCGGTTGTGCCGTGTCCGGAAAGATCGACCACGCCCCAGTAAATAGATCGCTTCCAGGAGGCTTGTCTTACCCGCCCCGTTCGAGCCAAAAACGTAATTCCTCTGTGGGTGAAGCGGTAGCTCTACCTCAGTAAGACATCGGAAGGATTCGACCCGTACCCGTTTAAGCGGCACGCCCGATCAACCGTCTCGGAGACTTATAGCCGCATGGGCATGACCACAAACTTCGTATTCTCTGTGGTCGGACCCTTGACCAAGCAGCTTGAGTTCGCATCACCGAGCCCTAACTGCACCTGATCTTCATCTACAGCGTTTAATGCATCCAGCAGATAATTGACGTTGAAACCGATTTCCATGACCGTCCCGCCGTAATCGACCTCCAATGTCTCTTCCGCCTCTTCCTGCTCGGGGTTATTAGCCTGTATCGTGAGACTATTCTCTCCTAGATCCAACCGGACACCGCGATATTTTTCGTTGGACAGAATAGCCGCTCGCTGTAGCGCCAGACTCAGCAAGCCTCGGTCAGCACTAATAACATTTTTGACTTCCCGGGGCATGACACGCTCGTACTCTGGAAAACGGCCGTCTATTAATTTCGACGTGAACCGAATCCCATCTAGTTGGGCGCGCACGTGGTTCGCGCCCAAGGTAAGCTCAAAATCCCCTTCGCCATCCAGGAGTCGCTGAAGCTCCAACACACCTTTACGGGGTACGATTATCTGCTCGTTTCGCTCTGCGGCGTTAGCGAGCCGAATTTCTGAAATGGCCAATCGGTGTCCGTCAGTAGCTACAGCACGCAGCGTTGTGCCATCAGTTTCAAATAAAAGACCATTCAAATAATACCGAACATCCTGCTGCGCCATGGAGAAGTGGGTCTTATCCAGTAACTTTTTAAACGCTTGTCGTTCAATAGTTACTGTTTGTTGCTCAGTGATTTCTTCGACCGTCGGAAAATCCGCCGCACGTAGACTGGAGAGGGTAAAACGACTACGAGAAGCTTTAACAGTTACACGGTCTCCACTTGTCTCACACTCAATTGTTGCGCCTTCCGGTAATGCTTTGCAGATATCGTGAAATTTTCGCCCTGGGATAGTGATTTCCCCGGGTGTCTCGACGTCCATTTCGGTTTCTGCCAATAACTCAACTTCGAGATCAGTAGCAGTGATACCCAACTGATTCTCTTGAGCAACCAACAGGACATTGGCCAAAATGGGCATAGTTTGTCGGCGTTCTACTACCCCCATAACGGCCTGAAGCGGCTTAAGTATGGTGTCTCGTGATGCGCTGAACTTCATTGTCATTAATACCTATAAATTTTCTATCTCTTATTATTATTATTATTAGTCTCTTGAAGACCTGGGATAACTAAATTTTATGTTTAAAAACAATATGTTATATTAATTTAAGGTATCCCTTGTTTGCGCGTATCCTGTGGTTTCGCTGTGGATGAGAATCCGAGCAAAACTTATCCACAGCTCTCCCCCTTTAACCTGTCAATGTTCTCAACAAGTTGCCATAGTCCTCGGCAACTCGCGACTCTGTTTCCTTAAGGAACTTCACCCGACGACAAGCGTGGATAACGGTTGTGTGATCCCGGCCTCCGAAAGAATCACCAATCTCTGGTAGTGAGTGGCTCGTCAATTCCTTTGCTAAAGCCATAGCAATCTGTCGTGGGCGTGTAATCGAGCGACTGCGGCGTTTGGAGAGCAAATCGGCCACCCGTATTTTAAAGTACTCTGCTACTGTACGCTGAATGTTATCAATGGTTACGAGTTTATCTTGTAAAGCCAGTAGATCTCGCAGAGCCTCTTTGGTGAAGTCCAGTGTAATGGGCTGACCCGTGAAATGTGAATTAGCAATTACTCGCCGAAGCGCTCCTTCTAGTTCTCTGACGTTAGAGCGAATACGCTGAGCGATAAAGAAGGCGACTTCCTCTGGGAGATGTTGCCTTTCAGCTGCCGCCTTGCTCATGAGAATAGCGACACTTGTCTCCAGCTCCGGGGGTTCAATGGCGACGGTCAGACCCCACCCAAAACGGGATTTCAAACGCTCCTCCAGTCCGGAGACCTCCTTAGGGTAACGATCACACGTCAAGACGATTTGCCGCTGGCCTTCCAGTAAAGCGTTAAACGTATGGAAAAATTCTTCTTGAGATCGCTCCTTGCCCGCGAAGAATTGGATGTCGTCGATCAAGAGCGCATCAAGAGAGCGATAGGCGCGCTTGAACTCAGAGATGGTGTTGTGCTGTAAACCATGCACCATGTCGCCAACGAAACGCTCAGAGTGGATGTAAACAACCTTGGCATTAGGTTCCCGCTGGACAATAACGTTTCCGATAGCGTGCATAAGGTGGGTCTTACCTAATCCCACGCCACCGTAGAGGAATAGGGGGTTATAAGCGCGACCGCGGTTGGATCCCACTTGGAGAGCCGCAGCTCTTGCGAGCTGGTTACTCTTCCCTTCAACAAAGTTCTCGAAGGTGAAACTAGGATTCAGCCGACTACCCAGCATGGGCTGACGCGGCCGGTTACCAACATCTCGCGGCCGGTTACCAACATCTGTTGTCGGCCCTGCGGGCAGGGGTGGCCGACGACTACCGACGATGAGTTGGATAGGAATCGATCCGGTTACAGCAGAAATATGCCCCATGGCGTGTTCTTGCACCCAGTCGACGACGAATCGGTTTGGTGCAAGGAGCTTTAGCCCGTGCTCGCTACCTTCTGCCTGTAGCGGCCGAATCCAAGTGTTGAATTGCTGTTCTGAGAGTTCTAATTCCAGTGCTCTAAGGCACTGATTCCATAAAGACGGGTGAGCCGCCGAGTTCGCTGCCACGGTGGTTTTTTTCTTTGTTAATAGTTAGTCGAGTCGAGGTTCATCAGCGCCAGTTTTTTGGTCAATAGCGCTGCTTATCCACAGCTTAAACTCAAGGGCCGGCTATTGACAGCCTACCGGGCCGCGCGTACAGTTCCCCGCTCTTCGGCGCTGCTCATCTCTTTGTTTTGCTTGGAACTTTCTCGACCGTTCCGGAAACGGTGTCGGACTTGTCATGAAAAGAACTTTTCAACCTAGCAACCTGAGGCGCAAACGTACCCACGGGTTCCGAGCGCGCATGGCGACGAAGGCTGGACGACAGGTGCTGAAACGTCGGCGAGCGAAGGGTCGAGCACGACTGTCCCCCTAAGGACACGTGAGCCAAGCTTAATCCAGTGCAATCGCCTTCACGGTTCCCGCGTCGGCAACGTTTAACCAAGACGGCAGAGTTCGGTCGGGTGTTCGCGAGACCGGTTCGTTCAACCGATCGGTACTTTACGGTTCTGGCGCGGGCCGGCACCTGCGATAATTCCCGTCTTGGGCTTGCTATCTCCAAAAGGGTCGACAAACGTGCGACGGCGAGAAACCGGCTCAAGCGCCTGAGCCGGGAAGTGTTCCGGTGCCAAGAACTGCCGGAGTGGGATTTCGTCATCATGGCGAAGCGTGATGCGCCGGCAGCGGAGAATGGGGTTTTGATAGAGAGTTTGCAGGGGCATTTTCTTCGTATCGCGCGCCAAGCTGAAACCGGGCGGCATGGATAGCACGCGGATACTGTTGTGGGCTACTTTCAGCCTGCTGCTATGGGTCACCTACACAGCCTGGGTGACACAATATCCAGCGCCCGCCCAACAGCCCTCGGCGCAGATGCCCGGTACCGAGCAGTTGCCGACACCGCTCGCACCAACGAACGATGAGCTACCGCAGCTTGCAGAGCCGCCTGCGCTGGCAACACCGACAGCCGATGCTGCGGTAGCGCTTTCTCGGCCTATCCGGATCCAGACGGATGTGTTTCAAGCACTCATTGACGGACAGGGTGGGGATTTGGTCCAGGTCGAGCTTCCCGGATACCCGGTCGACAAGGAATCAACAATCCCCATTCGGTTGTTGGACTATCCACAGCAGGAACGCTGGGTTTTTCAAACGGGACTGAGAAGCGCGGCCGGTGGGAGTGAGCCCAACCATCTGGCGGAGTTCTCAACCCAACGTATGGAGTACGCTCTCGGGGACGGTGCCGATGAGCTGAGCGTGACGCTCGACTGGGAGAATGTGGGGCCGCTCCGCGCGCGCAAAGTCTATACCTTTCGCCGCGGTCAATATGCTGTGGGCCTCAGCATTATCCTGGAAAACCCAACTGATGAGGTCTGGAGAGGCGCTGCTTACGCTCAGATTCTCAGGCACCACACGCCGGTGGAGCGATCCTTTACCTCTGTGGACTCCTACTCCTTTCGCGGGCCCGTTCTATATGACGGCGACGAGTACGAGAAACTGGATGTCGAAGACCTGATTGAGGAGCCTGTCAACCAGTCACTCGCAGGCGGATGGATGGCTGCTATTCAGCATCATTTTTTGGCCGCAGTGGTGCCGCCGCTCGCCGACGAGTATCACTATCAAGCGGCGACGCGCGGAAACGAATTTGTCCTCACCGGGTTGTCGAATATTACCGACGTGCCGGCAGGCGGAGAAGTTGAGTTTCCGTTCACGCTTTTCGTGGGACCGAAGCTGCAAGCCCAGTTGACCGCCGCCGGACCGGAGCTCGAACTGACTGTCGATTACGGCATGTTGACGATCTTAGCGCAGCCGTTGTTCTGGGGTTTGGAACGGATACACCGCCTGGTTGGTAACTGGGGTTGGGCTATCATCATCATCACGTTTCTGATCAAGCTGGTGTTCTACAAGCTCACTGAAACGAGCGGTCGGTCCATGGCAAAAATGCGGAAATTACAGCCGCGGATGAAAGCATTACAGGAAACCTACAAGGATAAGCGCGAGGAGCTCAGTCGGCACATGATGGAGCTCTACAAGAGAGAGAAAGTGAATCCGGCCGCCGGGTGTCTGCCCATTCTGATTCAAATGCCCTTTTTCTTTGCTTTCTACTGGGTACTGATAGAAACCGTCGAGATACGCCAGGCGCCGTTCATGCTCTGGATAGATGATCTGTCTTCTAGGGACCCGTTTTTCGTGCTGCCGCTGCTGATGGGGGCGGCTATGCTCATACAGACGCGATTGAATCCGGCACCGCCGGATCCCGTCCAAGCCAGGGTGATGCAGATCATGCCGATTGTTTTCACGGCGTTCTTCGCTTTTTTCCCTGCGGGCCTCGTGCTGTACTGGCTGACCAACACGACGCTGTCCATACTCCAGCAATGGCGGATAAACAAGGTGATCGCCGCCGGATAGTCACCCGTCCAGGAGAGTGAAGATTTTCACCTCTCCTTTAAACTGGGGCCTATTCTAGAAGACCTAGGCGCGCGCTATTGTCTTACAGTACCCATGACACGATAGCGGCGATCGCCACGCCAGCTGGCGCGGGCGCGGTCGCAATCCTTCGGCTGTCCGGAACGAATGCCTTGCCCATAGCCCGAGAACTCTCGGGAATAGAGCCACGGCCGCGTTACGCGCACGTCTGTACTTTCAGGGACGAGAACGGTCTGGCTGTCGATCACGGTCTTATGCTGTTTTTCCCTGGCCCGCGATCCTTTACCGGAGAGGACGTCGTTGAGTTGCATGGTCATGGTGGGGCTGTGGTGAGTGACTGGCTCCTCGAGAACGCTCTGCGCCTTGGTGCGAGAGCCGCTGAGCCGGGCGAGTTCACGCTGCGGGCCTTCATGAACGATAAGCTGGATCTTGCGCAGGCGGAAGCGGTTGCGGATTTGGTGAACAGTGGATCCCGAGCAGCTGTGCGTGCTGCAACGCGCTCGCTGGAAGGAGTGTTCTCGGGGCGCGTCGAAGAGGTGCAGGGGCGTCTGACGGAGCTTCGGGTTCAACTGGAAGCTTGGCTTGATTTTCCCGATGAAGAGCTGGAACTCGAAGACACTAGTGATTTTGAGGCGCGGTTTGAGGCGGCTATCGGATCTCTCGAGCGTCTTCGTTCTCAAGCGAGGGAGGGGGCCGTGCTTAGAGACGGCTTGAACGTTGTGATCGCCGGTCCGCCAAATGTAGGTAAATCGAGTTTGATGAATCGGCTTGCGGGGTACGATGCGGCGATCGTCACGCAGATACCAGGCACGACTCGGGATCCGTTACGCGAACATCTGTCGATCGACGGACTGCCGGTGAGTCTCACCGATACCGCGGGCTTTCGAGTCTCGCGAGACCCAGTGGAGACGGAGGGTGTGCGCCGGGCGAGGTTGGCGGTGGAACGGGCCGACCGACTGCTGTGGCTCGTTGACGTTCGGGATGAGCTGGAGGAGGGGTTTGCGCAGGCACGGCGCGAAGCCGGCGATGATATTGCGGTTACCATGATTCAGAACAAGGTCGACTTGGTAGCTGCTGAACCCGGATGCTTGGAACGGGATGGTCTAACGGTGATAAGCCTATCTGCGCTAACGGGTGAAGGTGTGTCCTTGTTGAGAGACCACATGAAAGCTCTCGCGGGTTTTCGCGGTGAGGTCGCCGGAACATTCAGCTCGCGTTCCCGGCACGTCGATGCCATGAAGCGAGCGGAGAACCACGTCCGGGGTGCTCGCGCTCAGCTTCTCAAGACCAAAGCGCTGGAGCTCGTTGCAGAGGAGTTACGTTCAGCCCAGTCAGCGCTCAGTGAAGTGACCGGAGAGATCACCAGCGATGATCTTTTGGGGGAGATTTTTAGTAGCTTCTGTATAGGAAAGTAGAGCGCGTACCTATGAAAGACAGTGAAAAAATGTGGCGGTTAGCGAATTAGGCCAATTAACGTTGTTCAGCCTTGTCAGTCGGACTGCTGTAAGTTGCGTGGGTAATGTCCTGGTTAAAGCTTGGTCCGCGGCCATCCACGAAGGTTCGCTCCCAAGTTGGCGTAGAAGAGGAAGATAGGGCCGGTGCCGTCGTTGCCAAGTCGAATCGCGAAGCGTATGTTGGCTGCGCGAACAATAGCCATAGACTCGGCTGGGGTGGTTGGGGCCCGCTAATCCATCCAATCGAAAGAGGCACCGCATATGTTTGGAGGGGGAATGGCAACCCGGGAGTCCAAGGTACACAGCTGGCGATTCCTGCGAACCTTAGTGAAGGATCCGTTCTCGGTCGGAGCTGTGGCGCCGAGCAGCCGATACCTTGCTAACTCGATGGTCATCGGGATGGGGCCAGGCGCAAAGGTGATCGAACTGGGCGGGGGTACGGGCTCGGTGACTCAGGCCATTTTAAATTCGGGCGTTTCACCACAAGATCTCATCGTCATCGAGCAGAATGAGGAATTCGTGGAGCTTCTAAAAGAGCGATTTCCGCACGTGACGGTCATCAGGGCGAACGCGGCCTCGCCGCGACACCATATCGCGGAACTAACAGGACCGGCTGATTTCGTCGTTAGCGGACTGCCTCTGATGCTTTTTCCAGCTAAGCGTAAGGCACGCCTGTTGTCACAGATGTTTGGCGCGCTACGACCGAAGGGTTATTTCCACCAGTTTACCTACGGGGGCAGATGCCCTGTGGAACGCTCGCTCCTCCAATCTCTGGGGATAGAAGCTACATTCCTGAGGTTTACCCCGCTTAATCTGCCGCCGGCGTTCGTCTATCGGTTGCAGCGACGTGCTGCCTAATCGGTCGGGCTCCACCGACACGTACGAGCCATGGAATACCCAACGAGATTCGACTGTATTGTCGTCGGTGGCGGTCATGCTGGTACCGAAGCTGCCTTGGCCGCAGCCCGGCTAGGGGTGCGAACGCTGCTACTGACGCAGAGTCTGGAGACCGTGGGGCAGCTGAGCTGCAACCCGGCCATTGGTGGTATCGGTAAGGGTCATTTGACCCGTGAGGTCGACGCGCTCGGTGGCGCCATGGCGCGTGCCACCGATCATGCTGGCATACACTTTCGGACGTTAAACGCCAGCAAGGGTCATGCGGTGCGCGCGACGCGAGCGCAGGCCGACCGGCTTCTTTACAAGCGGGCGATCCGTTGTCAGTTGGAAACCCAGCCGGGGCTTTATCTTCTGCAACAAGGCGTTGACGATCTTCTGGTGCGCGGTAATCGAGTGGAGGGAGTCGTTACCCAGATGGGGCTTCGAATTAGTGCTCGGGCCGTGGTGCTAACCGTAGGCACCTTCCTGTCGGGCCGAATTCACGTTGGAGAAGCCAATTATTCCGGTGGCCGCGCGGGCGATCCTGCGGCTGTGAAGCTAGCCGAACAACTTCGTGCTTTGGGCCTGAGGGTCGATCGATTGAAAACAGGCACGCCACCAAGAATCGATGGAAGCAGTATCGATTACGACCGACTCGAGCCCCAACCGGGGGATGAACCAACCCCGGTTTTTTCGTTTATCGGGAAGCGATCTGAGCATCCGCGCCAGGTTCCATGTCACATTACCCACACCACGGAGAGAACTCACGAAATAATCCGCAATGGTTTGTCCCGTTCGCCGCTTTTTAGCGGCGCGATCGAAGGTGTCGGTCCAAGATACTGCCCCTCCATAGAGGACAAGGTAGTTCGTTTCGCGGATCGATCTTCCCATCAGATTTTCGTTGAGCCAGAAGGTCTCGACACCGATGAGGTCTATCCCAACGGGATCTCGACCAGCTTGCCGTTTGATGTTCAACACGAGTTTGTTCGATCTATCACCGGGTTCGAAGAAGCTCATATCACCCGGCCCGGCTATGCGATCGAATACGATTTTTTCGATCCAAGGGATCTCGAATCGAGTCTTCAGACGAAGGCTGTGGAAGGCTTATATTTCGCCGGGCAAATCAACGGTACTACCGGTTACGAGGAGGCGGCGGCGCAGGGTGTTGTCGCTGGTATCAACGCTGCAAGGGCTGTACGTGAGATGCCGGCTTGGTGCCCGCGTCGCGATGAGGCTTATATTGGTGTCTTGATCGACGATCTGGTCACCCGCGGGACGCTGGAGCCATATCGGATGTTCACGTCACGGGCCGAGTACCGCCTCTCGCTGAGAGAAGACAATGCAGATCTGCGGTTAACGCCTACGGGTCGGGAGCTGGGTGTTGTTGACGATGAGCGTTGGCGAGCGTTCGAGAGCAAGCGCCGAATGCTCGAGAGCGAGGCTGACAGGTTGGGGGCGATCTCGGTACGTCCTGTCGATGTCCCGGAGCGTTCGGCGATCGGCTCGCTTCGCCGGGACGCGACAGCCTACGATTTGTTGCGGCGACCCGAGGTGCGTTACGAAGATGTAGGGCGGCTTGAACGTGTTGGCTTCGCGCACGGTTACCGGGACCTCTGCGAGGAAGAGGCAGCGCAGATCGGGCAACAGCTGGAGATTCGGGCTCGGTACTCGGGCTATATTGAGCGCCAGACTAAGGAAATAGAGCGCCAGCGCAGGCACGAGACTACCTTATTGCCTCCCGATCTGCAGTATGGGGATGTAAAAGGTCTCTCGAACGAGGTCAGAGAGAAGCTGGAGCGTATTCGGCCAGGGAGCATTGGTCAGGCGAGCCGTATCGCCGGAATGACCCCAGCGGCTATCTCGTTGTTACTGATCCATCTCAAGAAACACCAGATCAGACGTAGCGCGTGAAAAACCTTTTGGGGTTATCACCGATATAGGTGGCAGGCGACGACGCGTTGGCTTGTCTGATCTCGAACCTCCGCGAGTTCGGGTGTCTGCGATCTGCAGACTTCCATAACCCTCGGGCACCGGTCGGCGAATCGGCACCCGGGTTTGACGTTGACAGCAGATGGGATCTCTCCCTTGATGGCGGTGGAGGCTCTCTCGCGTTCGGTTTCTGGGTCGGGTTCGGGGTTCGAGCTGATCAAGAGCTCTGTATACGGGTGCTTAGGGTTAAAGAAGACGTCGTTGGCTTGGCCGACCTCCACGAGCGAGCCGAGATACATCACGGCCATTCGGTCGGACACGTAACGCACCATGGAGAGGTCATGCGCGATGAAGAGAATTGTGAGCCCGAGTGACTCCTTTAGATCATCCAATAATGTGATGACCTGGGCCTGCACGGAGACGTCAAGAGCGGATATGGGCTCGTCGCATACGACAAACTCGGGCTTCATGATCAAGGCTCGTGCAATCCCGATTCGCTGGCGCTGACCGCCAGAGAATTCGTGGGGATAGCGGGACATGTGGTCCGGCTCTAGTCCTACATTGACTAGCCACTCGGCGACCGCGTTTTTGATCTGTTCTAGCGAGAGCTTGCTGTGCAAACCTAATCCTTCGCCCACGATTTCACCAACGGTCATTCGTGGGTTCAACGATGAATACGGATCTTGAAAGATCATTTGGATAGATCTAGCGAAGCGTTGGAAGTCGCGCGGGTTATACGCGCTCGGCAGAGTCTCTCCCTTGTAAATCACCTCGCCGGCTGTCTTATCGTGGAGGCCGACCAGTGTTTTGCCGTAGGTGGATTTGCCCGAGCCACTCTCCCCAACCAGGCCGACGACTTCTTGTTCCTCGATGTGTAGCGAGACGTTGTCTACGGCATGGACGATTTTGTTCCGCGCGATCCGGAAGTGCTTCGTCAGCGATCTGGACTCGATAAGGGCGGTCACGAAGCCCGCTTATTGTCGAAAACCCGGGCCGCAGCTGCGCTTGCGTTGGGGTGGTGGAGCCAACAGTTGGCATAGTGGTGGGGCTCGACGGCGAACCTATCGGGGTGGTTCACTTCGCACACTCGCATGGCGAAAGGACAGCGAGCGAAGTAGCCGCATCCAACGGGTGGTGCAAAAAGATCCGGCGGACTGCCATCGATGGGCTTAAGCTCGCGACTCGCGTCAACGACGTTACTGGGCATAGCCTCTTTCAGCCCGAGGGTATACGGATGGGCAGAACGGTAGAAGACGTCGTCGACGGTACCCTTCTCGATAATCTCGCCCGCATACATCACGACCACGTCATCGGCCATGCGAGCGACCACACCGAGGTCGTGAGTGATCAGGATGATGGCCATGCCGCTGTCTCGCTGGAGATCACCCATCATGTCCAGAATCTGAGCCTGTATTGTGACGTCCAATGCGGTCGTCGGCTCGTCGGCAATCAGGAGCGATGGGCCACAAGCGATAGCCATGGCGATCATCGAGCGCTGTAACATGCCGCCGGAGAACTGAAATGGGTACTGTTGAGCCCGTTGTGACGCATCGGGTATTCGAACCATGTGTATTAGCTCTATGGCACGCGCAAAGGCCTGTGCATGGCTAAAGCCACGGTGAACCTGCAGAGTCTCGGCAATCTGATCACCGATGGTCATCGTCGGATTCAGGGACGTCATCGGATCCTGAAAGATCATTCCAACTTTCGATCCGCGAATGTCCTCACCGTCAATGGTTTTTTCCCCAAGAATGTCTACCCCACCCAGTGTCGCTGAACCTTGGGTAATACGTCCTGGCGGCATAGGGATCAGTCCCATAATGCTATGTACAGACACTGATTTTCCACAGCCGGACTCGCCGACGATGGCGAGCGTTTTTCCCGCGTACAAGTCGAAACTGACACCGCGTACAGCTTTAACAATGCCGCCATGCGTGTCGAATTCGACATGGAGGTCTGCGACCGAAAGCAGCGGGGAATCATCCCGAATAGCCGGAGCTGTCATTCCCGTGACCTCATGCGTGAATCTAAAGCATCACGCAACCCGTCGCCCAGCAGATTAAATGCGAGCACGGTCAGACTAATAAGCGCTGCCGGAAGAATGAGTTCATGGGGGTGATTGAGCATGGTCTGAATGCCCTCGTTGCACATGCTTCCCCAGGACGGTGTCGGTGGCGCAACACCCATCCCTATGAACGAGAGAAAGGCTTCCACAAATATCACGGTCGGCACAGCGAATGTGAGAGTGACGAGAACGACACCAATGGTGTTAGGGATCATGTGGCGCAGTATTAGGTAGTGAGTTTTGGCTCCAAGTAGTTGAGAGGCGCCGATGTAGGCTTCTTCGCGAATTTGCAGAATTTGTCCCCGCACTAGCCGAGCGGTTGCTGGCCAGCTTAAGACTACCAGCGCCACAAGCATTGGAACCACGCCACTTTCCCCCGGGCCAATACCAAATGCGATCTTGAAAAGGATCATGAACAGTAGAAACGGCAGGGCTACGACGAAATCGGCAAAGCGCATTAAAATCTGGTCAACTCGGCCGCCGATAAAACCCGCTACGCTTCCGTAGAGAATGCCTGTTAAGACGAAAAAGAAAGGAGCGATGATACCGATGAACAGCGACACCCGAGCGCCATACATCAGCCGTGCGAGCATGTCTCGGCCAAGGTAATCAGTCCCGAGCGGATGGAAACTTACACGGACTTCGTCTCCTAGTGAAAGAGGGGATTCCAAATCAACCAATCCGCGTGTCTGCGCCTCCGTAGCCGTGATGACTCTGATAGCGTCTACCGCGAGTGTTGTGTACTCCTCTGCCTCGCGACCATTTCGATCGGTGGCGATCACTGAGTACCAATAGCGAGTTGGTGTTAGGTCTAGAAGGTCTTCGTAGCTAACCTGCCTCGGATCGTAAATCTCAGCTAACGGTAAACCAACCGCGCCATCCGGAGCCGGGTCGTAAACATTGCGATAAACACGATAACCGCTCGCCCCAACGACGGGGGCCCAGACGAGCCGAACGGCTTGGGTGCTTGCCGGTTGTGTAAGCTGAATTTCAGCTGTTGCTCTGACTGTATCGGCAGGAGGCTCGTTAATGGTGGTGAATACGCCGTTCCATGGCGCGTAGGGCTCTACAATCTGAGCACGACGGTCCGCACCAGGCGGGGTACTGAGTTGGTCCAGATCCTGAGCCGTTGGATCAACGGTCCAAACCCAGGGTCCTACGACGGTAAATAAGAGCAAGGCGATGACGATATAAAGCGACGCTAGCGCTCGACGGTTCGCCCTCAGTCTCACCCAAGCGTCTCGCCAATAAGATAGCGAGGGCCTGGCGATGGTCTGCACTCTTCGTTCTACGGTGATGCGCTCGAAATCAGCCGCTGTAAGACTTAACTCCGTCATTGTTACTTCAGGCGTACGCGAGGATCGATGAGGCCATAAAGAAGGTCCACTGCGATGACCATGAACACCAAAAACGCCCCGTAAAATACAGTTGTACCCATAATTACGGTGTAATCTAATTGCTGGACGGCCTGTACAAAAAACCGGCCAAGCCCAGGAATTGCAAATACCAGTTCGACGACAAAACCACCCGTTGTAATAGCTGCTATCGCCGGGCCAAGCACAGTGATTACAGGGAGGATTGCGTTACGCAGTTGGTGTTTTATAAAGACGCGAGTAGGTGGTAGACCCTTGGAATAGGCGGTCCGTATGAAGTCAGCGTTGACAATCTCTAGCATCGACGAGCGCATGAGTCTTGTCAGAAACGCCATGGTGCCAAGCCCCAGCACTAGCGACGGTATGAGCATATGGAGAACCGAGCCCCAACCGGCGACAGGTAAAACAGAGAAGCCTACAAAACCATTCAGTCCGACCAGGGCGAGCTGTGACAGAGCGGCAATTACAAAGCTTGGCACGGAGATACCTAGTATCACGAGAAACATGACGATCACATCAGGTAGCCGGTTTCGATAAAGAGCCGTGAGGGCACCCCATAAAACACCACCTAATCCTGCGAATACGATTGCGAGCACCCCAAGCGTGGCTGATACAGGAAAATGTTCTCGAATGATGTCATTGACGCTGCGGTTTTGCTGTGTGAAGGAAATCCCAAAGTCACCCTTGACCATATTCGACATGTAGATGAGGTATTGATCAAAGACAGGTCTATCTAACCCGTAACGCTCCTCAAGGTTTCGGCGGATTTCCTCATTAACGCCTCTCTCGTTGAGTAACGGATCGCCGGGCACCGAGTGCATGGCAACAAAGGTCGCGGTTGCGATGAACCAGACTGTGACAATCCCTTGGATGACCCGCTTCAACGCATAGGCGTACATGTCTCTGGAAGCTACGGGTTCTCGACGATATAGGCGTTGGTGAAATCGGGGTCGGGGCCAACCGCACGGCGGACCACGCCCTGAAGTCGGCGATCCTTAATGTAGACTCGCCCCCGTTCGTAGTTGGGAATTAACGCTACCTCCTCAGAGAGAATTTCCTGCTGACGGCCGAACGCATCCATTCGAATGCGGGGGTCGAGAGATGACTGCGCAAGTCGAACGGACTGATCGTATGCCTGGTTGGAAAAACGGCCGTTATTGTTAGGGTTCCAAGAGGCGAATAGCTCGCCGAAGGTCAAGGGGTCAGCGAAATCTGGCCCCCAGCCATACGTGGCTAGGTCAAAGTCTTGGTTTTGCATTTTTGCCAAGCGTTGTTTGAAGATTTGCCGGTCAATTCGGATGTCGATACCGAGCTGTGTTCCGTAAAGATTCTGAAAGTACTCGGCCTGTCTTCCAGCTCCCGGCGTGTCATCCACCAATAGCGCCAGTGAGGGAGGTTCATCCAAGCCGAGTTCTTCCATGGCTAGGCGAAGGTGCTCCCGTGCTGCGTCGGCATCTAAGGTTATCTGTGGAGCCGGGTACTCCTGGCGAAAAAACCCATCAATTCCTTGGAGCCAGACCGGAAAAAGAGATTCTCCGGGAAGATTGCCGGGCATTTTAATAATACGGTTGACTAACTCACTGGGATCAGTCACCAGTTGCAGTGCCTTTCGAAGGTGCCAGTTGCTCGTGACTCGGCTAGGGTCAAAATTGAACGCGAGGAACCAGACGCTACCGTCACCAAAGCGCTGGAGCTCCCAACGTTGCTGTAACACTTCATCAAGTTGCTCGGCACCAAGATAGTCAACGATAGCAATTTGACCGTCTTTGTAGAGATTCAACGCTGCCGTCGTGTCCGTGGTGAAGTAGGGGATATCAATAACATTGAGACGTACGCGCTCGTGATCCCAGTAATGGGTGTTTTTTTCCAGGCGTAAATGGGCGCCGTGGACCCACACGGTCATCTCAAAGGGACCGTTGTACAAAAGGTCCTCGACATCGGCACCGTAGCGTCCGTCACGGTTGCGGTAGAAATCCTCGCGAATGGGGTTGTAGGTAGGAAAAGCGACAAGTTCTTCAAAATAAGCCAGCGGTTGTTCAAACTCGACCTCAAGCACCTTGTCATTGACAGCGTGTACGCCCAAGGCATCGATAGGAAGAGAGCCGGTATTTATGGCCTCGGCATTCTTCAGAGGGTACAGAATGAAGGCATATTCCGACGCTGTTTCTGGGGCAAGCGCGGTGTGCCACGCAAAAGAGAAGTCATGTGCGGTAACCGGCAACCCATCGCTCCAGCGAGCGTCTTCACGCAACCAGAACGTTGCTCCGTCTTCCCGAATTTCCCAACGTTCAGCCACTCCAGGAACGAGCTGGTTATTAGCGTCGAACCGCAGCAGCCCTTCCATCACGTGACCGAGGACCATGATGCTGACAGAATCTGTGGCCCGAGTGCTGTCTAGCTGGGGGGGTTCCGTGCTCAGCTGTAAGGTTAGGGTGCCCGACTCTGCATCAACGGCATTCAACGTGCTAGGGCCACTACCTGTAAGTGCTGATGCCCATGACAACAGGACCATTAATAAGGCAAATCCGACGGTAGCGGCGATACCCAGCCAGACAAGTTGTAAGCTAGCCGAGCGGGTTGCGGAATTGCTAACGTCAGGCATCGTGTTGGGCCTCAGGGTTCGCTAGTAGTTGCTTAGCGGTGTATATCAGGTTCTTGCTCCCCGCTCCAGAGATGGATTAAACCACGCCGGGAACCTTTTGCGCGGACTGGTTTCCTGGGGGGTTGGTGGCCTCCACCCTATACTCGGATTATGCAAGAGCGCATCATGAAAAAGCTCGCGAGTGTGGGTCTGGCGCAGAGTGCTGAGACGGTGGGGGCCCTGGTCGAGTTTCTAAGCCTGCTTTCGAGATGGGCCCGCGTCCACAACCTGACAGCCGTGACCGAGCCCGAGGAGATGATTGATCGCCACTTGGTGGAGAGTCTTGCTCTGCGGTCTTTTCTGAGGGGAGCGCGCATCGCAGATGTGGGTAGCGGTGGAGGGCTTCCCGGAATACCCCTTGCCATCGCTGAGCCAGAACGGGAGTTCACGTTGATCGAAAGCCGGGGGAAACGGGCGCAATTCCTCCGCCATGTGAGTGGAGTCTTAGGGCTTACGAACGTGGTGATAGAGCATGCACGGGTGGAAGACTTACTTAGCACCCCACCCTTTGATACTGTGCTCGCCCGGGCTGTGGCGCCACTACCGGAGCTGCTGAAGCTTGTGGAGCACCTCTTTGCGTCCGAGACGATGCTGCTGGCGCTGACGGGCGAGAGCTTCAGCGGTGAGGCGGCGACATTCGCGGGTGGCTACAGAGCAAGACGTGTCGGCGGAACGATCGCCGGATTGTTCAGGGGAAGTTTCATCATTGTGGACAAGAGCGAGGATTGAGCGTCATTGGCTCGGACGATCGCGATAGCTAACCAGAAGGGCGGAGTCGGCAAGACCACGACCTGTGTCAACCTGTCGGCTTCTTTGGCCGCCACCCAACGACGGGTTCTGACTGTGGACATCGATCCCCAAGGTAACGCCACCATGGGCTGCGGCATCGACAAGGGTGAGCTGGAGTTGAGTGTTTGCGACCTCCTTCTAGAGGGCGTGGAGGCAGCGAAGGTCATCCGCCCGGCTGCCGCAGGCGAATTCGACGTCCTGCCGGGTAATCAGGTACTCACGCTTGCCGAGGTGGAGCTGCTAAACCAGCCGGAGAGGGAATTTCGTCTTAAACGGGCGCTGCAACCGGTTCTCGATAACTATGACTATGTGTTGATTGACTGCCCACCAGCGATCAACATGCTGACCTTGAACGCGTTGGCTGCAGCGAACGGTGTGCTGATACCCATGCAATGTGAGTACTACGCACTGGAAGGCCTAACGGCCCTTCTCGAGACGGTCGAGCAGGTTAGTCGCAAGGCCAATCCGGAGCTTGAGCTGTACGGAATACTGCGCACCATGTTCGACCCGCGGAACAATCTAGCGAACGAGGTTTCTGGTGAGCTTCTCGAGCATTTCGGGGACTCTGTATTCAGAACGGTGATTCCACGGAACGTTCGGTTGGCGGAAGCGCCAAGCTTCGGTAAACCGGCTCTATACCATGACAACTACTCGCGAGGGGCTCTCGCGTATCTTGCCCTTGCGGGCGAGATCAATCGGCGCGAGGCAGCCGCCAAGCGGTCTTGAACCGCGCATTTGAGCCGGCTTGCGCTACAATCACGCGGCTGCCCTTCTTTCCCTAGCGACCGGATCACGATGGCTAAACGGAGAAGCCTCGGGCGTGGCCTAGAGGCGCTATTAAGCACAGACACCGGGTCTACGGGTACCGCTCCCCAGGATACGCTGCGGGACATTCCAATCGATCTGCTGGAGCGGGGTCGTTACCAGCCTCGCGCCGACATGCGGGAGGGCTCCCTCGCCGAATTGGCGGCATCCATACGTGCTTACGGTTTGGTCCAACCGATCGTTGTTCGGCCCCTCTCGGAGCCGCAATCCCAAGGGGCTGAGGTTCGCTACGAGATTGTCGCCGGCGAAAGGCGTTGGCGGGCCGCCCAACTCGCGGGGTTGCACGTCATTCCAGCGCTGATCAGGGAGATTCCGGATCAAGAGGCCATCGCAGTTGCGCTGATAGAGAATATCCAGCGCGAAGACCTGAATCCACTAGAGGAGGCTCTGGCTCTTCGGCGACTAGTGGATGAGTTCGAGATGACCCATGAAGAAGCCTCGGAAGCCGTTGGCCGGTCCCGAGTCTCGGTAAGCAATCTTCTGCGCCTGCTAGAGCTTCCGGATTCCGTCAAGGAGCTGCTGGTGCAGCGGGCGCTAAATATGGGACACGCTCGCGCACTGTTAGCGATCGAATCGGCTCAGGACCAGTTGAAACTCGCACGACAGATAGTGAAGGAAGGCTGGAGCGTGAGGGAGACCGAACGTGCCGTGCAACGTCTCGCAAAGCCTCAGCCCAAAAGGGCACGGGGAGGCGTCACCGCCGCAAAAGATCCAGACGTCAAGCGACTGGAGGCTCAGCTTGGAGAAAAGCTTGGGGCGAGCGTTCGAATCGAGCATGGCGGTCCGGGCGGAAGCCTCATCATTCGATACCACAGCCTGGAGGAGCTCGAGGGGATCGTCGACCATCTTCTCTAGCGATCTTGATCGGGCAGAGGCAAGAACTTAGAATGCCCCGGTTATCGAATCGGGCAGCCTTAGTCCCTCAGCAACTGACGCCACGTATGTGGCTTTTTCTTTGTCCCTACGAGTTGACTGAAGCGTCGACAGACGGGCTGACTGATGGTTGACGGACGTCTTTCAGACAGGTGACCAAGCGCCTCGTGAACGAGCATGAAGAGCAGGTGCGGCTTCAAGACCTGTATCTCAAGGCGCGCCGGATGGCCTTGGGCATCGTGGTCGGACAGTTGGGAATAACGTTGTTGATTTCGGCGGCTGGCCTTTTTTTGGGAGGCCCCAGAGCCGGTGTCTCCGCCCTCATGGGCGGCGGGATCGGGACACTGGCCAGCCTCTACATGGTAGTGAGCATGTTCCGGCTAAGCGCAAGCACCGAGCCCGAAAAGATTATAAGTCGAGTCTATCGAGGGGAATTCTACAAGCTCGTGATCACGGCAGGTCTTTTCGCATTGGTGTTGTTAAGTATTGAGGTCTCTTTTTTGCCGATGCTGGGATGTTTTGCTGCGACTCTACTGGCGTATTGGGTGGCGCTCTTTCGGTCATTGGATCTGACCCTGGTTAAGCAGAGCTAAAGTAAAGTGAATAGAAGCTAGACATGGAAGAAGCCCACGAAGGTCCGGCCAACGCGACCGAATACATCGTCCATCACCTGACCAATTTGCATACTGGTGAAGGGTTCTGGAACCTTCACCTCGACAGCATGTTCTATTCAGTAATTCTCGGTGTCGTCTTTGGAGGAAGCTTTTATCTCGCGGCACGAACGGCAACCTCGGGGATCCCTGGGTCCTGGCAGAACTTCGTGGAGATGATGGTGGATTTCGTCGACGTTCAGGTAAAGGACAGCTTCCACGGCTCCAGTAAGCTGATCGCGCCCCTAGCGCTAACGATTTTCTGCTGGATCTTTCTGATGAATTTCATGGATCTCGTGCCGGTGGATCTGTTACCGGCGCTGGGTGTCGCCGTGGGCATCGAATACATGAAGGTCGTCCCGACCACCGACCTCAACATCACGTTCGGGATGTCTATCGCCGTGTTTTTTCTGATGATCTTCTACAGCATCAAGATTAAGGGTGTCGGAGGTTTCGCGAAGGAACTGTTCCTGCACCCGTTTGGGAAGTGGATGATGCCGTTTAACTTCCTCTTGAAGCTCGTCGAGGAACTCGCAAAACCCGTCTCCCTGGCGCTGCGGTTGTTCGGTAATCTTTATGCTGGTGAGCTGATCTTCATTTTGATCGCCCTTTTCACGCTCTCCGCGGGAGCCCACTCGGTGGGGGAGTTGCTCAGTAATTTTACTTCTTTGGGCACCATCACGGCGTTTGTAATACAGGTCATTCTCGGGTTGGCCTGGGCAATTTTTCACATCCTGATCATCACCCTGCAGGCCTTTATATTCATGATGTTGACCATCGTCTATCTGAGTATGGCCCACGAGGAACACTAACGCGGAATGCTAGAAGGTCTTTTGGCCTTCCTGGACTGAGGAGAAAACATGGAACTTGCAAACTTGATCGCGAACGTACAGGGAATGACTGCCGTAGCGGTGGCGCTCCTGATTGGCATGGGAGCGCTGGGAACAGCTATCGGCTTCGGCCTTCTCGGAGGGAGTTTCCTAGAGGGCGCTGCGCGGCAGCCGGAGCTGGTCCCGATGCTACAGATCAAGATGTTCATCGTGGCGGGCTTACTGGATGCGGTAACTATGATTGGCGTGGGTGTCGCGCTGTTCTTTACGTTCGCTAATCCGTTCCTCGCGACAGCGCTCACCGCCTTGCAGGCGGGTGGCTGAGAACGAGCGTAATCGAATAAGAGCGCTTTCTGGAGGCTGATTGTGAGTATTAACGTTACTCTATTCGCACAGATGCTGGTCTTTGGTCTTCTGGTCTGGTTCACAATGACATTTGTCTGGCCGCTGATCAGAGAGGCCATGGAGGAACGGGAGCAGAAGATCACCGATGGGCTTGCTGCGGCCGAGAAGGGTCAGAGCGACCTGCAGCAGGCTGGGGTCGAAACCGAAAAAATTATTGGCGATGCCCGTGACCAAGCTCGGGATATCCTGAGCAAGGCAAACTCGCGTGCCAACGACATCGTCGAGGAGGCGCGTTCCGAGGGAGAAGTCGAGAAACGAAAGCGCCTCGAGAGTGCAGAGTCCGAGATCGAAGTCGAGGTTAATCGAGCGCGGGACGAGCTCCGACAACAGGTAGCGGTAATTGCCATTGCTGGGGCGGAGAAGGTCTTATCGCGAGAGATAGACGAGGCCGCGCACCGGGATCTCTTAGACCGTTTGGCCGCGGAGCTATAGGGAACAATGGCGGACGTTGGTACCCTCGCACGGCCCTATGCTCGCGCTGTTTTCGAGCTGGCGCGGGCGGGCGGTACGCTGTCGGTATGGTCTGCAGCCCTGGCGACCGCGGCGGACATCGTCGGCGAGCCCGAAGCGAGGACGTTTCTATCTCGGCGCGACCTGGATGATGGCGATCGCGTCGCCTTTCTGCAGTCGGTATGTGCCGACGCTGGAGAAGCAGAGATCTTAGCTACCGGCCGTGGTCAGAATTTACTTCGGCTTCTGGCGGAGAATGATCGCTTGTCGATCCTTCCGGAGATTGCTGCGCAGTTTGACGAGCTAAAGGCGTGGGCCGAGAACACCGTTAAGGTCCAGCTGGTCACCGCGAGCAGTGTGCAAGAGTCGGTGGTTGAACAGATAAAAGGCACGCTTGAGCGGAAGCTGGGCAGGGCGGTAGAACTGGAACTTCAGGAGGACCCTAGGCTGCTCGGTGGTGCGGTCATCAACGCCGAGGGTCGGGTTATAGATGGATCAGTGAGGAGCCGGCTGAGTGAGCTGGCAGAAGCACTCATCGCGTGAGGCTTTTTCTTAAGAGGAAAATGTAGATGGCACTCAAAGCTTCCGAAATCAGCGAACTTATCAAGCAACGTATCGAGAGTTTCGACGCTAGAGCCGAGGCTCGCGATGTCGGTACAGTCATTGCGGTAACCGACGGAATTGTACGCATCCATGGACTAGCCGACGTGCAATACGGGGAGATGATTGAGTTCCCTGGTGGCAGCTTCGGTCTGGCGCTGAATCTCGAACAGGACTCAGTCGGCGCGGTCGTGTTGGGAGAGTACAAGCACATTTCCGAGGGTGATACGGTCAAGACGACCAGCAGAATTCTAGAGGTGCCGGTGGGTGAGGAGCTCCTCGGTCGAGTGGTCAACTCCTTAGGCAAGCCTATTGACGGCAAGGGGCCAATCAATGCTGCAGAGACGTCCCCGATCGAGAAAGTTGCGCCGGGTGTGATTGAACGCCAGTCGGTCAACCAGCCGGTGCAAACGGGTCTTAAGTCCATCGATTCGATGGTGCCCATAGGTCGCGGCCAGCGCGAGCTGATCATCGGTGATCGCCAAACGGGGAAGAGCGCCGTCGCGATCGATACGATCATTAATCAGCGCGGTGGCGACATTAAGTGCATCTATGTAGCTATCGGGCAGAAGAATTCCACCGTCTCAAATGTCGTCGGCCGTCTGGAGGAAGAGGGCGCAATGGAGCACACCATTGTCGTGTCCGCTTCTGCTGCCGAATCTGCGGCCATGCAGTACATAGCTCCCTATGCGGGTTGTGCGATGGGCGAGTATTTTCGCGATCGAGGTCAGGACGCGTTGATCATCTACGATGATTTAACGAAGCAGGCATGGGCTTACCGGCAGGTTTCGCTGCTGCTAAGGCGCCCACCGGGCCGTGAGGCCTATCCGGGTGACGTGTTTTACCTACATTCGAGACTTCTCGAGAGGGCCGCGCGGGTCAACACGAGCTACGTTGAGGAGTTCACCAAAGGTGAGGTCAAGGGCAAGACCGGCTCGCTAACGGCGTTACCGATCATCGAGACCCAAGCGGGCGACGTGTCCGCCTTCGTTCCGACGAACGTTATTTCGATTACCGACGGGCAGATTTTCCTGGAGACTGATCTGTTTAACGCGGGCATTCGGCCCGCCATCAATGCTGGCCTCTCCGTCTCACGGGTGGGCGGTGCAGCCCAAACCCAGATAATCAAAAAGCTCGGCGGTGGGGTTCGCCTGGCGCTGGCGCAGTACCGCGAGCTTGCTGCCTTCTCGCAATTCGCCTCCGATCTTGATGAGACTACCCGGCGCCAGCTCGAGCGGGGCGAGCGTGTTATGGAACTAATGAAGCAGCCGCAGTTCTCGCCGTTGACGGTTGCAGAGATGGGAGTGTCCCTCTATGCGGTCAACGAAGGGTATCTCGATGACGTGGAGGTCGAAAATGTAGGGTCCTTCGAGGCGGCGCTGCATGCTCATGCGCACGCTAACGCCAGCGGGCTTATGGAGAAAATAGAAGCTTCGGACGGCAGTTTCGACGAGGAGATCCAAGCAGCGTTGAAAGCGCTTCTGGACGAGTTCAAGGCCTCGGGAGCGTACTAAGTCGATGGATGGGATAAAGGGGTCGAGGAGCTGATAGATGGCGGTCGGTAAGGAAATCCGCACCAAGATCACCAGCGTGAAGAACACGCAGAAAATCACTCGTGCGATGGAGATGGTTGCGGCGTCCAAGCTCCGAAAGACTCAGGACCGCATGACAGCCGCCAGGCCCTACGCCGAGGGTATCCGTCGAGTTATAGGGAATCTATCCCAAGCCAGCCCGGATTTTCACAACCCGTATCTCGAGGCACGAGAGATAAAACGGGTGGGTTACCTGATCGTCACGACGGATAAAGGGCTCTGTGGCTCGCTCAACGTCAACCTCTTTCGCAGGCTACTGAACGACATGAGTGAGTGGCAGGGGAAAGGTGTTGAGATCGATCTTTGCATACTCGGTGCGAAAGGGGTGGCCTTCTTCCGACGACTCAGGACGAACATCATTTCGGTTGCCACGCATCTCGGCGATGTCCCGAAGATGACGGAGCTCATCGGGTCGATAACCGTGATGACGGACGCCTATAAAAACGGCACCATCGATCGCCTTTTCCTAGTTCATAACGTGTTCGTCAACACGATGAGTCAGACGCCCGAGATTAAAACACTACTTCCTGTGGAGCCTGTCGATGCGGAAGACCTGCAGGATCATTGGGATTACATATACGAGCCGGATGCGGCAGATTTGTTGACGAACGTCCTCGAACGTTACGTCGAGGCGCAGATCTACCGAGCGGTTGTAGAGAACATCGCGTGTGAGATGGCTTCCAAGATGGTGGCAATGAAAGCAGCGACGGAAAATGCTGGTAAGTTTATAGATCAGCTGCAGCTCGTCTATAACAAGGCTCGTCAGGCTGCGATCACACAGGAGATTTCCGAAATCGTCGGCGGCGCGGCAGCCGTCTAGCTATTAAAGAAGGTTTAGGACACATGAGTACGGGTACGGTTGTTCAGGTCATCGGCGCGGTCGTGGATGTGGAGTTTCCGCGAGATGATATTCCCAAAGTCTATGATGCGCTGCGCCTCGAAGAGCAAGATTTGACGCTGGAGGTGCAACAACAACTTGGCGACGGCGTCGTGAGATCCATCGCGATGGGTTCGAGTGAGGGCTTGAAGCGGGGGCTGCCAGTCAGTAACACCGGTCAGCCGATTACAGTGCCCGTTGGAGAAAAAACGCTCGGCCGGATCATGGACGTCTTAGGCACGCCTATAGACAAGGCCGGAGAGATAGGTGAAGAGAAACGGCTTCCGATCCACCGAGATCCACCATCCTTCGAGGATCAATCGATTACCACTGAGCTTTTAGAGACAGGGGTGAAAGTCATCGACTTGATTATGCCGATCGCCAAGGGCGGCAAAATAGGACTTTTCGGCGGCGCCGGAGTGGGCAAGACGGTTACGCTCATGGAGCTCATCAACAACATCGCCAAGGAGCACGGCGGGTATTCAGTATTCGCCGGTGTGGGTGAGCGCACGCGCGAAGGAAACGACTTTTATCACGAAATGAAGGAGTCGAAAGTTCTCGACAAGGTATCGCTGGTTTATGGACAGATGAACGAGCCACCCGGCAACCGTCTCCGAGTCGGGCTGACTGGTTTGACGATTGCGGAGGCCTTCCGTGACGAAGGTCGCGATGTGCTGATGTTCATCGATAATATTTATCGTTACACCCTGGCGGGCACGGAGGTGTCAGCGCTGCTGGGACGGATGCCCTCGGCGGTGGGTTATCAGCCAACGCTGGCCGAGGAGATGGGCGTGCTGCAGGAGCGGATTACCTCCACTAGCACGGGTTCGATTACCTCGTTTCAGGCCGTATACGTACCCGCAGACGATTTGACCGACCCGTCACCCGCAACGACATTCGCCCACCTGGACGCGACCCTAGTGCTTTCCCGCCAGATCGCCGAGCTTGGTATCTACCCTGCCGTGGATCCTCTGGATTCGACTAGCCGACTGCTCGATCCCAACGTAATCGGCGAGGATCACTATCAGACCGCTCGCGCCGTGCAGGCGGTATTGCAGCGCTACAAGGAGTTGCAGGACATTATCGCCATCCTCGGTATGGATGAGCTGTCTGAGGACGACAAACTGACCGTGCAGCGTGCTAGAAAAATTCAGCGTTTCCTTTCTCAGCCGTTCGCCGTTGCCGAGACGTTTACTGGTACCCCTGGCAAATACGTTCCCCTGAAGGAGACTGTCAGCGGTTTCAAGGCGATCGTCGCCGGGGAATACGACCATCTGCCGGAGCAGGCCTTCTACATGGTGGGTCCGATTGAGGAGGCGGAGGAGCGGGGCAAGGCCCTGCAATAGTAGTCTCATGGCAAGTATCCGTGTCGATATCGTCAGCGCTGAGGGAGAGATCTTCTCCGGCGAGGCGGAGATGGTGTTCGCTCCGGGCCAACTCGGCGAGATCGGGATCGCGCCTAGGCATGCGCCACTCCTGACCGATCTGAAGCCAGGAGAGGTTCGGGTCCAGCCTCCGGAAGGAGAGGAACGAGTCTTTTACGTCTCCGGCGGCATCCTGGAGGTTCAGCCGCAGCGGGTGACCGTTCTGGCGAATAGTGCCCTGCGCGCCGAGGATCTCGACGAGACGGCAGCATTAGAGGCGCGCGAGAGAGCGCGGGAAGTGCTGGAAGGTCGTCATGGGGAAATCGATCTTGAACAGGCGCAGAGAGACCTGATCGAGGCTGAGGCTCGTTATAGGGCAGCCGAAAAACTCAAAGGCACGCGTTAATTCAGGTGCGCCGGCTCCTGCCGCGCTATCATCGCTGTCGAGAATCACCGAGGATTCAGGGGGCGCGCAACCCGTGGCGTTAACGACCGTTATCCTGGCAGCAGGTCAGGGCAAGCGCATGAATTCCGCGCTACCGAAGGTGCTTCAGCCTTTGGCGGGTCGGCCCATGCTCTCCCATTTGCTGGAGACAGCGAACGCGCTGGCACCGCAGGCCATAAACGTGGTTTACGGCCACGGCGGGGAGATCGTTCCAGAGGCGTTCTCCGGCTCAGCCGTGGACTGGACCCTTCAGGCGGAGCAACGCGGCACCGGTCATGCGCTCAACCAGGCGCTCCCCGGAATTCCTGATGATCATCAGATCCTAGTTCTGTTTGGGGACGTCCCGCTGGTGACAACGGCAAGTCTAAAAGCCTTGCTAGAGCACGCGCTCCCGGACGGGGTTGCCCTACTTACGGCCATTGTCGAGAAACCCAAAGGCTACGGTCGCGTGTTGCGAGATGACAGCGGCGCGGTCACGGCCATCGTTGAAGATAAGGACGCCACACCTGCTCAGCGAGCAATCAAGGAGATAAACACCGGGCTCATGGTCCTTCCGGGTGGAGCGATTCGTCGCTGGGTAGAGGCGGTGCGGGACGACAACGCGCAGGGCGAGTTCTATCTGACGGACGTCATCTCGGTGGCGGTCGGTGAGGGTGTACCGGTCGTCGGTGTCTCTGTGGCGGAGTCCAACGAGGTCTTGGGTATCAATGATCGTGCCCAGCTGGCAGCGGCGGAGAGAGTCCTCCAGCGCCGATATGCCCTTGAGGTAATGGCGCAGGGCGCAACGCTAGCAGATCCCGGGCGATTCGATCTCCGCGGCAAGTTAACCGTCGGTCGTGACGTTTTCATCGATGTAGGGGCGGTGTTCACGGGTGATGTCGTACTCGGTGATCGAGTGCGAATAGGCTCGAACTCGGCTGTTTCCGACAGCAGCCTGGGTGAGGATTGCTTGGTGCACGAGCATTGCGTCATCGACGGTGTTGTCGCTGGCGCGAGCTGTGAGATTGGACCGTTCGCGCGCCTTCGCCCGGGGACGGAGTTTCAGGAGCGCGTAAAAGTTGGGAACTTCGTTGAGGTGAAAGCTAGTAACGTAGCTCCCGGGAGCAAGATTAATCACCTGAGCTACGTCGGTGATACGAGTGTAGGTCGTGACGTGAACGTCGGTGCTGGAACCATCACGTGTAACTATGACGGGGTGGCGAAATACCGCACACAGATCGGCGATGAGGTTTTTGTTGGATCCGGCGTGATGCTTGTCGCCCCCCTGGAGGTGGGTGCCGGTGCTACCATTGCGGCGGGCTCGACTATCACCAAGAACGTTCCTGGCGAGGCGCTGGCTGTGGGCCGTAATCGCCAATCAACGGTCAAGGGCTGGAAACGACCGGCGAAGCCGTCCAAGTGAGACGCCGGATGAAATATTCTCGCATCACTCTGGTGGCGATCTTTCAAGGGACGTCGCGAGAGGCTAGAACCTTATGTGCGGAATCGTAGGCGGCGTCGCCGACCGCAATGTAATCCCCATTCTGATGGAGGGCCTGCGCCGCCTCGAATATCGAGGGTACGATTCGGCGGGCCTAGCTGTCGTCCATGACCGAAGACTCGAGCGCGTGCGACGGTTGGGTAAGGTTAAGGGCTTAGAGGATGCGCTCGATGAAAGTGATTTGAGCGGTGAGGTAGGAATTGCCCACACACGGTGGGCCACCCACGGCACACCGAGCGAAAGCAATGCTCATCCTCACACTTCGGGTGACGAGGTCGCTATCGTTCACAACGGCATCGTCGAAAACCACGCGGCATTGCGGTCCGAGTTGGAAGCCACGGGCATCGAGTTCAGTTCCGAAACCGACAGCGAGGTGATAGCCCATCGCGTTCGCTATCATCTTGCCGAAACCGACGACGTGCTTGCTGCAGTAAGTCGTACGGCACGAGAGCTCAAGGGCGGTTATGCCTCAATCGTTGTTATAAGCACGAGGGACCCTGGGGCCTTGTTCACGGCACGGGCGGGTACGCCCGTAGTCATCGGTCTTGGCATGGGCGGGAACTTCGTGGCTTCGGATGTAACTGCGTTGTTACCGGTAACTCAACGGTTCCTGTTTCTCGAAGAAGGTGATGTGGCTGTCGTGCGCCGAGATTCAGTGTGCATCTACGACTCCGAAGGGCGCGAGGTTGAGCGACCGATACGCGAAAGTGAGTTAACCGCGGACCCGACTGACCGTGGGCGGTATCGCCACTACATGGAGAAAGAGATTCACGAGCAACCGGTCGCTCTGATGCGTACCTTGGAGGACCGAATAAGTGAGGGTCGTATTGCGGACTCCGTATTCGGTCCCAACGCTGAAGAGATACTGAGCAAAGTGGCCGGCATGCATATCGTGGCCTGCGGTACGAGCTATCACGCGGGTCTCGTCGCGCGATACCAGTTCGAGGAGCTCGCCCGCTTGCCTTGTACTGTGGATATTGCGAGCGAGTATCGATATCGATCTCCTGTGGTCCCAAAAAACACTCTCTTCGTGGCTATTTCTCAGTCAGGGGAAACAGCCGACACGTTGGCAGCGCTGCGAGCGGCGAAAGAGCTCGGTTATCTAGCCACGATGGCAATTTGCAATGTATCGGAGAGTTCGTTGACTCGCGAAGCAGACCTCTTGCTGATGACTCGAGCAGGCCAGGAGCTCGGTGTTGCATCTACGAAGGCTTTTACGACTCAACTAGCGTCCTTGCTGCTGTTGACGATTGCAGTGGCCCGGCATCGCGGGTTGGAGCCGAGTGTTGAGCATGAGCTCGTCACGCATCTGGCAGAGATACCCGGACTAGTGGAGCAGAGCTTGGTGCTGAACGACGCCATCGCGGACCTAGCGAGACAGTTCGCGGACAAACACCATGCGCTTTTTCTGGGTCGCGGAGCGATGAATCCGATCGCTATGGAGGGCGCGTTGAAGTTGAAGGAGATCTCTTACATTCACGCTGAGGCATACGCGGCAGGCGAGCTGAAGCATGGTCCCCTGGCGCTGGTGGATAACGACATGCCTGTGGTCGCAGTGGCACCGAATAACCAGCTACTGGAGAAGCTTAAATCGAACCTCGAAGAGGTCAGGGCGCGTGGTGGGCAGCTTTACGTGTTTGCGGATCCGGCAGTCGAACTGGGCGCGGATAACGGTGTCCGGATACTCCGCATGCCTGCCCATATACACCCCATCCAGGAACCCCTTCTGTACACCGTACCACTGCAGCTTCTCGCGTATCACGCGGCCCTGCTGAAGGGCACGGATGTCGACCAGCCTCGGAATCTCGCTAAATCGGTCAC
>Ga0315339_1000254_pt1 | contig 78205 bp, 67 predicted proteins | sample ASW17metaG_FD_204514 | JGI IMG/M metagenome (GOLD analysis project Ga0315339, IMG submission 204514) | Ammonia-oxidizing marine archaeal communities from Pacific Ocean, United States - ASW #17 | ecosystem: Environmental > Aquatic > Marine > Oceanic | place: USA: California | collected 2016-12-05 | reverse complement strand
CACTGGAAACGGCGGACTATGTGGTGCTGATTCCGCCCCTGACTGATCAGACCCGCGGGCTTTTTGGCGCGAGTGAATTTTCTGCCATGAAATCAACTGCCCAATTTATCAATCTGGGTCGTGGCGAGTTGGTTGATGAAGAAGCGCTGATCGCAGCGCTCACTTCAGGTGTCATCGCTGGTGCTGCGCTGGATGTGTTCTTAAACGAGCCACTGCCTGAAAACAGTCCGTTCTGGGCCCTTGAGAACGTCATTGTTTCACCACACATGTCGGGTGACTATCATGGGTTCAAAGAAACGGTGGCGGAAGTTTTTCTCGATAATTTTGAGCGCTATCGACAAGGGCGTGAACTGGTGAACCGGGTCGACAAAACACTGGGATTCGTCAATACCTGATCAGTGCGTAGTGCTTGGACGATGCGACTGCTGTCGCTAGAAATCTCGGCACTCCTTTCTCTAAGCCACCTATTTCTGCCGAGCGAGCGCAATGCCCGCGATCAGAAAGGCGATGATGTAGACAATGGTCCGGTAGATGACCATGGATCCTGGCGGGATACAGATAAACGACATACCAGTTAGGCCGCGCAGCCCAATTTCGTGCGCAAGCCGGATGACCTCGTAGTCCGACATGCCCATGGGCTCTGCCAGTTCGCCGAGGATATCCCCGGGCGCGGGGCCCGCACCGCCGAGGACGTCCATGTCGAAGTGTACGTAAACATCGTCTGTTCCGTCATAGGCATGACGCAGTTCCTGGCACAAGCCATCCATCCCCAGTTCACTGCGGACCTTCCACATCGGGTAGAAGTGCGCGCCGCGGTCGCGATAGCCACGTACGATCTCGGCACGCTCCAGCATGCCGCGTTCACCGATTTCGACCAGGTTGGGTATCGAAAAATTTGGATGTGCGTTGTAGGTTTTGGATTTCCAGTTGCCGCTGCCGGCGATCCGCTCATCGTTAGTCAGGTAGTCGATCGGCCGGGAGTCCCAGTGCGTATCGGTGCTGATCATGCCCACTTTGCCAGTGCTGCGCTCCGCAATAGGCTTGGCAATGGCATAACTGCCGCAAGGTGAGTTTTGACCGATGACTACGGGTACGGCACCAGCATCCAGAGCCAGGTTGACCAGTGCCTCTACTGCACTTTGTGCCTTGAGAATGTTTTCAGCGGTGGGGTTGAGATTCACCTCAGGTGAAATATCGGCATCTCCCATATCGACGACCCGCAGAGATTCAAAAATATCGATATCGAGTTCCTGGATATAGCCGGTGGGATAACGCGCAGATTGCTGGCGCACTCTCTGTGGCGCTAACACCCATTCGGATTTGTCTACCCCGGCATACTTGCCGGCAGCACCGGCCACATAGGGCGCACCGATGATAGCGACATCGGCGCCAGTTAAGGCTGTCGCATCCTGCGCTAGGGGTACACCCATAAATGTTGGCGTCTGTTCATCGATCATCGGCAGCGTGGCGCTATCAATCTCGGTGTATCCGCCCATTCCTTCCCAAGGGGGTTTGTCCATTGTTTCGTGTTCCTGTTGTTTGTTCGTAGGGCTGGATCGTGTGTATGCGGATCGGTGGCTGGGCGTACTGTCAGATAATGCCGCCGTTCACATGTACGACTTGCCCCGTGATGTAACTTGCTTCTTCGCTAACCAGAAAGTTCACCAATGCAGCAACCTCGTCGGCACGGCCGAGTCTGCCTAAGGGTATGAGGCTGCTGATGCGTTCGAGCTCCTCGGGTGCGAACAGGCTGGCCAAATGTTCCGGGTTCGCATTGATCATTCCGGGTGCGACCACGTTCACGGTAGTGGCAGTGTCACTGATTTGAATGGCGAGCGACCGGGACAACGCCTCTATACCAGCCTTGGCGGCGGAAGATGCTGGGAAAACCGGGAAGTCGGTGCGGAACGTGTGTGCATTGAGGGAACTGATGGCGACGACCCGGCCGCAGGCACTTTTTGCAAGATGCGGCATGGCTGTAGTGACCATCCGGAAAAAGCTCTGGCTGATAACCCGGTAAGCGTAGTCCATGTCGTCCGCTTCAAGCTCACCGAACGGTTTAAGAATAGGAAACCCGGCATTGGCTACGAGGATATCCAGTGCGCCGAAGGTATCCACGGCATGGTTGATTAGCTTGCTACCTGTGTCTGGCTCGGACAGGTCGCCGAGTATGATCGTCGCATCGCCACCGGCGGCTTTAACAGCCTTTGCAGTCTGCTCACAGCCGGTTTGGTTGGACTTGGCGTGAATAAGAACTCGCGTGCCAGGCTGTGCCAGGCGTTTTGCGATGGCTGCACCGATCCCGCTGCCGGAGCCGGTAACCAACGCTGTCCTTGCTTTGGGTTCAGATGATGTCGTCATAAATCAGTCCTTGGCTCGATTGTCATTTCAAGGTATTCGCCTAGTAACGTAGTATAGGCTTAACAAGCCGCATGCCCGAGTGAGCTAAGGGGGCGAATTTCTGATTCGAGCGAGATTAAGGCGGAATGCTGGACAACAATGGAGTTAAGTGCCATGAATTTATCCAACATGATCCAGGCGATTGATCTTCACGCCTGCGGGGAGCCTGGTCGGGTCATTGTCGGTGGTGTCCTGGACGTGCCGGGTCAAACCATGTTCGACAAAATGCGCTATCTCGCGACCGAGGCGGACGATCTGCGTCTACGGATGCTGCGTGAACCACGCGGCTATCCCGCCGCCAACTGTAATCTTGTTCTGCCGCCGACCCACCCGGAAGCCGATGCCGGTTTTGTAATCATGGAGCAGGTCGAGTATCCACCGATGTCCGGTACCAATACCATCTGTGTGGTTACGGCACTCATCGAGACCGGTATGGTGCCGGTTCAGGAACCGGTAACCCGGCTCAAGCTGGATACGCCCGCTGGCCTGATCGTGGTCGAGGCGAGCGTCGATGCTGGAAAAGTCAAACAGGTCACGTTTGAAAATGTCCCGGCCTTCGCCGTACACCTGGATGTCCCAATCGAAGTACCTGAGCTGGGTACGGTCATGGTGGATGTAGCCTGGGGAGGTATGTTCTATGTGATTGCTGAAACCGAACCCTTAGGACTGGAACTCACGCCGCAACGAGCCGGCGAAGTCGCCCGGGCTGGGGAGATGATCAAAGCCGCGGCCCAGGCGCAGCTGGAGTGTGTGCATCCGGATAATTCGGAGGTTTCCGGTGTGACCATCGCGGTGATGTCCGGACCACCGACCCGACCCGGCGCGACACTGAAAAATGCAGCCGTGGTGTCAACCGGACAGTTGGACTGGGAGCGACCCCAGACCTGGACAGCAGCGCTCGACCGTTCCCCGTGTGGCACCGGAACCAGTGCCAAGATGGCTACCTTGCATGCCAAAGGCATGCTTGGATTAAACGAAGATTTTATCCACGAAGGGATACTGGGAACGATCTTTACCGGACGCCTCCTTCGCGAGACAACTGTTGGGGACTACAACGCGGTTGTGCCGACCATATCGGGTCAGGCCTGGGTCACGGGGATTGCTCAGTACGTGCTCGATCCGGATGATCCGTTCCCGAACGGTTTTACTCTGGGCGATATTTGGGGTGGTGGTAGCTGAAAACAATTACTGTACGGCGCAGCGTTGTGCTGGTCACTACATCCAGGTGATCAGGACAACCCCCGCAACCACCACGGCGACGCCGCCCGCGATTTGTAGCGTGATTTTTTCCTCTTTCAAGGCGAGCGCCGCGAGCAGTGTGAATACCGGGTAGGTTCCGATGACTGGCGCTACTAAGGTCACCGAGTTGCGCAAGAGCGCCGAATACATGCAGGCGATTGCTATCGCGATGAAACAGCCCGACAGGCCGAAGGCACGAAATCCGGCCCCTGACATGTTGAGCGGTAACCGGCCACGCCGAAGTCTATAGATCACGAGCACGCCCAAACCGCCTACGGCATGAGATAAAAAACCTGCCATCATGGCGTTGGGCATCAGATCGAGGCCGAATTTGCCGGTGGTATTGATCAGTCCACGGATCACGGCAGCGGCAGTCGCAAACACGAGCGCGATACGCATGACCCGTGTGATGCCAGTGCCGGGCATCCATGTCAGCGACATTACACCACACATTGTGACCAGGGTGCCGATTGCGATCAGGGGCGTCATGCTTTCGCCCAGCAGGATCATTGCGGTCAGCGCAGCAAAGATCGGTGAGGTTGCGGCTAGAGTAGACGCAACCGTTGCACCGGCCCGGTCCATCGATTCCAGCGTGAAATAAAGCGACAGCGCTGGGTGGAACAGCCCAGTAGCCGCAAATATCCAGAAGCCGGTCGTAAACCAGTCCTGTGAGCGCATCCACCACGGTGATGAAATCAGGAAGACTGTGACGACAGTCAGGATGCTGATCAGGGCACCGGTCTGAGTGTCTGTATGGGAAAGTCCTCGCTTGGCAGGGATGGCAGACAGTCCAAAAAATATCGCGGCCAGGAGTGCAAAAACAAAGGTACTGTTCACGAGTGATGAATTTAGCGGTCAGCAGACGTGTTGCGGCGGTGTGCTGCACCCCTTAGGGAACAGCACAGTGCGTGGTAGCAGATCAGATATGACAAATGGGTGGAGCGAGGTCGAGAGTCGGATTACGTTCGAAAAAGCCAACCGGCTTGAGCGTAAAGCCCACATATTCAACTGGCATCACTGGAAAATCTTCAGGTCGTGGCAGGTGAAGTACACCGATCGTGTGCCAAAGCACAACGTCAGTATCTATCAATGGCCTGTTCTCCAGGATCCATTCCGGCAGTCCGGGCCCACCTTCGTTTTGGCTCACATACTGACCTGGTGCATGTAGCTGATCTGGGTCGTAAGCAGTAACCCAGAGGTCATGGTTAACAAATCCTGCACGTCGCATGAAGGGTGAATCGGGTTGATGCATTGGTTTGATATTAGGGCCAGGCATCAGCTTGTAGCCCGCATGCCAGCCCAGTGTATTGGTGCGGGATCGATTAATGATCTTCCAGAACCGTCCATTTTGTGGAGCGATGTCTCGTGCGGCATCTATTTCTGAGTTGATGATGGTCTCTACGGGAGTGTGTGCGTTACCGTAGGGGTTCTCGGGGCCGGTCGGGATTCTTTTGGCTTCCACTTCGACGACGGTGTTGTCGTCGCCATCTACACTCATGTCGAGCCTGATGTTGAAATAATGCTCATGTATCATTCCGTTGACACCGGGAGCGACGAGTGCACCATACTGCGTTTCTTCCCCCTCGTGAATAGCACGCAGGTAGAGCGTGCCGGTCAGTTTTGCCTCGAACTCAATTGTGCCGTCTAGGTACAAGTACCAGAACAGGCCATAGTCATAGTTACCGATGGTAAAAAACGATGACACAACCAACCGACGGGAGCGGCGGATCTCGCTGTGATCGGCTCCGACATCGGTATGCTTCCACAGGATGCCGTAATCTTCTTCATGCATGCAAACTATTTTGGAAAAGTGCTGTACATTGCCGTGGCCGTCGACCTGGTCGAAGTCGAAATAATGAATTTCACCCAGACAGTCGCAACCAAGTCGTAATGAATTTACTTGAGTTCCGAAAATAGTCTCACCTAGGTCAAACGAATGATTCATGTAATGATCGCCCGCGGTGTCCCCATACGGAACGACCAACTCACTGAGCGAGGCACGATAAATTACGGGGCGGTCTGTTTCCCCATCGCGAAACGAAAGCGTATGTAGAATGAGGCCCTCTTTGGGTGTGAAGCCGACCCGAAACTGCCAGTTTTGCCAGTGGACAGCGTAACCATCGACTTTGAAGTCTGGTCCGTCCGGTTGGACAATATTGAGTGCAGCCAGTGGCGGGCGAACTTCGAGGCGATCCGCACGGTAGTCACCCGGATCAGGTGGTAGTGGTACTACGCCACTGTCTTCGACGCGAAGGACGGTCATCGCATTCAGGTCAACGACTGGAACCAATCCTTCTATAGGGCGGGCATAGGTGTTGTCACCGGGGTTTTCAACGTAAAAGCAGTGGGCTCGTGTATGGCGAAGATCTTTCTCGTCAGGTTCGGCAAGGTTGGCAACCGCAAACGCTTCAACGAGAACCTGTTGAATGTTCTCAATCCCGCGTCGTTTCAGGCCCGCAACGAAATCCGGGTGCTGTCTGACGACCACCTGCATCTCAGCATTTTCTTCGGCCAGCATGCACACGCGAACCCCCGGCACCCATGTATAGGATTGCAGCGTCGCGTCATTTAGACAAACGATTGCCTCGTATACCTTGTCCGCATTGCGATCGAGAATAACTGCAAAAACTTCTCGCTCGATGTAATTGCCAGCTACAAACTGGTGAACAAGCGATTTTTCAGGTTCCTTGAGACGTACCTGCTCGAACAGTGCCCGTGAATCGAGTTGTGCTTGTTCACGGATGATCTCGACTGCGAGAGTGAGTTCTTTACTACTTAGTGGGTCCAGCGGGTGCGGTGAACAAGCCCGAATTGGTTGGCACGTCTGTGACATAAAATGTTTCCCGGCAGGTGCCGAATTACCTGCTGATGGCAGGATCCTACAGCTAAGGTATCAGACAGATTAGTCGTCAGGAGGTCTATCCTGGACCACTGGCGCCCAGGCTAGTTCAGCATTGTCTCCCGGGCTTTGACTTTCCGATCGGTTTCCATCATGAATCCCGCATCATTGCGACACAGTGCTTCTGTTTTGCGTATGATTTCGTCGTTCGATTCATCGAGGTCAAAATCGTCGCCGTAGGGTTGTGGCACATACCAGGGGGTGTGCACATAAAGTTCGAGGTAATTGCCTTCAGGGTCGGAGAAGTAGATCGACCATGCGTTGCCGTGGCAGGCGTAGCGGTTGACGTCCACGCCAGCGGCCACCAATCGGTCTCTCATTTCACGAAGTTCATCAAGACTCTCAAGTAGGAATGAAAGTTGCTGAGCAGCGCTGTAGTCAGCGTCATCCGGTCTGCCGCCGATGAGTACTATCTCGTGATGTTCTTCTGGGTTCGTGGACAAAAACAACATCGGGCAGGAATTGACGGGATGCGGTCCGTGGTCGGTGACGGTGAAGCCCATGACCTGTGTGTAAAAGTCCTTCATTACATCCGCGTCCCGGATATTGAGTCCGATGTGTCCGATCCGTGGTCTAGGTTGCGTCGACATGGCAGTTTACCTATTTAAATTAAGATAGATCATTGTGTTGATTGTGGATCACTCAGGCAGCCGTGACACCTGGTCAACAGCCAATTTGGACCTATTGTTGTAGTGTGAGATATTCCCACACCTCTTGTGCTCTGACAAGCACAGAGCGTCAGTTGGAAGGGTTTGGCAGAGTGAGCGTACCCAGGTAAGTGCTTTGTATGAGCTCCGTTGTGATTTCAAAGTTGCCGTGCTCGCTGCTGTGAAACTGCAGCGTGAAGTCGCCGCTGTTGCTGTCCAGACCGCTAAATTTAAAATCGCCGTATTCATTAGACTCATCCGTTTGAAGTGTTGCGCCTCCTTGGGTGAGTTCGATTTCTACACCAGCTGCAGCGTCCGTTATGCCGTTTTTGATCACGACCAGGGTGCCACCGATGAAACACTTAGTGAAGTTGTCTAGATTTTTATAGTAGACCCTGGGGTTTGCTTTGAACTCGGGATTGAGAACCTGCAGTTCTTCATCCTCAGCAATCTGCTTCATCTGGTCGTCTTCGACTTTGAGGCTGCGAAAAACACCCGTGGGACAGACCTGCTCACAGCGCAGTCGGGGTTCTCCCCGGTCCAGCAGGTGGGCATCAAAATTCCATTTCTGGGCGACCTGTTCTTCTTCGTTCCACCATATTGCGCCATACGGACAAGAGTTGACGATGTCGGGTTTTCCACGCGCTTTGTCAGGGTCAATCATGACAATGCCGTCTGGACGTTGGTAAACAGCACCGTCGGTCGATTTTCGGACACAAGGGGCATCATCGCACATGTTACAGGTGGTGGGTCTGTAGGCGACATCCACCATTGGGTGTTGGCCGTGTTCGCGTGACTCGATATGGAACCACTTGTGACCGTGTAGCGGTTGCGGCGCGGAATAACCTGGGAAATTATTGCCTACATATTCATCCTTGCACGCCAGAAAACAGTTGTTACAGTTGGTGCACTCGGCGACGTCGATGATCAGGTTCCACTTTTCCATATGTTGTGACTTGTACGGTAAAAGATAAGGCGGACTCGGCAAACGGATGGGATATTATAGTTGGTGGGGTACGACCAGCAATGCGTCGAGCTTATGATACTGCCTGATCTTACGGCTTGCCGTAGATAATGTGTCTTTGGTCCGAGTTACAATTGATTCAGCACTCACCTTGTGGAGCTTGTGCAGACAGCGTCAAGTTACCTCCAGGGAACTGTCCTGAGGTGGCGTCCACACGGCAACGAATGGGAGACTTAAACCAATGATGTCGGCACCTTTGCCAATGCTGTTATGGGGCGTGGCTATAGCATTGCGCTACACCTCGGCTAGACATCCGTCTTTCAAGGGCCGCCTGTCCGAGAAAGAATTAATTGCCCAGATCAAAACGCGTGATGGCGCGACTGGTCGCTGGTATCAGTTTAGAAACGGTCGACTTAAATCGCGCGCTGGAGTGCATCGAGAAGCCGAGATCTGTCTGACATTCAAATCTGCCGAGGTCGGCGCGAAGTTGCTGACCCCGCCGCTGGATCATCAACAGTTCGTCAATGCAGCAAAGGCCTTTACGGTTGTTATCGAGGGCCCGGAGGAGTTGTCGCTGTGGTTCATGGAAACATTGAGGATGATCCAGACGGTAGCATGGAGCTATGGCACGCCTGGAGTTGACGACGAGAAGCGTTACGTCAACAACACCAATGGCGGCCCGGTTTTCGTTTACGTGAAGAATGGAAAAATTGTCCGTATTACGCCGATTGAGTTTGATGATGCCGAAGATGCACCGTCCTGGTCGGTGACGGCGCGGGGTCAGACATTCACGCCGCCACGTCGCACGACGATCGCGCCTCATGCACTGGCATCAAAGTCTGTTGTCTACTCGAAGGACAGATTGTTATATCCGCTTAAGCGGGTTGATTTTGATCCCAACGGTAATCGTAACTGCGCCAATCGCGGCAAGTCGGGATACGAGCGAATCAGTTGGGACGAAGCACTAGATATCGTTTCAACAGAGATTAAACGGGTTCGTCGTGAGCACGGCAAAGGTGCGATCCTAAGTAGTCACAGTTCGCACCACACCTGGGGTAACGTGGGCTATTACATCAGTTCGAATTTTCGATTCATGAATACCATTGGCCACACCAAGATGGTGATCAATCCGGACAGCTGGGAAGGGTGGTACTGGGGTGCGATGCATCACTATGGCAACAGCATGCGAAACGGGGCCTTCGAACCCTACGGTCAGATCCGGGACTGTCTCGAGAATTGCGAGATGATCGTGTTCTGGTCCAGTGACCCCGAATCGTCAAGTGGCTCCTACGCAGCATTCGAAGGTACTGTGCGTCGCCAGTGGGCCAGGCAACTTGGGGTCAAGATGGTGCATATTGATCCGTACCTCAATCACACCGGTGCGTTCCTGGGGGGAAAGTGGATTCCCGTGTTGCCCGGTACAAGCCCGGCGATGGCGCATGCGATCACTTATGTCTGGATCGCCGAAGGTCTTTACGACAAGGAATACGTAGCTACGCGCACCACCGGATTTGAGAAGTGGCGCGCCTACATCATGGGGGATGAAGACAGCACCCCCAAGACCCCGGAGTGGCAGGAACCCGAGACCGGGGTGTCTGCCCATGTCGTGCGGGCGCTGGCCCGGGAGTGGGCTTCAAAAAAGACCTATCTGGCGGCCGGCGGCAAAGGGACAACCTTTGGTGGTGCTTGCCGCTCGGCAACGGGCACACAGTGGGCCCGCTCGATGGTGTGCCTGATGGCCATGCAGGGCCTGGGTAAGCCGGGGGTGAATTTTGGCAATCTTCAGACTGGCGCACCGCTCAACCATCATTTTTACTTTCCAGGCTATGCTGAAGGAGGTATTTCAGGAGATATCGAAGGTTCTGGTACGGCCTTTAATCTATTTCAGCGCATGCCCCATGTGATGAGCATGAACAGTGTCAGTCAGAAGGTCCCAAGAACCTATATCGCTGAATCGATTACCGAAGAGCGGGTTGAGGGATATCCCACCGATCCACGTTCGTTGGAACGCCAGTTTCAGAAGTTTAGCTACCCAGCAGCCGGTCATTCGCGGGTTCGGATGATGTACAAATACGGTGGTTCGCATTTCAGCACGGTGATGGATTCGAATCGTCTGGTACGCGCTTACCAGTCGCAGGAGCTGGAGTTTGTGGTCAACCAGTCGATCTGGAATGAGGGTGAGGTCAAGTTTGCCGACGTCGTACTACCGGCTTGTACCAACTTCGAACGCTGGGACATCGGCGAATGGGCCGTTGCCGGCGGCTACTCGCACCACAACGAGTCGCAACTGAATCACCGGGTAATCACGATGCAGCACAAGTGCATCGAGCCGCTGGGGGAGTCCAGGTCCGACTTCCAGATCTTTCTGGATATCTCTAAACGTATTGGCCTGGGCGCTTACTTTGCCCAGGGGATGACCGAACTGGATTGGTGCAAACTGCAGTTCGAAGCCTCAGACCTCAAAGACATCGTCAGTTGGAAGCAATTTTTGAAAAAAGGCTATTACGTGGTGCCCGCCGAAGCCGAGAACCTCGAGGCGCCGGTAGCGTTCAACTGGTATGCCGAGGGCCGAAAGAAAGATACACCCGAGCCGGCGCCTCTGCCCTCGGAATACGGCGGCAATTTTGGGGAAGGCTTGCAGACCCAGTCCGGAAAATTTGAATTCGAGGCCTCGAGCCTCAAGAACTTCGGCGAAGACCCGGAAAGGCCTCCGATTAACCGCTATATCCCGAGCTGGGAAGGGCTCAACAACACAGAGCTCTCTGGACGATTTCCACTGCAGTTGATTACACCGCATCCGCGGTACAGTTTCCATACCCACACCGATGGCAAGGACAGCACGATCAACGACATCGAAGCCCACCGGGTGTTGATTGATGATCATTACTACTGGCCGGCGCGGATCAATCCCGAGGACGCCCGTGAACGAGGAATTGCACACCATGACCTTATCCGCCTGTTTAATGACCGGGGTGATGTCATCTGTGCTGCTGTTCTAACAGAGCGCATTCTACCTGGCGTGATTCACTCCTATGAATCGTCAGCTGTCTATGATCCGATCGGTGAGCCGGGCTTATCCCCGGAACGGGGGGGCTGTGTGAACCAACTGACATCGGCTCGACCGCAGACCGCCAAGACCACCGCATCGGCACCCAATTCCTGTCTCATTCAGGTCGAACAGTGGCGCAGCACTGCCCCTGATTAGACCCTCCTCGCCGCTGCCCTCGGCTGCCGACTCCGGGAGATCGGTTAGGGCTAAAGCGCCTCAGACTTCATTGGCTACGGAATTGATCAAGGTGCCGACGAGGTTTACCTCGACTTCGATCACATCTCCTTGTTTGAGAAAGATCGGTGGCTTGCGTTTGAACCCTACCCCGCCGGGGGTGCCGGTCACAATTACATCACCGGCTCGCCAGGGCAGGGCCTTGGACACATAGGAAATAAGGGTCGGGATATTGAATGCAACATCGTTGAATTCACCAAACTGCATCTGATCGCCATTGAGACGGGTGGTCACCGTGAGCGCATCAGGGTCAGGGATATCATCGGTGGTAACCAGCCACGGGCCGAATCCTCCGGTAGCGTTGAAGTTCTTGCCCATGCTGTATTGGTGCACATGGAACTGCCAGTCACGAATACTGCCTTCGTTATAACAGGAGTAGCCCGCAACGTAGTCCATTGCATCTTCCGGTTCGATATGGGCCCCGCCTTTTCCTAGGATGACAGCGATTTCTCCTTCAAAATCGAGTTGCTCGGATGACTTGGGTACTAATAATGGTTGTTGATGTCCGATCTGGGTCTGTGTGTGTCGGTGGAAAAGCACCGGGTAGTCACCAATAGTCCGACCGGCTTCACGCGCGTGAGCCAGGTAATTGACGGCAACACAGATCACCTTTGACGCATTTGGGATCAGCGGAAGAAATTCGATGTCTTCAAGGGGAAAGTCGGCCGACCGTCCTGCAGTTGAGTCGGCTGCCTGGGCAAGCCGGTCGGATTCCAGTAGGTCTTTAAGGTCCGATACGCCATCGATCGCTGTCGTAAGATCGATAATGCCATCGGCGACAACAACTCCATATCCGTGGGTGCCATTCCTGGTAAAACTGGTTAACTTCATAGGACCTCCCGGTCGGGGTTAATTATTAAATGGTGCCGGACTGCTCGGCAGGCCGCGGCGTTAGTGTCTGCACAGGTTTTGAGTTCGAGCGCCGCTAGTTTTGTGTACTACCGGACTTGGGCTCAGCGAGTCAGCAGATCAATGATAAAGCCAGTTCGGTAGTAATAAAACGTAAGCCGGCAGAATCAGCAGTATGAGCAGTCGAATAATGTCCACACACCAAAAGGGTGTTACGCCCTTAAACACGGTTGTCGTCTTCACATCTTTGAGTACGCCAGCCAGCACGAAGACATTCAGTCCCACCGGTGGTGTGATCAGGCTAATCTCTGTGACCACGACCGCGATCACTCCGAACCAAACAAGAATTTCCTCAGGCCCCATGCCCGCGTAGCCCAGACCCTGTACCACCGGAAAGAAGATCGGAATCGTCAACAGCAGCATCGACAGACTCTCGAACACACAGCCCAGGACGATGTAAATGGCAAGGATGACCAGGAGAACCATCAGTGGGGTCATATCCGCACCGGTCACGAATTCCAGAAGTCCCGCCGGCAGTCCGGCGCGGTTGACGAAGTTAGAAAATATTAGCGCGCCGAAGAGAACAGTAAAGAGCATCGCCGTCGTACGGGCACTATTAACGAGTACTTCGTAGTAGTCTCGCCAGGAGTGCACCCCCCGGGCCAGTGCCAGTAGGAAGGCGCCACCGGCACCGATTCCAGCTGCTTCGGTCGGGGTAAAGATGCCGCCATAGATTCCCCCAATAACCAGAATGAACAGGAGTAACGTGCCCCATACCCCGCGTAATGCGCGCATCCGGTCCGGCCACGAAGTGCGTTCTGCACGTGGGCCATCCTGTGGTCGTCTCCAGACAGCGTATTGCACCGCAACCATGTAAAGCAGTATGCCGAGCAGGCCTGGCAGGAAACCCGCCGCGAACAGTTCGCGGATACTGGTTTCGGTCATCAAACCATAGATCACCAGGATCACACTGGGCGGGATCAGAATGCCGAGCGTGCCACCGGCCGCGATCGAAGCTGTAGCCAGCGAATCGGCATAGCCGTATTGGCGCATGGGTGGCATCGCCACCTTGGACATCGTTGCCGCTGTCGCCAGGCTGGAACCGCAGATCGCGCTGAAAGAGCCACAAGCAACGATCGTGGCCATGGATAACCCACCCCGGCGGTGTCCCAGAAAAGCATTAGATGCCGCGTAGAGTTCTGCAGACAACCCGGCCCTGGAAACCAGGTTGCCCATGAGTATGAAAAGCGGTACGACTGACAGACCGTAGCTCAAGGCGGTTTCGGAAACGAGCGTGCCGATCATCGCCAGCGATGGCTTCCAGCCCGTTATCAGGCCAAAGCCGGCAAAGCCGACTATACCCATGGCAAATGCGATGGGCAGTCGTAAGAACACCAGGATCAATAGAACAGCAAAACCGATCAGTGCAATCGTCACAGTATGGCCTGCTGGCAGAGCGGTGGAAGAGGGATCAGCTTAGATTGCCGTCGGGGAGCGGTCAGGAGACATCGGACCTTTACTACGCATATAGCGCAGGGTATTGAGTAAGAAGGCAATTGATGCGACACCGCTCATTCCCGCGATGAAATACGTTATCGGTGCGTAGGGAATAGCCAGGAATTCAGTGGCATCGCCATAGTCAACCATGAAATTGGCGCTGATCCATACCCGCCAGGCGACAAATATCATCATGATCGCCATTAGGAGGTTCAAGATGATTTGTCGAATATTGATCCAGTTATCTGGCATCCATAGATCCAGCAGATCAACACTGACATGCTCTTCACGGTAACAAACAGTGGGAAGTATCGCGAATACGATAAGTCCCATCATGAGTTGGGTTAGTTCGGTCGCACCATCCAGCGGTGAGTTGAAGAAATATCGACCGATAACATCGATACAGGTCATTCCCATCAAAGCAAACAGGACAATAGACGAAGCCCCGTCACCGAACTTCAGCCAGGGGCTGGCGGAGTCCGATGACGGGATAGAATGGTCGACAGTCGCCGGGTCGTTGACTCGGTGACTCATCAGCTTGTCTTAGTAACTGCGAGCTATGGCGCGCAGTTCCTCGAGGGCAGCTTTACCGTCGATTCCAGCTTTATTCGCTCGTTCTAGCCATCCAGCCTCGACCGGCGCCATTATTGTGAGGTACTTCTTGTGAATATCAGCACTCGCTGTGGTGATGGTGGTGCCGGCTTCCTTGGCAGCAGCCAGGCCGGCCGTATCTGCAGCATCCCATTGTTGGCCGGAAAGCTTAGATAATTTTTCGCCGGATACGCTCATAACCGCAGCCCGATCTTTTTCTGAGAGGCCCGCAAGAAAATCACTGTTCATGATGAAGGCGAAGCTGCCGTAGTAGAGTCCGCCCGGCATAATCGTAACGAAGGGCACTACCTCTTTTAAGCGAAAGCTTTTCTGCGTTTCCATCGGCATGAAGATGCCATCGGCAACGCCGGAAGATAGGGCTTCATACACCTTTGGTGCTGGCAGTTTGACAGCTGTTACGCCCAGCGCTTTGCCCACCAGGCTGCCTACTCCACCGGGTACACGGATCTTCTGCCCGCTGAGATCACCGAGACCTTTGAGTGCTGATTTGGTCTGGATTACAGCTGGACCGTGTGACGTCAGACCGATCAGGGTTACACCCCTGTGCTCATCAGCCTTGGCCAGGTATTTCTGGTGAACTCGCCAGTAAGCAACAGAGGCAGCTTCGGCACTGGTGCCCAGATTCGGCATTTCGACAGCCTGGGTCGCGACGTAACGCGTGTTGTAGCCGTGAAAAATCCAGGCGGCATCGGCGACACCATCGCGAACGAGTTCAAACTGCTTCAGTGGAGATGCCAGTTTATATTCAATTTTGGTGGTCACACGGCCTTCGGTCGCTTCTTCAACCCACTTGCCCCAAGTCGGCCAGACCACGGCATTCATGTGGTGGGTAGGCGGTGCCCAACTGCTGATATTGAGCACTTCCTGGGCGAACAACGTGGGGGCTACCAAGAACAGCCCAAAGGCGAGCCCCAGTGATTTGAGTTGCTTAATCATGTACATCCTCCTCAGAGTTTGATTATTGAGTTAATCAAATGGTAGTGATTACAACAATTAGATAAAAATGTCTGTCAGCACTGCCATTGTGTCTGTATGGTTTGCTGAAACTGGGCAGTTGTCAAGGTTCGTGGGAAGGACGCGCATTGATATATGTCCCGCACCGAGGTTAAAGGCATAATATTGTGGAGGAGAAGGCGTAAATGAAAAATCGAATTCCCCCCGTCTGGATTGAGGGGACCACGAGCCGACAAGCCCATTGCGACCTGCCAGCGGGGACCTATGAGCGGGAGGTCGGGCGCGAAGGGTTCTTTGGACCAGCCAGTCAGATCCACCATGCCCATCCGCCAACAGGGTGGACTTCATTCGAAGGGCCGACTCAACCTCGGGCTTATGATCTGACACAGTTGAATACCCCGTTGGATAATCCATGGCATGCACCGCTGATTCTATCTAATGGTGCTGCACAGATCCGCATGTGGGTGGCTAACGGTAGTATGAACTCTTTAGCGAGCAACGCGGATGGTGATCAAGTGCTGTTTGTACACGAGGGCACGGGACACCTGTATTGTGACTATGGTCACCTGGAATTTGCTTGCGGCGACTACCTGCTGATACCGCGCTCCACGATGTGGCGTTTGGAGTGTGATGGGTTGGCGACGATTCTCATGATCGAAGCCACGGGCGGGGCGTTCGGGCTGCCGAACAAAGGACCTGTAGGGCAACACGCGATATTTGATCCTGCGATTCTGGATCACCCCCGGATCGATGAGGCATTCCAGGCACAATACGGGGAACAGGAGACCCTGGTCAGCATCAAGCGGCAGAACACCGTAACGACAGCGACTTACCCATTCAACCCGCTGGATGCTGTTGGCTGGCACGGTGATCTGTCGGTGCAGCGCCTGAACTGGCGGGACATTCGGCCGCTCATGAGTGCCCGATATCACGTCGCGCCTTCTGCGCACACCACCTGGCTTGGCGACCGTCTGGTTATCTGTACTTTCTGCCCGCGACCGATCGAGAGCGATCCCGGGGCCCTGAAGCTGCCGTACTATCATTCCAATAATGATTACGACGAGTTCATCTTTTATCATCAGGGCCAGTTTTTCAGTCGCGATCATATGAAGCCCGGGATGTGTACTTATCACCCCGCTGGGTTTCCACACGGCCCGCATCCGGAAGCCTATCGGACGGCCATGGCTTATTCGCGAAAAGAGACCGACGAGGTCGCAGTCATGGTTGACACACGGGATCCGCTACAGATCCATGATTTTGATGAAGGGGCCGAATGGCGCGGTTATGTGGACAGCTGGAAAGGATGACGCGACTTCGGTGTCGCACGCAGCCCCGTGTCAGTTCATCACCACAGGTAGGTGCCGGAAACCGCGAAAACGTAGCCGCGGATCCCGCTCCGGCGTGCCGCTCAGGTCGATAGACGGGAAGCGCCTTGCCACCGCGGCAAACGCGATTCGGCCTTCGAGCCTCGCGACGTTCATTCCAGAGCAGGCATGGCGACCCTGGCCAAAAGCCAAATGGTTGTTGGGTGATCGGCCGATATCGAGGTGATCAGCTTGGTCGAATTGATCAGGGTCCCGGTTCGCTGCACCCACGCCGAGCGTCAGAAACGTACCTGCAGGAATAGTTGTCTCACCGATAGTCATGGGCTCAGTCGTTAGTCGATTATTCAGCTGCAGGGGACTCTCAAAACGAAGAAGTTCCTCGACCGCAGAGTCTGCAAGCGCGGGCTCAGCAGCGAGGCGCTCTAGCTGGTCTCGGTGGCTGATCAGCGCATGAAGTCCGTTACCAATCAGGTTGGTGGTGGTTTCGTGCCCGGCATTCAGGAGAAAAATACAGTTGTGTAGCAGTTCGGATTCGGTCAACTTTTCTCCGCCCTTCTCGCCCTGAATCAGACGAGTCAGGACGTCGACTGCTGGGTCTCCGGGAGACTGACGCCGGTCGTTGACCAGGGTCCTGAGATAGTCTGTGAAATCGATCACCGCTTGGTTTCCGGTTTGTAGAACCTGTGGATGCGGTACCGGTTCGAGTGCGGACAGAATCGCCAACGACCAGCCTCGAAGTGGCGCCCGTTCATTACGTGGTACATCCAGAAGGTTCCCGATCACCTCGATGGGAATCCGAGCCGCGAAATCGCTGATCATATCGACCGAATTCCGGTCCTCGATGTCGTTAAGCAATTCGTCGATCAGTTGAATTAGGCCCCGCTCCATTTGTTTAATGGCTCTTTGATTCAATGCGCCCATAATCAGCCGGCGTACGCGGGTATGCAGCGGTGGATCATTGAAGACCAGGCTCGTGGTGTGGTGCTCGAGCAGGGGACTGTCGCCGAATTTGGGTGTGAATTCGGCTTGCTTGTCTGAACTGGTACGCGGATCACGATAGGCCGTTATCACGTCATCATAGCGAGATAGAAAAAAAGATCGCTCACTTAACCGATGAACCGGACTCTGGCGTCGCAGCTGCGCGTACCAGGGGTAGGGGTCATCAACAAACCCGGCTGGAGGATCTATCAGCCGAAATCGAGACACTGCGTCAGCGCTGGATTCGATTTGGTTTTTTAGATCTGTCGGCATGGCGATATGATCAGGGTGTGATCCCAACGAGTGTAGCACCCGGTGCCAGCGGACGGTTTTATGTCGTAAGCAAACGTGGTTGAATGGATGCAGCCCAGAACAGGAGAAAAGTCATGAACGAAGTTGATACCGCAAACGCACGACAGGGTGAACAGCACCATGTTCTCACCGACATCATGCGCCGCCGCCGAAGCGTTCGTCAGTTCGAGCGAGGCAGGAAGGTCTCACGCGATACTTTGCTGTCGGTGGCTGAGTCGGCACGTTGGGCACCGACCGGTGCCAATAGCCAGTGCTGGGATCTGATCATTGTGGATGATCCAGTTGTACGCGATGCTGTAATCGATATTTTTGTTGAGCAGTCAAATCGATTGTTTGATAAGGCTAAGGGTTTTCCAGCGGTGAGCAAGGCTTATCTATCTAACACTGTGGCGATTTTCATCGTTGTGGGTGACCCTCGTTGGAAGGTTGCTTTCCCACAGCACAATGAAGATACCGAAGGGCCGGATGAATACGCCGCAAATAACGAAAATATTTACTATTGTTCACTGGGCGCCGTGATCCAGAACATTCAACTTGCTGTCACGGCCCAGGGATTGACATCAGCGTGGCTGTCCGGCGGTGGTGAGACATCGACCAACCAGGCATTGTCGGAGCTTCTGGGGTATCCGCCATATCTCTCAGCATGCGGAACGATACCCGTGGGTTATCCGAAGAAAGATGTCCGACTGCGCTACCGGCGTCCACTTGAACAGTTGGTCCATTGGAACGGTTATGCTGCGACGCAGTTTCGACCTCAGGGTATGTTGGACCATTACCTGGGCCGGTTGCGTCCCTTCCTGATGTACCGCAATACCGAAAGCGTAGAAGACTGGGAAGATGCCCGAGAAAAATGTGGGGACTGGTACGATGCCTTCAACACTCCGGAGCCGAACCCATCGGGTCAGTTGGAGTAAAAACACGATAGACTCGGCACAGCCAATATGAAACTCGGCTCCACGACATACAAATGAAACAGAATGCGATCGAAAAAACCAAACTACTTTTTCTTGTTAGTGATTAATATCGTGGTGATCATCTCGGCAGCAACGGTAACTCGCTTCCCACCGCGCGGGCATAACCCGGCAGGAGACTAATGTGGCCGGGCTTTACCTACGTTCCGGGGGCACGGGTGGAACCACCTATCTGCTGCTTCACGGGCTCGGTGCAACCGGCGAGGTCTGGGATGGACTGGTTGATCTGATTGAACGCAATAAGGCCGGCCGCTGGCTGGTGCCAGATTTTCGGGGGCATGGGCGTTCTCCCTGGGAACGGCCTTATACCTATGGCAGTCTGTTGGACGATCTGATCCCACTCATCGACGAGGCAAGTCGGCTGGTGGTGATCGGACACTCGATGGGGGGTGTGGTCGGTCTGATGCTCGGTGGTGCACTGCCTAATGTTGATCGTGTGCTGGGTGTGGGGATCAAGGTCAGCTGGAACGAGACTGAATTGGAACAGATGCAGGCATTGTCAACACGACCGGTTCGCTGGTGGGCAACGCAGGTCGAGGCCGTAGAACGCTACCTCAAGGTGTCGGGATTGATCGGCCTGGTGAATCCCGATTCCCCCACTGCACAGTGTGGTGTCATGGCAGGTGACGATGGCCAGTATCGTCTTGCCGCTGACCCTGAAATTTATACGGTTGGCAGACCCCCCGTCGCGGAACTGGTTCAGGCCGCCCGCTGCGAGGTGATGTTGGCGTGCGGGGAACACGACAAAATGGTCGGCGCAGGAGAACTGAGCGCTCTGGGTGCCGCGGCGAGGCAACTCTCGGGCCTTGGACACAATGCGCAAGTGGAAAGTCCTGAGCAGATTTGGTTACTCGTCAACGAACCGCTCGAAAATAATAAGGAATTTTCATGAGTTTATTAATGATCCGCCACGGTGAAACCGCATTTAATCGCGATCGTGTCATGCAACCGGCAGACACCCCCCTGTCGGACCGGGGCAAGGAGCAGGTGCTCCGCCTGGCGCAACGTCTGAGCACCGAAGGGATTACACGAATCCTGGCCAGTGATCTGCCCCGGGCCGCCATGACGGCTCAGGCATTGTCCGATGAAACCGGTGTCGGCGTTGAGTTTGAATCGTTGCTTCAGGAGCGAAATTTCGGTCGTCTGCGGGGGCAGCGATTCATTGATCTAGAGGCCCGGGACATTGATCCGTTTGCCGAAAACTATGAACCCGAAGAGGGAGAGACATGGCAGGAATTCGATCAACGCGTGACTCATGCCTGGTCAAGAATTCAGTCGGCGCTACCTTCAGATGGGATCTTGGCCGTGGTTACTCACGGACTGGTTTGCGCAGCTTTGTTACGTAATCATCTGGATGCCCAAGCGCATGTCACTGACAGTGGAAGACTGTATCCGTTTCGCAACGCGAGTTTCACCCGTATCGAATCGTCACCGCCCTGGCGGGTCGAGTTGCTGAACTGTGCAGAACATCTTGAAGCGCTGGGTGACCAGACCTCGATCTACGGTCAGGTTTAAATAATTCCGATTCTGTGCGTTACGACCGGTGCAGCGACTACTACGCAGTACAGCCCTCAGTCATTCAAAGGGAATTGTGAGTACCGTCACACAGGGGTTTGCGGCTAGTGCGTTTACAGCCGCAGAAAAGGACCTTTTTAGATTCTTCTGCATAGTAGCGTATCGGGGTAAACGCTGTTGATTTGTGGGAACCGTCGCAGAAAGGCTGTTTGCTGCTGAGGCCACACTGACACCAGAAATAGGTCTTTCCCGTTTCTACTTCGACCGCGATTGGGCTCCTCTGGGCTATGACAGGCGTGTCGTTCATAGGGCGCTATCCTTTAGGGTTGTTGCCGTGATTACCACGGCCAGTTGATCCCCGTCATTTTAGCCTCAAATGTATTGTCGAACACCTGGGCGAGTTTGAGCGTGAAGTGATTTGTCCAGTCGCCTGCCTCGCCTTTGCGCATGAAAGGCATGCCTGGCTTGCGCTGTTCTTCATCCCACAGTTGCATACTGGTTCGGGGGTCTTTCTTCATGCTCGAGAACGTCGACAGTTGTGCGATGCGCTCGATTTCTTCGTTGGTCAGAGGCTGATCTAGAAAACGGGCAACCCGTGCAACCGTTGCAGCCAAGTCAGCCTGCATTTCTTCGTAATGCAGGACCAGAATATTGCGTTGCTCGCGTTGGATGTGCCAGCTTTTGAGGTGAGTCCAGTAAGGACCGTACTCCACTCTTCCCGCCATAAACTCATCAATAAAATGTTCGATCGGCTCGTCATATTCGTACATTTTGAAACCGAAGGTGTGAAAATACATCGACACCGCAGTGTCCTTGGCGTTGCGGGTGACATAGATCAGCCGGTTGGACTCGGTCAGTTTGCGCGGCAAAAGATGATAGGGGTTGTGTGACTTGAAGACCCTGGGGGAGATCATCGAGTCGACAACCGACAGATCGGGCAGATCCTCCGAATCATCAAGCCATGGAATGATGGTATGGAGAGGTGGGTCGCTGTCGTGAATTAGTCCGCGGCTGTAAACCAGGCGTACAATTTGCTGCGTCCAAGTTGTGCCGCTCTTGGGAAAGCTGGCAATAAATACGTCATCGGCTCGCGGTGTCCAATGCTGGTGCACCCATTCGAATCTCTGTGTATCCACCGGTGTTACCAGCATGTCCCGCCAGCGGTTGTAGTTGATCGCACTCACGGCTGCAAATTCGAAGTCGCCAGTCGATGGGATTCGATCAGTCCGGGGACACGCTCGGGGTCGGTACGGCCCCAACCACATTCGCTGGCAATCCCGAATGACGGTACCACTTTCTGCGCAGCCGCGATACGCTGTTTATCGCCGCTGTGATCCTGGTGGTGGATCAATCCCAAGTACAGTTCTGTCTGAGCGGGGAGTTGAAGTCCAGCCAGTGGAGCGTAGTACGTATCATCGACACGGTCTCGTGGTACGGGCATGTGGATAAAATCCAGTCGCCGTTGAATTTGTGAAGCTAATCCGTTCGCGATTTCGACCAGAATCGAGGTGTCTTTGGGCATAACCAGGTGCTCGTCCCTGGGCGTGCCGTAACACAGGTGGTAGCCCAGTTCTACATCGGGTGGCACCTGTGCCCCAAGTCGGGTCATCTGATCAAAGATCTGCAGCTTGTAGTTGTCGGGGCGATAAGGAAAATAATCTTCAAAGATCAGTACTTCCTGGCAGATGTCCCATTGGATCGAAAGGTCCTGATGAGGAATAGCATCAACAATTGACCTGAGGGCTATCAGCAGTGATTTTTCATAGGTGAGTAGGTAATCCTCGATACATGTTGGGCTGACATACATATAGCCTGAAGCCATCGGGGTAGGCAGGCAGACCTGGAAGCGCACGCCAGCCGGGATGACACCATCATCACGCAATTGTCTAAAAACGTCATAAGACGCAATGGCGGCGGGTGCATAACCGGTTTCAAACACGACTGACGACGGGTCTACATCGGGCTTAAAGCGTACGAGCTCTGTTTCCCGTATGAGTTCGCCATCCCACTGGCGAAGTGTCAGCGGTGTCGCATCGGGGTCGAGTTCCATGTCCGGGTGAGACAGCAGCATCTCGCGCTGCCAGTAGATCCAGCGATGACGTTCGCCGGTTTCGCCATCTGGAATCCGGCGAAGCCAGGGTGCAAGTTCTGATGACAGAGCCCTGAAAACGGATTCTGAATCCGACATGGCGACACTGCCCACGAGATGGATACTTGGTTGCATGGATTACTCCCCCGGAAATAAGTGAGTCATTTCTCAAGAGGTAACGCTACCATACCCGTGATCAATCAGAGCGGTTAGCGCGCTACTCAGTGATCGCGACTCAGAAATTTATCAACACGGTCCATCAGGGGCTGCTTATCGTAGGTTCGATAGAGCACCGACATCATGCGTACGGGATCGCCAAAAAAGAATCGTTCGTACAATACCTGACGCCCCGCAAACGCGCTGCAGGCGACATCCCACGCCAGGCGAAACAATTTGATACGATCGCGCGCAGTACAATTGGCAGCTGCCAGATAACGGTCGATATCCTCTGCGACTGGGCTGTCCAACGCCGAATCCGGGGGGATCAGCATCAGGCTGGAGGCGCTCAGAAGCTGCAGTATCTCGATCATTCGTGGATACATCTTCGGGAAGACATTGCGTGCGGCATCGAGCGGTACGCGGTCAGGCGCCATCACACCCCACTTATCAATCTTGGCATCGGCTTCCGATGCGCGCAGACAGGCTCTCATGATCTCAAGGTTAATCATGCACTCCGCGATCTTTTCCTGTACGTGCTGAAATTCGTTCGATCCCAGCGCGTCGGCAATGGAACAGGCAATACCCAGGACAAATTCCGTTTTACATATGTTTTTGATGGTGACCTGCTGTGCCATATGGGCAAGGCAGCCGGTCTCCGGGAAGTGGCGAGTACATAGTTCAGGATCTGATTTGAGGAACACTCGGTCCCACGGTACAAGAACATCGTCAAATACCACGATCGTATCCATCTCCTCAAAGCGAGAACCCAGAGGGTGGTCGATCTGGGATTCGCTGTATACAAGTGACTCCCGACAGATAAATTTCATACCTGGTGTGCCGCAGGGGATCGTAAATGCAAAGGCGAATGAGTTGGTATCGGATGCGGCCTTGAGTACCGTTGATGGAAATACCATGATCTCATCTGCAAGCGCTCCCAGCGTCGCCAGGATGCGCGCACCCCGAACCACCATGCCATCGGCATTTTCGTCGACAATGCGAAGTGCAACGTCAGTACTCGGGTGGCCGCTGGCGGTTAACGCGCGATTCGACTGTGGATTGACCAGTGTATGGGTCATGCATAGATCGTTTTCTCGCGCGTATTCGTAGTAGTTACGTGCGTTTTCTCCGAAGCGGGGATCATTCTGATGGTAGAAGTCCGCTGCGGCCGCGGCCGCCATAATTTCTACATTGATGTAGTCCGATGAACGGCCGAGCATGCCGCCGCTGAACCGAGACCAGTTGAACATCATTCCAGATCGTTTTTCGAGGTCTTCGTGGGTGCGTGGGGTAATGAAGGACAGACCGACGGGGTCTCCCGTAGTCGGCGATGGATAGGTCATCTCATCACGCAGATTTTCAGTGTGCTGCATGTCATACAGAGCGGCCATCGACTGCGCACAGCCCTGCAGAGCAGGGTGGGCTGTTACATCAGTAATACGTTCGTCGCCGAGCCATATCTCTGCGTTGCCCTGTCGAAGACCGTCTAGATACTCACTGCCTGTACGGGCGCCCATAACTCGCTCCTCAAGTGATCTGCACCAATTTATTTAACATGTTAAATAAATTGTCTGGGGTGTGCAACACCTCTGAAAAATCGACAGAGAACGAGGAAAGCGAGACTGTAACTTGCGGGCTCAGCCAGCGCATGAGACCTTTAGTTGAAGCGATCCCGGATCTGGTAGTAGCGGATTGTCGGTCCGAGAAACCATGGATTTCCATGATAAAACGGACGAGTTTCGAATTTGAGCCCATTCATGGGTATCGTTGCGTCCGGGATGCCTAAGGCCTGCTGGCCAAGTCGATGGCCGAAATAACTTGATAGGCAGATGCCTGATCCGCAATAGCCCATTGCATAGAAGAGTCCGTTGTCCTCGCCTAGGTGCGGCAAGTTGTCAAAGGTATAACCGACAAAGCCCATCCATGAGTGGGTAACTTTGGCGCCAGTCAGTTGTGGAAATATTCGAAGCATCTCCAGTCTCAAGGGTCCAGCACTGCGAATAGGGTCGGTTTCTTTGTGTGACACACGTCCCCCGAATAGGATTCTGCGCCCATCTGGTGATAGGCGGTAATAGACGACCAGTTTCCGAGTATCACTGACAACCCGGTCATTAGGGATCAAGCTGAGCGCAAGATCTGGGTCAAGCATTTCAGTTGCCAGCATGTAAGAGCCGATCGGGATAATCCGTCTCTGGTGCCATGGTGTTGCCGATCCGGTATAACCACTGGTCGCAACAATCACCTTGCCTGCTCGGATCTGTCCTTTGGCTGTACTGAGATTAAACCCATCGGTATTGCGAACAATGTTTTGAACGCGGCAGTTGTCGACGACTTGACACCCACTCGCCAGTGCCCGTTCATACAGGCCTTGATGATAGCGCGCCGGGTCCAGCGATGCGTGTTCACTGATCACCAGCCCCCCATGGTAAAACGGAGAGTCCACTTCGTTTTTGATCTGCGTCTTATCAACGAGATGTCCGTCTCGCTCAAGTCCTTTGACTTGGGATTTGAATTCTTGTTTCTGTGTGGTGTATTGCTGGGCGCTGTGGGCAGCATGAAATCGGCCACAGTGTCTGTAGTCGCAGTCGATGCCTTCATCGTTTATAAAGTCGCCAACCCACCGCAGTGCACTGCGCGCTTCGGCGATTATGGCGTAAGCCTGTGCAGGCCCGTGTAGGCGGGCCAGTGCCTTGTAGCTTGGTTTAACTTCGCCGCTCACCTGGCCACCGTTTCGTGAACTGCAGCCCCAACCGGGCTGTTCTGCATCTACAATGACAGTGGACAGTCCAGCCCGGGAGGTCACTAATCCAGCATTCAATCCGGTGTAGCCGGATCCAACGATCACAACATCTGCTTGATCCGGTAAAGATGCTTCGAGAGGGGTGGGTCGGGGGGTGCGATCCCACCAGTAGGGATCCGGTTTGAAGTCAGCGCTGAAAATTGATTGGTTCACGTTGTCCTGTTCGGTCTATAGGCGATTTGCGAGGTGTTGTTATATCAGCTTTGTGGCTGCGCTCAAAAGTTATTCAGAACCGACCGCTGCGAGATTTGAATTGCCAAGCGATCCCGCTACACTGTCGATCAGCTATGATTGAGCTGGTAAGGCTGGTTCGAATCCTGGATTCTAGATCTGCGTGAAGACTAAACTGCCGGTATCGAATTGGTTCTTCTCGGTATACCTTGCCACGACTAAATTTAACGACCTGTTCTCCGGTAAAGTGCCGGACAATTTAGGTACCATTGATACTCTCGAATGTTTTGACTGAGACCGTGTAACGACAACGTGAAACGATATTCCGCCTGGAGTGTTTTTCTTAACGGATTAACCGGACAGAAAAACTGGGATCGCGCTTGGCGAGATCCTGAGCCTAAAACTGAGTATGACGTGATCATTATCGGTGCCGGTCTGCACGGGCTCGCAACCGCTTATTATCTTGCACGCAACCACGGCATCACGAACGTTGCCGTGGTAGAGAAGGGCTGGCTGGGAAGCGGTAATGCCGGGCGCAACACCACGATCGTTCGGTCTAACTATATGCTGCCGGGTAATCGCCCTTTTTATGAACACTCCCTGAAGCTCTGGGAAAATTTGAGCCACGATCTGAACTACAACGTGATGTTTAGCCAGCGGGCCCATGTCACCTTGCTGCATAGCCCGGCAGCCCGTGATGCTGCAGCGCGGCGATATAACACCATGCGATTGACCGGTTCAGATGGCGAACTTTGGGATTTGCCAACATTGAAACGAAAAATTCCACATCTGAATTATGGACCAGACGCGCGTTTTCCAATCATCGGTGCATCAGCCCAGCTGCGAGCCGGTAGTGCCCGGCATGATGCCGTCGCTTGGGGTTATGCCAGGGCGGCAGATCAACGCGGAATCGATATTCTTCAAAATTGTGAAGTTACCGGCGTACTGCGGGACGGCGGTAAGGTGACGGGCGTCGAAACCGTGCGTGGTGTGATACGAGCGAAGAAGGTTGGTTTTGCGGTAGCGGGGAACACGTCCCGACTATGGCGCATGGCTGGGCTGGGCAAATTACCAATCGAAACCCACAAGCTACAGGCCTTTGTTTCCGAACCTCTTAAACCCCTGCTTGATCAGGTGGTGGTGTTCGGGGTTGGGGGTGCACATTTTTACATCTCACAATCTGACAAAGGCGGCATGGTGTTTGGCGGTGATCTGGACTGGTATAAATCTTATGCTCAACGCGGAAATCTTCCTATTGTGCAGGATGTGGCGGAGTGTGCGACATCGATCCTGCCTTGCTTGTCCCGGGTTCGGTTACTGCGTCATTGGTCCGGTGTGATGGATATGACAATGGATGGTTCGGCATTTATCTGCAAAACGCCGCTGGACAACCTTTACCTGAATGCCGGGTGGAACTACGGTGGTTTTAAGGCGAGCCCAGCATCGGGCTGGTATTTTGCTGATTTGGTGGCCAACGACAGGCCCGATCCGGTAGTTGCGCTGCATAACCTCACGCGGTTTGAGCAAGGCATCAATCTTGATGAACGTGGTGCCGGCCCCGATCCCAAACGGCACGGTTAATTTCTACACAATGATCCGGATCAAGTGTCCATTTTGTGGTGAGCGTGACCATAGTGAATTTAGCTATGGCGGTGACGCCTCTGTTAAATATCCCCCCCTTGATGCACCTGCCGAGCAGTGGCTTGAGGCTGTGTTTCAGCGCGAGAATATCGATGGTGTTCAGTTTGAGACCTGGCAACATCTGCAAGGCTGCCGTATGTGGATCGTGGTCGAGCGTGATACCACTACCCATGATATTCACAGTGTAAGACCGGCACACGAAGGCATTGCGCAGGCACTTGCCTTGGACGAGGGTGGTGAGGTATGAGCACACGGCGCTTAGCCACCGGTGGCCTGATCGACCGCAGCAGACCGATAACGTTTACCTGGGATGGTAAGAAACGAGCGGGGTACTCAGGCGATACGCTCGCGTCCGCACTGATCGCAAACGGTGACCGGGTTGTTGGTCGAAGTTTTAAATATCACCGACCGCGCGGTGTAATGTCGGCCGGCGTCGAAGAATCTGGCGCGATGGTAACAGTGGGCACGGGATCTCGAACCGATCCCAATGTCAAGGCAACAGTGCAGGAACTGTACGATGGACTGGTGGCACGAGGGCAGAATGCCTGGCCCAGTGTGCGTTTTGATCTCGGCGCGGTGAATAATTTGTTGGGTCGTTTTCTTGCGGCAGGGTTTTACTACAAGACTTTCATGGGTATCCCACCACTTGAATGGGGCAGTGGTACCGGTATGTGGATGCGCTACGAGCGAATCATCCGGAAGGCTGCGGGCATGGGGGAAGCCTCCCGGTTGCCGGATCCTGACTATTATGAGCATGCACACGCTTTTTGCGACGTGTTGGTGGTCGGTGCTGGACCGACTGGTATTGCTGCAGCACGAGCGGCGGCGGAATCTGGTCTGAATGTGGTCCTGGTTGAACAAGACAGCTTGTTGGGCGGTACACAGCTGTCGACACCCTTTGGTGATTCCGGGTTAATTCCTTCAGTAGAAGAACTGGAATCAATGGGTGTTCGAGTCATGACTCGAACCACAGCTTTTGGTCTTTATGACTACAGCGTCGCTGGTCTGGTAGAGCGAGTGACTGATCACCTGCCCGATCCTCCGGGCTACCTGCCTAGGCACCGTTTCTGGACGCTACGTGCGAAGTACACCATTGTTGCTGCTGGTGCCATTGAGCGCCACATCGCGTTTGGTAATAACGATCGACCTGGCGTGATGACTGCTGCAGCAGTCCGTACTTATATGAATCGCTTCGCGGTGCTACCTGGTGAAAACATCATCATTGCGACCAACAATGATTCTGTTTACGAGGGTGCTTTTGAACTGAGTTCGGCAGGCGCGCAAGTGACGTTGCTCGATGCACGTAGCACGGTCCCCAACGAGTACAAAGAGCAGCTGGCTGAACATAATATTGAAGTCCGATGTGGGATGGCACCACTGCAGGTGCAGGGTGCTGGACATATCGCTGCGCTTGAGGTCGCAAGTGCTGATGGTAACGGATGGCGAGCTGCTTCCACCGAGTCTTGCGATCTCGTGGTGGTTTCTGGCGGCTGGTCTCCGGTGGTCAACTTATTGTCACATCGTGGCGTGAAACCTGTTTGGGACAGCACCCAAGCCTGTTTTTTGGCGATCGAGTGTGCAGAACCTATTTCGGTGGCAGGCTCGGCGGCCGGTGTCTGGAATTCAGCTGACTGCGTCGCTTCTGGTCAGGCGGCAGCTGGCGATGCGATTCAGGTGCTGCGAGGCCAAACGAATAAAATCATACGACCGCCTATAGGGGGATGGCAACAGCCGATTCGGGCACTCTATGAGGTCAAGGTCCCCGGCCGTAAGCTGAAAAGCTTTGTCGATCCGCAACACGACGTTACCACTGAAGATGTGCGCCTAGCACATCGAGAAGGCTTCGTGTCTGTTGAACACCTCAAGCGTTATACAACTCTGGGCATGGCAACCGATCAGGGCAAAATGGGTAATATCATTGGGCTTGCACTGATGGCTGAAGCCTTGGGTAAGGAGATTCCCGATGTCGGGACCACCACGTTTCGACCGCCGTATACCCCAGTCAGTCTCGGCGCGTTGCGTGGACGCAGTGTCGGCCGGCACTTCCGCCCTTTACGTAGAACGCCCCTGCATGAATGGAATCTTGATCACGCCGGTACCATGACTGAAGCGGGGCTATGGCAGCGGCCCTGGTATTTCGCGCGTGAAGGCGAGACCCTTGCCGATGCTTACGTACGCGAGGCTGAGACAACACGTAGAACAGTTGGCTTGTGTGATGTGACCTCACTGGGAAAGATCGCAGTTCAGGGACCTGACGCGACCGTGTTTCTCAATAGGGTGTACTCCAACGCGTTTGCCAAGTTACCGATCGGCAAAGCCCGTTACGGCATCATGCTTAGGGACGATGGCCTGGTTATGGACGATGGCACTACCTGGCGTCTATCTGAGACGGAGTATTTTATGACCACCACGACAGCGCATGCGGCGCCAGTTATGGCGTGGCTGGAGGAACTCCTGCAGACTCGATGGTCAGATTTAAAGGTTCACGTGACTTCTGTTTCGGAACAATGGGCGGGTATCGCAGTGGCCGGCCCGTGTTCCCGTACTGTGCTCGAGACTTGTGTCGAGGATCCGATCTGCGTCAGTAATGACAACTTCCCCTTTATGGGTGTGATCGAGACAGTTCTTAAAGATAAGATTCCCTGTCGTATTGCCCGAATCAGTTTTTCTGGCGAGCTGGCGTATGAAGTGTATACCCCTTCGGACTACGGGCCCGCAGCGATGGATCTGTTGTGGGGCGTGTCTGAACCGATGGGGGGTTGTCTATATGGACTTGAAGCGCTGGGCGCGATGCGCATCGAAAAAGGACATGTGACCGGTGCTGAACTGGACGGCCGGGTCACGATTGAGGATGCCGGTCTTGGGCGAATGGCGTCACTCAAGAAGTCCTACATTGGCAGTGCACTTCGCAAGCGGCCGGAACTTATCCGTGAAGACCGGCCTCGACTAGTCGGTATCTTTCCCAGAGACCGACATGAAACCTTCAACGCCGGTGCAATTCTATGTGCCGCCGATGCAGTTCAAGGTTTTGGCGATGGCTGGATCTCAGGCGTTACCCATTCACCTGAGCTTGGCCACTGGATTGGACTCGGTTTTATTGCCGGGGGTCTTGAGGCGTGGCAGGGTAAGTCAGTGGTTGCCGCCGACCCAGTACGAAAAAGTGACGTAGCGGTTGAGATTGTCTCGCCGCACATGGTCGATCCGGATGGAGAGCGTCTTTATGGCTGATCGTGCGTCTTCGTTGGCGGGGCACTATCCTCGGGGTCGTCATGGCCTTGATGGCCAAGCCGGCGTGATATTGTGCGATGTGCCGGATTTATTACTCCAGCAGGTGTCAGCTTGGCCTGAGACACTCGCCCAAGTGGGGGCTGAGGTGGCACAGACTGTCGGTCTGGCTACAGCGCCAGGTCCAGGCCAGGCAAGTGCAGGCAGTGCTGGGACGTTGCTGCGTGTGGAACCCCTCAAGTGGTGGCTCTACGGTACAACGTTAGTCGACATCTCACCCGACGCGGGCTGTTTGCTCGATTTATCTCATGCGAGAACCCATGTACGGGTCAGTGGTCCTGATGCCGCAACCTGCTTGAACCGCCACCTGCCGGTCGACCTGCGGAATGGCGCATGTCCAGTCGGGTCTGTGGTATCTACGGCGCTACATCATGTGGCCGTCGCCTTATGGCGCTCTGAACATGGATTTGAACTGTTTCTGCCACGGGGATTTGCACTGTCCTGTTGGGAGGTATTGCTTGAGACTGCTGAACAGTTCGGTGTCGAGGTTGTATAACTGATTTTGCCTTGTCCTCTATTATTCCGGCCGGATAGTGATCTTAGGATGTTGTTTTCCGATTGGGCGGTTTAGAAAAGTAATCAGCGCAACGCCGGAGAGTACCGCAACACCGCCCAGTAGCCGGTTCGTTGATAACACCTCACCCAGCAACAACACCCCACCTGCCACCGCTGATAGCGGTTCCAGAAAAAGAAACGGCACAACCTGGTTGATGCCGTACCGAGCCAGCAGAAAATACCAGCAGCTGTAGCCGATCACTGTCATCACTAACACCAGGTAGGCCACAGTCAACCAGTGGGTGGATGTCGCGGTGGATACAGCTTCAAGTTGACCGTCTTCCAGTATCCACGAACACAGCAGGAGCTGGGATCCAGCCATTACCGCAACCCAGGTAATCAGGCGAAGCCCCCCCATACCGGACAAGCGTTTAAATAGCATCTGGCCCAGTGCCCAGGCAAACGCGCCCGCTACAACAAGGCTAATGCCCGTCAGGGCGCTCTCTTCCTTTGGCGAGCCCGCAATCACAATGACACCGGTAAAAGCCAAAGCAATTCCCAGTGCGCGGTGCCAGCCCAGTCGCTCTTTGAATGAGAACCAGGCCAGCAGACTTGCAAATGGCACCTGGAGTTGCACTACGATGACCATCAGGGAGGCGTCGATCAGTTTAAGCCCATTGAACATTAATCCGTACATCAGTGTTGATCCGATCAGCGATGCGAAGAAGATGTTCTTCATGTCTGCCCAGGGCGGCCTGAAGAACCAAACCAGTATTGCAGCGCTGAATCCAAAGCGCATGCCCAGGAGAAACATGGGCGGAAAATGATCCAGAGCCGGTTTCGTGACCACAATGCCCATGCCGAATATGGTTGCCACAGCAATGGCCATCAGTATGTGTTGGAATTTCAAGAACGTAGATTGGTCTGAAATCTATGGTGTTAGAGCACAGTTAAGGTTGTTGCTCATGGGGCTCTATTTTCTTGAGCTAATAAGTGGGATTAGTCGAACTAACTAGGGACGCTATTAGATGTGCTTACTTGTAGTGCTGTCGCATCTCCCTCGGACCAGTCACCTATGTTTTTTTGAGCTGATGAAACCACACAAATACAATCTATCAACACTCTAAATAACACATGATCACCCGCAGAAGACTTCAACTTCTTTGGTGTCAGATTACCGTCATTGTCTAATTCAATATTGAGAAATAAATTAACTGGATCCGGCAATTTCGGTAATGAAATACCTAACCCCTTGAACGCATTTTGCGCGTTTTCTGCGCACCCTGTTGCTTTTGTATGTCCCTGCGAAGAAAGATAGCGAGCATCCGATGCAGGCCAAAGTAGGTCATGGGTACCCACGGTATCCTTGCCCAGAACCATGATTGGACGACGACGATTGGTTACAAGGCGCATACCCAGCTTTAAGAGAAAAGAATTGCTGAACACCCGGGTGTGATGGGGAGATAAGAATTCCCGAGGATTGTCTTTCACAATTGCAAACAGAGTCGCGGGCTGTCGGCCAAACAGATCGACAACGGAGAGTAGTTGCCCCTGATAGGCGTAGATTGCTCTCGCCTCGCCACCCGGAATCTCAACCGCAGCCTCAGGCGGCAGATCTTCCGTCGCTAGCGATTTCATGAGCAGCGGCATTAGTTATTTTTCCGGAATGTCATTGCTGACAATCGCTTTCATCTCTGTAGGGCAGAGTCCATTTCCAGGGATGATGTCCTGAGGGCAGGGAGACAACGCACATACCAAATCCATGAGAACCTCAAAAACGATACGATCCCCCGCTTTACTGGGTGGGTTAACTACTCCAGTGCGACCATCGGCAACGACGGGACTGTTCTGAAAAAGGTTAAACGGTTCAGGAACATCGAGAATATCGATTTCTTGGTGAGCCAAGATGCCTTCGTGAAGATTCTCTAAACAGTTGCGATGCCCAGGTACCCCAAAATCAACTGCATATCGTGTTGGGTCACAGGCCGGAAGAGACGAATCATGGACGCCAATTGTGTCTACGACAACCTTCAGCATAGGATTGTCATAGTTGCTCAGTAGGGTATCGCCAATGCCAAAAAACAGAGATCTCAGATGTCGTCTGGTCCTAACTGAGGAAATCCCTTCTTTGAGATTATGCTGGTTAATTGCAACAAAATCTCCAGCCTGTGCACCCTGTAAATCAACGATGCTAACGAATTGTCCAGACCTTGCTATAAACCCAAGACCAAATCCGCCTGCTACAAAATGGTCTTCTGTGTTTGACTTGCTCATATGAATCAACATCTAAATCGATGATGGCACTTTTCCTGAATATTTGGTTTGTAAATCATGGTAGCACGATCCAGAAAAGTGATATATCTTACGTGGCCACGTTAACTAGGTGTTGAAATTTTCATTCATTCCAACTTCGGTTGACAACGTTAATTGGATCACGTGCAGTCTATCTAACTATCTAGAGGTTCCGGGGGAACATTACTATGGGTAACTCAAAAGATACGCCCGTAAAACTTAACCGACCATTTGTTGGTATACCTTCTTTCTTAAGATCACACATCTGTACCGACCTTGATGAGTTGGATGCAGATATTGCGGTGTTTGGTGTTCCTCACGATGAAGGTTCCCCATTTCTTGCGGGTTCCCGAATGGGTCCTAGATCAATTCGAGAACAGTCTCTACGATTCGGTGCCCCGGGCAGTATCTATGATCCAGAGACCCGGAATCAGTATCTCGCGGAGGAGCTAGGTCAGGGCCTAATCGCAGATGTAGGTGATGTCGATGTGTGGCCCACGGAAGTGCGAACCACCTTCAAGAATGCAACCGACATGACACGAAAGATACTGTCCAAGGGCGCCTTTCCAGTGATGCTCGGTGGGGATCACGGCGTGACCTATCCAGTTGTACGTGGATTTGATGAGCCGCTGCATGTGATGCACTTTGATGCGCATATTGACTACGCCCCCTTCATCCATGATCTGCAGTTCACCAATGGTCATCCATTCAGGCATATCAAACCGTTACCTCACGTCGAGAGTTTGACGCAAATAGGTATTCGCAGCCTGCGGAGTGCGAAAAGTGAGATACATGCTTCAATTGACGATGGTAACCGGGTGATCACGATGGGTGAATTCCATCAAATCGGTGGGCAGGGTGTTGCCGAGATCCTGCCAAAAGACGCAGCTTGCTATATCAGTGTTGACATAGACGTGTTGGACATTTCCCTTGTGCCAGGTTGCGTTTCAGCTGAGCCCAATGGAATGAGCTATGCAGAACTACGAGATACACTGGCAGCGTTGGCTACACACACAAACGTGATCGGATTTGATTTGGTAGAGGTTAATCCTCAACTCGATGTCGGAACAGGCGTCACGTCTTACCTTGCTGCGCACACGGTCATCGAATTTTTGGGCATTTTATGCAATCAACCGCGTTGGGCAACGCGTCGAGCTGAGCGGGCAAAACAGCGGGCAGGACGTGGTTAGCGATTCAGTCTCTGGTTCCGTAACCGGATCTAGTGACGGGTGATACGATCGTCTCGCGATTCGTACTTGTCTATAGGGCAGGGCCAGCCTGCGACTAAATTGCCTCTCGCCCTGGCGGATCTGCATCTCGCACTGTCTCCACAGGATGAAGTTGTGGTTAATCTAGAACCGAGACCCTCGCTCGACTGGTCGCGCCAGCGGGCTGTTGACCTAGTGGTTGGTGCTGGCTTTTTATCATGCGGAAAAGTTACCAAGAAATCATCTGGGTTTGTGTTGCGGTTAAAACGTATTCGAAGCTTATCGGATACGGTGGGACCGAAAATGCAGGTTCTAATTGTTGGCCTGAATCCGAGCCCTTATTCTGCGGATAGTGGAATCGGATATGGTCGACCGGGAAATCGGTTTTGGCCGGCCGCACTGAAGGCAGGTCTAGTCAGTGTCGACCGTGATCCACGCCACGCGTTGTCGCACCACGGTGTGGGGATGACTGATTTGGTGCGCAGAACTACGGTTCGTGCCGACGAGGTTGAACGGGCTGAATTCGAGGCTGGATTTGAGAGAATTCAACGACTGGTAGTGTGGCTAAGGCCCAAGGTGTGTTGTTTCATCGGTCTGGGTGGTTGGCGCCAGGTCGTCGACCGCAAGGCGGTTGCTGGCTGGCAAACTGACTCTGTTGGCGGAAGCCCCGTATATGTGATGCCCCACACCAGCGGACTCAACGCGCACAGTCGCCTGGAAGATCTGGTTGAACATCTGCATGTGGTGTCTGCTATGACTGATGCCGCTAAATAGGTATGATCCGGGCTTCATTTAGGCCAAAACGTGCTAGCAAGTAGATTATGTTAGATGCTTTATCCCAGACGTACGAACGGGACGGATTTGCGTTTCCGGTAGACGTGGTGAGTGCGTCGGAGGCTCAGGAGATTCGTAATGATTTAGAGTTGGCAGAGTTAGATCTGGCCGGCGATCCGGAAAAACTCATGCTGCTGCGCTCCTACCCCGACAGGTTACTCCCGTCTTTCGACCGGTTGATTAGAAACACTAGACTGATTGATGTCGTTACGCCGATTCTGGGCCCTGACTTGATGGTCTGGAGTTCTGGGCTTTTCATTAAAGAAGCAGACTCATCCAAGATTGTTACCTGGCACCAGGATCTCAATTATTGGGGTCTGGATAGTGTCAGCGAGATCACAGCCTGGGTCGCATTGTCACCATCAACAATAGAAAGCGGTTGCATGCGTTTTGTGCCGGGTAGTCACACGCGGCAGATCGTGCCTCACACTGATACGTATGACGACAACAACCTCTTGTCACGTGGGCAAGAGATTGCCGTTGAGGTTGATAACAGCGATGGCGTGGATGTGATTCTCCGGTCAGGACAGGCCTCACTGCACCACGGTCATCTTTTTCATTCATCGGGTCCGAATACCACGGTGGATCGGCGAATTGGATCTGCGATACGATATATCTCGACGTCAATGAAGCAAAACAGCGGCGATCGTTCCCTGGTGGCGTTGGTCAGTGGGGAGGATCATTACAAACACTTCACGGTAGCCGGTCCGCCAAGGGGTCGTCTCGCTGAAGAAGATTTCGACCTCTGTCGGCGCGATGCCGAGATCAAGCGCAGGGTGCTTTACGAGGGATCTGATCCAAGCAAGGGAAAGCGTTATTCAGGGCGTTGGCGAGACTGAGCAGGTGCTAATGATGTCACTGTATTTGAATACTCGAAGCTCAAGAATTTAACTGGATTCAGCGAATGACAGCACACCAGACAAAAGTCACCTCGAGCCACTGGGGTGCATTCGAAGTTACCACTGACGGTGAGCGGATTGTCAGTGTCTCGGAATTCAAGGAAGACCCTAATCCCTCGAGTATTTCCTCAGCCCTGCCCGAAGCCGTACACCACCGTACGCGGGTCGCGCGACCCTCAATCAGGCGTGGCTGGCTTGAAGGAGGTTCTGATCGTGCGCGTCAGAATCGGGGCAACGATACTTTTGTTGAGTTGCCCTGGGATGAAGCGCTTGATATCGCGTCGGCAGAAATTGATCGGGTACAAAAAACGCATGGCAATACCTCGATATTCGGGGGGTCCTATGGTTGGGCCAGTGCCGGTTGTTTTCACCATGCCCCCAGCCAGCTCCATCGTTTTTTAAATGCGTTCGGTGGGTTTGTATCTTCATTTGGGAGTTACAGCACGGCTGCCGCACAGGCGATCATCCCCCATGTTTTTGGGATGAACTTTCTCAAACTGATGTATGCCGCGCAGAACATGTGGCCCATGATTGCGGCCAACACTCAGACGTTGGTTATGTTCGGTGGGATCAATCCCAAGAACTCGCAGGTAAGCATGGGTGGTGTGACGCGTCATGAGACCAGCAACTGGTTCAAGACCTTTGAACGTTCGGGAATGCGGTTGCTCAATATCAGCCCACAGGCAGGTGACGCATCACAGCCAAGTGAGTGGTTGCCTATTATTCCCGGTACCGATACAGCGCTGATGCTCGGGCTTGCGCATACGCTGGTCCTTGAAGAACTTGTGGATCGGGAGTTTCTTGATCGCTGTACCACGGGTTACGAACGTTTTGAAGGCTATTTGCTCGGCAAATCCGATGGTCAAGCTAAGTCAGCGACTTGGGCGGCCGCTATATGCGGTGTTCCAGCCACGACGATCCAAGATCTCGCTAAGCAAATGGCTGATTCGAGAACTCTGATTACAGTCGCGTGGTCGCTTCAACGTGCGCAGTATGGAGAGCAACCCTATTGGATGGCAGCGACCTTGGCTGCGATGCTGGGTCAGATCGGGTTGCCGGGTGGCGGCGTAGGGTATGGTTACGGCGCGATCGGCGGAATCGGGGTACCACTCAAACGACTCTCACGCCCATCTCTGTCTCGTGGGCACAACGCCGTGTCTGATTTTATACCCGTTGCCCGTATTGCCGATATGTTGCTCAATCCAGGGCAGCCCTACAGCTTTAACGGAAATCAAAGTGACTATCCTGACATTCGTTTAGTTTATTGGTGTGGCGGCAATCCGTTCCATCATCACCAGGATCTGAATCGATTGCGTGAGGCCTGGAAGCAGCCAGAGACGATAATCGTTCATGAACCCTGGTGGACGGCGACAGCGAAGCACTCTGATATTGTGTTTCCCGCGACAACACCTTACGAGCGGGAGGATATTGCACGTTCTGCCACGGATTCATTTCTGTTCCATATGCCGGAACTCATTCCGCCGCTTAATGATGCCCGGGATGACTATCAGATTTTTTCTGAACTTGCGACGCGACTTCATATCGAAGAGGTGTATACCGAAGGCCGTGACGCAGATGCTTGGCTACGGTATTTGTATCAAGGATTCAAACGTGACAGTGCTGATCAGGGGGTTGACCTGCCTGACTATGATTCGCTGCGCACAAAAAACTGGGTTGAGTTGCCAATCAGCGGTGCTGAACATGCTCGCATACCGTTTGAACATTTTCGAGCTGACCCTGAAACTGCACCTCTCGACACGCCATCCGGACGGATAGAAATATTTTCAGAGACAGTAGATAGTTTTGGTTATGAGGACTGTCCAGGTCATCCTGTATGGCGTGCACCGGATGAATGGCTCGGTGCGGCATCAACGGAACAATTTCCACTTCATCTGGTATCACCACAACCTGGCGATAAACTTCACAGTCAGCTCGAATGTGCAATCGCAGACCAACCGGGCGCCCGTCCTGCGACTGTAACGATCAGTGCTACGGATGCTCAGCAACGCGGTGTCGAGACCGGTGATGTGATTAGAATTTTCAATGATCGAGGAGCTTGCCTGGCTCGAGCGAGCGTTAGCACAGAGATTCGCCAGGGTGTGGTGTCCCTCTCGACCGGTGCCTGGCATGATCGTCAGAGTGATGGTACCGATCGCCATGGCAATCCCAATGTGCTGACTCGCGATCTAGGTACATCGCGATTAGGGCAGGGCAGTACCGCCCATACGACACTGGTCGAAATCAGCCGGATTAGTTGACGACTGACCCGGTCACTAGCCCGGTGTTATGGTTCAGGGCAAAAGCCAGCGGGTGCAGATCAACGACTTGCTGTAGAGGGAGGTGGTTTCATCGAGGTAAATTGGACTCCGCCATTGCGTGTACATGGTGTGGGGAACGGGCAAGACCGCTACAGAATTTGCCAACGTGCCGTTCGAGTTGCTCTGCCAGCGCTCGGGTCTCTCGGTTCTGCTCGCCGAGGAAGGTGATCGCTTCCTGAGCATCACTTTTCAGTTTGGCCACGTCGATTGATAACAGCTGACCATCGCGCACAACCACATCGCCGCCTACTATCACAGTGTGAACAGCGGTTGCGTCTTCGGTGTGGACCAACTGGTTAACGGGATCGTTCATGGGTAGCCAGTTGAGGTGATTGAGATCGAGCAACACCAGGTCCGCTTCGAAGCCCGGGGCGACCTTGCCAATTTTGTCTCCCATGCCGAGCGCACGAGCGCTACCCGTTGTGGCTAGCGCAGCTACTTCCCCGGTATTCAGCCAGTTGTCGTAGTCATGGCTGCGTAGCCGCGATGCGAATGAAGCGAGCCGCATCGCTTCGAACATGTTTTGATTGTCGGCACAATGGGCACCATCTGTGCCGATTCCGACATTGAGACCAGCATCGAGCATCTCACGGACGGGCGCGATTCCTGAACCCAGCCGCATGTTACTGCCTGGATTGTGAGCAATTGATGCACCGTGATCAGCGAGTCGAGCGATGTCGTCGTGGTCCAGCCAGATAGCATGGGCAGCCGTGAAGTGGGGGCCAAGAAAGCCCAGTGAGTCCAGATGTGCAGTCAGTGATTTACCGTAGTGACGGACACCCGAGAGTGCTTGGATCTTTGATTCGGCCAGATGCATGTGCAGTCCGACGTCGTACTCAAGGGCAAGATTGTGGGCAGTGGTAAGAAAATCATCGCTGCAGTGCAGCGGGATAGTGGGTCCTAAGGCCGGGGTGATACGACGTCGGTCGAAGGTCCAGTTGTCTAACAGACGGCGACAAATATCGAAGGTCGATGCAGCCGGTGTCATTTTTATTTTTTGCACATGCTCGCGAAGCGTTTCAGGTAAGGCATCGACGAGATCAGGAATTGCCTGAAAAAATGTCCTATCTGCAATCATTGGCGCCACGACAGCGCGTATGCCGGCATCGTGATATGCCTGGCCGACCGCACGCATACCCTCCAGGGTGGGCGCGGGGATTTCCACGTACAGGTCATAGACCGCCGTGCAGCCTTTAGACAGCATTTCGGCTGCCGCCAGCGATGCCGCGAGGTACTTGTGTTCCAGGGTACGTTCGCCTGCCAGCCAAGGCCCAGCGTTCAGTAATAACTCAAGCGTCCAGCGGTCGCCCCCACCTTTATAAAGGCTACCATGTCCATGGGTGTGGCTGTTGATCAGGCCCGGAATTACCAGTCGCTCAGCAGCATCAATGACTGTAGCATCCAGGGGTGCGGCGATCCCCGGCGGCCCGACGGTCTCGATCCTGCCCTGGTTGATTAGGATATCGGCCGCGGGTGCAGTCGATGTCTCAGTATCCAGAACCCTGCCGTTAGTGATGAGGGTAAACGACATTGCAGATTTCGGATTTGGGGCTAGACAGAACTAAACTATTTTTCTTGACTGAGCTTAAGGTTATAAATTGGCTATAACCTAGCTCGTGCGCCCACAATCAACTGCTACTGTCTGACCGGTGATGGCCGGATTACAGGCCAGGAACAGCATGGTCGCTGAAATTTCCTCGGGTTCGACCATTCGATCCAACAAACAGTTCGCGATGGTCTGTGCTTTGCGTTCATCAGGCCAGGGGTCAGTCCAGGGGGTGCGTACCAGTCCGGGTGCGACTGCATTGACTCGTACGTCGGGTGCTAGCGCATGGGCAAGAGACCGGGTCAGGTTGATCAGGCCCGCTTTGCTTGCGCCGTAGGCTATGCTGCTGCCCGGTACACCTAGGCCTGCGACGGAGGCGGTGCTGACGATGACACCTTTTGCTGATCTGAGAGCCGGGGATGCTGCACGGGCGCATCGAAACGCGCCGATCAGGTTAGTCTGCATGATCTTTGCCCAGAACGCTTCTGACATCGCATCCAGGTCATCGAAGGCGATGGGCTCTCTGGTATTCGATGTACCGGCATTATTGATCAGGACATCCAGACGTCCGAGGGATTCGATCGCCTGCTCGACCATGGTTTCAGTTTGATCAGGATCTGAAACGTCGCCGGGCGCGCTGACAATGAGGTACCCATTCTGGTTGAGTTCATCCAGCACCTGCTTGGTCGCCGGGTCATTCGGTAGGTGATTAACAGCCACCCGTGCACCACAGGCGGCAAAGGTCTTTACAGCAGCAAGGCCAATACCGGATAGACCGCCGGTCACTAGAACGCACTTACCGTTAAGATCAGCCGAGATCATGAGGGTTACCTACAGTGTGTTAACTGATAAATAGTATAGCGGTACTTGATGATCCGCCTGCTCAGTCTGATTGCCAGGGCGGTGCAACCAGACGTCGGCGGTTGTCCCGCGAGCGTGTGATGCCCGGTTCGTCAAGACCGGTCCGGTCCCAGAGTTGGCAGGTCACCTGTTTGTGTTTTCGATCCAGGCCTTCACAGTAGTTGGTGTATTCGCAGACTCTGATGTCATCGCCACGCCCGGTCCGGAGTTTGAAGAACCAATCGGGATCCGCCAGCGACTGTCGGGCTAGTCCTATTACGTCTGCAGTGCCGGATTCGAGTAGGTTCTGCGCCTGCTGAAAGTCGTGAATTCCTCCGGTAACGACAACCGGTGTATTAAATCCCTTGCTTCGTATTGCGGTTCGAACCTTGGCGGTGGCGGTAAAATTACGGCCGAACGGTCCGAAGGCATCCGAGAGGTAGCCCGGTATACATTCGTAACCACTCGGGCCAGTATACGGATAGGCGGCGTCGCCGATGATCGGTTGTTTGGCATCATCGAACTTGCCACCACGCGAGGTCGAGACAAAATCCATCCCGGCAGCTGCAAACTGCTGCGCAAAAAAACTGCTGTCGTCTGTACTCGATCCGTTTTCAATACAGTCCTCGGTTAGAAATCGGCAGCCGACCACAAAATTTTTACCGACCACCTCCCGTACAGCCGTGTAGACCTCTAAAGGCAGTCGAATGCGGTTCTCTATAGACCCGCCATAGCCATCCTGTCGATTGTTGGTTGCAGACAAGAACGATGCCATGGTGTAGGCATGCGCGTAGTGCAGTTCCACACCATCAAAGCCGGCGGTTTGTGCGCGGCGAGCAGCGTCAGCAAAGAGAGAGGGCAGAGATTGCGTAAGTTCGGCGATGTGCGGAATATGCGTATCGGTAACGTTCTCCCTATAACCAAAACACAACGATTCGAATTCTCTCGGGTTGAGGATTTGCTTGAGATCATCCAGTTCAAGATCAGTGAGAGCTTTACGAACTTGGTCTTCTGACCAGTCATTCGCCTGCAATGCATTGCGATGTTGATCTGTGATTTTCAGGTGGCGTGCAAAGAACTTCTCTGGTTCCGGACGCCGCCTCACGGTTAGAAAATCGATCAGTTGGATCAGTAACCGGGTTTGTCCGTTGCTGGCCGCACGGACTCTTTCCACCAGCGTCTGCAATCCCGGAATAAAACGATCATCGCTGATGCGTAGCAGTGGCCCGGATGCAATGTCGCGGATACCTGTGGCTTCAACAACCAGGGCACCTGGTTGTCCGTATGCAAACCGCTCGTACCAGTCTAGATTATCGGGCGTAACAAACCCGGCTTCAGTCGCACGCCAGGGGACCATCGCCGGGACCCAGGTCCGTGCTGAGAGCGAGAGTGCCTGATAGTTCAACGGCAAGAAGAGTTTTGAGGCGCCTGCGACGGCTGCGGATGGCCATTTACCGGGCTGGGTGCGGTAACGGATACGTTCTGGTGGCTTCCACATTGGGCAGAGTGACCCCGATCGGTTCAGCAGACTATTTACTATATACCCATAATGTTTATAATTAAAGTATATTATCCAGGCTGAGTCTCGAACTTATACCTACTGTGGCGATATCGTTGCAACGACCGCTCAAAATTGCCTGTGTCGGTGGCGGACCAGCTGGGCTGTATTTTGCGCTGCTCATGAAGAAACAGCAGCCCCGTCATGAGGTCACTGTCTACGAACGCAATGTTGCAGACGATACCTTTGGCTGGGGTGTGGTTTTTTCTGACCAGACCCTCGGCCATTTCAGTGAGGCAGATCCGGAATCCCAGGCAAGTATTCTGCAGTCATTTGCTCATTGGGATGATATAGAGATCCAATTTCGTAATCGGACTATCCGTTCAACCGGTCACGGATTTTGCGGTATATCGCGTCTTAAACTGCTACAAATACTTCAGAATCGATGTACGGACTTGGGTGTCACTCTCGAGATGGGGCGCGAAATCAAGAGTGTTAGCGAACTTGACGAGGCGGATCTGATCGTCGCAACGGATGGTGTCAACAGCATCATCCGCCAGGAATTTTCAAATCATTTCAAGCCGGAGATCGACGAACGAAAGAATCGATTTATCTGGTTGGGTACGCACAAGGTCTTCGATGCTTTCTCGTTTTTGTTCGTTGAATCTGAGTGGGGATGGTTTCAGGCGCACGCGTACCGTTTTGATGCCAAGACGTCGACGTTCATTGTTGAAACGTCGCAAGATTGTTGGCGCCGAGCCGGGCTTGATTGCATGACAGAAGACGAAAGCATTGCATTTGTCGAATCACTGTTCAGCGAGTTTCTTGATGGTCAGTCGTTGATGTCCCGCTCGGCCCATCTTCGGGGTTCTGCGGCCTGGCTCTGCTTTAAGCGAGTCTCAAATAGGAACTGGGTCAAAGACAACATTGTTCTGATGGGGGACGCGGCACACACGGCACATTTTTCCATCGGGTCGGGCACTAAGCTAGCGATGGAAGATGCGATCGCATTGGCTCATCTATTGAATGAGTCGGATGATCGGTCGATCCCTCAGGTACTCGAGCAATATGAGTCGGAACGTAAAATAGAAGTACTCAAAATACAGTCTGCGGCCCGTAACTCCACGGAATGGTTTGAAAATGTGGATCGCTATACTGCATTGCCACCAGAGCAATTTGCCTATTCGTTGTTAACACGAAGTCAGCGGGTGAGTCATGAAGGTCTTCGTCAGCGGGATCGTGTCTATCTAGATCATATCGAGAGTTGGTTTTCACAACAGGCGGATCGAGTCGGTTCGTTGGTCGCAGTACCCCCGATGTTCACACCCTTTAGTTTGCGGGATATGCATCTGGTTAATCGGGTGGTGGTATCACCCATGGCCATGTATTCGGCGGTGGATGGCGTCCCCGGTGACTTTTACCTGGTTCATCTCGGCACACGCGCACTGGGTGGTGCTGGACTGATTTTTTCGGAAATGACTGTGGTATCCCCAGGGGGTCGCATAACCCCGGGATGCGCTGGTATCTGGAATGACGAACAGGGCGCGAGCTGGCAGCGAATTGTTGCGTTTGTACACGAGCATTCACAGGCCAAGGTGTGTCTGCAGTTGGGGCACTCCGGGCCCAAGGGTTCTACACGCCTGGGCTGGGAAGGCATGGACGTGCCACTTGAGAGGGATAACTGGAGCCTGTTGGCCGCCTCGGCTATAGCCTGGTCTGCTGATAATCAGGTGCCCCGGGCTGCCAGTCGCTCCGATATGGACCGGGTCGTGGCCGAATTCACCGCTGCCGCAAAGCGCGGTGCTGATGCTGGATTTGACATGCTCGAACTACACGCTGCCCATGGGTACTTGCTGTCCAGTTTCATCTCACCTTTAACGAATCAACGTACGGACGAATACGGTGGGTGCTTAGATAATCGTATACGCTTTCCATTAGAGGTGTTTCGTGAGGTCCGGCGTGTGTGGCCGCAGGCAAGACCTATGTCCGTGCGGCTTTCGGTCACGGATTGGCATAAGGACGGACTGACCGATGTGGAAGGGGTCGCAGTTGCGCAGGCATTTAAGAACGAAGGTGTTGATCTGATTGACGTGTCGACCGGACAGACCAGTACGCAGGCCGATCCGGTCTATGGGCGAATGTATCAGGTACCTTTTGCCGACAGAATCCGCAATGAAATCGGTGTGGCAACCCTGGCGGTTGGGAATATATTTGAAGCCGACCATGTCAATTCAATTCTGGCTTCAGGTCGAGCTGATCTCGTTGCACTTGCTCGCCCCCATTTGTCTGATCCGTTCTGGACGCTGCGCGCCGCAGCTGAGCTGAACTATGATTCACAAGCTTGGCCTCCGCAGTACTTGGCTGGCCGGGATCAGCAACATCGGAATCTGGATCGAACAGGGCAGTTACTGCGACAAATCTAATAACGAGTAACGAATACATGGTTGACCTCAGAGATACTCACGCACTGGTCACTGGTGCGGGCAGCGGAATCGGTGAACAGGTCGCCCGCGCGTTGTCCAACGCCGGCGCCTGTGTGTCGTTAATGGGCAGAACACACACAACACTGGCATCCGTCGCCCAGTCACTTGGCTATAAATCACAGATCGCTGTGGCTGATGTCACAGACCGGCCTGGTGTCGCCGAAGCGGTCGAGCGGCTTGTCGATCAGCATGGGCCGATTGAGATTTTGGTCAACAATGCTGGCGGTGCGGTCAGTGAATCATTTGCTGGCGGAGAGTCTGATTGCTGGGACGAGATGATCAATGTCAACTTGAACGGCATTTTCAACACCACAAGATGTGTCCTACCACAAATGAAGAAATTGGCCAGTGGCAGAATTGTGACTATCGCCAGCACGGCAGGCTTGAAGGGTTATCCCTATGTCGTCGGTTATTGTGCAGCCAAACACGGGGCGATCGGATTCACTCGGGCCCTGGCTGCTGAATTAGCAGGGAGTGGCATCACTGTTAATGCGGTATGTCCTGGGTTTACTGACACGCCCATGTTGTCGAGGTCGATCGACACTATTGTGAGCAAGACAGGTCGTAACCGAGAAGAGACTCGTGCGGATCTGACCAGGATGAATCCCCAGGGCCGCTTGATCCAACCGGCAGAAGTAGCCGACTGCGTGCTGTGGCTCTGTTCAGCGGCAGCGGGTTCAGTCAACGGCCAAGCACTTGCTGTTGATGGCGGTGAGACAGCTTTATGAAAGCTCAATCCCAAACTTCGGATGTTGTCGCCACTATCAGCCGTAGCAAAGCCAGTGGAAAAACTGCGCTCAGGGCCTGGCTGCGGCTTTGGGCCTGTGTAGGTTCGGTCGAGAGAGTCGTCCGCACACGCCTATACAGTGATCACGGTATGACACTGCCGCGTTTTGATTATCTATCACAACTCTATCGGGAACCAGATCGTCGGATGAACATGACTGAACTCAGTCGGCGACTAATGGTGTCCGGTGGCAATGTCACTGGCCTTACGGATAGGCTGGTTGCAGATGGTCTGGTAAAACGAGAACAGGATTCGTCCGATCGGCGTGTGCAGATCATTGTTCTGACTGATGATGGGTATGAACGTTTTATTCAAGTTGCGCGTGAACACGAAAAATGGATAGGTGAGCTATTTGAAGACTTGAGCCCGGACCAGATGCGGGTTCTTAATCAGACGCTTGGGCAGTTGAAGCAGTCGCTTGAGGAAAAATTGAATGAGCAGCAGGAGGCTTGAAAATGACTAACATGACTGATTATCAGTCCCAGCACTTCGGTTGGCAGGTCACAAACCAGGTTGCGACAATTACGCTGAATCGTCCTGAGCGAAAAAATCCACTGACCTTTGAATCCTACGCCGAACTTCGGGATGTTTTTGAACAGTTGACTGATTGTGATCAGATCCGGTCCGTTGTGATTACCGGTGCTGGAGGAAATTTCTGCTCAGGCGGTGACGTCTTTGAAATCATTGAACCACTGACTAAACGTGACGAGGCAGGCCTGAACCAATTTACGCAGATGACCGGTGCGGTAGTTAAGGCGATGCGTCATTGTCCACAGCCAATTGTGGCTGCGGTAGATGGCATTTGTGCCGGTGCAGGCGCAATACTGGCCATGGCTTCAGACATCCGACTCGCAACCGCGAGGACGCGCACTGCATTTCTGTTTGTCCGGGTCGGCCTTGCCGGGTGTGACATGGGTGCGTGTGCCATTCTGCCTCGTATTATCGGACATGGTCGTGCCTCAGAATTACTCTACACGGGTCGCTTTATGGATGCTGACGAAGGTGAGCGGTGGGGGTTTTTTAATCGGATAGAAGCGCCGGAATCAGTTCTGGAAGCCGCTCAGGCGTTGGCTCTGTCGTTGGCACAAGGGCCCAGCTATGCGCATGCCGTCACCAAAAGACAGCTCCACGCAGAATGGGGTATGCCTGTCGATGCAGCTATCGATTCAGAGGCACGTGCCCAGGCTGAATGTATGACCACTAAAGACTTTCACCGTGCCTTCGAAGCATTTTCTGCCAAGCGCACTCCGGTGTTTGAAGGTAACTGAGATGCCCGACAAAAGTTATCTCGACTGGCCCTTTTTTGACAATCAGCACCGGGCCCTGGCAGAAAGTGTGGAGCTATGGGCGACAGCGCATGTCGACCAGACAATAGAAGCGAGTGACGGTTTGGATGACACCTGTATCAAGTTGGTTCGTGCACTGGGTGATGCGGGTATTTGCCGCCATGCGGTGGCCGAAGACGATGCGCCGTTCGATGTACGGGCGCTGTGCGTGATCCGTGAAACTCTGGCACGGTTTTCCGGATTGGCTGATTTTGCGTTTGCCATGCAAGGACTGGGTTCCGGCCCGATCTCACTGTTCGGTACAGAGATGCAGAAAAAACAGTTTCTTCCAGGTGCCGCGAGTGGGCAGACGCTTCCCGCGTTTGCTCTGTCCGAACCCGAAGCTGGCTCTGATGTCGCATCAATTACGACCACTGCGCGGACAGATGGTACCGACTACCTGATCGATGGCTGCAAGACCTGGATATCCAACGGCGGTATTGCGGATCACTATGTCGTATTCGCGCGTACCGGTGAGGAATCCGGAACTAGAGGACTATCCGCTTTTATCGTGCCGTCGGATAGTCCCGGGTTATCCATCACAGAAAGGATTGAGACTATTGCACCCCATCCACTGGCGACCTTGGAATTTGATTCGGTCCGGGTACCGGCCGAACTGAGAGTTGGTGCGCCCGGCGAGGGATTCAAGGTGGCTATGGCGACGTTGGATATTTTTCGTTCTACTGTCGGTGCGGCAGCGCTGGGACTGGCCCGACGTGCCTTGAGTGAAACAGTCAGGTTTGTTGGGGAACGAAAAATCGGTGAAACGGTACTTGCCAGCTATCAGATGACACAGGCTCGAATTGCAGATATGGCAACGGGTGTCGATGCGGCTGCTTTACTGGTCTATCGTGCCGCATGGACCAAAGACAGCGGGGCCCCACGGATCTCCAGGGAAGCATCCATGGCGAAATTGTTTGCCACCGAAGAAGCACAGCGTGTTATTGATTCTGCAGTTCAGTTACACGGTGGACAGGGTGTTCGGACCGGTCGCAAGGTCGAAGAGCTGTACCGAGATATTCGAGCCATGCGGGTTTATGAAGGTGCAAGCGAAATACAGAAGTTGATTATTGCCCGGCAGATCCTGGGAGCGCCTTGATTTGACCTTTTGCCGCAATTGTCGATCGTGCGTTGATCAACAGAGATCATAAAGCGAATGGGTGAAGCCATAGATACATTTGCTCGCGAAAATCTACCGGCAATCGAGTTGTGGCCAGAGATCGACCTGACGCACAGTGCATACCACTATCCTGATCGATTCAACTGCGTCACGCGGTTTCTCGATCAATGGATCGAGAAAGGTGAGGGCGATCGAACAGCACTGATAACACCGACTGATCGCTGGACTTATGGCCACCTCTATCAGCAGGTCAACCGGATCGCACATGTTTTGGTTGAAGACTATGCCTTGGTGCCGGGAAATCGAGTGCTGCTGCGCTCTGCGAATAACCCGATGATGCTGGCGGCCTACCTGGCGGTGATGCGGGTGGGTGGGATCGCGGTAGGCACTATGCCGCTGCTGCGCTCTACAGAGCTAAGTGACATACTGAATAAGGCTCGAATTACTCATGCATTGTGTGATTGGCGACTGCGCGACGAGCTTGAAGTCTGTCGGGACCGCGCACCAGACCTGACTACGATTGGTTACTTTCACTCGACAGCGTCCGATGGGCTTGAAGCGCTGATGGGCGGAAAACCAACTGATTACACAGCTTTTGATAGTGCGATAGACGATGTCTGCCTAATTGCCTTTACCTCTGGCACGACTGGGCAGCCTAAAGGGACCATGCATTTTCACCGAGATCTGCTGGCTATTTGCGATGGATTCAATCGCATGGTCTTAAGGCCTGAGCCCGATGACATTTTTTGCGGTAGCCCACCGCTGGCGTTTACGTTTGGATTGGGAGGCATGGCGCTGTTTCCGCTCGATGTGGGTGCCGCGGTGCTTCTACTGGAAAAGGCATCGCCCCCTGTATTGCTTGAGGCGATAGAACATTACCGTGCGACGATCTGTTTCACAGCGCCCACCGCTTACCGCGCGATGTTGCCGGAACTTGCCACGCATGATGTCTCGTCGTTGCGCAAGGCGGTGTCGGCCGGGGAACATCTGCCAGCCGCTACCTTTGATGCTTTTTTTCAGGCCACCGGGGTTAAGCTGATCGATGGGCTCGGCTCTACCGAGATGTTGCACGTTTTTGTGACCGCGCGCGAGGAAGATATGAAACCCGGTGCGACCGGCATAGCAGTGCCCGGGTACCGTGTTGCAATTCTGGATGATAATGGTGCCGAGTTACCGACGGGGCAGGTGGGTCGACTGGCAGTAAAGGGACCAACGGGTTGCCGCTATTTGGCTGATGAACGCCAGAAGTCTTATGTCTATGATGGATGGAATCTGCCGGGTGATGCCGCCTGTCTGGATGAAGACGGCTATGTCTGGTATGAAGCAAGGACCGATGACATGATTGTTTCATCGGGTTACAACGTGGGTGCACCAGAAGTGGAAAATGCATTGCTTAAACATCCGGCGGTTTCCGAGTGTGCGGTAGTCGGCAAGCAACATGAACAACGCGGTACTATTATCAAAGCGTTCGTCGTGTGTGCTGATAATGCTAATGTGGATCCAGAATTGGCGGTTGAACTCCAGAATCATGTAAAGAACACGATCGCGCCATACAAATACCCGCGTGAGGTGGAATTTGTGAAAGAACTGCCCAAAACAGGGACCGGTAAGATTCAGCGTTTTCGGCTCCGTGAAATGGCACAGAAAGAAGGAGCGCATAATGGGTAACCGAACAGTACTCCCTGAGGGCTGGCGTCGCCCCAAGGGCTATTCGAATGCAGTTGTCGCCCAGGGACGTCAGATTTATGTCGCCGGGCAGGTGGGATGGGACAGTGACGAGAAGTTTGTTTCTGGCGATCTGGCAGAGCAGGCGACACAGGCACTCCGAAATGTTGTCGCGGTTCTGGAAGCTGCCGGGGCCGGGCCCGAGCATATCGTCCGCATGACGTGGTATGTCACCGACAAAGCTGCTTACATCGCCGGGCTCAAGGAAATTGGTGAAGCCTATCGAAAAATTATCGGGCGGTGTTTTCCCGCCATGACTGCGGTTGAAGTCACAGCCCTGGTCGAGGATCAGGCCAAGGTCGAAATTGAGTGTACAGCTGTCGTGGACGACGATTCGGGTTAGCTGGAATCCACCGGGCAAGGAGAGACGCATGTTTACTGACCGTATTGAAGGTAAATGGGTTGATGCATTCCGTGATGTATTCGAACTGTGCAAAGTGGTGCCAGGTGAGGAGGTGGCAATCCTGTCTGAGACCCAGTCGCGTGCTGTGAATGTTCAGCTCACGGAACTGGCCCTGCTGGAGCTCAAGGCTCGCCCATTTCATGTGGTAATGCCGACACCGGCTCAGACCGCACCGGTTTCTGTCCGATCAACGGGTGCGTCCGATGCGTTGCAGCAGAACACAGCAGCATTAAGCGCGCTCGCTAGCGCGACGATGGTTATCGACCTCACGTGTGAAGGATTACTGCATTCAACCGAATTGCCGATGATTTTAAAGGGTGGCGCCAGGGTGCTGATGATCTCGAATGAGCATCCGGAAGCGCTCGAACGCCTGCGCCCAGCCGAGGATCTTAAGCCCAGGGTCCGCGATGCAGTTAAGCAGGCCAAGGTGGCTCACAAGATGACAGTGACGTCGGATGCCGGCAGTGATCTGGTGATCGACATTGCTGACTGTCCTGTCGCCGGTGTGTGGGGATGGACCGACAGGCCGGGTACTGTGACACACTGGCCGGGTGGGATAGTGGTCATGTTTCCAGGCCGAAATGCGGTTAACGGCCGATTAGTGATGAAGCCGGGTGATATCAACCTGACATTCAAACGCTACATCGAAACACCCATCACGTTGATTATTGAGAATGATTATGTGACCCAGGTCGAAGGCGACGGACTCGATGCGCAGTTGATGCGTGAGTATTACGCAGCCTGGGATGATCCTGAAGCTTATGGGGTCTCCCATGTGGGCTGGGGATTGAACCCCAATGCACGCCACGAAGCGTTGACCATGTATGACAAACATGACATCAATGGCACTGAACTGCGAGCACTCGCAGGAAACTTTCTGTTTTCAACTGGCGCTAATGAATTTGCCAAACGATTCACGTTGGGTCACTTTGATTTGCCCATGATCGGGTGCACAGTCGCCTTAGACGGGGTGCCGGTCGTTGAAAGCGGTCAGTTGGTTGGAGCGGAATCGAGTGAGTAAGGTCGACTATATCGAAACAGGATCAGGTCCCACGGTGATTTTTCTGCATGGCATCGGTGGTGGGGCCCTGGGGTTTAAGTACCAGCTGGAAGTTTTTGCGCAGGCTGGCTTTCACGCTGTCGCCTGGGACATGCCAGGGTACGGCCAGTCGGATTCGTTGCAAGACATGAATTTTCCAGAGCTGGCTGATGCTATGCTCTGGCTGGTGGATCAACTCGATGTCGACACAGTGCACGCTGTTGGCCACTCTATCGGCGGTATGGTGGTGCAGGAATTCGCCCGCCATCACCAGAACCGCCTGGCGACTCTGGTGCTGGCCCAGACCTCACCGGCATTCGGCAATCCATCGGGTGATTTTCAGAAAAAGTTCGTTGCTGATCGTCTCAAGCCACTGCAGGAGGGTAAGACGATGGCTGATATCGCCGAAGATGTTATTCCAGAACTCATTGCAGCTGGCGCATCTGATGATGTTTTGGGATTGGCCAAGGCCTGTATGAATCAGATCACGCCTGATACCTATAGCGCAGCGATGCGATGCATTGTGACCTTCGAGGGTCGGGACAATCTGCCCAGAATTACACTACCCACACTGGTGCTGGCGGGTGATCAGGATCGAAATGCGCCCGCGCCCATGATGGAGAAGATGGCGTCGAAGATCCCAGGTGCTGAGTATGTTTTACTCACTAACACAGGGCACCTGGCACCCATAGAGAATGCACAAGGATTCAACAGCACTGTGCTCGAGTTTGTTCAACGGCATCAGCAAGGCTTGGAGTCATAGGTATGGAAACTCGTCCGGTAGATTATCGACCTGATGCTCCGATGTTCGAAGCGGGTGCCTGGGGACTGACCACTCAGGAGAGTGAGCTTTCAACCGTGGCAAGAGAACTTGGTCAATCTCGTTTTGCCGAACGCGCAGCCGGTTACGACCGGGATGCATCATTTCCGACCGAGAACTATCGGGATATGCACGAGGCTGGACTGCTTGGGATATGTATACCTCAAAGCGATGGTGGGCATGGGGCATCGCTGCGATGCTATGCCCTGGCGGCAGCGGAGATTGGGCGCTACTGTGGAGCCACTGCGCTGACTTGGAATATGCATGTGAGTTCCTGCTTGTGGTCAGGAGCGTTAACAGACGACCTTGATATGGATGATGCGGCTCGGGCGCAGCATCACCAGAATCGTTCGGCACACTATCGGCGAATTCTGGATGATGGCGCAATCTATGCACAGCCGTTTTCTGAAGGTGGTGCAGCCGCGTCGGGTGCTGTTGCGTTCGGCACTACGGCCCGTAGAGTTGAGGCGGGCTGGCAGGTAAACGGCAAGAAAATCTTCGCCTCGCTCGCAGGTAGTGCGGATTACTACGGTGCACTGTGTACCGAACTGCTAAACGACGATGATCGTCCAAGTCGGCGAAATACGCTTTACCTCGCAATTCCTGCGGCAGCTGACGGGGTTCAAGTCACCGGTGACTGGGATCCGATGGGTATGAGAGCTACGGTGAGCCGTACACTGGTGTTTGAGGACGTTTTCGTGCCTGACGGATCCGAACTGATGCCACGTGGAATTTATTATCAGGCAGCAAGTCAGTGGCCACACATGTTTCTGACCCTGTCGCCTGCTTACCTTGGCTTGGCTCAAGGGGCTTATGACTTTACGGTTCGGTATTTGCGTGGCGAAGTGTCGGGCATGCCACCGACAAAGCGGAGGATGTATCCGACTAAGCAGTTGGCGGTCGCACAGATGAGGGTCATGCTGGAGCAGACTAAATCAGTCTGGTTTCAGGTGATGAGCGAAGCGCGCCGAAGTCCGACTAAGGACCAGGTGATGCGAGCTTACGTTGCTCAATACACCGTTATGGAAAATGCCAATGAACTGGCTCAACTCGCAATTCGTACCTGTGGCGGCCAATCCATGCTCAAGGCGTTGCCGCTGGAACGAATCTACCGGGATTCCCGCTGTGGTTCCCTGATGCTGCCCTGGACAGCTGAGCTATGTCTCGACAAACTGGGTCGGGACACACTTTACGAAGCTGGTGAGACGGATGAATCATGAGTCAGGATATCTGTCAGTGGATCGAAACACACGCTGACTTTGTCCCTGAAAAACTTGCCGTTCGTTTCGAGGGGCGAGAGATCACCTATCGCCAGTTGCTGTTGCAGATCAGGACGACGGCGGCTGTTCTCAAGGCGAGTCATGACATCGGTCGGGGCGATCGCATCGCCTACCTGGGCTTCAATTCTCCCGAGATGCTGGTGCTTTTTTTTGCCTGCGCGCGGCTGGGTGCTTTGTTATTGCCACTCAACTGGCGACTGACAGTTTCGGAGCAGACTTATATTCTAGAAAATGCCGCGGCCAGGATATTGGTCTGCGATGATGATCACGTAACGATTGGGCACCAGTTATCAGAAACTGTGCCCGGCTGTGAGATCTGTAATCATGCTGATATTGCTGCGGCCACAGATGATACGGGGGGTCGTGTAGACCGCAACCCCCATGTTGATCTCACAACACCCGTGTTGCTGGTCTATACCTCCGGTACGACAGGCCAGCCCAAGGGTGCTGTACTGACACAGGAAGCCGTCTTGTTCAATGCTTTGAACAGTGTCCACATGCATGACTTGGATATCTCGGATCATATTCTCACCGTGTTGCCGATGTTTCATGTGGGTGGGCTGAACATTCAGACCACACCCGCTCTTTATGTCGGTGCAACCGTTACGTTACAGCGACGCTTTGAGCCGGCCATGGTGCTGTCAGCCATTCGCGATCTTCGTCCAACTCGGCTTGTGCTGGTTCCGGCTACCATCATGGCGCTGGCCGAACATCCGGACTTCAAGACCACAGACTTTGGTTCAATCCGATCGCTAACGACAGGGTCGACTATTGTTCAGAAGTCGGTGATCGATGTATTTCACGACCGCAACGTTCCGGTTATCCAGAACTACGGTTTGACAGAGACCGGCCCTGTTGCACTTTACCTTCGGATTGATGATGCTTTCAGCCGCGTTGGTTCAACTGGTCGTGGAGCGCTGCATACGCGTTTTCGAATCGTCGATGACGAAGATCGGGACATGCCTGCGGGACAGTCCGGTGAACTACTGCTGCAAGGGCCGAATGTGCTTTCGGAGTATTGGGGTGATCCGGCAGCGACCCGTGAAGCACTGCAGGACGGGTGGTTCAGGACAGGTGATATTGGTTATTGCGACACTGATGGCTATGTGTATATCAATGATCGGAAGAAAGACGTGGTGATTTCTGGCAGTGAAAATATATATCCTGCCGAACTGGAGCACGTACTGGATCAAATTGATGGACTGGTCGAGGCTGCTGTAGTCGGGATGCCCGATAGCAGGTGGGGTGAAGTACCTGTTGCGGTTATCGTGCTGGAAGCAGGCCGTGACATCGATAATGCCACGCTGTTGTCGTGTTTCAATGGGGTGCTGGCCCGATTTAAGCATCCTAAGGCGGTGGTCCGTGTCGATGCACTACCACGAAACGTCATGGGCAAGGTGCTCAAACATGAATTAAGGGGACTGCTTGCCGATGGAACACTGGCACCGGATTAGGGCGGTTACGGGTTATCAGATCAGTTTGAAAATTCAACTACAGGTTGAAAACGGATGAACACCAGACTGGGAATCACATTGCTGGGCACCGGTTGTCCTGCGGTGAGTACAAAACGATATGGGCCTGCCAACTTGGTTCAGTGCGGTGGTCTGAATCTACTCGTGGATATTGGATCCGGAGCCACTCAGCGATTGGTGGGCTGTGGCGCAAGTGGCGCAATTATTGATGCGTTGCTGATTACGCATATTCATACGGATCATCTCGTCGACCTGTATCAGTTTATTATCTCTTCATGGCATCAGAATCGCGATCGTAAGCAAGTGATATACGGACCACCTGGTATTAGACAACTGGTTAATTCGACGATGGAGGTGTGGGAGGTGGAACGGAATCTGAGAATTACATGGGAAAAGCGTTCCTCAGTGGCAGCGCTTGAGATCGAGGTTCATGAGCTAGATACCGAAGGTGTGATTTTTGAACAAGAGGGCGGTCGGGTGAGCATGGTTGAGGTCGAACACCAACCGGTCGAACCGGCATTCGGTTTCATTTTCGAGGCGGCTGGACATAAGCTGGCTGTTAGCGGTGATACGAGATATTGCGAAAATCTGGTCGAAGCCGCTCGGGATGCCGATGTACTCGTGCATGAAGTGTTTGACCATGGTTCGATGGCGATTTCGGGTACCCGTACGGAACAGGGGTTGGCTAATGTCGCGGCTTACCATACAGCCAGTACTGACGTCGGCAGGGTGGCCACGCAGGCCGGGGTAGGTTGCCTGGTGTTGACTCATATCGTACCGCCCGATGCCAATCGTTCAAATCTGTTGGCACAAGCCCGGGCAGACTATGCTGGCCCGGTCATCGTGGGTGAAGATCTTATGGCGATCGATGTCATTACACGAACTGTGCAATGGGGTGATGTGAACTTCAGCTTGCCAGCCAGGTGATAACCCTCGGGGCGTGGGCAGATGCTGACTGAGTATCCAGAATGAAAGCGCCATCGGTGCTTGAAAGCGATGTTGTTTGTATTTGGTCAGGTGCCGCAGTCTGTGGAGAGGGGCCGCTATGGGTGCCTGAGCAGTCGGTACTCTACTGGGTGGATATCGATGGCTGTCAGGCGCATGGGTACAACACAGAAAATCAGCAAGTTCAGACCTGGACGCTCGCTGAGAAAACGGGTTGGTTGCTCCCGTGTGAGGGACGCCGAGAACTGATCGGTGGGTGCAAATCCGGGGTATATCTCATCGATCTCGAGTCTGGTCAGCGGACACTGCTGTTCGATCCAGAGCCTGATCAACCCGGTAATCGTTTCAACGATGCCAAAACAGATCCGGAGGGGCGTATCTGGGCCGGCACCATGAATGATGAGGGTGCAGAAAAAACGGGCTGGCTCTACCGGATCGAAGCCGATCTGACTTACCAGCGTTGCGACGGCCCCTATGCGGTGACCAATGGCCCTGCGATTTCACCTGATGGTCGTGTGCTGTATCACGTTGATACACGTGGCGGTGTGGTCTATGCTTTTGACAGGAATTCTGATGGAGAACTGAAGAATCGTAGGATGTTCGTTACGATTGATCCGTCGCACGGTCGACCCGATGGCTTGACGGTCGACAATGAAGGATACATTTGGCTTGCACATTGGGGTGGTTACCGTTTAACGCGATTTACACCAGAGGGTCAGGTTGAGGGCATCGTCCCAATTCCTGCACCACAGGTCACCAGTTGCACCTTTGGTGGGAAGGATATGAGTACACTCTTTATTACTACTGCAGCCCGTAATGTTGATCTCAAGCGCTATCCTCACGCCGGGGGATTGTTCTGCGTGAATACTACCGTCACGGGCAATGCAGTCGAGCCGTTCAGAATTTCAGAATCTGTGTCTGTGTTCGAGGTCGGTGCGCCTTAGGTCGACCGGCAAGCGTATTTCAAGGAAGAAGCGGTCCGTCCCGTTATAATGAGTTCCATGCCCGACGTTCGAAACATTCTATTCATTATGGCTGACCAGCTTAGGGCAGACTATCTAGGCTGTTACGGGCATCCGACGTTGGAAACACCAAACATTGATGCCTTGGCTACCCGAGGTATGAAATTTGACCGTGCGTACTGCAACGCGGCGATCTGCGGTCCATCTCGGATGTCATTTTATACCGGCCGAACAATGGCGAGTCATGGCTGTGCCTACAATCGAGTGCCAATTCGTACCGACGAGTGGACACTCAGTGACTATATGCGCGCTGAAGGATTGCGTTCGGCTCTAGTTGGAAAAACCCATTTTGGCGGTAATCAAACTGATGTTGATCGCCTAAATCTTTCAGCAGACGATATTCATGGGCGCTATGTGCTGGAGTGTGGATTTGAACCTTATGAACGAGACGATGGATTACATCCGATGGGAATGTTTGATCCCAATCTTAGTTACAACAAGTACCTAAGAGACCAGGGTTACGAATCCGAAAATCCGTGGAACGACTTTGCAGCTTCTGCACTCAATGACGCCGGTGACGTCGTTAGTGGATGGTATATGCGCAATGCCCATCTTCCAGCGCGGGTGTTGGCTGAGCACTCGGAAACAGCCTACATGACTCGGCGAGCGATAGATTTTATTCGGGATGCGGGTGACGAGCCGTGGAGTCTACATCTGAGCTATATCAAACCGCACTGGCCTTACATGGTGCCTTCACCGTATCACAACATTTATGGCGTTGAAGATGTTCTGCCCGCAGTACGCAACGACGATGAAAGGGCTGATCCACATCCCGTGGTCAAAGCATTTATGAACCACGGGGAGGGTGTCGTCCTATCGGATGACTCTGCGCGTCACAATGTAATCCCGACCTACATGGGACTCGTGAAGGAACTCGATGACCATGTGGGCCACCTAATGACAGCTTTGTCAGATCTGAGTCGATTGGACGATACATTAATTGTGCTGACGAGCGATCATGGTGATTACCTTGGGGATCACTGGTTGGGCGAGAAAGAACTGTTTCACGAACCGTCTGTACGTATTCCGCTTATTGTCACTGACCCGTCCATGTCTGCAGAACAGAGTCGGGGGTCGACGTCCCAGGCACTGGTCGAGGGTATCGATCTGATACCGACATTTATCGATGTGCTGGGCGGTAATCCTCATCAACCCTGGCTGGAAGGTAGGTCGTTTCTGGACATACTCCATGGAAGAAGCGCTGAATCGAGAGATTTCGTCGTGGCTGAACTCGATTATTTTGCCCGTAAAGCCAGGCTGGAACTCAAAGTAGCGGCTGACCGAGCAAAAGGATGGATGGTACGTTCCGACCGGTGGAAGTATGTGTTCTATGAAGGGTTTGAACCCCAGTTGTTTGACCTTGATAATGACCCAGACGAGTTGACTGATCGCGCCTCAGATCCGTCATGCCAGGGGGTCCTTGATGAGCATCGGGATCGCCTTTTTCATTGGTTCAGGTGTCGCAAATCCACAGTCACTGTTGATTATGACTATCTCAATACGCGTCATGAGTTTGCGACTAGGGGCGGGTTTATATTCGGGGAATGGTAGGGTAAAACCCCCGTAATCAGATCTCCAGAATTTATCTGGCCGTACTAAAACCGTTAGAGGGAAGCCAATGATTTACACCAGTGAACGAACAGACTTTAAATTGGAAATCCCGGATGTTTCGATAACGGAGTATGCGCTGCGACACGCAGATCGGCTGGCTGATAAGCCGGCACTGATTGACGGCCCTTCCGGGCGTACGCTGACCTATGGCCAACTGGCAGGTGGCATCAAAAAGGTTGCCGGTGGGCTGTATGCCCGAGGGTTTAGAAAAGGCGATGTACTGGCAATCTATTGTCCGAATATGCCTGAGTACGCGCTGGTGTTTAATGCTGTCGCTTCGGTGGGAGGTATCAACACCACAGTTAATCCACTGTACACAGCGGCAGAACTCGCCAAGCAACTCAACGATTCCAAGGCTAAGTTTCTAGTGACTGTACCCCCATTTCTGGATAAGGCCCTTGAAGCTGCGAACAATTCTTTAGTTGAGGAGGTATTCGTCTTCGGCGATGCTGAAGGAGCAAGCTCCTTTTCAGAGTTGTTGTCTACAGAACAGCCGGCCCCCGTTGTTGCAATCGATCCAAAGAATGATCTGGTGGTATTGCCGTATTCCAGTGGGACAACAGGTCTGCCCAAGGGGGTGATGCTTACTCATCACAATCTGGTCGCCAATCTGTGTCAGGTCGATGGCTTGGAAGAGGAAAAACGGATGGGGGAGGGCGAGATCATTCTGGCGATGCTGCCGTTCTTTCATATCTATGGCATGATCGTGGTGATGAAGCTAGCGCTCGCTGGAGGTGCTACTGTGGTCAGTATGCCGCGGTTTGATATGGAGGAGTTCCTCGGACTGGTGCAGCGATACAAGGCGACCACGTTACCACTGGTTCCCCCGGTCGTACTGGGATTGGCCAAGAGCCCTCTGGTTGACCAGTTTGATCTTTCGAGTGTGAAGACCATTTTCTGTGGCGCTGCGCCGCTGGGTCGAGAGTTGTCGATGGAGACGAGTCAGAGAATAGGCTGTCCGGTAACGCAGGGCTACGGTATGACTGAGGCAAGCCCTGTAACGCATTTGTCCTCGATGGATCCGGAAAAGTCCCGCGAAGGGGCAATCGGAAAAGTGATTCCCGATACTGAAGTCCGGCTGGTCGATGTCAAGTCCGGTAAAGATTGCGTCCAGGGTGAAGACGGCGAACTGTGGATTCGTGGTCCACAAATCATGAGGGGATATCTCAATCAGCCTGAGGAAACCGCAGAGTGTATTGATTCGGAAAGCTGGTATCACACCGGTGACGTTGGTTATGTCGATGAAGATGGGTATTTTTTCATTGTAGATCGTGTAAAAGAGCTCATAAAGTACAAGGCGATGCAAGTGAGTCCTGCTGAGCTTGAGGCTTTATTGGTGACCCACCCATCGATTCTCGATGCTGCGGTGATCCCAAGTCCCGATGAGGAAGCTGGTGAGATTCCCAAAGCAATTGTCGTATTGAAAGATTTAAATTCAGCCAGCGATCAGATGGCTGAAGAACTTATGTCTTACGTGGCGGACAATGTTGCGCCCCATAAGCGAGTGCGAAAGTTGGAGTTTTCTGATCAGATTCCAAAATCGGCGTCTGGCAAGATTTTACGGCGGGTACTCGTTGAAGCTGAACGAAGGAGTGCTAATGCTTAGTAACAACAAATGTTGGGAAGGATAAGGCGCCGTGTGTTGGTGTGGAAGTTTCGGGCTAAATGCGGGTGTAGGTGGTTTGTCGGCCAAATGCATGGACGACATTTGCCCTCTGGGTGAAGCAATTTGCACTCGACTTGCAAAGTATTTGAATAAGATGAAAAATCAGCGTGTATCAGGAAAACACTGATATCGAAAACACTAGCCATCAAGGAGACAATTAATGCGAATGTCAACAAAACTGATTAGCGCTATTGGTGCGATTATTCTCGCATTGACCGGCGTAACTGTGCAGGCGGATACCCCAAAAGCAGGCGGCACATTGATTATGTCGATCGGCACGACACCTCGACATCTCAATCCGGCCGTACAGTCCGGAATTGCCACTGGTGCACCCGGCGCACAGCTTTTTGCGACTCTTGTACGGTTTGATGATCAGTGGAACGCTCATCCCTACCTTGCAAAGTCTTGGAAGGTATCTGATGACTCAAAAACAGTGACTTTTAGTTTGGTCGAGGGTGCTACGTTTCACGATGGAACACCGATCACTTCTAAAGACGTTGCATTTTCGATAAAGATAATAAAAGAGAATCATCCGTTTAAAACGATGTTTGGTGCGGTAGAAAGTGTCGAAACACCGGACGCGAATACAGCCGTATTCAAATTATCAAAACCACACCCAGCTCTAATGCTGGCACTGTCTTCACAGCTAGGATCGATAATCCCGGAACATATTTATGGTGATGGGCAAGATCCAAAGAAACATCCACGTAACTCTGAAAACGTAGTTGGTTCAGGGCCGTTTAAATTCGTTGAGTTTGTTCGAGACCAACATATTATCCTAGAGCGGAATGAGAATTTCTTTATTGAGGGCCGACCGTATTTAGACAAGATCGTCATGCGGATCATCAGAGATCCTTCCGCAAGATCGCTCGGTAGAGAAAATGGCGAAATCTATATGTCTGCCTTTGAGTCACTGGCACAGGATATTCTGCATGCCCAGGGTGTTCCACATCTAACTGCAAGTGACCAGGGTTATGCGGCAATTGGGCCTATCTTTTGGTATGCGTTTAATACAAAAAAAGAGCCACTAAGTGATGTGCGGGTGCGACAGGCGATCGCTTACGCGATTGATCGCGATTTCCTTATGAATGCCATCAGCCAGGGTACAACTAAAGCGGCATATACTGGTGTGCATCCCGATAGTATTTTTCACGAGCCCAATGTCGAGCATTACGATTTAGATCTCGATAAGGCCAACGCTATACTTGATGACGCAGGCTATGCACGGGGTAGTGACGGTATGCGATTTCCTTTGACAGTTGACTTTGGTTGGCCTGGGGCAAAGCCAAACGCTGAATATCTAAAACCTCAGCTGAAAAAGATAGGAATTGACATTGAGGTGCGTACATCCGCGGGATTTGCTGCGTGGGCGAAGACTGTTTCGAATTGGGAGTTCGATATCACAACAGATATTGTTTTCAACTGGGGTGATCCCGTTATCGGCGTCCATCGAACTTATCTATGTGATAACGCAAAGAAGGGCGTGATTTGGTCTAATACTCAGCGGTACTGTAACGAAGAGGTCGACGCCTTATTGGATAAAGCTGGTCAGGAAAATGATCAGGGCAAACGGGTTGCTTACTATTCAGAAGCACAGAAGTTGATTGCGCAGGACGTACCGATCTACTTCACAGAAACGTTGCCGTATCATACGATCTACAATCATACCAAGGTAGGGAATCCACCGAACACAATATGGGGTACATGTGCTCCTATGGATGAGGTGTACCTGAAGAATTGATATTTGATAGTTAGATGTGACACAGAAATGCCTGCTGCTTGTCAGCAGGCATTTCTAATTTTGTCCCATAAACTAATCACATATCCAAGACATAATAATTCTCATGCAGTTTTTTATTGCCACAGTTAAGCGAGCCGGATTTGGCCTGGTATTGCTTGTCGCCGTGTTGGCATTGAACTTTGTGTTGATGCATATCGCCCCAGGCGATGTCGCAGACACTATTGCTCAGGATGCCGGGGGGTTAGATGCGGAGGTGATGGAGCAGATTCGCATAGATTACGGGCTCGATCTACCATTGTGGCAACAGATGGCAAAGTATTTTTGGGGCGTGGCGCAACTAGATCTTGGTTACTCATTTTATTACAACGAGCCCGTTACCAAACTTATATTAGAGAAATTACCAGCCACGCTTTTGTTAGTGATCAGTGCTCAGGTTCTGTCGATATTTTTGGGTGTAATGCTTGGGGTTATGGCGGCTCGTAAGCCAACAGGAATGACGAGTCATTTTGTGACCGTGTTGTCGCTGGTTGGCTATGCAGCTCCGGTATTTTGGACTGGGATCATGTTGATAATCCTTTTTGCCGTGATGGTGCCGATATTCCCTATAGGGAGCATGGTCGACGTATCCGTTGAAAGGGAAGGAATTGCTTATGCGATGGACGTTTTACGCCATCTCGTTTTGCCAGCGGTAACTTTGGGTTCAATATTTCTTGCGCTTTACAGTAGGTTGTCGAGGGCCAGCATGTTAGATGTGTTGGGGTCTGATTATGTTAGAACCGCGCAGGCAAAAGGTTTGTCGGAATTTCAGGTTGTTTATAAACACGCATTACGTAACGCACTGCTTCCAGTCGTTACAACTGTTGGTTTGGTAATGTCTGGAATTGTGTCGGGTGCAGTCCTGGTTGAGACCGTGTTTAGTTGGCCCGGGTTGGGCACCTTGGCTGTCCAGTCAATTATCGCGAGAGACACGCCGACGATTTTAGGCATTTTGTTCTTCTCTTCTTTGGTGGTTGTCGTAGCGAATCTTTTGACTGATATGGTGTATCGAATTATCGACCCCAGGATTAAGACCTCGGGTGGGAGCAATTTGTAACTGTGACTGAAAACTTAGAAGAACGAGGCTTCGGACAAAAAGAAATGGGATTTGTCCAGGTAGAGCACCCGTTTAAAGAGACTGTTCGCATGTTTGCTACAAACTATGCTGCAGTTGCAGGGTTTGTTGTCTTGGTGATTGTCATTCTTGTTTCGTTTTTAGGGCCTTTCATCTATACCACTGACCCCTGGGAAATGGTGTGGTCGCCGTTTAGTCCACCGGGGGCTAAAGGGTTTCTTTTGGGAACAGACTATTTAGGTCGTGATCTTGTGGCTCAAATTATTCACGGTGGAAGGGCAACGATCGCAGTTGGCTGTGCTGCTGCGTTGTTGAGTGTATTAATAGGTATTACTTTCGGTGCTTTGTCTGGATTCTATCGAGGATGGGTGGAGGAGCTGCTAATGAGAATCACAGAATTCTTTCAAGTGCTGCCGACATTGCTATTTTCTATGGTTCTTGTAGCCTTATTTGGCGCTTCATTAGCGATGATTACGTTTGCTATCGGAATCGTTAGCTGGACCGGTGTTGCCAGGGTTACACGAGCTGAATTTCTCAAAATACGTGAACTTGAGTACGTTACGGCTTCCCGATCAGCCGGGGCAAAAGCGCCTACGCTAATATTTAGAGTAATTCTGCCAAATGCGTTGCCACCTATTGTGGTTCAGTCGGCATTGTTGGTCGGTTTCGCTATCTTGTTTGAAGCTGGCCTGAGTTTTCTGGGATTAAGTGACCCGGATGTAATGAGTTGGGGAGCTATGATGGGAAATAATCGCCCGTTCATTCTGCAGCATGCCTTCACCATTATGTATCCAGGGTTAGCGATTTTTATTACCGTGTTGGCTATCTCACTGGTCGGGGACGGTTTGAATGATGCGCTAAACCCAAAGCTGCGGAAACGGTGATGGTAGAGCCTCTATTGTCTGTTAGAAACTTGACGGTTGAGTTTACGATTCGTGATGGTGTGGTGCCGGTGATTGATGATCTCTCATTCGATCTAATTCCCGGTGAAACATTGAGCCTGGTCGGGGAATCCGGTTGTGGTAAAAGTATGACGGCTCTTGCGATTATGGGATTGATTCCATCACCACCAGGAGTGATATCTGCAGGTTCGATACTATTCCAGGGTGAAAATTTAGTCCAAGCATCAGGTCGGAGATTGCGCGAGATCAGAGGCAACGAAGTGTCGATGGTTTTTCAGGAACCCATGACATCTCTGAATCCTGTCTATACTGTAGGTGAACAAATTGCAGAAACGTTAAGACGTCACCAGGGGCTAACACGTAGTCAGGCTCAAGCCCAGGCCATTCAGATGATCGAAGCTGTACAGATACCTCTGCCAGATCGTCGTGTCAATGATTATCCTCATCAGTTATCGGGTGGAATGAGACAGCGAATCATGATTGCGATGGCACTCGCTTGTCGGCCCAAGATTCTGATTGCAGATGAACCGACAACGGCACTGGATGTAACTGTACAGGCGCAAATATTTGACCTCATGCAGAATTTACAACGGGAGACAGGTGCAGCAATAATTCTTATCACTCACGACATGGGGTCTGTAGCAGAGATGGCTGAGCGAGTCGTCGTTATGTACGCCGGTCGTAAGATCGAAGATGGTCACGTAGAAGACATCCTGTTGCGACCACGGCATCCTTACACTCGGGGATTGATAGCGTGCGTACCACATTTGCTCGATAAGGTTACGTCCGACAGACCTTTTCTGCAGGAGGTTCCCGGGGTAGTGCCTCCACTTTCTGATTTTGGCTTCGATGGTTGTATGTTTGCTCCACGATGTGATTTGGTGCGTGATGTTTGTTGGCAAGAGAAACCTGCTGATACAAATTTAACTAAGACGCAAAGTGCGGCATGTTGGGATCTAGTGTCCAGCAATGAGTCGACCAATGCTTGAAGCAACCTCGATGCTGGAGCTTCGTGATGTGGAAGTTCGCTTTAATCTTAAGCGAATCGGATTATTTGGTGCAGTACCACAGTTGCGGGCGGTAGATGGTGTCTCGTTGTCGGTCCAACAGGGTCAGACGATGGCAATCGTCGGTGAATCGGGTTCAGGAAAGACCACACTGGCACTAGCCATTGCTCGACTGGTACCTGTGGCGTCAGGCGAAATACAGATGGGTGATATTGATTTGCTTGGCTTAACTGGCGAATCGCTCCGTACTCATCGTCAGAACATGCAGTTTATCTTTCAAGACCCTTACTCTTCATTGAATCCTAGATTGCGTGCCCAGGATATTGTTCGAGAGCCATTGGATCGTTTAGCCATTGGATCGGTAGATAGTCGAAACCAACGCGTTCAGGAGATGTTTGAGCAGGTCGGTTTGCGCCAGGACCAACTTCGGCTGTTTCCTCATCAATTCTCGGGTGGCCAACGCCAAAGAATTGGTATAGCTCGCGCAATCGCTTCTCGCCCTAGCCTGGTGATCTGTGATGAGCCAGTTTCAGCACTAGATGTGGGTGTTCAGGCGCAGATACTTAACTTGCTTCGTCGGCTACAGAAAGATTTGAATTTGACATATCTGTTTATCTCTCACGATCTTGGGGTTGTTCAACATATGTGTGACAGTATTGCTGTGATGTATATGGGAAAAATAGTTGAAGAATCAGACCGTGAGTCGCTGTTTAATAATCCTCAGCATCCGTACACCAAGGCTTTGCTGTCTGCTGTACCGTCAGCGAATCCAAATCGTAGAAACCGGCGGCGTCGCACAACCATCACTGGTGATCCGCCGAATCCGATCGATTTACCGCCTGGTTGTCGCTTCGCTTCACGCTGTCCAGTCGTTGAAGAACGCTGCAGGTCAGTTGAACCCGAGTTCAAGGCGCTTAATCCAGCGCACCATGTTGCCTGCCACCTGGTCTAAGAAGTAGATCAGCGTTTTGTTTTAACTGGCGGGTTGCTACGGATGCTTATTGAGTCGAGAAAGGACCGTAGAATATAGGATTAGTGTCAGTAGGCATTCCTTCAGTACCAATCAATACAACCTTAGACGAACGTTCGGAGGTTATAGAGCTATGCTCTAAGTGGTAGGTTCGTCCCACTTTCTGCCAAATCCACTGTTGATGTGGTGATTCAGTAAAAGATATGACTCCCTTGCCACGGATTATGGATGGAGGTAAAGCTGTTGCCCAGCTTTCGAAAATATGTCGATCTAATGGCTTACTATGCTGAAGGACACAGCTGTGAAACTGATCATGTGTGTGGTCATGCCAGTGGTCTGAAGTGGCTTTGGTATCAACCAATGCCATGTTTTCCTCAGCGATTGAGGATGCCACATCTATACTGTCAAACAAGGGGCGGGGATCAAAATCATCCTGATCATTGATGAGTAGTGCGCAGTCAGGTTGTTGCTTGTCGAGCGTTTTCCTGACGGCCTCCACGGTTAATTGATCCGTTAGGTTTGCTTTGTTAAGGAGTAGGATATCCGCTTCTTTGACCTGAGTAAGCACCGCGTCTCTAATCAGAGAGTCTGTCAGTTGATTGAGAAATTGAGGTGCATCTACCAATACGATTGCTCCGTTCGGTGATAGGCCTGGATCGAGTTTGGCAATATCCATGATCCGTCCTGGATTAGATACACCGCTCGCCTCCACAATCATCTGATCGAACTGATCCGCTCGTTCCATTACTGTGGTTAATGCGCTGACAAAACCGTCTGCCATGCTGCAGCACATACACCCATTAGCAAGTGCGATAGTTTCTCCATCGTGTGCCGTTATAAGGCGTTCGTCGATGTTTAGTTCACCAAAATCATTGACTAGTACGGCGTAGCGTGTTTCTTTAGTCAGATTAAGCAGGCGATTTAACAGTGTGGTTTTACCTGATCCAAGAAATCCACCCAATACCGTGAAGGGTAAAGCTGACGTTTGGATCTCGTTCATTTAGCTATTAGGGGTTCTGTTGGGAGGCAGGCCTTGGAATGCCGTCGACCACAGTTCCCCAAACGGAGATGTCTTTCAGTGCTTCTGCAGGTACTCCCGTTGGGTCATCTTCAAGCACCGCAAAATCTGCAAATTTTCCTGACTCGATACTACCAACGAGATGATCAAGGTGTAAGGTAAAAGCAGCGCCAAGCGTGATCGCATACAACGCATCTTGCACCTCAATGCACTCGCCAGACCCAAGAACTCGGCCGCTTGCTGTCTGTCGATTAACTGCACACCAGGCAGTGAATAGAGGGTCTAGGGGTGTCACGGGAGCATCAGAATGGATTGTAAAAGGCACGCCAAGTCGTTTTGCTGTGCCACAGGCATCCATACGAGTAGCTCGGTCGGGTCCCATCGTCAGGCTGTAGTGTTGGTCTCCCCAATAGTAAATATGATTGGCAAATAGGTTTGAACAAATACCTAATTGCGCCATGCGTCGGAACTGTGCTTCGTCCGCCATTTGGCAATGTGTGAGTGTATGGCGGTGATCAGGTCGAGGGTATTTGTGCAATGCTGCTTCAATCGCGTTGATCATCAGTTCTGATGCTTCATCGCCATTGGTATGCATGTGCATCTGAAGACCGGCGGCATGGTACGCCTCAACCATTTCGGTAAGTGTTTGTGGTGGTAGGTTCCAAATGCCATTGGGCTTGCCGTTGATATACCCTGGCCACTTAAGGCGCCCCGTAAAACCTTGGATAGAGCCGTCGGTCATAATCTTGCACAAGCCAAGGTGAAGCTTGTTGTTATTGTGCTGCTTTAGTTGTGCGACATGAGAAGGCCCATCCTGAATCGACATTGTTAACGCAGCTGCAGCTGGAACCAATCGTAATGGATAATCCGCAGATGTTGTAGCCTCTACGTAGGCTCGGATGTTTTGATCTTCAACCTTGGCATGGAGATCGGTTGCAGTGGTAACGCCGACGTTGGTTGCGGTTTTTGCGAATGTCCAGAGATCATTGCTATTAATACCGTCAAACCGGCGCACATCATCTGCTACCTTATAGGCCATATATTGCGCTGCCATTTCACCGAGTTCGCCTGTCGGCTGCCCACTATCATCCTTCATGACGCCTTCGACGTCGGTACTTGAGGTAATACCAGCCAGTTCAATTACCTTTCGACTGGCATTGAGTAGGTGCCCATTTGAATGTTGAACCATGATACGTCGGTCGCGAGAAACTTGGTCTAGATGTTCTAGAGTCATGCGGACGCCATCGTCAAAATAGATTGGGTCAAATCCCCAGGCAACCAAAGTCTGTTTGGGATCATCGAGCGTGCGCTCAATTTCTATAAGTCGCTCAATTACCCTATCAAGGGTTTTTATTCCCGGCCACAACCGCCCGTCGGGGTCAGTACGATCAAAAAATCCAACATAGGTATTGTCCCAGGCAGAACCGTTCATTGCGTGGCAGTGGGCTTCCACAAATCCTGGAACTAGAACTTTGTCAGCGAATGTCTCATTCAGTGTGTAATCACCCCAATGCGCAAGTTCATCAAGTGGGCCTACCCCAAGTATCCGACCGTCCCGAACTGCGACATGAGTAGCTATGGGTTGGTAAGAGTTCATTGTGAGGATCTTTTTCGCAGCAAAGATCGTTGTGGAACTGGTCATCGGATATTTCCTCTTCGATTTTAAATAAGTATTTGGTGACGGTGGTCTAAAAGATTTCGATTCTGTGTCAGCGATCAGATTGTAGTGCATCGTCGTTAATCAATAAGCCACTGTAGGCGATGTTTTCAATAGTTTTTGTCATGTCAATTGTGCGTGGTCCCCGGCGATCCAATGCAATTTCGATTCGGTCACCACTAAACACCGTTACTTCTCTTTCCCCATCGTAAGCCAATGTGCCGACAGAGTTGTCCAGTACACATTTCTGGTTTATCGATATAGGTTCATAGTTAGTTATTGCCACCGGCTCGAAGAGTCCCGGAGCTATGGGTGCCATTAGTTTCTTAAATTTTTTCGCTGTCGGGTCTATGTCGATGACGAGCCCGTTGTTATCCTCTCGAGTTGTAGGTGAGATTAAGCTACCAATTGAGGAAAGACCTACTTGGCCTGGTTCCGCGAATGTCAAAAACAGCTTCCGAAGTCGGTCACTACGCCAGAGCGCTCGGGTTCCTGTTTGTGTGTCTGTGGTGATGCAGACGTCGACAAGAGCTGGAATAGTATCTTGACCATTGACCCTAACACACAGTCGTTTATTTGAATGGCATACAACGTCAGGAGTAACTAGACCACGACCGACAGCGCCTGCTGCGAGGCCGGCAATTGTAGCTTCCGGATTGCCGGGAAACGCATTATTTGTACCCGTCGAAATACAGGCCATAGGAATCTTTCCACACGCGTGGGCGACCAGCCTATGGGTTCCGTCACCCCCAAGGACCACGATAGCCCCAACCTTGGCTTTCAGCATCATTTGAACGGCTTCTAGAGTGTCCTTGGCCGAATCAGTGACCGGCATGTCTAGAATTCGAACCTTAGGAAGCTCCGCAGAAGTTAATGACCTGTCGCGTTCGACGGCAGTTTTCAGCTTTAATGCAATGTTGTCACGATCGGGCATCATCAGAACCTGCCCAATATCAAGTGCCGAGAGTCCACGGATGATTCGATGACAGATAGCAATCCGTTCAGAAACAGGGATTGAAGATGCTCCAGTTACGAGTCGACGAACATCGCGTGCCGCACGCGGATTAACAAGGATTCCGATGCAGCAATTTTGACCTGATTTGGGGATGCCTCGGCTTTGTTCTTGAAGCACCATTGGAAAGCTCTGATCCAGTTAATAAGTGGGTCAGTGTAATCGCGGTAGATCTACCGTTTGACTTCGTCGATTAGACCGTCTCCCAACTGTTTGACTTGCCCGAGCTCGTTGAGCACGGTACGCATAAAGTCGGGTATAGGCTGGGACTCCAAATTACCATCCTCTTTGATTCGCGCATATACGCGTACAGCCCTACCTTCACAAATTAATTCACCCGTCTCGACATTCGTCGCGACACAATTCCAATGCAGTGTACGTTCGCCGAGCTTTTCAAGACTGACCTTAGTCATTACCCGATCGCCATAGGCTGCAGGCCCGACAAACCGAAAGTGAATCTCTCCCATAACAAAGGTAGTGCGGTCGTTGCGAATCATTTGATCAATGGGATACCCAATAGTTCGAAACAATTCATGTTCAGTATCATTGAACCACGCAACAATTCTGGGGTAATACACCAGGCCGAAGGGGTCTGATTCTCCCCAAGGGACAGAAATTTCCCGCCAGTACATAGCCATCCTAAATCACGGGATGAATTTAATAAACTGTGACCAGGTCAAGTGGCATAGCTAGGATCACGTTTGTCAATTTCACGACGTAACCAATCCAACACCAGTTGTTCGGGGCTGTAGGTCCTTTTCTTATCAATGTTGCTAAGGTCTGCACTTCGGTGGAATGCTTTTTCTGGCAGCGGTAATACCGCCTTATTCATAGAATGGGTTGCTAGCTGAATTTGGCACGCTCTTTCCAGCGTCCACAGCGTGCTGAAGGCTTTAGCAACGGTGGGTCCACAGGACAATAAACCATGGCTTCGAAGAATCAAGGCATTGGATTGTCCAAGACTGCTCACGAGGTCATCTTGTTCTGCACGATCTACCGTAACACCTTGGAAATCGTGATACGCAACATCGGGAAGAAATGAGGCCATAAAATTGTCATAGCTGAGTCCCTCCTCTAGGCACGCGACTGCCATACCGGCTGTGGTGTGGGTGTGCATGATGCAGTGCGCATCTTCACGGTGTCGATGGATTGCACTGTGTATTACGTAACCCGCAAGATTGACAGGGTAATCGCTGTCGCCGATTGGATTGCCGTCCATATCAATCTTGACCAAGTTTGATGCAGTCACTTCACTATAGTGCAGGCCAAAAGGATTAATTAGGAAATGCTTCTCCGGTCCCGGCACTCTGAGCGTGATGTGGTTGTAAATCAGTTCGGTCCAACCGAGGTAGTCAAAGATTCGGTAACAGGCAGCTAGCTCCACGCGTGTATCCCACTCAACCTGGCCAAACTGTGTAATTCCCCGAACAGTACTTCCTGCTGTTAGCGCCATTGACGACACTCCTTTTGATGTCAAATTTAGGCTGATGGTACCAGAAAATACAAACACCGCACGGTTGTGGAGGGCTATACTGTTGCTATGACCGTGAAATTAGGAGAGGGCTTTCTATAATGTCACAGCTAGCCTATGAGTATGGCTCGTGTGAGCCTGCAATTGATGAACTGGTCGCTCGATTTGGTGACCGCGTGTCGTTATCTGATACCGTGCGGGAAAAATATGGTAAAGATGAATCGTTTCATCCCTCCTTACCACCTGATGCCGTTGTAACACCGCACAGTACTGAGGAGGTTAGCGAGATCGTATCGATCTGTGCTCGCCACCACGTACCCGTAATTCCCTACGGTACGGGGACCGCACTTGAGGGGCATGTTGGTGCGTTGCACGGTGGTGTGTGCATCAATATGCTCGAATTGAATCAGGTGGTTGAGGTCCACGCTGAGGATCTTGATGTTGTCGTTCAGCCGGGTGTCACGCGTAAACAACTCAATGAGTATCTCAGGGATAGCGGACTCTTTTTCCCGATCGATCCAGGTGCGGATGCTTCCATCGGCGGTATGGCGGCTTGCCGGGCTTCAGGAACCAATGCAGTTCGGTATGGCACTATGCGGGAGAACGTCCTCGCGTTGACTGTGGTACTGGCAGACGGACGAATCATCCAGACCTCCCGCCGTCCCAGAAAATCTGCCGCAGGTTACGACCTGACACGATTGTTTGTAGGTTCGGAAGGCACTCTCGGCGTAATTACCGAAGTCACACTTCGCTTATATGGCATACCTGAATCGATCACATCTGCTGTCTGCACTTTTCCGGATGTCGAATCTGCAGTCAATACCGTAATAACAACCATACAGTTCGGTATCCCTGTTGCCCGAATTGAGCTTATTGATGAAACTCAGATCAAAGCCATCAATAATTACTCAAAGACTGATTTCGAAATTGCACCGACTTTGTTTCTGGAATTTCATGGCACTGAAGCCTACGCTGCTGAACAGGCTCAAAGTCTGGCGGAGATCGCTGCTGAATTCGGCGGTGGAAATTTCAAGTGGACGGCCAACACCGAAGAGCGAAACCGGCTGTGGCAGGCCCGGCACGATGCCGCTTATGCCTGTAAGGCAATGAGTCCGACAGGAGAAATTTGGGCTACGGATGTGTGTGTGCCTATTTCCCGGCTCGCGGACTGTATTACCGAGACTCAAGCGGATATTAAGGATACAGGGCTATTGGCACCGATTGCGGGTCATGTGGGTGATGGTAATTTTCACCTGTGTTTAATAATTGATCCAGATGCCCCGGATGAACGTGATCGTGCCGAAGCACTTCATGAGCGTATGGTGATGCGCGCACTATCGATGGGTGGGACCTGTACCGGCGAGCACGGCATTGGCTACGGGAAACTAGACTTTCTGGTTGCAGAGCATGGTGAAGCAGTGAGCGTGATGCGTTCCATTAAGCAGGCGCTGGATCCAGACAACATCATGAATCCGGGCAAGATATTACGGATCTGACTGACGGGTTCGCGCCGGTAAACGACCGATGTAATTCTTTTTGGGTGACGGGGCACCTGCCGCATGAGTAATATATTGGCGGAAAAATGGTCGGTTACCAAGCCGGTCGTACAAAGCTCTGGTGGCGTTGTTACCAGCCAGCATTATCTTGCTTCTGAGGTGGGCGCACGGGTCCTCGCCCAAGGTGGCAATGCCATGGATGCTGCCGTCGCCACTTCGTTTGCATTGGGCGTGGTTGAACCGTGGATGAGCGGCCTGGGCGGCTGCGCGTTCATGGTGACCTATTCTGCTGCAGATGACAAAACCTATGTACTGGAAAGCGGCGTGCGCGCGCCACTCGCTGTTGACCCTGCTGACTATCCGCTGAGCACCGGGTTCGATTCAGATCTTTTCAACTGGCCCGGCGTGGTCGACAATCGAAACGTGATTGGTCCCTGGTCAGTGGCCGTGCCCGGACTGGTGGCCGGACTTGATGCCGTGGTAGAGCGTTTCGCAACATGGGGCTGGAGTGACTTGATTGCGCCTGCGATCGAGCTTGCCGAGCGGGGTTTACGGGTCGACTGGTATTCCAGTTTGAAGATTGCTTCAGCAGCACGCGATCTTTCACGGTTTCCATCAAGCAAAGCATTGTTCCTGCCGGATGGTCAGGCGCCAGTTGGTCAGTGGGGTGGACCGTTACCGGTTATAGAGCTGAAAGCGCTTCAGCAGACGCTGCAGCGATTGGCAGTAGAAGGTGCAGAATCATTCTATCGGGGGTCCCTTGCCGAGGATATTGTCAGGGATGCGTCGCTGCTCGGTATGAAACTCGGCATCGACGATCTGAAATCCTATACGCCCGTGCTGCACGCCGTTGACGGGTTTACCTATCGCAACGTCACTGTCAATGCGGCAACCGGCCTCAGCGCCGGTCCAACACTGCAGCATGCATTGGGTCTTCTGGAACAAAATCTTGCTGGTCCACCTGCGGCGCCCGATGGCCAGTTGTACGGTGCTTATGCTGCTGCGATGAACGAAGCGTATGCTGAACGGCTTTGTGGATTTGGTGATTCTCCTGAGGGCGCGATACCGTCGTGTACAACGCATCTCAATGTAGTCGATCGAGAGGGTAATGTGGTTGCCCTGACCCAGACGCTGTTGTCATTATTCGGATCAAAGGTGGTGCTTCCCGATACAGGTATCCTGATGAATAACGGCATGATGTGGTTCGACCCGACGCCTGACAGAGTAAACTCAATCGCTCCGGGTAAGCGCCCATTGTCTAATATGTGTCCGGTGATCATGTGCGATCGAGCTGGATACCGTACCGCAATCGGGGCATCCGGTGGTCGGCGTATCATGTCAGCGGTGCTTCAGCTTTTATCGTTCTTGGCGGATTGCCAGATGACTGTTCACGACGCGATACACCAGCCTCGTATCGATGTCAGTGGAGGTACGGATATTACCGTCGATACATTGCTTGATCCTGATATCGTCGAATTTCTCAGTCGGCATTACTCGGTTATTACGATTCCCCAGGGAGTCTATCCGAGCATGTACGCCTGTCCTGGAATCGCTCAGTTCGATCCGCATACCGGCAACAGCACAGGCGCAGCCTTCGTTATGTCACCCGTGGCTGCAGCCGTGGGTGCGGATTGAATCAGCAAACGATTTTTTATGTAACGCCATGAAGAACCGGCGCCAGAAGCCGGTGAAACTGGAGGGTCGCGGTCGACTTGCTTTGCCGGATGGTGATCTTGCCTATGTACCTGGATTTTTCTCGGCCCGGGTCGGCGATCGGCTACTCAGTGATCTGTCCGGTGCGGTTCGCTGGACACAGCCAAGGATCACACTTTTTGGTAAGCAAGTCTGTTCACCGCGACTTGCAGCCTGGTACGGTGATCAAAAATCTGTATACCGCTATTCCGGTTTAGTCAATCAACCCCTGCCGTGGTTTCCAGAGTTGCTGGAGATTCGGCATCGTGTCCAGCAATACATGGGGTTGAGTTTCGATGGTGTGTTGCTGAATCTTTATCGAACAGGGCAGGACAGCATGGGCTGGCACAGTGATGATGAGAAGGAGCTGGGCGAGAACCCGGTAATTGCCTCAGTCAGTCTTGGTGCGCCACGGCGGTTTCTGCTGCGTCATCGCAGGTCCAGTGATCTGCCAGTTCACGAGGTGAGTCTGGAACACGGATCCTTGCTATTAATGCAGGGCACGACACAGAAAAATTGGCGGCACAGTGTGCCCAGGATACGCAACCAAGATAGTCCCCGACTCAATCTGACTTTTCGTCGGATTAACTGAGACAGTCTGAGTCGCTATTATTTTGTTTGGGGTCGGCATCGCTCGAATATAAGCTGTAATCCGTAGAGCGTTAGATTTGGCTCGATGGCTTCTACGGTTTTGAAATGTGGCAGGAAGACCTTTGCCAGTCCACCAGTGGCAATGATTCTGGTGTCATCACCGAGTTCAGCGCGTAGTTGCAGATTCAGTCCATCAACCATAGATACCCCTCCGAACATCAGGCCCGACTGAATACTGGTTTCGGTGGTCCGGCCTATTAGGTTTGGGGGGAATTCGAGCTTAACGGCTGGTAATTTAGCCGAAACTGCATGGAGCACTTTGGTCGTTGTTTCTGGTCCAGGCGCGATGATGCCGCCAAGGTATTCCCCACTTGCGGACAGGATATCAAAGGTCGTGGCTGTTCCGAAATCTACGATCACCAGTGGACCACCGTACTGTTTGTAGCCAGCCACCGCGTTACAGAGCCGGTCGGCGCCTACATCTTCAGGTTTTTCGTAGCCAATGGTAATGCCGAGGTCCAGGTCAGAGGTCACGTTGACCAGTGGAATGTCGAGTCGTTGACGTACGGCCTGTTGCACAGTAGGAGTCAGACTGGGAACAACAGAACTGATAGCCACGCCCGCTAGGTCTTCGATTTGGATCTTTTCAGGCAGCAACAGTGAGGTGAGCATCATCCAGAACTCATCGGCTGTCATATTGGTGCGGGAACTGAGTCGCCAGTCACGAGCCAGCTGTCCATCAATAGCCACTCCCAGCGTTATATTAGTATTGCCTATGTCCACCAGTAACAACATGGCACAACCTCCCGGGTATAAGGCTATGGAAACAGACTCTTAAAGGATAGTCCACGGTACAGGAAGTATCACTTTAACAGGGTGAGTCGGAGTCGAGAAGGCTTTAGTTGGTGGCTGTTCAAGCACTGCTAGGTAAGATTACCTGCCGGCTGTTGAATTGAGTGAACAGCAATGGCACGATCACACCGGACACAATGCTAATAACCGGTCTATTCTGTAATGCAGCTTGGTGATGTAAGGGACTTCAGTCGTTTGGCAGGACCTTAAAAGTCAGACCGTATTGATATCTGATCTGATTATGACGACTAAGAATTATCAGCCGCTCGCAGAATCTTTGCGCCCGCAAGATCTCGCTGAGTTTGTTGGGCAGTCCCATCTGCTTGCACCTGGTCGTGCACTTCGAGAATCTGTGGAAGCGGGACGTCTGCATTCGATGATTTTGTGGGGACCGCCTGGAACTGGAAAAACTACCCTCGCGCGACTTATGGCGGGGTCCTGCGGTGCCCGCTTCAAGCTGCTTTCAGCTGTCACCTCGGGTGTTAAGGATGTGCGAACTGTGGTCAGCGAAGCCAAGGATCATGACGGTGAGACAGTTTTGTTTCTCGACGAGGTCCACCGGTTCAATAAGGCGCAGCAGGATGCATTCCTGCCGCATGTAGAGGATGGCACCTTGATACTGGTTGGTGCGACGACTGAAAACCCAGCCTTCGAGCTAAATAATGCTCTACTTTCTAGGCTTCGTGTATATGTTCTTAAACCATTAGTGGATATTGAACTACAACGAGTCCTTGACCGGGCACTAACTGATAAGGAAAAAGGTGTAGGCAGGATGCGGGTTGAACTCAACGATGGCATGGCCAGCGCACTTATCAGAGCTGCAGATGGGGATGCACGGCGGTTGCTCAACTTTCTGGAAGTGGCGGTTCAGCTTGGCGTAGATGATAACGGTAACGTTCGTATTACAGAAGGTATGTTGCCGGACATTACTGGTGCAACAACGCGCCGTTTCGACCGGGGTGGTGATTATTTTTATGATCAGATTTCGGCACTTCATAAATCTATTCGTGGTACCGATCCTGATGCATCGCTGTACTGGCTGGCTCGCATGCTGGAAGCCGGTTGCGACCCCCGTTACATCGCGCGCCGACTGATAAGGGTTGCCAGTGAAGATATTGGCAACGCCGATCCGAGGGCGCTGACTCTGGCATTGAACAGTGCCGAGGCTTATGAACGATTGGGTACTCCGGAAGGGGAGTTAGCTCTAGCGCAGGCGACGGTCTATCTTGCCTGTGCTCCGAAGAGCAACGCGGTTTATAAGGGTTTCAATGCAGCCAGTGCAGATACTACCGATTTTGGGACATTGGACGTGCCCGTACACCTGCGAAATGCTCCCACGAAGCTGGCACAGCAGCTTGAACATGGTAAAGGTTATCGTTATGCACACGACGAGCCGAACCAGTATTCTCAAGAACAGACTTACCTGCCGGAAGAACTCCAGGGCAGAACCTACTATGAACCGGTCGATAGTGGGCTGGAAATTCGAATCCGTGAAAAACTGGCACGGCTGAAAGGGAAATTGGGTCCGGGTTCTACATGAAGCATCACATTGAGATCTTGAGGCATTTACAGAACAATGGATCGGTCTCTGGTCGTGATCTGGCCAGACAGCTTGGGATCTCTGCCAGTGCTGTGGACAATTGTGTGAGGGCTCTTCGAGATTGGGAATTCGGGATTTCAGATCTGTCAGGAACAGGGTATCAGTTGACCGAATCACTTCAGTTCGTTGATGAAAATCGGTTACGAGAAGAACTGCGTTCAAAAGGTGTATTGAACGAAGATCGGTTAGAGGTTCTGGGGGAAGTAGATTCCACCAGTGAGCGTCTGCTTGAGTGGCCGGATCGGGATATTCTGCACGGCAGAATCTGCGTTGCGGAATTTCAGAGTCAGGGTCGGGGCCGACGGGGGCGCGCCTGGCTGGGTGTGCCGTGCCGAAACATCATGTTGTCCATGGCCTGGAAAATGGATAGAACAGCAGAGCGTGTCGGGGGCTTAAGCCTTTCTGTGGGTCTAACACTCCTCCAACGACTACAGACATTCGGTGCAGAGTGCCTGCAGCTCAAATGGCCCAACGATATAGTTTGCGATCATGGAAAACTCGCGGGAATTCTGGTTGATGTTCTGACCGGCCCAGACCACCGTTGTACGGTGATTGTCGGAATTGGGGTTAATCTGAAGAATCCTGCGGTGATTACAAATCCTCTTGACAGACTTGTCGCCAATTTAGTGGACTTGTGTGCAGTTCCTGTAGACCGCACTGGGTTGATTGCGTTGATCATTGCGGATCTGAGCCGGACACTGGAAACATTCGACTGTAACGGATTTTCAGGCGATGTCGACGCCTGGAACGCCTGTGATGCGTATGCCGGATTGCGAGTTAGGGCTAAAATAAATAACAGAACTGTTGAAGGGGATGCCCTTGGTGTCGATACCAGCGGGGCGTACCGGGTACGACTCGATGATCACCAGG